>Ga0213833_1000281_pt1 | contig 66483 bp, 57 predicted proteins | sample SWATP21_FD_160575 | JGI IMG/M metagenome (GOLD analysis project Ga0213833, IMG submission 160575) | Coastal seawater microbial communities from Marineland, Florida, United States - SWA TP2 #1 | ecosystem: Environmental > Aquatic > Marine > Coastal | place: USA: Florida | collected 2016-08-14
TGACCTGGCTGTTCGAACGCATGGGAACCCATCGAGAACAGCTCGGCCGGGCACCAGAAGACCTCACCCCCATGGCCTACCGAAGGCAGTTGGTCGACCGCGCCGCGTAGGGCCCAAGATCAGGCAAGCGGGGTCCCGGTGTCGCTGATGGGCCACGCCCAAGAGTCCGGTAGGCGTCGGTCGAGCATCCAAACTCTGCAGCCAGAGCCACCACAAGGAACGGACCCACGCCCAACTTGGATAGTGGCCGAAGACCATCTGGATGGGCCGAGGCCTTCAGCAGCATACTCTCCACTTCAGGTCCTTCCCCTTTTCGGTGCACCTCATTGTGGGTGAGTACCTGAGTGGAGTCAAGGGTCTACTCACAGCAATCGCCGCTTCCGAGGCCTGGCCAGGAAGAGCGTTGTCTGACTGACTGCTTCAAAGGAGGCCTGTCCGGGCCGCCCGGGCCGTGTCGAAACAGACACGCAAACAAGCCACCGAGTCGCACGGAGTCCGTCTGGTCAACCATCAAGGCGTCGCCAGGACGAACAACGGAACCGTTTCCTCGCACCCAACCGACCAGTCGATGTCCGTGCTGTAGATCCAGGTGTCCTCCGACCGACAGCCCACCACATGGTCTTCCGATGTGAACTGCGCATTCGACTCTGCATAGAACAACAGCTCCGCGTCGGGAAGCTCCGAAGCCGTCGAGACGCCATCGAGCGAGAGGCGATGGCTCGCGCGACCGTCTGTGGACGTGTGGCGGTACACTCGCGAGAGACCGAGGGCCGCATCGTCCCACACCGCACCCAACGTGGTCGTGAAGACACAGTCACCAGGGGCATCTTCATCCTCGGTGAACACCACCGTTCGCGAATAGGCCGACCCATCCTCGTTGGCGCCAAACGCCAGACAGTACGACAGCTCGAAGCGCTCGGGGGCGCGGGTTGGGTCCGAGTCGTACATCGCCACCTCGATGCCATCCGGGAGCCCGTCACCGTCCGTGTCTACGCTCCCCACACCGGTGCGGAACAGCTGGCGTTCGTCCACGTCGGCGAGACCATCTCGGTCCGTGTCATCCAGTCCACGCCATGCATTGTGGCTCATCATCGACACCACTTCCGCGCAGTGCTTGGTCTCGTTGCTGTTGCGCGGAACACGCCCGAGCTCAGTGGCCAACGACCCTTCATCACCAAGCTCCATCAAGAGCAACTCGAAGGTCTCCGCGTCCGGTGTGAACGCCAGGCTCGCCTCCAGCTCCGCCAGCTCTTCGGGAGTGCCGACAAACCAGTCGTACGTGCCATCAGCATGGGCGGGAGCAAGCGAGAGGAGGGCGATGAGTGCGTGCATAGCAGTCTCCGTGAGTTTTGATGACAGCGTCGTTTTCGTTGATGAACAGCCCCGGTTGGGACACCCATCTTCTACGGTGCCGCCGCACGTCCGGGCAGGACACTTCCAGACAGCGTCCGGGCACTTTCGGCCACGCTCCACACTGGCGCGCTCCAGTCACCCACGCCCGCTCACCTGATCTGCAGCACTGGTGCCCACGCCACGCCCGGTCTACCCTCGCACCACCTCCCCGGAGACTGCCATGGCTTTGCGTCGCCTTCCCCTTGTCCTCCTCCCCATCGCCGGCTTGATCGTCAGCACACCCGCGCTGGCGGACGACGTGGGGGGGCCAGGCACCACGGAGGACGACTCGGGCGAAGCAGATGACGACGCGGACGACGAAGACGACAAGGGCTGCGCCACCGCCGCCGCCCCCATCTCGGCCGTGAGCCTGGCTCTTGGTGTGGGACTTGTGTTGCTCCAACGTCGGCGCAACTGAATATCCGTATCCAGGTCAGAAGCGTCCCGTACCTTGGATGTAGGGACCATAGTACAACGTGAACCGCGACCTCGGTCCGCTGCTTCCTCCAATGCCACCAAAGTGGGTTGTGTCGGAGGCCACCCAACGTAGGACCTGGATGTCGCCTGTGTATCCAATGTCAACGCCGACGGTTCCCCGGGCCTGCTTCCGGAACGCCATCAAGCCGACATGCGCCTCAGAGCCCCAGCCCAGACCCCACACAGGGTCTGGAGAAACACCGAAGATACGGCGATAGCGCTTGGAGGCTTCGTCAGATGCCGAGACCCGAGCAGGTCCGATCTTGATGCTCTGCCCGCCGGCAAATCCGAAACACACCGCCTTGCGACACTTCCTCCGCAGCACATAGGGAACGCTGTCGATTCCTCCGGTCACACCGGCCATGAACGAGCGGCTGTGCGTGTCAAACACCGCCAGCCGTTCATCATCGTTGACATTTTCCTGCGTCGATGCCAGGACCGCTAGCGGCTCGGTGGTCTGCACCCAGATTGCGCCGAGAAAGAGGTCGATTCCATTCCCTTCGACGAGAAACGTCCGCGCGTCTATCCTGCGGTAGACCCGCGGTTCGCTAGAGTCTTCGGGGAGCACATCGGGATCGAGGTAGTATCCGGCATCGGTCTGGAAGTGGGTGGTCTTTTCGTAGACCTGAGGGAACGCACCATAGTGAATGGCGAGCAGCCACTTCTCGCCCAACACCGACGCCGCGAGGCTTCGAATTCGGGCGAAGTCGGCGTCGGCAGTCACCGCGAGCCCCACCCAGCGTTTGTCGGCAATCTGAGCGCTGACCTCGGTGCGCTGGGTCCAGGCGCCTCCTTCGGTGAGAGTGAAGCACTGGTCTTGGACGCAACTTCCCGAAGTACCGGCATAGCCCGAGCCAGTGTCGTTGGTGTCGGTGTAGCGAAACCGTACTGCCGCGGTGACGGTGTTTGGCGTCCGCTTGCTCAGCTGGGGCACGTCCGATGCCAAGGCGAGGCCAACGAAGAGAAGGAGGGCGTTCATCGGGACTCCATGAACCAAGCCCACTCGATGGCTGCGATGCCGCCGTCGGGGACGTATGCGAGGAAGTCCTGCCGAACACCGGCCTCAGACTCCAGAACATATTCGACAAAGCCGGGCTCGAGACCACCCGCCGAGCTCGACTCCACCGGCCCCTCGACCAAAGACTCCCCTCCGGTCGAGCCAGACGCCAGCTGGGTACAGATCACCGCGTCGGGCTGATCGACCACCTCCACAAACCAGGCGTCGACGCGCTCGGTGCGGTCTTCCCACTCCGCAGGGAAGGTCACGGGCGTCTGAATCATCCCGTCAAACACGTGAATCGAAGGTCGCTCCGGCGGGCAGTGGGTGAGCCGATTCCCAAACTCGTGGTGAATGTCCGCCTCGGTGCGAACCCAGAAGGTGGTCTCGAGGTAGCTGACAGCCAGGCCGTACACAACGAACCCGGTGGGCAGCGAGCTCTGGACGACGACAGCGGTGTAGGCATTCGTGTGGACCTCCAGCTCGAACGCACCATCCGAGTCTGTGCGTACACTGTCGATGACCACTCCTTCGCGGTCGACTGCAAGCACCTGGACATCGGACAGGCTCTCGCTCCCTGGACCGTCGAGAACCCCGTCGATTGTAGTGATACCATCCAAGTCACTACGACAGCCGAACAGCAACCCGACGGCAGCAACCCGACCAATTTTGGTGGTCATGGAATCACTCCAGAAGTGCGAATGTTGGTCGGCGACTCAAAGCTCTTGTAGACGCGCAGGTGGGCCTGGAACAGTGACGGGTGTCACCAAGCGCACACGTCACCCAAACCAGGCCGATGAAGATTCCCGGGCACCAGGAACGGATGAACACTATGGCTAAACAATTAGCCAGCCTACATGGTCAGCCCATACCCGAAGCTCGTGCCATTGGCCGCCAACGACAGCGCGAGCCCCTGCCACCGACGCACCGGCAAGATCCAGGCGTAGAGCAAGCCCTCGGCCACCGTGAGGGCCAGCTCCACCGGAATCGCGCGCACCCAGAAGCTCGCCGCCCACGACCGAAACTCCACGATGAGGTACCAGGCGAACGGATGCGTGATCAAGCTGGCCGCACACACGATGCCCAGCTTCGACGTCCAGCTGCGGTCGGACGCCCAGCCTGTGAGGCGCAGAATGGTGAGTGCCACGATGGACTCGATGACCAGCGTGAGGATGAGTGCGCTGAGCTGTCCCATCGTGTGGCTCCCCGAAGCGATGGGTTCAGAGCTGAATATCCGACATCACCACACCCTCCGGCACGCCCGACTCTTCGGGCACGAAGAAGTCGGGAAGCAGCGGAACGCCCTGCTGCACGCTGTACTGGTCGAGGTCGGTCACGCCCTCCGACACCAGGAATGAGTCGTCGATGAGGAAGTTGCCGGTGAAGGTCTTCGCGTCTTTCAGCACGATGCGCAGCGCGGCATCCGCCAGGATGGTGGGCTTGCGGCACGCCATGAACACCTCTTCGCCCGCGAGAACGTTGGCCACAGCGGCGGTGGCGATGGCCGTACGGGGCCACAGGGCGTTGGCGGCGATGCGCCCGCGGAACTCCCCTGCCCAACCCAGCACACACAAGCTCATGCCATACTTGGAGCTCGTGTAGGCCACGTTCGGGGCGAACCACTTCTCGCGCATGTCGAGGGGCGGAGACATCACGAGGATGTGCGGGTTGTCGGACTTCTGGAGGTGCGGAAGGCACCGCTGCGTGACGAGGAAGGTGCCGCGGGCGTTGATGCTGTGCATCAGGTCCCAGCGCTTGATGGGCGTATCGGCGGTGCTTCGCGGGAAGATGGCCGATGCGTTGTTCACCAGGATGTCGATGCCACCGAAGCGCTCCACGGCCTGGTCGACCGCGGCCTGGACCCGTGCCTCGTCGCGGATGTCGCATGCGATCGGAAGAGCCTGACCACCAGCCTTTTCGATGGCTTCAGCAGCGGTGTAGATGGTGCCAGGGAGCTTGGGGTGGGGCTCGGTGGTCTTTCCGATCACCACGATGTTGGCCCCTTCAGCGGCAAGAGCTTCACCGATGGCCAGCCCGATGCCACGCGTGGCACCCGTGATGAACGCTGTGCGTCCTTGAAGTCGAGACATGTGTGCTCCGGAGCTTGGACCCGCATGGGTCGAATGGCTGCCCCCCTGGTACCCCGGTATGGTAGCACTGCGCCCTCCCAACCCGAGGGCCAGCCATGACGTCGTCCGAACGCTCCGACCTGCTGCGCCTCGTGCTCGCCAGCGGGCTCGCCCTGTTCGTCGAGCTGGCGCTCATCCGACTCATCCCCGGCCAGGTCCGCGTGGTCGGGTACTACACCAACCTCGTGCTCATCGCGAGCTTCCTGGGCCTGGGCATCGGCTTCCTCGTGGCCGAGGCCCGGGTCAGGCTCGAGCGCTTTCTGCTGCCCATGCTGCTGGGGCTCATGGGGCTGGTGCGTGTGTTCTCGGGCATCGTGGTCGAAAACCCCGACCAGACCGACGAACCCATGTGGTTGTTCGGACAGGACGGCGGGCTTGGTCTCGAAGTCCCCATCTGGGCCGTCGTGTTGGTGCACTTCATCGCTGTGGCGGCCTGCCTCGTACCAGTGGGCCAGCTCATGGGGCGCCTCTTCGGACGCCTGCCCCGCCTCCGTGCATACGGCGCCGACCTCATCGGCAGCCTCTTGGGCGTCGTGGGCTTCGGCGTTCTCTCCGCCATGGGCACCCCGCCCCTGTTGTGGTTCGGCCTGGCGGGCATCGCCACCCTCTCCGTGGTGGAGGGCGTGCCCTGGAAGGCACTGGGTGGGGCCAGCCTCCTCGCCCTGCTCGGGGTTGTGCACACCATGACCGGCGGCGACCGCATCTGGTCGCCCTACTACATGGTCGAGCTCGAGCAAGTGGGCCCCGGACTCGAACAGCTCAGCACGAACGGCACCCCCCACCAGGTGATGCTCGACTTCACCGAACCCACCGACTACATCCAACGCACCCGCGAACGCTTCGAGATTCCCTATCGACAGGCCGAGTCTCTCGACCGGGTGCTGATTGTGGGCGCCGGAACGGGCAACGACGTCACGATGGCCCTCGCGATGGGGGCCCAGCATGTGGATGCCGTCGAGATCGACCGCACCTTCCCCCGCATCGGCGCCGAGCGGCACCCCCAGCAGCCCTACGCCGACCCCCGCGTCACCCTCCACATCACCGACGCACGCGCGTTCTTCCAACAGGCCGAGGGCCCCTACGACCTCATCGTCTTCGGCACCCTCGACTCCCAGGCGCTGCTGTCGGGCTTCTCGTCCATCCGTCTCGACAACTACATCTACACGCAAGAGTCCTTTGACGGGGCGATGGACCTCCTCGGTCCACGCGGGATGCTGGCGGTCTTCCACCTCTCCCAGCGCTTCTACATCGCCGACCGCATCGAGCGCATGCTGGAGGTCGCCGGCGACAAGCCCCCAGCACGCGAGTTCTTCGAAGAGCACACCCTCTTCAACTTCCTGTTCATGCAAGGACCGACGGTCGCACCCCGGCAGCGCACGCCCGGCGAACAGGCCCGCATCGAGACGGAGCTGGTCCCCACCGACGACTGGCCCTTCCTGTACCTGCGTCACCGCACGGTCCCCGCGCACTACCTCCAGGTCCTCGCCGGCATGCTGGTGCTGTCGGTGCTCGGCATCGGCGCCGCTTTGCGTGGGCGCACACACGGCTTCGACGTCCCGCTGTTCCTGCTCGGCGCGGGCTTCCTGTTGCTCGAGACCTCCAGCGTCACCCGGATGTCTCTGCTGTTCGGCTCCACCTGGGCGGTGAACCTCCTGGTCTTCACCAGCATCCTCACCGTCCTCGCTCTGGCCACCACCTATGTCCGCAAGCGCGAAGACGCCGGACGGCCGCTCGAGACACGCTCCCTGTTCGGCGCCCTCGTGGCCCTGCTGGTGGCCTCCACCCTGGTCCCCGTCCGCTGGATTGCCGGTCTTCCAGAGGTCGCCACATGGGTCCTCGGCGGGCTGCTGGTCGCGGGTCCCATCGGCGTGGCCGGCCTCCTCTTCCCCACGCTGTACGCACGCGCAGCCGACAGCCGGGTGGCCTTCGGCTCCAACCTGTTGGGGGCCATCCTCGGCGGCACCCTCGAGTACACGGGCATGGCCCTGGGCGTGCGGTCTCTGGGGCTCATGGCCGCGGTGCTCTACCTGGTGGCCATGATGCTGGTCGAGCGCAAGGCCACAGCCGCCGGCTAGCCCGGCCCACCCACCAGCTGCCCCAGCGCCCGGCTGCGTCGAGACAGCCGCTCGATGGCCTCGTGGAGGTCGTTCACCTGCGTGCGCACACCCACCACAGCGGCGGGCGCCCCCTCACTCGACCCGCGCACCAGCACCCGCTCCGCACGACATGTGCTGCTGTGCACCGCTTCCGCTTGCGCAAGGAGGGCCCGCGGTGCCTCCCCACCCCGCGTGAGCCGTACGAGCGTGTCCACCGCGTTGTGCAGGTCTTCGAAGGCCCACCGGATGTCCTCGGAGGCTGGCGCGGCCACCCGCACACGAGCCACCGAGGGCCCCGACTCCAACAGCGCGTAGCCCCCATGCAGCAGCGCCTCGCCTGTCTCCACGAGCAGTCGGGTGGGCTCTTCCAGGTCGACCGGTTCCCCCAGCGCCCGGGCGAACACGCCGCCCACAAGCCGCTGGGCATAGACACTCTGCCGCAGTACAAGCCGCAGCACCACCGCGTGGTCTTCCTGTGGTCGTTCCGTCATCGTTCGCACTCCCCCGGGTGGAGCGCTCGGGCCATTGACCCAACACCCCCACCACAACGGTCGACTCAAGCACCACTGGACGAGCCAAGGTGGTACGAAGGGGCAACCCGGTCGACGGGCAGGTTCCCAGCACCCTGTATCCGGGTACACCCGACCTGTCGGGTAGGTCCCCTACAACTTGAGGTAGTCAGTCGAATCGGGACCGGATGACCCTCATTGGGTTCGACGGACACCGCCAGTGGAACACCCTACGGACCACCACTTGTGGTGACGCCGCCCCACAACCCACACCCGTCACGCTCGACGGCGCCGTCCCCCCATCGACACTGCGAGGGCCACCACCGCCAGCCACCACGTCGACGGCGCACCATCCGCAGCGGTGCTGCACCCCGTCGAAGCCGACGGAACCACCGCCTTCATGTCCACAGCGAGCGACCGGGCCGGCCGTGCCTGCAGCTGGACGGTATGCGACGCCGCTCGGGCCTCGTCAAGCCGAGGGTCGGTGCCCAGCGCCACCTCCTCCCCGTCGCTCCTGCCATCGCCGTCGGAGTCGGCCTCCAGGGGGTCGGTCCCCACCTCCCGCAGCTCGTCGGCATCGGACACCCCGTCGCCGTCGGAGTCCGCCCGGGTGGGATCGGTGTCGTAGAGCGCCACCTCGTGTCCATCGGTCAGCCCATCGCCGTCCGAGTCCGCCAGCAAGGGGTCCGACACCCCCACCTCGGCCCCATCGTGGAAGCCATCGCCATCGGTGTCTCGGCGCAGAGGGTCGGTGCCGAGCGCCCACTCCTCGGCATCGGTGAGGCCGTCGCCATCGGGGTCGGACCGGTGGACCGCGCCCACCATGAAGTCGGTGCCGTCCGCCAGGCCGTCGCCATCGGAGTCGATAGACGAGGGGTCGCTCCCCAGGGCCCACTCGAGCGCGTCGGACAGCCCATCGCCATCCGCGTCCGTGTGCGCAGCGGTGTCCGGACCGACCGGGTCGTCCGAGCCATCGGTGGCCGATGTCCCGAGGGCCCACTCCACGCCGTCCAAGACACCGCCCCCATCGGTGTCCGCGTTGGACGCGTCGAGCACTGCGGTCCGCTCGAAGGCGTCGTCCAGCCCATCCAGGTCTGTGTCGGGTGCCCGTACGTCGCCCGGCGCCTCGTCACCGTCATCCAAGCCATCCCGGTCGGAGTCCGCCACACCCGCCAAGGTGCCGAGCAGGCGGACCTCGTGGCCGTCGGACAGGCCGTCCCCATCGCTGTCGACCAGGTCGGGCGACGCATCCACGAGGGTGCCTTCCAGGCCGTCGAGCAACCCATCTCCATCCCGATCTGCCAGCAAGGGCGCCAGGTCCACCCCGTCTCCGAGCCCGTCCCGATCGGAGTCGGCCGCCCGCGGGTCCGTTCCCGCCGCCCGCTCATCGCCGTCCGCAACGCCGTCGCCATCGCTGTCGGGCACGTCGGCATCCGTCCCGAGCACCGCCTCGAGGCCGTCGGACAGCCCATCGCCATCCGCATCGCCACCGGCGTCGACCACCAGGGTGTCGGCATCGGCCACGAGCGGGTCGGTCCCGGTCGACCGCACCTCACGTCCGTCTAGCAGCCCGTCCCCATCGGAGTCCGGGCGGGCAGGGTCGGTTCCCGTCACACCGAGCTCCTCGAAGTCCGTGAGGCCATCGCTGTCGGTGTCCGGTCGGTCGGCGCGCAGGCCCAGCAGCACTTCATCCAGGTCCAGCAGACCATCCTCGTCGGCGTCGGGGTCGACCGGATCGGCACCGTGCACCCACTCCTCACCGTCCAACAGCCCGTCCCCATCGGTGTCGGCCACCCGCGGGTCGGAGCCAGCCCACCACTCATCGCGGTCCAGCAGGCCATCGCCATCCCCGTCGGCCGCCAGCGGGTCGAAGCCGAGGGTCCGCTCGAAGGCATCCGACAGCCCATCTCGGTCTGTGTCGGGCAGACGCGGGTCGGTCCCCGCCTCCTGTTCGGCGCCATCGGACAGCCCATCTCCATCGGCATCCACCGCCCACAGGTCGACCGCCGCCGCCGGACGGACCACAGCACCGGAGACCACGGCGAGAAGCACCCAGCACGCACGGTTCACGGCGACACCTCGACCTGGCGCGGCGCCGACGGGTCCCCGGCCTCGAGTCCACGCCAGCCGGGCTCCATCGACAGCCCCACGGCCACGAGCGCCTCCGGTGCCGGCCAGTCGACGCCCGCTCGCAGACCACCCGAGTCCAGTCGGTCGAGCAACACGCGGCTCTCCGCGGTCCACCCGAGCTCCGTGGCCGAGCCCAGGTCCACCGGACCCGACTCGATGCCCAGAGGGCTGGTCGCCAGGCCACTTCCACCCAGGTCGTGCACATCGGACGGGTGCTCGCCCGCAGACGCCAGGAAGTCCGACGCACGGATGCCCACCACGTCCACCGGCACCACCCCCATCGGACTGGTCGCCAGGCCACTGCCTCCCAGAGGGTCGAGGGTCAGGCGTGTCCAGGGCAGCAGCCCCATCGGGCTCGTCGCCAGCCCGCTCCCATCGAGGTCCAGGACTCGGTCTTCGCCCGTTCCGTGGGCGCCCACCGCAGACGGTGTGGCCAGGACCGCGCTCGGCGGACGGGTGACCCCACTGCTCAAGTCGACGAAGGCCCACGCCTCTGCGAGTTCTCCGAAGACCGGGTCGGCCCCGTCGGACCACCGCCATGCCAGCAGAGTGTCCTCCAGCTCGGCCGTCGCGTTCGCAGCGTCGAGCACCACCTCGAGACCACCGGTGGCCCGAACCCACGCGCCCGGACGATGGAGCTCGCGGTGGCCGTCCACCACACCCAACACGGTCACCGTCCACTGGAGCGCGGCATCCGGCTCGGCGGCCGTGGCGAGCGTGCTCCACTGCACCTCACAGCCTCCATCCGCCGCCGTGACGCACACCGCCGTGACCACACCGGTGTCACCATCGGCCCGAACGGCCACCTCGGCGCCTTGCACGCCTACACCGTCCACATCGACGACAGACACCCGCGCCGCGGGCGTCCACACATCCGCTTCCGACCGCAGGTACGGCAACACACTCGCGAGCGGTCGGTCGGGCTGGGCCACCTCGGGGTGGATGCCCTGCGGCACGGTCAGAGCACCCGCACCAAGCCCGGACAGCCAGGGAATGCCGCCCTGCCCTGCATCTGCGAGACCGGCGGCATCGGCCTCCTGGACCATCACGGCACCCGCTGCACCCGGAGCGATGCCCTCGGCCACCAGGCGCGCCGCCACACCGGACGCCACAGCCGCGGCCTGGCTCGTGCCCGACCAGAGATAGACACCGGTGCCCTCCTGACGGGCGTGCACGGTCTCACCAGCAACACCGTCCACGAGGCCATCTTCGTCCACATCGCGGTCCAGGCATCCGCCCGGCGCCACCAGGTCCACCTCGGCCCCATGGTTGCTGTAGGGCGCCCGCTCCAGCCGTCCGTCCGCCGTCGAGCAGACCGCCCCCACGGCCAGCACCCGCGGACTCGCGGCCGGCCAGGTCACCCCGTCCAGGCCATCATTCCCCGCCGCAGCCACCACCAGCACGCCCGCATCGGCGGCGCGGTCGAGGGCCATCATCAGCGGCAGGGTGGGCTGGTACCCCGGCCAGAACGACACACTCAGGTTGATGACGTCGGCCCCCCGGTCCGTGGCCCACAAGATGGCCTCCACCAGGTCGAGCTCGGTGCCCTGGTTGTTCCGGTCCAGCACCCGCAGCGGCATCAGGCCCACACCGGGCGCCACTCCGTCCACCACACCATCCGACCCGATGAGGCTTGCGATGTGGGTGCCGTGCTGGTGCTCATCTTGCGGATGGGCATCCCCCTCGACGAAGTCCCACGGGGAGGCAATCGGGTTGGCGGACAGCGAACCGGCAGCCACGGCGCCCACACTGCCCTCGCCCGACCACGCCACGCCGCTGTCGATGACGGCGACCACCACATCGTCCAGACCATCGGGCGTCTCACCGTCGGCTCCGATGGCGTCCAGGTGCCAGGACAGCGCCCCTCCCGTGGTGGCACCCGACACCCACGACTCTTCAAAGACACAGTCCACACGGTCATCTTCGGACAGCAACGCCGTGAACTCCGCAGCGCTCAGGCTCGCGGGAACCCCGATGGCCGCCACCCCGCTCCGACCGGGGGCCTGCAGGGTCATCACGCCGTGTTCCGCGCAGATCTCCCGGAGCGCGTCATCGTCCACCGGGTCCACCAGCACGCGGTCTCGCCGCTTGCCCTCCCGCGCCGGCGGCGTCGCGACCGTTGCCCACACCGCAGACCCGGTTCCCACATCGAAGCCCTCTCCGGGCGCATGCAGCGGGTCGGCATGCTCCGGCGCACACCCCATCGGGGTCATCAGCCCCAACCATGCCCACCGTGCCGTCGTCTTGAACATGTGGCTCCCAGCCGGGCTGCGGGGGAGAACGGGAGATTGCCCGGTCACCACGAGATGCAGCCACTCCCCGGAGGGAACGGAACGAGCCCCGCCCGAGATGAGGGCCGCGCAGATGGAAGGAAGACAATGCGCTCCCCCGGGGCATACTCCCCGAATCCAGGAGAACCGTGATGATCCGTCCAGCCCTGCCCGCAGCCCTCGCCGCGTTCGTCGTGGCCGCACCCGCCATGGCCGCCGAGCTGCACCCCGACGTCGCCGAGGCCGAAGCCGCGTTCGTCGCCAACAACCTCGACGCCTCGGATGCCGCGCTGAAGCGCCGCCTCGCCACCGACCCCAACGACGTGGAGGCCCTCTGGCGCCAGGCGCGCAACCTCTACCAACGCGGTGAGATCCTCGCCCAGGCCGGCGGCTCCGACGCCCAGCGCCTCAAGATGTACCAGGACACCGAAGTCATCGCGAAGCGCATCCAGAAGATCGACCCAGACCACCCTCAGGGCTGGTTCTGGCAGGGCACCGCGCTCGGCCGCATCGCCACGGCCAACGGCATCATGTCGAGCCTCTTCATGGCCGACGACATCGAAGGTCTCTGGCTCAAGGCCTCGCGCATGAAGGGCTACGAGTACCGGTCGTCCAACGACTCCAGCAGCTTCCCGGGCGATGTCTACTTCGCCCTGGGCCAGTTCTACCGACTGTGCCCCGACTGGATGATTGTGAAGATGCTCACGGGCACCAAGGGCGACATCGACCAAAGCATCTCGTGGCTGCGCAAGGGCGTGAAGTTCAGCCCCACGCGCCCCGAGATGGCCAAAGAGCTCGGCGTGAGCCTGCTGTGCAAGGCCGCCAACGAAGACGACGCCGCAGCCCTGGCGGAAGGAAAGAAGTGGCTGCAGAAGGCACAGGGGATGCCTGCTCAGAAAGACACCGACAACATCGACAAGAAGCAGATTCCCATCATCTTGAGCAAGGTCGACGACGCCTGTGGCTACAGCCGCGATGGCTGGCAGGATCTGTCGAAAGAAGCCTACGACAAGCACAATTAGGTCATCGAGCGGGGTAGCTTGTCAGCGCCGCGTCAGGAGACTGCGGCCGCAAGGGGTACGGCGTGCATCGTGTGATGGTCCTGGCACTGCTGACGGTGGGGTGCTCCACAACAAAGGAGCACACCCCCGCCTCCGACTCTGCCGCCCCGCACACCACCACACACTCCAGCACCACCACGCCCACACCGGTCGACTCGGGCAACCCGGGACCGGGCGGCCCCGACCTCGTCCTCCCCGAGCCCGACCCAACCATCCTGGTCGAGGTGGACGAGGGCACACCAGTCTCTTGTGAGAACCCCGCAGCACGCAGCGATCTGGGTGCCTACATCCCGGTCGAGGACTGGGACGGCCTGGGTGCGATTCCCCACTTCGCCGGCGGGCTCCCGGGGGCCACCATGAGCGTCGCCATCGGAGACATCGACGGAGACGGCACGGTCGACGTGCTCCACGGCAGCCCCGACGGCACCATCGCCATGCTGGGACAGGGCGACGGCACCTTCGACTTCGCGCCGCCCGAGACCTGGCCCACCCCACCCTCCGACGACCGCTACGTCAGCGGCATCGTGCTGGTCGACCTCGACGACGACAACGACCTCGACGCAGTGGTCTCCCATCGCACACACCTCCCTGCCCGGTACATGAACCGGGGCGACGGCACCTTCGAGGCCTTCTTCGACCTCGGCGCCGACCCCACCGAGACCGGCCACGTGGGCGGCGCTGTCGCCGACATCGATGGAGACGGCCACCTCGAGCTTATGGTTGGCGGCCACCAGCCCAGCGACTACACGCCCGCCGACCCACCCCCTGCCTCTCGGGCCGCCTTGTACAGCCTCGCAGGCGGTGAGCTGGGCCCCGGCCCCTTCACGCTCCCAGAACGCGCCCACGAGGGCTACACCTTCGTCACGGCACTGCTCGACCTCGACGAAGACGGCCGCCCAGACGCCTACATGGCCAACGACCACGGCGCCACGGGCCCGGCCAATGCCCTCCTCTGGGGCGCTGGCGAAGCCCCCCACCGCTCCTTCATCGAAGATGCCACCGGCTCGGGACTGGAAGTCCACATGGCCGGAATGGGCATCGGCGTCGGCGACCTCAACCACGACGGCATCGCCGACCTCGCCGTGAGCAACTGGGAGGCCCCCAAGCTGTTCCTGAGCGACCCCGAGTGGGGCTGGTTCGACGCCGCCCTGGCTCGCGGCGTGACCGACAGCGGCGACTCCACCGTGGGCTGGGGCACCGACCTCGGTGACTTCGACAACGACGGCGACCTCGACATCTACATGACCTTCGGGTACCTCCCCATCCCCGACACCTCCAGCCGCCCCAACGCCGAGCGCCAGCCCGACCAGTTCTTCGAGAACGACGGGCGGGGCTACTTTGCCGACATTGCCCCAGCACTCGGTGTAGACGACACCTACGTCGGTCGCACGGCGATGCTGGTCGACCTGAACAACGACGGCTTCCTCGACCTCTACCTGGGGCGCCAGTTCCGCCCCCCACGCGTGTGGCTGGCCCGCTGCAGCAACGCCCACTGGGTGTCGGTGCGGCTCGAACAAGCAGCCCCCAACTCGGATGCCATCGGCGCCAAGGTGCAGCTCGTGTCTGCATCCGGCACCCAGACCCGCTGGATGCAGGCAGGCGGACGCAGCTTCGGCGCCAGCCACCCCCACCTGGCCCACTTCGGTCTCGGCGACGACGACCACATCGAGCGCATCCTCGTCACATGGCCCGATGGCGTGGTCACCGAGGTCACCGACCAACCCACCAACCGGGCGCTGGTCCTGAAGCGACGGTAGCCCCGGTCAGCGCGCCGCCTGGTTCACCCGCCGGCCCCCCACACCCACCGTCAGCCCCGCAAAGCCTTGCAGCTCCACGAGGGTCTGGGGCACGTCGTCCACCACCGCCCGCAGGAAGTGGCTGCGCGCGCCCACCTCGAGCCCGGCCCATGGTCCCACGGGCAGGTGCACACCCGCCTGCAGCCAGGCGCCCGGCACCAGCTGCTCTCGGTCGACCAGGGTGGTCTCGAGCGGTTCATCTTCGTGTTCGTAGGCGAGGGTCTCGATGAATTGGTGCACGTGCACAGCCTCCACGCCACCGCCCACGCTCAGGTCGAGGCGGTTGCGGTGCCACTCACCCACCACACCCGCGCCCGCATGGATGGTGCGCAGAGACAGCCAGCCCTCCCACTCTTCACGCTCGCCACGGGCCACCCCCACGAAGGTGTCCGCCCGCAGCCGCGGGGACAACCGAAAGCGACCGGCCACCTCACCACCGAAGCTGCCCGGATTGCCCGGCAAGTACGACGTGGCCCCCGTTCCCCGCGCCGACAGCCGCACGGGACGGTCCGACCAGCCTCCCCGCGCGAGCGGGTCACCCAGCTCCACGCGGGTCATCTGGCCATCGTCGAGCATCCGGTCGCCGCCCCAGGCCAGGTCGAGCTCCGACAACAACACATCCTCTCGCCGGACCTTGCGCACCATGTACCGACCGGGCGGAAGGGCCACCCGACGCGACTCCCCGGGCTTCTTCTCCACCCGTCCCACCACCTGTCCCGAGGCCACACTCACGATGGTGTAGGTGCCCTCCAGCTCCGCCGGGAGCACGAGGCCCGCTGCCCGGCTGGGAATGCGCGTGAGCACCACGTCACCCACCCCTTCCAGGTCGAAGCGGTACTCGGGTCGCTGGACGCCGGTGCTGCCCGCAAAGGTCTTCGACACGGTGGTCTCGAAGGCGTGTCGATAGGCTTCTTCCAGAGTGATGCGTCCATCGGCGTCCACATCTGCGCTGCCCCGCAAGCCCGTGAGCAAGGCCCGGCTGAACACCCCGCCACCGTAGGCATCCGACTCCCGTGCCACCGAAAGCGGCCCAGTACTCGTCACAATCGCCAGACCACGTGACGTGAGTGCGTCGTCGACGGTGAGGTCGACCACCTCCGTGGCCGTGGCGCCCCGGCTCCGGGCCAGCGTGCCGCTCTCACACGCATCGAGGAAGGCCACGCGCACCTGCGCACTCGACCGCTCCAGCCAGCCCCGCACCGCCGGCATGGGCAGCATCGTGCCAGACAGGTGCAGTCCGTCTCGGCTCGCATGTCCCGAGTAGTAGAACACCACCAACACTTCATGCCCGGCCGCGGTGAGCTCACGCACCTGCGCCTCCATCCGGTACAGAGTGTCCCGTACCTCGGGCGCCTTGGCTCCGGTCACGAGGAACGTTCGCTCCCGCGACAGGTCGCCCATCTCCTGGAACAGCCGCGCCATGTCGCGCGCCTCACGCTCCGCATGCGACAGGGGCTCATCCTGCCCGAAGCCGATGTCGTTGCCCACGAAGATGCCCACCCGCACGGTGTCTGCGAGTGCAGACACGGGCAGCACCAGGCCCACGATGCAGGCCACCAGGCACGACAGGGCGCGGGTCACGGGCCGCCTGGCGTGCGCACCACGAGGATGCTGCGCTGGGCGGCGGGCAGGCCGGGCAGGGTGTCCAGGTCGGCCAGCGGCTTGCGGTAGGCATCGGCATAGGCCGCCCGCACCACATCCAGCTCGAGGGGCTGTTCCGACACGATGAAGTAGGCCCGCTCACTGCCGGTGTAGCCATCGAGCTGCACCGCAGCAGACGCGGACTGTCCAGCCTGCACCCGGCGGGGCGGCGTCCACATGGACACCTCGCCGTTGTCTTGGATGTCGGCCACCATCCACCACCCATCGGTCGACGGCGTGATGGTGTACTGCAGCTTGTCGCCTTCACGGGCTTCCACCAGCGCACCCACCGAGCTCCCGGTCCCGGCGCGGACGTGCTGCACCTCGAGGTCGAACGACCCTCGGAAGGACTCCCCCGAGTCGGGGCCGCCGGGGAGAACCACGAGTGCCACGCCCGCAGCAGCCGCGAGCATGGTTCCGGCCATCACCCAGCTCATGGAGCGTCGGCGGGGAGGAGGGTCGGGCGCGGTCTGGACCACCGAAAGCGTGGGCGCTTGCTCGGTGGGAATGGTGAAGACAGGCAGGTCGACGGCCGCGGCCTCGATGTCGGCGCGCAGGCGGGCCACACGCTGCTCGAGCTCGGGGTCGGCCGCGATGCGGGCGTCCAGGTCGGCGGTGGCCTCGGGAGACAGCCGCCCCAGGACAAAGCGCTCGAGGTCGAGCCGAGAGATGGGCTCGGAGGGGGTCATGCAGCACCTCCAGCAGACAGGAGGGACCGGGCGCGCGACTCGGCAGCAGCGAGCCGTCTGCGCACGGTGCGTTGGGAAGTGTCGAAGTGCTCGGCGATCTCGTGGATGCGCCAGTCTTCAGCGTGCCGGAGGCGGAGCATGGCCGCTTCCTCGGCGTCGATCTCGTCGAGCATTCGGTGGACGTCGACCGCCGCTCCGGCAGACGCCTTCTCGGGTGCAGGGATGCGCAGCCACACGAGGGGGTCGTCCTTCCATGGGCGGCGCCGACGCAAGATGTCGAGGCTTGTGTTGCGTGCGATGGTCATGAGCCAGGCCAACGGATGGCGGCCATCGAAGCGGTGTCGGGCGCGCCACGCACGCAGGTAGGTCTCTTGCAGGGCTTCATCGGCGTCGGCGTGGTTGCCACACACCGCACGACAGCGCACCCGCACCGCTGCTGCGGTGTCTCGGTACAGGGCCTGGAATTCCAGGTCGGTCATGGGGCTGCTCCGAAAGAGGGGTTGGAGCGCGCGTCGTCGAAGGCGTCTTCGCAGTCGCCCACCAGGTCGACGCCACCGAACGGCAGGCCGAACAACAACGACACAGACGTCTGGTCGAGGGTGTCGAGACGACGCACAGGCAGGCCGTCTTCCACGAGAACCTCCTGGTCCTCTTCATCGAGCGCCGTGACCGCACCCGCGAAGGTGCTGGTGGCCACCACGATTTCCTGGGCAAAGCCCACCCAGGCCCGGCCGTCGTCGTCGAGCTCGGGGGGAACCTGGCCCGCCACGACCGCCTCACCCAGCTCGTGGAGGTCGCCCTCGCCATGGAGGCGCGCGTAGGTGTCGGCCATGCCCCACACACCCACCAGGCCCTCGAGCTCTTCATGGTCGAACGCATCGGCGGCGCGCACAGGGTCGAAGCGGTCTCGGTCCACCAGCACGTGCAGCCCGAGCGCCCAGACAAAGGACTCCTCCTCCGTCCACGCAACCGGCTCCGCCCACTCGGGCGGAGGCACCCACACCTGGTCCAACACAACCGTGTCGTCATCTTCCTCGTCGACCGAACCGGGCACCGGCGCGAGGTCACACGAGTAGAGGACCCCCTCGCCCCCTTCATCCACCCACATCTGAAGCCAGGCCGGCCGCGCTGGAAAGGGCTCGATGCCCAGCAGGCGGTCGAGCGCAGGTCCGGACACGAGGCTGTCGCCGCACCCGACGAGCGGGAGAAACAACGCAGCGATGCGGCGGGCTCGAAACATGGACTTCCGGGGGACGGGGACGCTGGCGCCACGGAACAGCAGCAACCAGCAGTGAAGGCGCGCGGTCGGGAACGGACGACTCAGTCTTCGTCTTCGTAGTCCTCTTCGTCTTCCTCGTCCTCTTCGTCCTCTTCCTCTTCGTCCTCGTCCTCTTCCTCTTCGTCCTCGTCCTCTTCGTCTTCGTCTTCGTCTTCGTCTTCGTCTTCGTCCTCTTCGTCTTCACCCTCCTCGTCTTCGCAGTCCTCCTCGTCCTCGTCGCACTCGAACTCCTCCTCGCAGTCCTCCTCGTCCTCGTCGCACTCGAACTCCTCCTCACCTTCGAGCAGCTCTTCGCCCGCTCCAAGCAGCTCTTCGAGCTCCTCCGAGCAGCCCGTCATGAGCGTGAGGCCAAGCAGGGCGGGAAGAATCATCAGGCTCCGGTTCCGCATCGTTCCTCCTTTGTTCGTGGTCGATGCAAGGGGGGAACGGGGGACTCTGCAATCCGGGGCACCAATTCGACCGGAAGGGCCTTTCACGAAATTTCGCGCGCCTTCGTCCGGGATGACCGAGTCGGCGTTTCCGTCATCCAGCGTGCAACCGAACGGCATCGCCCGGGGGTCACCGCGCCTCGGCCGCAGTCTTCAGGTCGGCAGCGAACTGATCGAAGCTCGGCTGCAGGTCGGGGATGGACTTGGAGATGGGGCCCGAGAACAGCCCGGTGAACACCTCTTCCATGCGAAACTCCACCTGGCCGTCGCCCTGATCGGTGACCGTGTAGGTGCGGGTGCCCTTGAAGATGAAGTTCCCGGCACTCCACACCATGCGCGACGGCGGCGCCCACTCCGTGACCTTGAGCTTGAAGGTGCGGGCGGGGTCGACAGTGGAGACCACCGCGAGCTTCTCCCCGTCGTCGATGGTGCCCTCGATGGACACCACGGTGCTGTTCCATCGGGTGTAGTCCGAGGCATCGGTGAGGACACTCCAGACTGTCTCGGGGGCCGCCTGGATGAGGATGGCGGCAGCGGTGACCTTGGCGGACATCAGGGCTCCAGAGACGCCGCGAAGGCGTCGAGAACATGGCGCCAGGAGCGCCGGAAGACGGTGGCGGTGCGGGCCCAGTCGGGAAGGGCGTGGGGGCCCTCCACGTGCTCGACCTTCACCACAGTGTGCTCGCCGTCGTCTTCGAAGCGGACGAATGCGAGGGTGGGAGCGGTGGGCGGAGCACCCAGCCGCCAGGAAAAACACAACAGCCGAGGTGGCTCCCAGCGCACCACCTCACCGAGCCGGTGCACCTCTCCGGACACGCTGGTCTCCACCAACGCGCCCCCCACACCAGTCCCAAGCGCCAGCGTGGACTCGGGGAAGCGCCGGTGGCTGGGCGGCCACCACCCATCGATGCGGGTGGTGAAGACCGAGAAGGCGTGGTCGGGACGGCAGCGGACGCGGACTTCTTGTCGAACGGGGTCGGAAGCGCTCATGGGGACGGGTCCTCGGGGGGAGCGGTCTGTTCCGCCAGCACAGCAAAGCGCTCCAGCGCCGACATCCAGAACTGCTCCAACCAGCCGCGAGCCGAGATGAAGCCGGTGGGGTCGATGCGGTAGACGCGCCGCGTGCCGTCGCGGTGATGGGCCACCAGCTCGGCTGCTTCGAGCACGCGAAGGTGCTGGCTCACCGCTGGGCGGGAGATGGGAAGCTGGGCAGCCAGGTCCACCACGGCTCGGGGCCGCTCGGCGAGCAACGCCACGATGTCTCGCCGGGTGTGGTGACCGAGTGCGTCGAGTGCGAGGGCAGCAGACATGCTTCTCCGTTAGCCATCACTTACGTAAGCCCTACCTTACGCTTCGTCCACCAACTCCCCCAACTTCTCCACGAAGTTCGATGCACCCGGCATCCTCACTCCCGCATCGGTCAGCGTCCGGGCGCTCCACCACCCCACGCCGCCGCCACCGCCGCCCGAGAGTCCAGCCCGGTGCGCTCGAGGATGGCATGGACGTGGTCCTTCACCGTGGCCACGCGAATCCCCAGTGCCAGGGCGATGTCCTTGTTGCGCAGGCCGATGGCCACAAGCTCGGCCACCTCCCGTTGACGGGGGGTGAGGCGCTCGAAGCAAGGGTCGGGACGCGGCGCGCCGGGCGTGACCACCACCATGGGCGCCCCCAACGTCTCGGTGGCGTGCATGTCGATGGTGAGCTGCACGCCGTTGGCAGTCAACGCCGCGAGCTGTGAGAGAACCGCGCGGGGAACCGCTTCACCACGGACCGCCCGGATGCGGGCCAGGACATCTCGGAGGTGGGCGAGCTCGGCATCGGACAGAGGCATGCTGCCGACCTACCGCATTCGCCGGTGTCGGTCGCGGGGTGGGTGTCGTCCATCCAAGGATGGATGGCCGCTGGTCGTCCCGTCCCGTAGGTTCGCCGTGGAGGTCCCATGAACGCAACCCCGAAACGTACTGTCGAAGCCTACTTTCGCGCCATGCAGTCCGGACCGTCGGCCGCCGACGCGCTCTTTGCGTTGTTCGCCGACGATGCCGTCTACGCCGAGCCATTTTCGGGCCAACGCAAGACCCACAACGGACGGTCTGCCATCGAGCGGTATCTGCGCGGCTCCTGGGAGACCGCGCCCCCCGACATGACCCTCACCGTCGACCGCATCGACGTCGCCGACGCAGTGGTCACCACCACCTGGACCTGCGCCTCCCCCGCCTTCCCCCATCCGATGCGCGGACGCGACGTCTGCACGGTCCACGACGGCAAGATTGTCCACCTCGACGTCACCTTCATCGCTCCGGAGGCCCCATGACCGACCCGAAGCTGGCCGCATGGTTCGACAAGCAATCGGACGCCCAGCGGCCCACCATCGATGCACTGTTCCACGCAGTCCAGGCCGCCGCCACCGGGGCCGACCTCGCCGTGAAGTGGGGCCATCCCACCTGGACCCGGGGCGGGCCGGTCTGCCAGATCAAGCCCACCAAGAAGTACGTGGGGTTGGTGTTCTGGTGGGGAGCCCGCCTGGCCGACCCCGCTGGTGTCCTCACCGGAAGTGGTGCCAAGATGCGCACAGCACGCTTTCCCACGCTCGCGTCGGTGGAATCCGACGTGGTGGCCGCACTGGTGAAGGAAGCCGTCGGGGCCAATGCAACACTGGGCGACCCGACCAAAACGAAAGCGTAGCGTCGCATGAGTTGCGTCCACGGGTGCGGGGGCTACCAAGGCCACCCGTACCCGCTCGGAGGCTCCCATGGACATGCCCTACCGCTACCTCGGCCGCTCCGGCCTCAAGGTCTCTGCTCTGTCATTCGGCTCGTGGGTGACCTTCGACCACCAGCTGGACGTGGGGCCCGCACGCGACGCCATGGCCGCGGCCTTCGACGCCGGCTGCAACTTCTTCGACAACGCCGAGGTCTACGCCGCCGGGCAGTCGGAAGTCATCATGGGCAAGGCCCTCGCCGAGCTCGGCTGGGGGCGCGACGAATACATCGTCTCCACGAAGATCTTCTGGGGCGGACAGGGCCCCAACCAACGTGGACTGTCCCGCAAGCACATCGTTGAAGGAGTGGACGCCGCCCGCGCGCGCTTTGGCCTCGACCACCTCGACCTGGTCTTCTGCCACCGCCCCGACCTCCACACGCCGATCGAAGAGACCGTCCGCGCGATGAACCACATCATCGACCGGGGCTGGGCCTTCTACTGGGGCACCAGCGAGTGGAGCGCCGACCAGCTCCGCGAAGCGTGGCGAGTGGCCGACCGTCTCGGACTCATCGGCCCGCTGATGGAGCAGCCCCAGTACCACATGTTCCACCGCGAGCGGGTGGAGCGCGAGTACGCCGCCCTGGTGCGCGACAAGGGACTGGGCACCACCACCTGGAGCCCCCTCGCGAGCGGCCTGCTCACCGGCAAGTACAACGACGGCATCCCCGACGGCTCCCGGCTCACGCTGCCCCAATACAGCTGGCTGAAGGACCGCATGCTCGCGGACCCCGACACCCCGGCGAAGATTGAGAAGGTGCGCGCACTCACGCACATCGCAACCGACCTCGGGGGCACCATGGCCCAGCTCGCGCTCGCGTGGGCCGCCCGGCACCCGCATGTCTCCACGGTCATCACGGGTGCATCTCGCACGTCCCAGGTGGTGGAGAACATGAACGCCATCACGCTTCTGCCCAAGCTCACCCCCGATGTGCTCGAGCGCATCGAAGCCGTCCTGGGCAACCGGCCGGCCCGCGAAGACGACTTCCGCGACGGGTAGTCCCTACGGGTCCGGGGTTCCCTCCAGCCGCGCCAGGGTGGGCACCACCTCGGCCAGCAGGAAGCGGATGTGGTCGTCGGCGAAGTCGGTCTGGTCGAAGGTGCCCGCCACCACGGTGCCGTCGCCCAGCAGGTACACATACGAACCCGTGACCCCGGAGACCCCTCGCAGTGTCGGCAGGCCCGCCATCAGGAAGAACATGCCCCCGGGACGCACCCGCCACACACCGTGGCCGTAGTCGATGCCGCGGTGGATGGCATCGGGGGTCCAGGCTGTGCCGAGAACGTCGAGTGATACGGGTTCTCCTCGCTCCAGCCCCCGCATGAACCGCACCAGGTCTCCGGTGGTGGTGAACAGCCCCCCACCCGCGCCATCCACCCCCAGGGCCGGCGTTCCCGTGATGACCACGTCCCCCGCTTTCGCCGGCGCCACCGCACCCACACCTGCGGGAGGGTCCTCGAACTGGTGAACCCAGGTGGACTGCAGCCGCAGCGGGTCGAGCACACGGGTCCGAACCGACGCGTGCCAGGGTGCTTTCGTCACGCCTTCGATCACCAGCCCGGCCAGATCGTAGTTGAGGTCGGAGTACAGAAAGGCGGTGTCAGGCGCCGCATAGGGAGTCCAGTGGGCGCGGGTGTAGTCCAGGGCCCGATCACGGTCCCATGCCTCTCCGGGCTGTGACCGCACCTTCGAGAACACATCCGGCGCGCCGTCGCTCGTGGGATGGACCTCGCCGTCGAAGTAGTCGGGTAGGCCGGAGCGGTGGCGAAGCAGCATGCCCACGGTGATGGTGTCGAACGCGGCGACACCCCCAATCGCCGGCAGTCCGTCGAGCACCGACGCATCCACCCACTTCGACACGGGATCGTCGAGTGACAGGAGGTTGTCGTCGGCCATGTCCGCCAGTGTGGCCGCCACGAAGAGCTTCCCCACCGACGCCGACAGGAACGGGGTGTCGGGCGTGAAGGGCAGTCCATCCGCCCCTTCACCGGCCACAAACACCTCCTGCAGTCCCGCCTGCGGAGCGTCGACCCGAAGCACGGCGTGATCGACCTGATCGGCGCGTGCCACGGTGTTGTCGACTGCACTCTGGAGACGGCCGCTGGCGCGCTCCCGGGACATCGCACATCCCATGGACACCAGCGCAGACACCATCCCCGCAACTGCAACCCGGTTCATCGGTCCTCCTTCGTGACAAACGACATCGCCCGCGTGACCTGGTCGGCGATTCCGGCGGCCTGGTCGGCAGACAGGTCCGCGCCCAGCAGGCCATCCACCGCCATCCGCGCCAGGCCGTACACGAGCGCCCGCGCACCGAGAACCCGCACCATCGTCGTCGACAACGACGGGTGCTCCGTACTTCCTGGTGTGCCACCCATCGCCGCACCCAAGTCGGCGATGAACTGGGCCTGACCGGCCTGGAGGCGGGGAGAGCCAGCCAGCGACTCCGCCCGCGACAACACACGGAAGAAGCCCGGCTCCGCCACACACCACCGCACATACGCCACGGCCATCTGCCGCTGCTGTTCCATCGCCCCGGCACCGGGCTCGACCGCCGCTTGCATGGCAGCGAGCTGGCGTGCGGCACCCTCCTCTGCGACCGCCACCAGGAGTGCATCCACACTCTTGAAGTGGCGGAAGGGAGCGCCCGGGGACACGCCCACAGCGCGGGCGAGGGGACGCATGCGGACCGCCTTCACGCCTTCGGTGGCGGCAACGTGCGCGGCGGCTTCGATGAGGGCAGACCGGAGGTCGCCGTGATGGTAGGTGTCTCGGCTCATGTAATCATTGTTTACATGCCCAGCCGTCGGCCGCAACCCCCTTCTCGTTCCTCGGCACGAACCGCGCACAACTCCGTGACGGTCAGACGGTTAGGTCCGCTGCGGCTCTCGGAGGTTGCCGTGCCACGGTCTGCACAGTCTCGTCCCATGTTCGGCATCGAGCGCCTCTGGTCGGCGGTCGCCCAGATCTGCCCGCCGTTCACCGTCCAGCTTGTCGTCGAAGGCACCCCCATGGAGGGAGCCACAGGCCTCAACCGTCCCGCGCTCGAGCGTGCGGTCTCCGAAGCTGCCCGGGTCCATCCCGGTGTCCGCCTACGCCGAGAAGGCCACCTCGCGTGGACCCGCTGGAAGGCGTTCGGAGGCGCGCCCCCCGTGCGCGAAGTGGACGGACGCTCCTGGACCGGACGCGATGAACGCGGCGCCCCCTTCCTGCTGCTCCCCCTCACTCCCGGTGGCCCCACCGTCGAGGTCCTGTTGGTGCGGGGCCCCGTGGACCGGGTCGTCTTCCGCGGTCACCACGCAGTCGTCGACGGGCGTGGCCTCCTTCACTTCGCCGAGGACGTGTTCGCGGTCCTTCGGGGAGACCCTCCCACGGGCGCCACCCTGGATGTGGTCGACCTCGACCTGGCGCGCTCTCTCGGCGCCGAAGGACGCGGTCGCGAGAAGCCCGAGTGGTCCATGCCCACCGGAATGCCCAAGCCCGTTCCCCGTGGAACGCCCATGCCCTGGCGGCGCGTTCGGTACGAGGGCCCCACCAAGAGCCTGCTGCCACGACTGGCCGTCGCCGTCCACCACGCCTCACGACAGTACACGCAAGACGACCTCCAGATCGAGATTCCCGTCGACCTTCGGCGACACCTCCCCGACGGCGTCCACACCACCGCCAACATCACCGGCGGTGCCCGCATCGACATGCCGGCCATCATCGCCGACCCCGACCCCATCGGTGCGTTCGTCCGCACGCTCAAAGAAAGCGCCGCGCACCCCAACGCCGGCGCGCCCATCATCGACACCCAGCTGTTCCGGTGGCTCCCCACCCGCACCGCGGTCCGCATCCTGCGCAAGGTCCGGTCCAAGTCCCTGGAGAAGGGCAAGGCCGGCACCTCGGCCATCCTGTCCAACCTCGGTCGCTACCCCCTCTCCAAGCTGTCTTGCCCCCAGCACGCGGCATCCGCGTGGTACTGGGTTCCCAGCGGCGGCCCCGTGGTCCCCCTCTTCATCCTCGTCACCGGCGACGGTGTGGGCGTGGAGCTGTCGGTGGGCATGTCGCCCGAGCTGGCCACCGACGGCCGCCTCGATGGCCTCGTCGAGGGCATCCTCCATCACCTCCACGCCTCCGGAAAGGACCTCTCGTGAGCCGCCTGCCCACCCCCATCCGCGCCCTCAACGCCGTGGGGCGCGTGTGGCGCGCCGTCGGCCTCTCCCCCCGCCGCCTCGACCCCACCACACTGGAACAGGCCGCGCTCGAAGAGGCCCGCAAGGAGCCCGGGCTGGGCAACGCCACCCTGGGCGACCCCTCCGAGTACCGGCCCGGCCTCGAGGTCATCTGCACGGCCCTCGAACAGCTCCCGGAGCTCCCCACCGCTGGTCGGTTCGCCGCCCGCCGCCAGATCTTGCGGGCTCTCCGGCAGCGCATTCGTCGTCTTGCATGGCGCACGCAGCGTCCTGAGCAATTCGCACGCCGCCTCCACCCACCGGTGGTCGTCCTCGGTCTCCCACGAACCGGCACCACCTTCCTGCACCGCCTCCTCTGCGCGCCCGACGATGCACGTGCGCTGCCGATGTGGGAGGTCGCCATGCCCTTCCCGCCCCTCCAAGGTCCCGACAAGCGTCGCGAGACCGGGCAGCGCGGCGCCAACATGATGAAGCGTGTGGTCGCCGACATCGACCGCAAGCACATCACCGGCGCCGACGAACCCGAAGAGTGCATGCACCTCCAGGACGAAGCGTTCTTCTCTTGGAGCTGGTTCTCCAACTACCCCCTTCCCACGTACACCCGCTGGCTACAGACCGCCGATGCCGCCCCCGCCTACCGCGTGTGGCACGACGTTCTCCGCTATGTCCAGGCGCAGGACCACACCAAGCGGCTCACGCTCAAGTCCCCCAGCCACACCGCCCACATCCGCACCTTGCTCGACGAAGTCCCCGATGCCCGCATCGTGTGGACCCACCGCGACCCCGCCACCGTGGTGCCCAGCTTTGCCAGCCTCATCGCCACCACCCGCACCGTGGCCACCACCCCCACCACCGCCGACCCCCACGCCCTCGGCCGCGAGATCTCCGAGTTCCTCGCGCACCAGGTTCAACAGGGTCTCGAGGCCCGCGCGCGGGTCCCCACCGGTCAGCTCATCGACATCCCCTTCGATGACCTCCGTCGCGACCCCCTCGCCACGGTCGCCCGCATCCACAACCACTTTGGCCTCCCCTGGACCCCCACCGTCTCCCGTGCGGTCCAGGCCCAGATCGACGCCCGCCAGCGCAACCGCCACGGCACCCACCGCTATGGTCTCGCCGACTTCGGGCTGTCCGACGGCCTCATCCAGCAGCTGTTCGCCAACTACAGCGTCCCGTCCACCACCAGCTCATGAGCCCCGGCGGGTCAGCCGGCGCTGAGCCAGGATCCACTCGGCACCGCGGTCCATCACCACAAAGCCGGCCAACGCAGGAAGCAGCGCCACCAACACCGTGACCCGCGACGCGAACAGGTCGGGGTTGGCGATTCCCACCGCGACAAGCGCCCACACCGCCACCAGGCCCAACACAAGACCAACAACTCCAGCGATGAATGCAGCGACGGGACGCATTGGGGGCTCCGGGTGGGGGGGCACCTCGAGTCAAGGCGCGCCAACACGGAGCGTTACGTCTGGTCCATCGGCGCCCCCCCCCTCACATTCATCCCCGTCCATTCCGTCTCCCCCGGGTGCAGCGGCCCTCCACGCCGCCCCACATCTCGGGAGACCCCATGCGGTCCATCTGGCCCCTCCTCGCCCTCTCCATCGCCTGCAGCCCACGCCCCGTCGCCCCCCCGCTCGTCCTGGAAGGCGCCCTGTCCACCGAAGGCGGCGTCGACATCTGGTGGACCGACCCCGGCACCGCCCCCGGAGAGGAACAAGACCCCGAGCTCGACGACGCCCTCGTCAACCTCATCGACGCCGCCACCACCACGGTAGACCTCGCCCTGTACGAATTCGACCTGGACAGCGTGTCCGACGCCATTCTCGACGCATGGGACCGCGGTGTAGACGTGCGGATGGTGGGCGACGGCGACGAGGTCCACGACGCCGGCTACCTCGCCCTCGAAGCGGCAGGCATCCCCATCGAGAGCCGCCCCGCCGGCAACCGCATCATGCACCACAAGTTCGTGGTGGTCGACGACCAGGCGGTGTGGACCGGCTCCACCAACGTCAGCCACAACGGCATGTTCCGCAACGACAACCACGCGCTCATCGTGCGGTCGAGCACCATGGCCGCAGCGTACACCTACGAGTTCGAAGAGATGTTCGGCGGCGAGTTTGGCCGCGGGAAGACAGCATTGGCAGGCACCCGGTCCATCGACCTGTCCGACGGGACGCTCGACTGGCACTTCTCGCCCACACACGACCCCATCCAGGTGGTGGTCGATGCCATCGACGACGCCGAGCACACGGTCGCCTTCATGGTGTTCTCGTTCACGCGGTCCGACGTGGTGGACGCCCTGCAGCGCGCCCAACAGCGGGGCGTCGACGTGGTGGGCATCTTCGACGAAAGCCAAGCCAACGGAAGCTGGTCGGTCGACGAGACTCTCGCGCTCGCTGGCGTTCCGGTGTTCATCGACGGCAACGAGAACGCATCCGGCTTCTCCGGCGGCAAGCTCCACCACAAGGTGTTGGTGGTCGATGCAGGCACGCCGGACGCCACCGTGATCAGCGGGTCCATGAACTGGTCGAACGCCGGCACGGACGACAACGACGAAAACCTCGTGCTGCTGCGGTCCCCCTCCATCGCCACACCCATGATGGCCGAGTTCTGCGGCCTCCTCCAGGTCGCCACTCCCCACCCCGACTTCACCGGCGAGACGCCCGACGTGTGTGACACCACCACCACCCCCATCGAGGTCGTGGATGAGGTGGTGATCAACGAGGCGATGCGGACCGCGTACCGACAGGGTGGAGGCAACAGCTTCATCGAGCTGGTCTCCAACATGCCCGACTCCATCGACCTCGACGGCTGGCAGGTGCAAGACGGGCTCGGCCGCACCATCCACACCTTCGGCCCGCACAAGCTGAAGGGCGACGGCGTGGTGCTGCTGGTTGGCCCTGACTGGTCCGGTCCCACCCGACACACCGTCTCGACGCAACGGCCCCTGCGGCTGGGGAACCGGGGCGCGCTCACTCTCGTCCGCCCGGACGCAACACTCGCCGACACCTTCTCCCTCGACGGCGCTGCCCCCGGCGAGAGCCTCAACCGCGTCCTCGACGGCGACGCCACCACCGAGCCGCTGCCCCACTCAGCACTGACAGCCGCCAGCACGGCCGCGAGCCCCGGACGCCGTCTCGATGGCAGCCGGTGGACCGATGCCCCCCCCGCCGACGTCCTCACCATCAACGAGCTGCTGCCCAACCCCGACGGCGACGACCTGGGCGCGGAGTTCGTGGAGCTGGTCAACGCCGGCCCGGTTCCCATGGACCCCACCGGGTACACGCTGTGCGACGCGTCCGGCGTCTGCCACACCTTCGGCCCCCCGGTCCTGCTCCCCGGCGAGGCGATGGTGCTGTTCGACCAGGGCGACCACACCGACGTTCCCGGCGTGCGCCTGTCCAACGAGGGCCGGCTGTCCCTCAACAACAGCGGCGACACCCTCACCCTCACCGACCCCGATGGCGCGGTGCACGAAGCCGTCTCGTGGTCTGGCAGCAGCACCGGCATGTCTTGGAACCGAACGGTGGACGGCGCACCCCATGCGGACTGGTCGCACCATGATGATGTGCAAGGCGCCACCTCCGACAGCTCTCCCGGCTTCCGCGTCGACGGCACCGCCTGGCGCTGAGCCCCGAGGACCGGGCGGTCGGCATGCTACCGTCGCCGGCTCCACCCCTGCCCCGTCGTGCCCATCTCGCACCCACGCGCCATCCTGCCTCGCCTCGCACTCGGGGGGCTGCTCGCCTGCAACCCACCCGAGACACCGCCTCCCACCGGGGTGAGCGTCGACACCTGGCGCGCCTGGCAAGCCTGTGACGGCGCGCTCCCGTGCCGCACCACCGTCCTGCGTACCACCCTGGCCACCAACAGCCAGATGGCCGCAGCACTCGTCGTTCACGAGCCATCACCCGAGGCCCGGTGGCTGCTGGTGAGCGGTGTCATCCAGGCCGACCCGGCCCGCGCCAGACACCTCTGCCCCGCACTCACCGACGCCGGGCTGAAGAAGCGCTGCGAACAAGACACCTCCAGGCCCCACCTGTACGCCCCACCACCGTCTCGACAGACCCAACCCAACCAGCGCACCGCCCCCGGCCCCCACTCATCCACGCTGGTCATCCACCCGGGCGCCGCATCCGCCCACGCCGACGCCCCCCCCGACCCCGGCACCTGCACGGCCGGCCCCGACTATGCATCCTGTCTCACCGAGCTGGCCCGCAGCAGAGCTGGAAGCGGACAGGTCGCGAGCGCTGCGGGCGCCTGTCGGGCCATCCAAGGACAGGCACGCTGGCGGGGAGAGTGTGCCATGCGGGTGGCCGAGACCGTCGCACACACACGCCCGCCCACCGAAGCTGGGAGCGCCATCGAGATGTGCCTCCTGTCCGAGGAATGGGTGGGCCGATGCGTCGACAAGGTGCACCTCGTGCTCGCCCGCCATGCACCGCCGGCCACCGCCGATGCCGCCGGCTGGCAACCCGTCGTCCAGGCGTGGCAGTCGATGTCCACCACCTGGCAGGCACAAGGCGAAACGCTCCACGCACTCGCCCAAGATGCCTGGTGGGCCACCGTGGTCACCCGCGCATACCTGCTCGTCGACCAGACCACCGGCGACCCCCTCGACCACCTCCCGGATGCGGCCACACCCCACATCCGAGCGGCCGTCGCCTGGTCGCTGCTTCGCACCAGTCCCCGGTCCGCCCCCTCCCTCACCGAACAGACCGACCGCCTCGACGCCGCACTCACCGCCCGGGTCACCGGCACCCGTCCGGCCGCCCGCACCGACCCCCACTCTCCGCCACGCGGCAACCTCTGGGCCGTCGACGAACGCGACGACGGCACCATCCCCGCCGCCCACTACCTCGGGGTGTCCCGTCGCATCGTGACCGACGACCGTTCCGTCGACCTCCAGCTGTGCGTCCTCGAAGCCGCAGCACGCCGAAGCACGCGGTGGCACCCACTTGTCGACGAAGCCAAGACGGCCGCCAGCCCCCTGGTCCAGCGCACAGCAGCCCGCCTGGCCGCCGGCATCCAACGCACGGGTGCGTCGCGTAGAACACGATAGGAAGGGCCGACCACCCCGCACCCGGTCCAACAGAAGATGCGTCGCTTCATCTACGCCATCGGTGGCGTCCTCCTCGGCCTCGTCCTGGTTGAGAGTGCCCTCCAGGCCGTCAAGCTCGCAGTGGCTTCGTCGGATGCCAGCCGCACACGCCACGCCAGCGCCGACCACGGCGGCGACCTCCGAGTGTTGTGCCTGGGCGCCTGCTACACCATCGGCATCGGCACCCCACCCGAAGCCGCCTACCCCGCCCAGCTCGAACGCCGCCTCGACGCCCTGCTGTCGCCCTCGGGTGGCGACGCCGTCGTCATCAACGGTGGCCAGCGCGGCAAGAGCATCGACCACTTCGCAAGTGAGATCGAACCTCTTCTCAAAGCCCACGCACCCGACGTTCTCATCGTTGGCGTGAACCGACGCACCTCGCTGTCTCCCTCGCCGCCGCTCGACCTCGGGGTGCTCGACCACCTCATCCTGCCGCGCCTGGTGGGGCTTGCCCTGTCCCCCCCCGACACCAGCTCCCCCCTCCGTCTCGACCCGATTGCACAGCAGATCCGCGACCTCGAGGCCTTCGTCCAGGCCAACCCCGACCGCCGCAAGGCGCGCAGCGAGCTGTCCACCCTCCACGCCAAGCGTGGCGACTTCCAGGCAGCACTCGACGTTCTCGCCCCACTCCACCAGGGTCGACCGAGCGTTCCCCCGCCGCTCTCCCTGCGCTTGTTCCGCTACACCATCGCCCTGGGCGACTTCGACACCGCAACCGGTCACCTGGACGCAGTCCGTGCCGCGCCCGGCTTCGTCGACGACATGGAACGCGACATGACCGAGCGGAAGGGAACCTACGACGAAGAGGGCCGCAACACCGCGCTGCGGGGTGCCCTCGACCGAGCGCGTCTCGCGGTCGTGCGCAACACCCTCCCCAAGGCGCGCACCCTCCTCGACGAAGTGCTGGCCATCGACCCCGACACCGCCGATGCCTGGCACCTGCTCGCCTACCTCGACCACATCGAGGGCCGCCCCGTGCAGGCCCGCTCCGAAGCCTTCCTGGGCGACAGCCACACGCAGCAACAGACCGAACTCAGCGCCTTCCGGGTCGCCCTCGACGCCCACCTCGAGCGCATCCTCGCCGCCGCACGCGTCCACGGCACCCGCGTGGCGCTCCACACCCTCGCAGCAGCCCCCGAGCAGCTTCCTGTCATCCACGAGGTCGCTGCTGCACGTGGGGTCCCCGTCGTCGACGTGCAGGCAGCACTCGCCAATGTCGCCGATCCCGACCCCCTCTTCCACCCCACCGACCACCTCCGCTTCAGCGAAGCGGGCAATGCGTGGCTTGCCGCCCAGATCCACACCGGCCTCGCCGACGCGGCCCTGGTGCCCGCGCCCGACTCCCAGTAGTCTCCCCCCATGCTCCTCGGCCTGCTGCTGCTGCTCTCCGCACACGCCGCCCCTCTGTCCACGCTGGTCGAGACGCACCCCACCACTGCTGTCGGAGCATGCGCCACGGCCTCCCATCGGGCCGAGCTTCCCATTCGGCTCGACGAAGACGCCCTGGTGTACGTCGAAGTCGCAGAGTGGGACGCGCCCGTGGTCGCCGGGCTCGCCGAGGGGTCCTCCGTCTGCCACGGTGCATTCTCTCCGCCACCACCGCGCACCCTCGCCGCTCGAGCGCCCCGCGCCATGGTGCGCTGGCTCCCGGCCGGTCAACACCAGCTCACCCTCGACAGCACCACTCCCGCCAGCGCCGTCGTCTCCGTGTCCATCGTGTCACCCCGCGTTCTCGTCGAGAGCGGAGTCCACCCGGTCCTCGCCCGGAGCGCACTCCTCGCCGCCGACCATGCCTGGACCGATGGCCACGCCAACCGCACCACGCTCGCAGTGGCCGACTTCTCCCTGCCCAGCACCACCGAGCGCCTGTGGCTGCTCGACCTCGCTGACGGCACCGTGCGCCTCCACGCGTTCCTGTCCCACGGCAAGGGGTCGGGCCACCCCACCGATGCCGCCCGCGCGGTGCGCTTCTCCAACCGGCCCCACTCCAACCAGACCAGCCTCGGGCTGTTCCGGGCGAGCGAGACCTACACTGGCGACCACGGCCGCTCCATGCGCCTCGACGGCCTCGAGCCCGGCGTGAACGACCTCGCCCGCGACCGCGCCATCGTGGTCCATGGCGCCGAATACGCCCGCGTCGACCACATCGCCGAGTGGGGCTACCTGGGCCGGAGCCATGGCTGCCCGGCCCTCGACGACCGCTTGGTGCAGGGCCTCATCGACGCTCTGCACGACGGCGGTCTGCTCTACGCCTGGGGTGGCCCGCGCTCGGGAGACTGCTGCACGCTGCGGGCCGGCACAGAGCCGTCTCCCGATGCTCCGTACCTGCCCGACCCACTCGGCCTGGTGTCGATCTACTGACCGTCAGCTCGGGGAGACCGAGTGGCCGGGGTCGGGTGTGCTGGCGTCGTCGAGTGCAGACTCGGCAGTGGTTGTACCGTGGGCGCTTCCATTGCATGTGACACAGTCGATGCGCACACGGCCTTCGCCACCATCCCCACCCACGCGGATGTGGGTGGACTCGCCGAAGCCGCCCGACGCATCGACCGCGCCCGTGCCCAGCGTGAGCGTCTCGGCCTGCAGCCAGATGCTGCCGCCCGCCCCGCCGCCGGCTCCGTAGGTCCAGGTTCCCCACGCCCAGTAGTGGGTGGTGCCGCCGAAGCTGGTGATGGACTCGGCCGCACTGGCGGTCAGCGTGTCTGCACCGATGATGACGATGCCGCCGCCACTTCCGCCCGGTCCGGGGTTCTCGCCAGCGCCGTCGGTGCCGCCATTCCACACACCGCCCCCACCCGAGCCGAAGAACAAGGTGGCCAGGTCGGCGTCGCCGTAGGTGTCGCCGGCGTAGGGTGGGGTGGCGCTGCCGCCGGTCCAGGAGTCGCCGTCTGTGGCGCCCCCTGCGTGTTCCCCGCCCGCGCCGGTGATGTGTGCGCCGCCGCCCCCGAAGTTGTTCGCCCAGTGGCCATAGGCCTCGTTGTAGGCGGTGCACGCCCCGTCCCCATCGCCCTCGCCGAGTCCAGCGTAGCTCTCGCCCTGGTAGGCGTCGCAGTTGTCCGAGGTGCCGGTGGCGCCGCCGGTGTAGCCGCCGCTGTCGGCCGCCACGATGCCCCCGGAGGCGATGGAGACGGTGCCGCTGGCGCGGAAGGCCAGGAGCCCGCCGGTGGTGCCGTCCCAGGCACTGGTGGTGAGGGTGCCCGCTGCGGCGACCGTGACGTCGGTGTAGTGGGGCACGCGCTGCAGCACGATGACCTGGTCGGTGAGGTCGGTGTTGGATGACTCGCCGTAGACCTCGGCCACCGCCTGTAGGAGCGTGACGTCGGCGCCGCTCACCGAGTCGACGCTCGCAAACTCGTAGGTTCCGACCGCCGCGTGCGCGGTGTCCGACCCCTGGAGGTTGATGAGCACCACCTCGTCGCCTGCGGCCAGCCCGGATGCCGTGCTGTCCAGCGTGATGGTGTCGCCCGAGATGGCCGAGACCGTGAAGGCCACGGCGTCGGCGTCGACGCGCGAGCCGCTGGCATCGGTGGAGAGGTCGGTGTCGCCAGTGACGGACAGGCTGCCGTCGGCCCCCGTCCCCTTGTACAGGTCGTCGTCGACATCGCCGTCGCAGTCGTTGTCTTCGCCATCCCACACCTCGGCGCTGCCAGGCGAGGTCCAGGCCGAGCTGTCGTCGCAGTCAGAGTCGTCGGACAGGTAGCCGGACGGCGCTTCGCACGTGGTGACCGTCGATGCAGCATCGCCGTAGCCGTCGCCGTCGCTGTCGGCGTACCAGGTGGTGCCGGTGGAGGTGTCGAGGGAGCTGTCGTCGTCGTCGATGGCACCGTCGCAGTCGTCATCCACCGAGTTGCACACCTCGGTGGCGCCGGGGTTGACCGCGGCGTCTGCGTCGTCGCAGTCCGTACCATCGGAGACATGGGTGGACGGCGCGTCGCAGGCCAGAGAAGACGTGGAGGCGTCGCCATACCCATCGCCATCGCTGTCCGCGAACCAGGTGCTGGCACTCGACAGGTCGAGCGAGCCGTCGTCATCGTCGATGTCACCGTCGCAGTCGTCGTCTACGGAGTTGCACACCTCGGTGGCACCGGGGTTGACTGCAGAGTCGGTGTCGTCGCAGTCATCTGTGTTGGCAACATAGTCAGACGGGGTGAGGCAGGTGGTGACCGTCGACAACCCGTCGCCATAGCCATCCGAGTCGGCATCTGCGTACCAGACGGAGGCCGTGGCGGTGTCGAGCGAGCTGTCGTCATCGTCGACATCACCGTCACAGTCGTCGTCCACCGAGTTGCACACCTCGGTGGCGTCGGGGTTCACCGCGTCGTTGCCGTCGTCGCAGTCTCCGGGGTCGGCCGCGTAGCCCTCGGGGACTGTGCAGCCATCGGTGGTGGCGGCCGGGTCGCCCCAGCCATCACCGTCCAGGTCGACGTAGAACACCGACGTCACGCCTTCGTCCACCTCGGTGTCGCAGTCGTCGTCCTGTTCGTTGCACACCTCGTCGGCGCCCGGGTACACGGCCGGATCGGCGTCGTCGCAGTCCGTGCCGTCCGCCACCGCACCGATGCCGGGCTCACATCCCTCGAAGGCCGTGGAGGGGTCGCCGAAGCCGTCGTCGTCGGTGTCCTCGTACCAGACCGACAAGCCGTCTTCGTCGACCTCCACGTCGCAGTCATCGTCGATGCCGTTGCACAGCTCTTCCGCGCCGGGGAACACAGCGGCGTTGCCGTCGTCGCAGTCGGTGTCGTTGGTGACCAGGCCCGCCTCGGCTGCACACAGCTCTACCGAGGTCGATGGGTCTCCGAAGCCGTCGCCGTCCACATCCGACCAGAACACCGACAGCACGCCCTCATCCACCTGGCCATCGCAGTTGTCGTCGATGCCGTTGCACAGCTCTTCCGCGCCCGCGTACACCGACGCATTGGCGTCGTCGCAGTCGTCGGCGCCCGTGAAGCCGTCCCCATCACCATCCTCGGTGTCGGTTCCTCCCGAGAGGCCCGCGGTGTCCACGTCTCCCTTGGGGTCGGAGCGACAGGCCACGGTCGAGGCCACACCAAGACAACACAACAGACGAACAAGCAGGGGGGACAGTCGCATCACACGCTCCGGGGGCCGCACCCGGAACTCTACCACCCGCAGGTCGGGGCGTCTGGACCGTGTTCAGGCGCCCGTCCAGCAGAGGACCCGCACGTGCATGTGCTCTTGGTGGCTGGGCGCGTGGTGCACCACACCGGTTTTGTAGCGGTCGCGCGAACCCGGGGCGGGGAAGATGCGGTTGGCCTCGTCGAGGCTCAGCTCACCGCTCTCGATCGTGAACTGCTTGATGCGGTCGATGTTGCGCTGGTCGAGCAGGATCCGCTCCACCATCCCCGTGTCGAGCATGCTCTTGATGAGCAACCAGTTGGCTTCGAGGTCGAGGTTGAGCGGCGACGCCTCGGGGTTGTCGCCCTTGATGGTGGTGGCGCCGAGCCAGTACACGCTGATGTCGAAGTCGATGCCGGAGCGGTGGGTCATGTGGCCGGGGAGCACACCACCGAACTGGGTGCTGATGTCGCCCACGATGAGGGGATCGCCCTCGGGGATGAGCCAGGCCATCTCTTCTGCAGCCCGGGCAATCACATCGAGGGCCTCGGGACGCCCCCAGGCGCGCTCGGGGAACCAGATGGTGTAGAGCTCGGGAGCCGGCTTGAGCTGGACACCACGGGCCAGGTAGCCCTCGGGGCAGGCGCCCACGGCCTGGATCGGCTCATCGTGGGCAGCGGGCAGCGCATCGTCGAGCCAGGGGCCCATGGGCTGCGCCAGGGACACCTGGAGCGCCGGAACCAGCAGTGACGTGAGCGCGAGAGTCGACATCCATCCTCCGAGCCGTCGATCGGGCGCCGCGCAGGGGGCGGCTGGTGGACTTGATCGACGGTGGGACCGCGCTTTTCGACGACGATGCCGCAGGGTGGAGGGGGCATCGAACCTCGGGGACACGCGGTGCCCGAACTGACCGGCGGCGGCTAACGAGTGCCGACAGGCCCTGCAACGCTGGACGCGTCAACATTGACGAGTCAACATTGCATGTCGACGACCTCAGCTGAAGCGGTCCAACACAAGCTACCGATTCGCGGCCATCCACGCCTGGATCTCTTCCGGTGTGTAGTAGTCGCGCCGCTTCTCCGCCTCCGTCTCGGCATCCACCACACTGTACAGCCACTCCCGGTAGGCGATGAGGCCAAGGCCGCAGCCCTTCTCGAGGGTGGCTTCATCGGTGGACCGCTCGTAGGCCGAGACATCGCCCGTGGCGTACTCGATGGCGAACAGCCCCAGGGCCTCACTGTCCATTTCCGTGTAGTCGCGGACGTGGGCGAGCTCGTGGGCGAGGATGGCCACCACGCCGTCGCTCGGCGGGGCCAGGGCAAACAGTTCCTCGGCATACTGGACCGTGTAGACACGCTCGCGGGGCGGACGGTCGAAGGTGTCGAGTCGAACGTTGGCTGCAAAGAAGGACGTGGTGCTCGAGATGGGGTCGAGCTCGACCGAGATGCCGTCCAGCTCGGGGTACAGGGCCGCATGCACCCCGCGCAGAGACGCCTCGATGCCGTCCACATCCGGCGCACCGGGGAGCGTGCCCTCGAGCGCGCCACACGTGGGGGCGGGCGGAGCATGACTGTCGGCGGTCTTGCCACCACAAGCCACGAAACCAAGGGCCAGCATCGTCGAGAATCGCGCGACCATCGCCACCTCCACCGTCCCCCTATCGCCTGGAGGCCCGGATGGGGCGTGCTACGGTCGGTGCGCTCGAGCCCCCGGGAGTCTGCATGTCCTCCACCGTCGTGACCCGTTGGTCGCGCCCCCAAGACGCGTCGTTCACCTTTCCAGAACAACACCTGCCGCTCATCCAACGCACCGACGCCACGGGGGTCTGCTTCTCCGGAGGCGGAACCTGGGCCCAGTGTGCGGCTGTGGGCCAGCTGCGGGCGCTCTCGATGCTCGGCCTGCTGGCGGACGTCCGCTACATCTCGTCGGTATCGGGCGGTTCGTGGGGCACCGCACCGTTCCTCTGGGGAGACCCCGGACGCCGCGACGAAGACCTCCTCGGACCCCACACCCGGCCCGAAGACATCACCATGGACGCCCTCGAAGCGCCCATCCCCACCACCTGCATCCTCTCCACAGCCACCACCAACCTCGACGCCGCGATGGGTGACCAGCGGGCCGTCGACACGCCCACCGACCGCATCTGGACCGAAGCCGTCGGCGCGGTCTACCTGGCCCCGTTCGACCTCCACAATCCGCAGTCACCCGCATTTCTCACCGGTTCAACCAAGGAGCGGGACACCATCGTCGCCCGCAACCCCGCGCTGGCCGACCACCCCTTCCTCTGCGCCCGTGCACCCGAGCGGCTACCCTACCACGTCATCAACAGCTGCATCCTCGGCCCGGCAGAGCTCGAGCCCTTCACCGACGAAAGCCCCCTGAGCTTCGAGACCACCCCCTTGTACGGCGGCAACCCGCAGCGCCGCGAGCAGCTGTACTTCTCGAAGGACGGTCGCTGGCAAGAAGCGCGCCTCGGCGGCGGGTACGTCGAGTCCTTCGCGCTCGGCTCGTCCCAGCTCGTGTCCATCGACGGCGCCAACCTCGTCACCGTGGCCGCCCCCACCCGCCCCTTCACCCTCGCCGATGCCGTCGGGACCAGCAGCGCCGCCTTCGCGGGCGTCACCGCAAGCATCTCCGGCTTGTTGCGTGGGCTCGGCAGCCTCACCCCCACCTACACCGGCTGGTCACTCGAAGCCGACGCCCCGTCGCATCACATGGCCATGGGCGACGGTGGCGTGCTCGAGAACTACGGGCTGCTCACGCTCTTGCGACGACAGGTGCAGCGGGTGGTGGTCTTCATCAACACCTCGACGGCGCTCGACCTCGACTACGAGCCCGAGGCCTGCGTTCCCGACACCGACCAGATCGACAGCTTCCTGCCTGCACTGTTCGGCTTCCGACACAGCAGCTTCGGAACCGCCTTGCAGAACAACCAGGTGTTCGCCGGTGCAGACTGGGCCCCCCTCGTCCGTGCCCTGCAAGCTGCGCGTCGCGACGGCCGACCGGTCGTGCACCACACCCGACACACCGTGCTCGAGAACCTCGTGTGGGGCATCGATGGCGGCTACGAAGTCGAGGTGTTGTGGTGCTACCTGGAGCGGGTCCCGCAGTGGGAGGACCGCTTGCCCGACGACGTGGGCGCGGCCGTCGACCGGGGCCATCGGCTGTTCTTCAAGGGAGAGCTGGCCCGGTTTCCGCACTACAAGACCGCCGGTCAAGACAGCCTCGCCGACGTCCACCTGTCCCCCGAACAGGCCCGCCTGCTCGCCGACTTCACCTGCGAGACCGTCCAGATGGACGCCACCATCTTCGCCGACCTGCTGCGCCGCCGCACCTGACCGCCCGTTCGCGCACCGCCCACACGCCCCCGGGTGTATGCTCGCGCGCCCAACACACTTCCCACCGCGAGGGTCCCATGCGCCTGTCCACCCTGTTCTGCACGCTGCTCGTGCCCGCGTTCCTGTCCATCTCTTGCGGCGGCGACAAGGGCGACTCGGCCGGGTCCGGCTCCGAAGGTGAGGGCGAGTGGGAAGGTGAGGGAGAGGGCGAAGGCGAGGGCACCGACTGCGGCAGCAACGCGCCCGAGATTGTGGAGGTGGTCCTGTCCAATGGTGGACTGGTCGACGTGGATGGCGAGATGGTCCCGGCCGTCATCGCCGAGCTCACCCTGGCCGACGCCGATGGCGACCTCACCGAGCTCACCACCGAGATCTTCCTCGACCAGGAAGTCGACGGCACCGTCGACGACAGCGACTCTCCCTTCCAGCCGAGCTCCGGCACGGTCGATGCTGCGGCATGCGAAGCCACCGACGTCGTCCTGAGCCTCGCTCTGCCCTTCCCGGCCGACGCCGGCCTCGAATACGGCACCGAGCTCGAGCTTGGCTTCATCGTCTCCGACGCCCAAGGCAACCGAAGCAACCTCGGCATCGGCGCAGGCTGCCTGCCAAACGCAGACGGCTCCGACTGCGAAACCACCGACGAATAGGCCGTCTTCACCCCCGAGGCTGGCACCGTGCACCCCACCCTCCTGCTCGCCGCCAGCCTCGCCGGTCCGCCCGAGGTCCGCGGTCAGATCGACTGGCAGGCCCATCCGGCCATGCACATCCCATGGCGGGTCTACGGTCCGGGCCTCACGGACCAGCCCCCCCCGAAGTCGCACAAGCACGCCTTCCAGCAGACCGTCTCCATCGACGCACTGCGCACTTCGGGTGTGCGCATCTTCTCCGCCGCAGCCATGGCCGCCGAGAAGGCCCGGTCTCCCGAACAAGCCCGCGCCCTCATCCTCGAGCAGCTGGCCTACGTAGAGGCGTTCGTGGCGGCCCACCCCGACGACTTCGTCCTGGCCCGCAGCCCGCAGGAAGCCCGCCAGGCCCTCCTGCAGACCGACAAGGTGGTGGTGGTGCACGCCATCGAAGGCGGCCGCATGGTGCTGTCGGGCCCCGAAGATGCGCAGTTCTGGGCCCAGCAGGGGGTGAGCCTCGTCACGCTCATCCACCTCCTCGACGACGAGCTGGGCGGGGCTGCATCCAACCCCGGCATGGTGGGCTGGATGCTGAACCGAGACGCCGCGAGGAAGCGCCGAAAGGGCCGTCCACGCGGCCTCACAGACCGGGGCAAGGCCGCCATCGTGGAGCTCGACCGTGCCGGCATCCTCGTCGACCTCACCCACATGTCTCCCGAAGCGGTCCAAGACGCCCTCGCCGTCACCCGAGCCCACGCCATCCCCCCCGTGGTCACCCACGGCAAGCTGTGGGACATCCACGCCACCGAGCGTGGCTTCCGGTCCGAGGACGTGGTGGAGATCTACCGCCAGGGCGGCGTCTTCAACCTGGTGTTGAGCGGCACTTCGCTCGACGCGGTCGACCCCTCTGTGCCCGTTCCGCCCGACCTCTGCGTCGGCAGCATCGACAGCTTCCGCTGGCACTGGGATGTGCTTCAAGACACCCTCGACGACGCCTTGTTCGACCTCACGGGGGTGTCGGACCGCGCCCACCTCGACGACACCTGGAAGACCACACTGGCCACCGGCTGGGCATCCGACTGGAACGGCGGCATCGGCCACTCCCGGCCCACCCATGGTCGCAGAGGCTGCACCCGAACACCGCCCGAAGACGCCGTGGACTTCGACACCCGCGGCCTGGCCCACCCCGGCCACCTGCCCCACCACTGGCAGCGACTCGAACAGGCGGGGGTCGACCTCGACCCCATGCTCCGGTCCGCCGAGCGGTTTCTCCAGCTCTGGGAGCGCGCACGCACGCCGGTCGACCAGCGGCCCCCACCCACGCCGGCAGCACTTTCTCCATGAGCTTCGCAGCACTCGTCACTCTCGCGCACGCGGCGTGCCTGCTGACGGGAACATCGCCGACGGGTATGGGTCCCAACCACCCAAGCTGGAGAAGCCATGGTCACAGCCTGCCAACGATATGTGGCCCAGCTGAACGCACTGACACCCGCAGAGTCGCCTCTGCGGGTGTCCTGTTCACATCAGTAGAAGACCACGAACATCTACGGCAGCTCGGTGGCACCCGTGGTGTCGGGTCCGGCGGAGAGGTCGATGTCGGTGCCGTTGACCGCGACCGACAGGACGTACTCGGCGCCCTCGGTACAGCCGCTGCCCGCCCATTGGGACACGGCGATGGACACGGTGCCGGTCGTCTCGACGGTGAGCGACGAGTCGACACAGGCCGCGCCGTCCCAAGGCTCGACCGTACAGGCGCCTTCATCGTCGAGGTCGAGGTAGTCGGCGGCCATGCCAGCGTAGGTGCCGCCCGCGTCGACCATGTAGGCCGCGGTGTCGGCCGCACCCTCTCCGTTGTCCACCTTCACGTGGATACAGTCGCCGGCTGACGCTTCGATCTCGAAGATGTCCCACACAAAACCCGACGCGGCGCACGATGCGGCGCCCATGTACGCCTGCGACTCCGTGCCCGTGGTGTCGCAGTAGGCCAGCCCACAGCCAGAGTCATCGAACTCGCATTCGTCGGAGCAGGCCAGGCCTTCGGCTTCGGCGCGGGGCGTGTCGAGGTCGCGGCAGGTGGTGCCGCCCGCCGAGGAGTCGCATTCTTCGTCGTCTTCGACGATGAGGTTGCCGCAGCCGGGCTCGATGTCGAGCTCGATGGGACCGCACGCCGACGCCCAGTCGGGGTGGTCGGCCTGGAAGTCGGCAAAGCCGTCGGTCACCATCGAGTGGAGGGCTGCATCGCCGCCAAAGCCTTCCTGGAAGCCGCGGATCTGGAACCCAGGGTCGAGCACGAAGAAGGTGGGCAGCGCGGAGACGTTGTAGTCGTCGCCGATCTGGGTGGCCACCTCGCCGATGAGCACGGGGTATTGCAGGCCATAGGTTCCCGCCCAGCGGGCGCCTGTCTCGACGTCGGACTCGGCGCCGGCGAAGTCTTGGATGAGCACTTCGACCGACCAGAAGTTGTAGTCGTCTTGTTCTTCGTTGATCTGCAGCCACAGGACCTGGGAACCTTCGGCAGCAGCCTGACAGGGACCACACCACTCGGCGCCCACGCTCATCAGCACCATGCCGTCGTAGAACTGGCCAAGGGAGACATCGGTGTGGCCGTATTGGTCGGTGGCCCCATCGAAGACCGGGGCGAGCTCACCGTTGCGGACGCCAGTGCCCTCGTAGTCGTCGGGAAGACGGCTGACGGGCCAGCCATTCTCTGCCATCGAGCAGTCCACATCGGCGTCGGTGTCGGCGTCGGTGTCGGCGTCGGTGTCGGCATCCGTGTCGGCGTCGGTGTCGGCATCGGTGTCGGCGTCCGTGTCGGCGTCGGCCTCTTCGGAGCTGTCCTCTTCCTTCGCATCGTCACAGGCGGCAAGAGCGAGGGGCAACAGGAGCACAAGGGTGCGCAAGGAGCGGACGGTCATGGGGCTTCCTCCGTATTTCTGGCGGCCCCGAGCATAGCCGCTGCGGCCCGACCTCCGGGACGCTCGACCCGCCAGCCCCCTCCCTTTTGACATCCACCGAGGAGAAATCTCAGGCGCCGTCGATCCAGCCTCCGGGCCCCGCCGTACCGAAGTCGGTCGCATCGAGAGGTTCTCGGATGTCGCGGCCGCCCACCCCTGGAGTGATCCATGACCCATCCGCGTGCCCGACGACTTGCCGTCGGGCTCCTCTTCCTCGCCGGCCCGGCCATGGCCGCCGACCACGCCGAAGCGCCCGGCACCCAGGCCGACCCGCACGCCGACATCGGCGACTTCTACGCCTGGCACACCGACGGCGGCCGCTTCGTGTCCATCATCACGTTCGCCACCCTCGGGAACACCACCACCGGTCCCAACCTCGACCCCGACGTGCTGTACGGCATTCACATCGACCGCGACCTGGACAACGTGGCCGACGCCGACATCTGGGTTCGGTTCGGCCAGAACGCCGACGGCGACTGGGGTCTCCTGGTCCAAGGCGCTCCGGGCGCATCGGGCGACATCGTCGGACCGGTGGGAGAGCTGGTCGAGCAGGACGGCATCAAGGTGTGGGTCGGCCACTCGGACGACCCCTTCTTCTTCGACCTCGCCGGCTTCCAGGACACACTGTCCACCGGGACCATCTCGTTCACCACAGCAGACGCACTGGCCGGCCTGAACGCCACCTCCCTCGTCATCGAGCTGGACACAGCGGCGGCCACCGACGGCGCCAGCTTCGTCCAGGTGTGGTCCACCACCGGACGCAAGTGAGGAGACTCCAATGAAGACCCTGAACACCCTCCTGCTGTCCTTTGCCGCGTTCGGTGCCCTCTCCATCGTGGGCTGTAATGGCGGCAAGTCCGACTCCGCCGGCGCGGAAGAGGCAGACGCGGACACCGATGCCGACACGGATGCCGACACCGATGCCGACACGGATGCCGACACCGACGCCGACACCGATGCGGACACCGACGCCGACACCGATGCCGATGCCGACTACGACTTCGCGACCGAAGGTCCCGAGGCCTACACCCGAGTCGACCGGGCGGGCATGCCGGCCGTGGCCACCGCGCTCATCTCCAGCAAAGACGCCTACAACGCCGCCAACCCCACCGACGACGTGGCCCTCACCTTCGCCGGCGAGATCGTGGGCAGCCTGGCCTTCCTGCACGGCGCTCTCGACGACGACCTCGTCGCGCTGGGCCTGACTCCGTGCACTGCTCCGGGCGACGGCTCGGGAACCTGTGTGGCCCAAGGCGGCCCCCTCGTCCTTCCTGACACCCTGAAGATCGACCCCGGCCAGCCTGCAGGCTTCCCCAACGGCCGTGGGCTCGCCGACCCGGTCATCGACGTCACGCTCGCAGTGGTGCTCCTCGACCTCTCCGTGCACGCCCCCGACCTGCTCGTGGGCGCCCTGAACCCGGCAGCGAACGACGTTCCGTTCAACGCCGAGTTCCCCTACGTCGCCGACCCCCACTGATCGGTCTGGAGGAGACGATGCGCTTGCACGCGTGGCTTGGAGTGTTCTCGCTCGGTTGCGGAATGGTGTCGCCAGCGCCGTCGACGACCGCATCGTCTCCTCCCCTTTCTACGGCTTCGGTCGCCACCCCGCCCACCGCGTGGGACCAGGCTGTGGCCGAGCTCGACGCCCGCATCGACCGAGACACCGCGCTCGCCGCAACCCACTCGACCGACTGGACCCGCTCTGAACGGGTGGCCCGACTGCACCACGAGCGCTTCCGCCTGACCTCCGACCTCCACGACTTGCTCGCAGCACGCGACCATCTCGACGAGGCATTCCGCAGAGCACCACGAGGAGGTGGCCCCCATCTCACCGCTGGCGCCATCTACACCACGCTCCACGACCTGGACCGAGCAGAGGCCGCCTACGAGCAGGCCAGCCAGCGGCTGCTCCTCTCCCACACCGAACGTGCTGCGATTCTGCGAGGGCAAGCTGAAGTCGCGCTGCAGCGGGGTCATGTCGACGATGCCGCAGACCTGCTCGAGCGCGCCGGCACGTTCCAGTCCGGCCTGCTGCAGTCGTGTGCGGAAGCGCGGCTCGCCGAAAAGACCGAAGGCCCGGGGGCTGCCCTCGCCCACTACCGCGAAGCCGAAGCGCTCCTGGCCACAGACACGGGCGTCCATGCGGCGTGGCTACAGCTCCAGCTTGCCCGTGTGACCGAACTTCTTGAAGACCAACACGGCACGGTCGAGGCGCTGGAGGCCGCCGACGAGGCCTTCCCTGGTTGGTTCGCGGTCGACGCGGCCCGAGGCACCTTTCTCCTGAGCCGAGACGACCGCCCGTCTGGCATCTCCGCACTGAAAGCAGCCGCCGCTGCCACCCCCCACCCCGAGTACGCCGCAAGGCTTGCTGTGGCGGTGGCCAAGGACGACCTCTTCGAGGCCGAGGCCCTCCTTCGCGTGGCCCACGAGACCATGACCGCCTGGACGGACGCCGCTCCTGGCGCCATGGCCACCCACGCCGCGGAGCTTGCCCTGGCACGCGGAGAGTCGGACCGAGCGCTGAGCCTCGCCTCGAGGCACGCACAAACACACGCAGACGTGGACGCACTCGTGCTTCTCAGCCGCGCCTACATGCACGCGGGAGAGGTGGGGCGGGCCGAAGCGGTGTTCGCGAAGGTTGGCGAGGGGCCGTGGGCAGACGCGGAGGTGGCTCGCCTGTGTGCTGCAGGGGGCTGCCCGGCCGGGGACCGGTAGGCGGCCTCCGGGCCAGGCTCAGTAGTCGAGAAACCCGTAGTACCGGTAGGCATACCCTCCAGTACCGTACACGTACCCGTCCATCTCCCACCGCACGTACCCAACATAGGTGTCATTGGCGTACCCCCAATAAGCGCCTTCAAAATACGTGGCGTTGTTCCAGACCTCGAGCCGCCCGCCCGGGAGGTCGTAGGGTCCGCAGGTCGAGAAGTCCTCCTGGACAGCGAACTCCACTTCCCACGCGAGGTCGCAGCCAGGACACTGTTCGCCATCGAAGGTCCACGCCAGCCGGCAGCCAAGATTCCTCACCCAGATGGCGGCGTAGCCGTCCACCACTCCTGGCTCGGGAGGGTCGAGCGGCTCAAAGGGCGTGTACAGGTCGGCCGGCTCCACGTCGGTGTCTACCGGCAGGCCGTACTGCAGGGCCCCGAAGTAGCCGTAGGTGTACCCGCCGCCCCCGTAGACGAAGCCAGACGTCTCCCAGGCGAGCTGGCCATCGGCATACGCGGCAGCGCCCCAGTAGTCGCCATCGATGTAGACCGCGCCCCGGGTCACTTCGAGCTCACCGGAGTAGTCGTTCCCGAACGAACACGAGCCCCGGTCGCTGACCTCGAGGTCCACATCCCAGGCCAGGTCGCAGCCCGGGCACTGGTCGCCCCGAACGTCCCAGACCACGTCGCAGCCCAGCTCGTAGACGTACACGCCCCCGCTCCCCACCACCCTGGTGCCCACGGGTTCCGGGTCACCCGAGTCGTCATCATCCGTCTCGCCCCCGACTCCCGAGTCGTCTTCGATGGGGTCCGCCCTGTCGGCGTCCTCCTTCCCGGTCGGCTCGGAGGTACACCCCGCCAACATGAGGGCCGCAAAGGCAAGACCATTCCGAGTTCCTCGCACGCGCATCACAATCTCCAACAGTCCACAGCGCTCCGCCAGACAACCCGTCCGGCCGTTCACCCCCCCGCTACTGGTGCAGAGCCGAATCATGTCGAGCCAATGTGGGAAGCCACACACCGCTCCGGCAGCGGCCCATGGCGTACTGAAGCAACCGGGGCCGCAATCCATCCGTAGACAACAAGAGGACGGACGGCTACGCGCGCGGTCCACCCACGCCAAGAATGGCGTGAAGCCCCTGTAGATGGAGAAGTCATGCGAATCCGGTTGTCCCTGCTCGTCCCCCTCCTTGTCCTGGCCGCCTGCAGCGGCTCCAAGTCCGACGACTCCGGCTCCACCGCCACCACCGCCGGTGAAGGCGAAGGCGAAGGCGAGGGCGAAGGCGAAGGCGAGGGCGAAGGTGAGGGCGAAGGCGAAGGCGAAGGACCGGACTACCCCACCGGCGACCCCGTCGGCTGCGACATGACCGGCGCCGCATTCGCCATGGACTTCACGAGCGCACGGGTCATCAAGCCTTCCGCCCTCGGTCCCCTCATCGCCGACTCCATCGACGACGCCCTCGCCATCGGCATCTCCGCCCAGTCCGACACCTCTGTCGATGTGTTCCTGGCCCTCGTGGACGGCGGCCAGCAGGACGTGTGTACCCCCACAGCCGCACCGCCGACGGGCACCTGGAACGACCCCGTGTTCGCGGTCGGTCCCGGCGACCTCTCCGTCGAAGTCGATGGCTCCGAGGTCACCCTCAGCAGCTTCCAGTTCACCGCCGCCGCCAACGACGACTGCCAGAGCATCCGAGACGGCGTGTTCCAGGCCGACCTCGACACCCGCCTGCTCGGCCCGCTGTTCGGCGACCTGGCCGGCACCGAAGACCCGCAGGAGATCTGCGACTTCCTCGTCACCTTCGGCTCCACCTGCGAAGCGTGCGACAGCGATGGCGCCGAGTTCTGCTTGAAGCTCATCGTCGACCAGATGGACGGTCCCGCGTTCGGCAGCCCCCTGGTCGAGGTGTCCGCCAGCGACATCGACGCCAACCCCGAGTGCGTCGAGTAGGCACGGTCCCGTCCGAGCGCGCGTCAGGCCGCCTGTTCCAAGGCGAGCGCGTGGTCGGCCACCAGGTTGGCCACCCGCGTGCGGAACTGCTGTGGCAGCCCGTGGCCCATCCCCCGGATGAGGTGGAGGTCGGCGCCTTCGATCTGATGGGCGAGGTGGTAGCCCGCCCGCGGCGGCACGAGGGGGTCGTTGGCGCCGTGGATGATGCGGGTGGGAATGCGCAGCTGCTGGAGCTTCTTGGAGCGGTTGGGGGCGTTGAGCACGGCGGCCAGCTGCCGACGGAAGCCGGCCTCGGACGGGAAGGGGGCGCGGTCCCAGGCCGCGAGACTCGCGATGCGCATGGCGTCGAGCTCATCCTTCGAGAAGGGCGTGCTGCCCCGCCCGCGGAGCACCTGCTGGACCGCGAGAAAGGCCTCGGCATAGGCATCGGGGCCCGTGATGGGCTTGGGACGGAGCAAGCTGAACAGCGCATCGATGCGTGGAATGTAGATGCCGCCGGGGGTGGTCATGAGCAGGCTGAGCGACCGGAGCCGCTCGGGTGCTTTGAGCGCCATGTGTTGGGCAATCATGCCACCCATCGACACGCCAAACACATGGGCAGACGCAATGCCCAATGCATCGAGCAGTGCGATGGCGTCATCGGCCATGTCGTCGAGGGTGTAGGGCGGCGCACCGATGGGCACGGGGGCGAGCTGCACGGGGCTCGGGGCGCCCAGGTGGTCCATCACAGTGGACAGGCCCGCATCCCGGTTGTCGAAGCGGATGACGGAGAAGCCGCGGTGCTGGAGGTGGGCGCAGAGGTCGGGCGGCCAGTGGATGAGCTGCAGGCGGATGCCCATGATGAGCAGCAGCGGGATGCCCTCGCCCTCGATGCGCGTGCAGAGGGACACACCCGTTGAGACGTCGACCAGCCGGTCCATCACAGCGCACTCCAAGGCGAGAGGGGGAGCCTACCACCTCGAAGCGGGTCGTCCAGCAGGCCCGTTGGGAGCGAGATTGTACCGAGGCAAAACAGAAGGGAAGTCTCCTCGAATGGGTTGCATAGACGTTCACCAGGCTGGAGGACCATGCACACCGACAAACCACCCAAAGGGGGCCGCTGGCTGGCTGGCTCCGCGGTCCTGCTCTTTTCCCTCTCCACGGTCGTCGGGATCCTGTGGGCCTGGTGGTCCATGCGCGGCACCCCGATTCCAGACTCCGACCCCATCGAGCTGGTGTCCTACCCGGAGACCGTCCATGGTCCCAACGTCCGCGAGACCTACCGCCACGAGATGGAGCGAGAGGGTGGTCCCTGCCCCCACCCCATTCGTGTGGTCTCGTTCCGCGATGTGCCCGAAGTGATGGAGTCCCTCGGCCCCGATGTTCCGGCCTGGCTCCAGCCCCCCGCCGACATCATGCTGTACACGGACACATGGGCCCACATGCGGGTCTACCTCCACCCGGACACCGTCTCGGTCGGCGATGAGGTGCCCATCCTCGACGTCCCGTGCAAGCTCCTCCAGTGGGTGACGGCAGAACACAACGGACTCCGGCTGGCACTCGCAAACGACAAAGCGGGCTGGACGGGCGAGGTACCGGTGGTCATCGGACCTGTGCTCTACCAACCCATCGAGGTGGTGCGGGCCTCCGACGGCGCCCCCGTCCCACATGCGCTGGTCACGGCGAGGGGCCGCGACTCATTGCGCACCGATGCCCTCGGTCGCGTCGAGGTGCCCATCAGCCTGTTCTCGCTGCATCAGCCCCCCAGTCCCGAGAAGCTGCTCGACAGTCGGCGCAGGTTCGACGTCTACGCACAGGGCTTCGAGGTTGCGCGCATCCGTGTGGGGCAGGAGGTTTCCACGGGCACTGTGTTGGATCCTGTGCGCGTGGAGCTCGAAGCGGGCCACTTCGTCTCGGTGGATTGTGTTGGGGAAGACATCGAGCGGTGTCCGGGCGACCTTGTGTGTGGCTCGAGCTGGGACATCCTCGACCTGCAGCAATGCAAGCGACCGCCCGACGGCTTGGACTGGGGAGATGACTCCACATTGTTGTGTTCCTGCCCGGAGACCGACGCCGTCCTGCGGGGGATGGGCCGAACCCACGCCGTTCCAGACGACCAGGACCACGTCGTTCTCGACTTCATGGCGGGGGCATCCGTCACGGGCAGGCTGTCCGAGCCCGCGCGCTGCAGAGCGCACGCCGAGCGGGTGGCCGCCGAGGTGGCCGACCTCGGGAACATCGGTGAGCTGGGCCAGGTGCGCGGAAGCTGCGACGGCCGAACCGGCGAGTTCTCCGTGCGCGGGCTGGGACCGGGCGACTGGATTGTGTCGGTTCAGGCCGGGCTGGACCACGGCGGCATCGCAGTCCCCGTGGCCGGCCTCGACTCCGATGAAGCACGCGACGTCGGCACGGTCGATGTCGACTCGGGCTCTGCCCTGCTGATCTACTGTCACGACGGCCTCACCGACCAGGACGTCGACGGAAGCCAGTACGCGTTCGCCCGCCACCACAGCCCCGACATGGAGGTGGGCCACGCGCTTGCCGTTCGATGCGGGAGTCGGGTCCAGCCTGCACTCCCCGGCGAGTGGACGGTGTGGCGACTGCCTTGGGTGCACCACAGCGAGCGGGTCTATGTTCCACCGGGGCGCGCGGCGGAGGTTGTGTTCTCCGTGGGAGACGACCGCGACATCCAGGCGCTCGGCGCGCGTCTCGCCCAGAGCAACCATGGCCTGGAGGTCGTGAGCGTGTCCCCCGGGAGCCCACTCCAGGGGGCCGGTCTACAGACCGGTGACACCATCGTCGACCTCCGCGTGGCGGGATGGACTGTGCCCATGGCCAACGAGTCCACCGACGTGCTCTCCGGAGTGTTGGGGATCTGGGGCTCGACGGGAGTGGAGGTGTTCGTCTCCCCGGTCGGTGGCGGAGACGGCCGCTGGATTCCCCTGGATGACGACGGGTAGTCACAACCACGTGCAGACCGCCCGCCGACGGGGCGAGCTGGTTACGCCGCCCATGATGATTTCCCGCATGTTCGTGCTGCTGGGCGGTCTGCTGACACCCACCACCGGCTGTGCCTCCGATGCTCCCCGTGTCGAGGCCGCAGCGTCGTCCCCCAACACAGTCGCCCCCTCCGTCGAGAGCGTGCCCATGCTCGAGCTCACCATTCGCTCCGCCGACGACGTCCGCACCGTCACGAGCGCCTTGCGTCAGGCAGCCCTCGATGGCGTGCCCGCGGCCACGGTCCACATCGATGCCGACCGCCTCGACCGCATCACCTTCCAGGTGGGAGGCACCATGACCGCCCCGCTGATGGACCTCACCATCGAAGGCACGGGTGCGCTCCACCACAGCCACGTGTCCCTGCGGGGCAGCCGGGTCACCGTCCGCGGGCTCACCTTCGTGGGCAGTCCCGGCACCGGCGACGCTCTGCAGGTCACCGCCCGCGATGGCGTGGAGCTCACCGACCTCTCCTTCGTGGGCCAGTCCGAACGCACCGCGTCCCGGTCACGTCGTCGGGGCGCCAGGTCGGGGGGGCGCGCGCTGTCTGTGTGGGCCCATGGACCCGAGACCACCGCCCAGCTCACGAACCTCGTCGTGGCCGATGGAACGGTGTCACCCGCCGTGTCGTTCGGCGGAAAGCCGGGCGGCCGATTTGGCGAGATCAGCCTGTCACACGCTGTCTTTGCAGGCACTACTGCCCCCGTGGTGCACGTGTCGGCCGCAGTTGGCCTGTCGCTCGACGGTGTCTGGTCCGATGCGCCAGAAGGTGCCGTCACCACAGTCTCTCCGGCCATCGTGGTCCTGGGAGACGTCGCCCCGCTCTCCGCTTCAACCCCCGCCCTCGACCGAGCCCGCGGGCTCCACACCGCACCGGAGCAGTCACCATGATTGGCTACCAACGCCAGACCGACCAAGACACCGGCGTTTCGTCGTACGGCTCCGAGGTCCAGCAGTCCGGACCCCAGCAGGGACCGGGCAATGCGGCGCGAAGCCAGCAGCTCCAGGGTCGGGGACCGGGCAACGGTCGCAACCCGAGCGACTACGCCGACGGCGACGGCAACCAGACCACCCACACCGACGTCGGCTCCGGCAACGCCGTGAACACCCCCGACACCCCCCAGCCCACCCGCGACATGGGCGAGCGCGAGCTGCGGCCTCTCGCCACCGACGCCGCTCCCCTCGAGCTCGCGGGCACGCCCACCGTGGGCGACCTCTACGAAGAGCGGGCGCTCACGGGCGAGTGCGAAGGCGACTGGGTGCTGGTCACGGGCATCCTCGGCTCCCCCGACGCCCCCAGCCTGCTGATGGAGCGCGACGAGTCCACCATCTTCGTCGACAACACCCCCACCATCGACGACATCCACCAAGGCTACATCGGCGACTGCTACTTCTTGTCGGCCCTCACCAGCATCACCCAGTCCGACCCCGGCCACATCCGCGACATGTTCACGCTCAGCGGCAACTCCGTGAAGGTGCGGATGTACTCCCACGACGCCGCATCCAACAGCTGGGTGGAACGCCAGATCAACGTCGACATGAACTTCCTGCACGCCACCGACGGTGCGGGCGCCGCCGGGGAGATGTTGGCCAGCGGCTTCCGGATGGGCGAGACCCCCTCCAACGCCAGGTGGTACGTATCTGCAGAATCGGAAGACATGGCTTGGGTGTGCTCCGACGCCACCTACGAGTTTGCATTGTGGGTGCCACTGCTCGAGAAGGCCTATGCACGCTTCGCCGAGCGCTTCGGTCAATATGGCGGCAACTACTCGGGCGACGCCAACGGCCGCACCAACGACGACGGCTCCGCCAAGTCAGGCTACGAAGTGTTGGAAGGTGGCTGGACGCAGTATTGCTTTGGCATCCTCTACGGTGCCGCGGAGATCGACAACTCCGACCTCTCCATCGTGTACGACGCCGAGGCCACCGACTCCGAGCAGGTGGAAGCCAACCTCGACTTCATCGCCAACCTGCTCATGGTCAACGGCACCGATGTGCCCGACGACCAGGCCTTCTACATGTCGCTGTCGGCGTCGAGCTACGACATCACACAGCGCCTCGGCGAACAGATCGACCACATCCTGGGCCTCGACAGCGTGAAGCGCCACGAGTCCTTCCAGAAGACCTTGCGTTGGGTGAAGGCGCTCTGCGCGAAGTTCATGGACGCCGAGGACAACGGCACCGAAGACGACGTCACCGAGGCCGGAAACAAGGTGTCGGATGCCTGCACGCGGTTCACCGAGCCCGATGCGTGGCCCATCTTGGAGTCGGGTCGAGACGAAGGCGCGTACACCAACCTCCGCGACCTGGCACAGGTGGCCCAGAACATCGGCACCGACGCCTCGGACGGCCGACGCCTCACCTACTCCCAGCACGCCTACCCCGTGCTCGGCGTGACCCTCCGGGGGGCCGACGGAGCCGCGCTCGGTCTCGACACCTCGAGCCTGCAGACACGCCACGGCGAGATCGACGCCGACCAGTCCAGCGTCGAATTCCGCAACCCCCACGGCACCAACGAACCCGACTTCGACGGTGCCGGCCCCGCCGATGGGGAGGACGACGGGGTGTTCAGCCTGGCACTGTCGCAGGTGTTCGGGGTGTTTTCGCTGTCGGAGCAAGCGCTCGTCCAGACCTGAGGGCTGCGGGCGACCCGCGGCCCCCTACTCCTCGCAGTGCAGTGTGACCTCGGCCTCGACGTCGTCGTAGGCATCGAAGAACATCCACATCGGCCCGTGTTGCCAGCGCTGGAGGTCGGGCACGCCACGCTCACGGAAGATGAGGCCTCTCGTCTCGCCATAGAACACAAAGTCGAGGAGGAATGCATCATAGGCAGTGACGTTGCCTTCCACGCTCCCCGGCCGGCTGGCGGAGACCTTGACGTAGCTCCACTCATCGTCGGGCACGGAGGTCTCTACGATCATCTGCCGGACGGTGTCTTGGTCGGCCACCACACACAGTGCGGTGGGTCGGCCCGGGACCTGGACGGTGTGGGTCTCGCCACATTGCAGTCGCGGGGCCTCGCCACATGCCGCATCGACCCCCACCGCCAGTGTGTGGGCGCGGACGGCGGTGGTGCCTTCGCTGTCTTGGAGCGTGAGCTCGATGGGGAACGCGCCCTCGGTGGTGGTGCCGTCGGTCGAGAGCACGCCGTCGCTGGAGAGCGTGACGCCCGTGGGGAGCCCCGTGGCCGACCAGGTCAGAGCACCGATGCCACCCACGGCGTCGAGGGGGATGTGGGTGGGGGTGGGGGTGGTGAAGGCCGGGACGCCTCCATTGGACAGACGCGCGCCGGTGTCGCACTCGACCGACACCGAGACGTCCGAGCCGCCCACGTAGTCGATGACCTGGAGCCCCACGAGTCCGTCGGCGTTCAGGTGTTCCTCGAGGGGCCGCTCGCTGACCGGACCGACCGAGAGGGTGGCGTCCCGCTCGGTGGTGAACTCCCGTGACTCCAGCGAGCCAAAGAAGGGCGCCGAGGAAGCCGGGCGCACCACCGAGACCTCACCGTCGACACCCGTCACGGTGTAGGTGAGCGCCGAGACGCCTTCCGGTGGGGTGGTCTGGAAGACCGAGAAGCCGCGGGGGTCGTAGTAGTAGTAGAGGTCGCCGTCGTAGTAGCCCTCTTCGTGCGTGACGGAGACGGACGAGTCGCAGGGCAGGTCGACCGGCTCGTAGACCGAGAAGGCGCCGGTTCCCACGGAGACAAGCCCCGTGTCCGTCTCGGCGACGATGGTGAACTCGTAGACCCCGGCTTCTTCGGCCACGCCTTCGATGCGACCGGAGGAGGGGTCGAGCTCGGCCCAGTCGGGGAGGTCGCCCTCCACGCTCCAGGTGAGGTCGGCGTTGTCGCCCACCACGTTGGCGTTGTACGTCAGCGGCGCCCCCACCGCCACCGGGAAGGCCGTGGTGTTGTCGAGAACAGGGGCATCGTCGCACTCCACCTCGAAGTACCAGTCGGTGGCCCGGTCGCCGACGAGGACCACCTGGATGGGGGAACCCGCCGCCGCGTAGTCGTCGAGACCGGGCGCAGTGTCGCCGTGGATCTGCGCCGAAGCGCGGGCGGAGCCGAAGGTCCACGTGTAGTGGTCGGTGTCCTGGTGGTCGGCTGGAAGGCCGGCATCGCCCACCCACAGCACCGGACGGTCCAGCGCGGTGAGGTGGAGGGTCATGCTGCGGGTGCCCTCGGGCGGCAGCTGGATGCGGAGGGCGTCCCAGCCTCCTTCGGCCTCCCAGAGAATGTCGTAGCCGTAGTAGTCCTGGCCGTTCTCGGTGAACGCGCCCGCAGTGGAGTCGCCGCAGCCGAGGAGGTCGCCGGGCTGGACGACCTCGAGAGAGGTGTCCCACGAGGCCGTCGCACCGGTGGCATCGGTGGCGGTGAGGGTGAGGTCGACCGTGCCAGAAGCAGTGGGGATGCCGCTGATGGACCCGGCCGGGTTGAGCACGAGGCCGTCGGGCAGTGCGCCGGCAGAGACCTCGAACACAACGCTTCCATCGGCGTTCTCGACGTCGATGCTGGTGGCGTAGACCGACTCTGCCTCCGCAGCGGGCAGCGCGGTGGTGGTGAAGGCCAGGGCGGCATCGGGGAGGTCGCCGGAGTCTGTGGGGGTGTCCGTACCCCCCGAAGGCTTGGGGTCGGTGCCACAGGCGACGGCCAACAGCGAGAGGATGGAGAGACGCCGCATCACCACGCACCTCCCGGGATGAGAGCCGGGCGTGTGGGGATGTCGGGGACGGTCCAGCCTTCGTCGACTACGCCGAGCTCGAGCACGCTTTCTTCGCCAGTGCAGAACGCCCAGGCATCGAGCCACTCGGACCGCTTCTCGCGCGCGCGGTCGAGCACGTGGAAGCTGAGCGGCTCGTGGGGCATGAGGAGGACCACATGCAGCGCCTGGATGTGCGCGGCGGTGTAGTCGCCGGACTGCCAGGGGCCGTTGGCCGCGATGAGGTCGTCGATGGTGACGGTGCGCGGGGAGGCTTCGAGCGTGACCGGGCCCTCATCGTCGTAGCGATGCTGGGGAGAGCGCTCGCGGAAGAGGTCGGTGGGGCCGGTGGGCTCGAGGAGCAGGAAGTCGGGCACAGCGGCGGCTTCGCGCAGTCCCATCATGTAGAGGTCGAGCGGGTTGAACACCATGCCCGAGGTGAGGTGGGTGGTGTAGGTGCCGTCGCCGTTGTCCACCCATGCATTGCCTTCCATGGGTGAGTTGGCCGTGTCGAGAAAGAACGACCAGTGGGCCCTCTGGCGACCGAGAAGGGCCAGTTCGTCGTCGGTCTCGCCGCTGCTGCTGTGGGGGTCGGGGATGGTGGACGGGAACGCGAGCCACTGGTGCCCCACCTCGTGGCAGAACACCCAGTCGGCGAGGTCGGCGCCCCAGCTGTCCCAGTAGTCGACGTGGTTCATCCACAAGGCCGAGCGCACGGGCATGTCGGGGGTGATGACCGGGTCGTCGCCGGTGCCCCAGACGTCGGCGTTGTTGAACGCCATCTGGAACGCAGCGGCATTGCCGAAGTCGGGCACCAGCTCGTCGGAGTGGGTGACGATGACGATGTCGTATTCGGTGGACCGATGGGCGACGGCAGCGGCGATGGCGGCCCGGAAGTCGGTCGTGGAGAAAGCGTCGGCCGGAACGGAACGCGGCATTCGGACGACGCTGAGATCGGTGAGGTCGACGACGTTCCAGGGCTCTTCGCCGAATGTGGGCGGAGCGGTGGGGAGGTCGTCGGCGCGGATGAAGTCGTTGTGGAGGGACAGGGGCGGTTCGTCGGCCTGGACGGGTGCCGCGAGGAGGGCGAGCGCTGTGAGGGCGGTCATCGGGCCACCTCCCACGTGGGCACGGCCTCGAAGTGACCACGAACCGCATCCCCGCTGTTCACGCCCGGATGGGTGAGCGTGAGCGTGCCGTCCTTCAGGTAGACGACCGAGCCGTCGGGGCGGGTGAGCTGTCCGATGGCAGCGGTGCCGTCGAGTGGGATGTCGCCGGCAACCCAGTAGGGCAATGCGACGTCGAGCTCGAGAACACTCCAGTCGCCGGCGCTGGAAGGCACGCCGTGGATGCGCACAGCGATGACATCGTGTGCGGTGTCGGCGAGGGAGAGGCGGTGGGCGCGGGCAAAGGCGCTGCCCTCCAGCTGTGGGGAGTCGTGGGCATCGGTCTCGGTGAACCAGCCGCCGCCAGGCTCGGTGTCGGCGAGGTGGACCGAGAAGCCGCCGGACACGGTGGTGTCGGCGAGGGAGGCGTCTTCCCATCCGCCGTCCGGAGGCGGAGCGTCCGCTTCGAGGCCGTCCGTGGCCTCCGCGGGAGCTGTGGTGGTTCCACTTGAAGAAGCGGGAGGCGGTTCGGAGCCACAGCCCACGACACCGAAGAAAATAGCGGCCCCAAGATTCGTCCGCAAGCCTGGTCCCAACACAGTGTTCCCCCGAAAAGTGCATGTCATCGCACCATGTGCGACCCCCACCACGTACTGCGCCTCGGGGCCCGACGCGACTTCATTCCGTTTCGGGCGACGAGACAGCCGTCAGTTGACGGCGATGACCACTTTGCCCCGTGCGTGGCCGGTCTCGATGTGGGCGTGGGCCCGGGCGATGTCGGCGAGCGGGTACACGGTGTCGATGACCGGACGAATCGCTCCCCGCTCCACCAATGCGGTGATCTGTTCCAAGACAGCGCCGCTCGGACTGCGGATGACGTTGCGGGCCCGCACACCGCGCACCAGGCCATGGATCCAGAACCCCACCATCGCGCCCCCCACCGCCAGCAGTCCAAGGTTGGGCCCGTACTTTTCGGTCGCAGCGGGTACCCCCCCCACGATGGACGCCACCACCCCACCTCGACGGGTGATGCGCAACGCACGGTGCCGGTGCTCGCCCCCCAGAGCATCGAGCACCAGGTCCATGTCGGACAACACATCGTCGTAGGCCACGCTGCGGTAGTCGATGACCCGCTCCGCGCCCAGATCGGCCACCAGCTGGGCGTTCCCGGGGGAACAGGTCGTGGTGACATGCGCGCCGTGGGCCTTGGCCAGCTGAATGGCGAACGACCCCACGCCCCCCGCACCCGCCTGGATGAACACCCGGGGCTCGGTCCAGCGCTCCACCCACGGCATCAGGCAGCCCCAAGCGGTCTGTCCCACCAGCGGAAGCGACGCTGCCTCTTCATGGGTGAGGCCAGGCGGCTTGAGGGCCAGCTCGGACGCATTCACCGCCACCCGCTCGGCGTAGGTGCCGGGACGCTTGTGCGACGGCGAGCCATAGACCGCATCGCCCACCGAGAAGCGCGTGACGTTCGCGCCCCGCTCCACCACCACCCCCGACACATCCAGACCGAGCGTCCAGGGCAGCCGGTACCGGATGGCCCCCCGCTGGCTCCCGGCCCGAATCTTGTAGTCGACCGGATTCACCGACGCTGCGTGAACCGCCACCACCACGTCGTCGGGGCCACAAGTGGGCTCGGGGACGTCCACCACCCGGAGGACTTCGGGAGGGCCGTATCGGTCGATCTTAGCAGCGCGCATGGGCTTCCTCCACAGCTGGGGCAGCTGCCCGTATTCCGCCGACGACCAGGGCGAGCTCGACACCGACGGCCGCCGCCCTCGGGGACCCGGTGAAGCAACCGCTCACGACATCGTGGCGCCGCTGGCATGGTGGTGGTCGCGCCGTTGCCCGACCGGTGGCGACACCTGGCCCACACGACCCGAGCGTTCGATGAGCTGCACCACCCTCTACGCGGTCCGAGGCCCCGACGGCTGGACGTTCTCCGTCGAGAAGTACGGACTGGTCGATGTCTCATCCCCTCGTGCCGCCGCCCGACTCCTGCGGCGTCCCACCCGCGAGGTCGCGCCTGGTGGGTGGCTGTGTCGCGGGCTGTGGGTCGACCCCGACCAGCGGCTGGTCCGCTTTCACTCCTGTCACCACCAGATCCACCACCCCCGTGCACGCGCATGGGAGCGGTCGGTGCAGGAGTCGGCTGCCTGGGCGGGCTGGGACGTCCGCTTCGCATGGGGCGGGAATGCTGAGATATCCGAACTTCTTGGAGAATCCACGCCGCCGCTTCACCCCGCCACCAAGGTGGACCCGGCCCCCATCTCGCCGCGCCACTGCCGCTACGACCCCACCGCCCACCACCTCGACTACGACGAAGAGCCCGTGAGCTACACCACGGTCACCGATGCGCCGTGCCTGGTGTCCGTCATCTCGTCCGATGGCCGTGCCCGCCACCACGCCGTCATGGCCCACGAGGAGTCTGCCCGGGGGCTGCTGGCGCTCGGGCCGGGACTCGCCGAGCGCCTCCGCAACACACCGGTGTGGCCTGCCATCGAAGAAGACATCACCGAGGGCTGGGGCATTCTCGTCGATGGTCGGCGCCGTGAGGTGGGCTTTTGGGGGCTGCGGTGCACGCCGGGCCAGGCTGCCGATGTGGCGGCCCGATACCCGGGCTGGTCCGTGGTTCGTCTGCCCGATGGGTATGCCGACCAGCTCGCTCGAACGGGAACCGACCCTGCCCCGTGGTGTGTGGGTGCAGGGCGCGCCTGGCCCGACGCCCCGCCTCCGCCAGGCATGACCGCGCCGATGCCCACTCGGTGCATGCCGGCGGTGTCGAAAGACGTACAGGCGTGCACCACCGCAGCCCACCAGATCGGCTGGGACTGGCTCCAGGTGCCCGTTTAGATGGCGGGCACCCTTCCATTGCCCCGCTACAGCCGCCAGCCCACGTGCAGCGCGGCGAAGAGCGGAATCGTTCCGGTCTCGAGCTGGAGCGAGCGGGCCTGCCCGGTGCGGAGTCCCACCTCCACCTTGTCGAACGCCGCACCCACGTGCAGCTCTCCGGTCCAGCGGACGCCCGTGGTGCGGTACCACCCGTCGACCGCATCGGCGTAGACCAGCTCGCGGTAGGTGTCGGCATGCACGATGCGGGTTCCCAGCGTGACGTCGGAGCCCAGAGCACCGTGTACGAAGAGCGTCTCGCCGTTGAACCCGCCCGTGAGCCCCAGCCCCACTCCGGCCGCCCCCATGGTGTTCATGTGGGTGCTCACCCGTCGCCACGACGGCGCCACCCGGCCCGCCAGCATCCAGCGGTCGGACGACACGATGGGCATCGAGGCCGCGAAGATCACCCGGTGGTCGGCGAGATCGAAGTCTGCCCAGGGGACATCGGCCGTAGCGGACAGCACGAGGGGGCGAGAGACGTCCACCACGTGGCGGTAGCCCACACCCGCGACGAAGGCATCGTCGAGACCGGTGACCGCGTAGACAGCGTCGGGGCCGTTGTCTTGGAGGCTGGACCACGGCACCACATCCGCCGCGTGGGCCGCCAGGGACAGCAGGAGTGCACCGATCATCGCGTCCCCCCGGAGAGGTCCAGAGTGTTGAAGTACGCGCGGGTCTCGGCGAGGAACTCCGCCCGACGTTCCCAGATCACCGCATGCCCCACCCCTTCGACAGTGTGCACCCGGGCGTTCGGGTAGGCCGAGGCCAGTTCCTCCTGGTGCCACAACGGCATCGCCTCGTTGAGCTCACCGCGCAGAAACAGCACCTCGGGGGTGAAGGTGTGGAGGTTGGTGGTCCAGTCGAAGCCGTCTTCCATCGCCATGGACAGCTGCGTGTCGTTCACCACCGCCCCACCCCGCCACATGGGCTCGGGGTCGTTCGGGTCGACGTGCTCGGCGGGCAGCGATGTGGCCGTGATGGCGAAGAGATAGTCGGCGCGCGCGTGGTCGGCGGGCGTCATGATCTGGTCCTTCCACGCAGTGTCGTTGACCTGCTCGCCGAAGAAGTCCATCGAGCCGAACAGGCGCTCCAGGTAGGGCTCGAGCTGGTCGCGGGTGAAGGCGCCGGGCTCGCTCAGCACCGCCCCCCGCACCCGACCGCCGTAGTCGCCGTGTTCGTTGATGAACCAGGTGGCGTACATCGCCCCCCAGGAGTGCCCCACGAACAGGACAGGTTGGTCCTCGTGCGTGGTGAAGTGCTCGATGACGCGGCGCAGGTCTTCGACCGGCACATCCCAGGTGAAGTCCGCAGCATCGTGTCGCTGCGACAAGCCCGCGCCCCGATGGTCCCAGAACACCACCGAGTAGCCATCATCGGCGAGGGCCCCCATGGGCAGCAGGTACCGGTAGTCACCGCCCGGACCGCCGTGCAGCATCACGACGATGGGACCGTCGGGGTCGCCCATCTGCTCGCCGTGCAGCACGGTGTCTGGGAGCTCGATGCGCGGCAGAGAGGCATCTTCGGTGACGGTGGGGGGCACGAGGTTGCCGGGGTCGTCGGGGTCGAGGCACGCGATGGACAACACCGACAGCACTGCGAGGGTGCGCATGGAGGCTCCGGGAGGGGGGCGCAGATGCAACACCGAGACCAGGGGCGCGTGTCACCACAGCTGTCCCGAGCGATGCTTCACCGATGTGGGACGGTAGTCTCCACAGGATGCTCCCAGAGACCCGCGCGTGAATCGGCCCGACCTCATCGCCAACGCCCTCTTCATCGACATCGAGCTCGACGGACGAGGCCGCCTTGCAGCCCAGGCAGCCCTCCGCGGAGTCCAGCCACCCTTCCACTGCGCCGGCCGCCTTGGCCGCACCGACCAGAACACCCTGGACCGACTCACCCACGGTGCATCCATCGTGGTGGGTCACAACCTGCTGGCCCACGACCTCCCCCACCTCCGCACGCTGGCCCCCGGCCTCGCCCTGCACAACCTGCCCGCGGTCGACACCCTCGTGCTGTCTCCGCTGGCGTGGCCCGGGCGCCCATTCCATCGACTGGTGAAGCCCTACAAGACCGTCCTGTCGGTCGAAAATGACCCGGTGGCCGACTGCATTGGCAGCCGGTCGGTTCTCGACGACGCCCTGCAAGCCCTCTCTGCACGTCGGTCGCCCACCTTGCCGCTGCTCCGGCGCGCCCTGTCTTCGGTGTCCGCTGGCTTCGACCTCTGCTTCGACACCCTCTCGGTCTCCAACACAACGCTGCCAGCCGCCCTGTCCCGCGCCGCCGACGCCCTCCACGCCCACGTCTGCAGCAGCAGCCTCGCCCGCCTCCTCGCCGCCCACGTGACCGGTCGACGGCCGCTCCTCCCGCTCGCCTTCGCGGTGCGGTGGGTGGAAGCGGCCGGCGAAGGCAACGAACATGGCGCCGTTCTCCCGGCCTGGGTCCGCCACACCCATCCCGAGACCCCTCGCCTCGTGGAGCAGCTCCGCGGTGTCGACTGTGGGCAGCCCGACTGTGCATGGTGCCGACGCACCCACGACCCCGAGGTCCTGCTGAAGCGCCACTGGGGCTACCCGGGCTTTCGTCCCACCCCCACCACCCCCGAAGGCGACAGCCTCCAGCGCGCCGTCGTGGCGGCCGGACTCCGCGGTGAGCCCTCCTTCTCGGCGATGCCCACCGGCGGCGGCAAGTCCATCGGCTTCCAGCTTCCCGCCCTGGCTCGCTACGCCGCACGGGGCACGCTCACGGTGGTCATCTCCCCCCTACAAAGCCTCATGCAGGACCAGGTGACCGGGCTCCGGGCACGCACCCACACCGTGTGCGCCGCTGCATTGCACGGGATGCTCACCCCCGTGGAGCGCAGCGATGTGTTGGAGCGGGTGCGCGACGGCCGGGTGGGGCTGCTCTATCTATCGCCCGAACAGACCCGAAACCGCAGTGTGCAGAAGGCCCTCGAGGCCCGCGAGCTGGGTGGGTGGGTGTTCGACGAGGCGCACTGTCTGAGCACCTGGGGCCACGACTTCCGCACCGACTACCGGTATGTCCTGCGCTTCGCAGCCCAGCTGGCCACGCGACAGAACACCTCCGTGCCGCCCGTGACCTGCACCACCGCCACCGCCCAGCTCCGCGTGGTGGACGAGATCTGCGGCCTGGTGGAGGCCCACACCGGCCAGACCCTCCTGCGCCGCATCGCCACCACCGACCGCGACAACCTCACGTTTCAGGTCGAAGCCGAGCCACCCCAGCGCCGCCTGCAGGCCATCTTGGATGCATTGGAGCTGGCTCTGGGCGACCGAACCCAACCCAACGGAAGCGCCATCGTCTTCGTGCGCACCCGCAAGGCCGCCGAGCTGCAAGCCGACCTGTTGGCCGGTGCGGGCTGGTCGACGAGCGCCTTCCACGCCGGCCTCGACCCCTCCGACAAGCGCGACCGCCAGCAGCGCTTCATGCAGGGGAACGTACGGGTGATGTGTGCCACCAGCGCGTTCGGGATGGGCATCGACAAGGACGACGTGCGGCTGGTGGTCCACGACTTCCTGCCGGGGTCGCTCGAGTCCTACCTGCAGCAGGCCGGACGCGCGGGTCGGGACCGCCAGCCAGCCACCTGTCTGCTGCTGTTCGACCCCGTGGACACCGAGGCCCAGTTCCGGATGGCCGCCGACCATGAGCTGCGGCAGCGCGACATCGGGGCGCTGCTCAAGGTGGTGCGACGGCTGTCGGCCGACGGCACCCAGAGCCCCACCGTTGTGAGCCATGGGGAGCTGATGCGGCTGGCGCGGGCCCGTCCGTTCGACCCCGACAACCGCAACGCCGCCACCCAGCTCAACGCCGCGGTGTCGTGGCTGGAGCGCGCCAAGCTGCTCCGGCGAGACGAAAACCGCACCCGGGTGTTCCAAGGGCGCCTCAAGCACCGCAGCCTCGCCCGCGCGCTGGAACACCTCGACACCCTCGACCTGAAGCCCGCCGCCTACAAGCGGTGGCGGCTCATCCTCGAAGCGCTGGCCGACAAGGACACCCCCCGCGGCCACGACGCCGACGCACTCGCCGATCTCGCCGGGGTGGTGGAGCGACGGGTGCAGCCAACCGATGGACGGCGCGACCCCCGCTTCGCCGGCCTGGCACTGCTGCGGACGCTCCACGAGATGGTGCGGACGGGCCTGCTGACCAAAGGCGTGGAGCTGTCTGCCTGGGTGACCGTGCGCGTGAAGGGCAGCAGCACCCTGCGCCTCGACCGCCTCATCGAGCTCGAGAGTGCGCTGCAGGACCACATCGCCGAAGGCTCGACCGACCTGGAGGCCGGGGCACGCGCCGAGGTGAGCCTGCGGGCCCTCAACGACGCCATGCTCACCGAACGCGGCCAGTCCCACAGCGAGACCGCCCTCATCCAGGCCATCTTGCGAGCGATGGCCGGGGATGGTCGGGGACTGGGGGGCGGGCGCGGCAGCCTCGATGTCCACACCCTCGGACGCAGTCGGCTGCGGCTCGTCCTGCATCGGGACTGGACCGCCGCGGTGAGCCTGGCGCGCAAGAGACACGCGGTGGCCCGCCTGGTGCTTCGGTTCCTCACCCGTCGGGTGGACGCGGAGGATGCCAAGGCCAAGGGTCGGCTGCTGGTGGAGTTTTCCCTCGACGAGCTGGTGGACGCCGTGCGCGCCGACCTCTCGGTGCGCAGCACGCTCGTGGCCGGCAAGGAGCTGGTGGCGGTGGAGCGGGCCCTGCTGTCGATGCACGAGCTCGAAGTGCTGCGGCTCGACCGTGGCCTGGCGATCTTCCGGCCCGCCATGACCCTCCGCTTCGACCCCCGCCCCGAGCGCTGGCGCTACACCACCGACCACCACGCTCTCTTGGAGCAGCACTACCGGTCGCGCACGCTCCAGATCCACGTGATGGACGCCTGGGCCCGCCGCGCCTTGAAGGATGTCCAGGGTGCCGCGGCCCTGGCCCGAGACTGGTTTCAGCTCGACCGCACCGCCTTCCTCCAGCGCTGGCTGCCGCACCACACCGAAGCCGACCTGCTCCGCCGCACCACCGCCGACAGCCACGCCCGCATCGTCACCAGCCTTCGAGACGCCGACCAGCAGGCCATCGTCACATGGCGGGGGTCGCGGGCCCTGCTGGTGCTGGCCGGCCCCGGCTCGGGCAAGACCCGGGTCATCGTGCACCGGTGTGCGTGGCTGGTGCGCCATGAGCGGGTGCCGCCCGGCAGCGTGCTGGTGCTCTGCTACAACCGCGCGACCGCCCTGGAAGTCCGTGCCCGACTGCGCAGGCTCATCGACGACGATGCCCGTCGCATCGATGTCTTCACCTACCACGGCCTGGCCCTGCGCCTGGTGGGACGCACCGCCACCGGCGACCTCGACTTCGCCAACCTGCTCACCGAAGCGGCCCATGTGTTGGCGTCCGACGGACCGCTGCCCGGTGACGACCACCGACGAGAGCGCATCCTTGCCGGCTACGAACACATCCTGGTCGACGAATACCAAGACATCGACGCCGCCCAATACGAGCTGGTCTCGCTGGTGGCCGGACGCACCGAAAAGCAACGCAAGGGCGGTCCGCGCCTGCGCATCACGGCGGTGGGCGACGACGACCAGAACATCTACGACTTCCGCGACACCAGCACCGAGTACATCCGCCGCTTCGAGACCGACTACAGCGCGCGCACCCGGCACCTGCTCCAGAACTACCGGTCCACGCACCACATCCTGGATGCCGCCCAGGGCCTCATCCGCCACGACCCCGAGCGCCTGAAGGCCGAGCAGCCCCTCGTGGTGGACCGCCATCGCGCAGACCACCCACCGGGCGGACGCTTCGCTGCCCACGACCCCCACGACGGCCGCGTGCGGCTGTTCACCCTCGCCGACGGCCCCGAGCAGCTCGCCGCAGTGGCTGAGGTGGTGCGTCGCATCGCCGACCGCGACCCGGATGCAGAGTGGTCCGACATCGCCATCCTGGCCCGCACCCACCGGGTTCTCGCGGCCGTCCGGGTGGCGCTCGAGCACGCTGGCCTGCCCCACATCCCACCACCCTATCGAGACGGCCTGCCGAGCCCTGCCCGGCTCCGGCGGGTGGCCGACCTGCTGGCCGAGCTGCAGGCCCACCCACGGTCCTCGGTGCACCCGAAAGCGCTGCTCCACCGCATCCGCGCCTGGCCAGCGGGGCCCGACCGCGCCCTGCTGGAGCCCGAGCTCACCGATCTCCTCGCCGAGACCGCCGGGGCGGTGCAGCCCGCGGGGGCGGTGCTTGAAGGGTTGTGGGAGGCCATCGCCGAGGCCCGAGCGGGGGCGCCCATCGGCGACGGCGTGCGCCTGTCTACCTTGCATGGGGTGAAGGGCCTGGAGTTTCGCCACGTGGTGGTGCTCGATGCAGACTGGCCGGCCCGGGAAGGACGCGCGGCCGAGCGGCGGCTCTTGTACGTGGGCATGACCCGCGCCCGCGACTCGCTCACCCTGCTCCGGCGGGCGGACCAACCGTGCCCGCTATTCGATGAGATCACCCACCCCGACGTTGTTCGCATCGACGTGCCGCGCCGCCCCGGCCGACGGGTTCCCGCCGCCGTTCGCTTCGAGCTGCTGGGGCTCGCCCACCTCGACCTGGACTGGGCGGGTCGGCTGCCTCCGGGCCATGGCGCCCACGCCGCGCTCGATGCACTGGAGGTGGGACAGACGGTGCACCTGCGGGCGTTGGACGGGGGCGTGCATGTGGTCGGTCCCGGAGGACGGACCTTGGTGCGGCTGTCCCGAAGTGCAGTCGAGACGTGGGTGCCGCGCCTGCCCCGTGTGTTGGATGTTCGGGTACACAGCGTGGTTCGACGGCTGGCCGACGACTCCCGAGACGGCTTCCGGACCCGCTTGCGGATGGACCGGTGGCTGGTGCCCATCGTGGAGGTGCGCTGGCGCTGATTCATGCGGCGCTGTGACCCTTGCGCGGGCCCCCTCCGGCCCTTCGGGCCACCTCCCCCTGAAGGGCCCTGAAGGGGGAGGACATCGTCGTTCTCACCTGAAGTCGTCCGGTTGGAGGGACACTGTGGCCACTTGTGTGGGTAGGTGCCCCCTGAAGGGGGAGGCCTTGGCGGTGGAGGGCTCTCTGGTGGGCCCCCTCCGGCCCTTCGGGCCACCTCCCCCTGAAGGGGGAGGACATCGTCGTTCTCACCTGAAGTCGTCCGGTTGGAGGGGGAGGACTGTTGTGCCCACGTGTTCGGTCAGCCTCGACCGAGTCGTTCGGAGCGTGAGCGCCA
>Ga0213833_1000282_pt1 | contig 66316 bp, 48 predicted proteins | sample SWATP21_FD_160575 | JGI IMG/M metagenome (GOLD analysis project Ga0213833, IMG submission 160575) | Coastal seawater microbial communities from Marineland, Florida, United States - SWA TP2 #1 | ecosystem: Environmental > Aquatic > Marine > Coastal | place: USA: Florida | collected 2016-08-14
GGCAGCGGTGGAGGATGCAGAGTCGCCGAAGCTGTCGCCATCGGAGTCGGCGTACCAGGTGAGGGCGTCGACGGCGCTGGCTTCGTCGTAGGTGCCGTCGCAGTCGTCGTCGATGCCGTTGCAGTACTCGTCGGCGCCCGGGTGGATGGCGGAGTCGGTGTCGTTGCAGTCGGTGCCGTCCGTCACGTACCCGGTGGGCGATGAGCAGCTGGTGGTGGCACTTCCCAACGACCCGTAGCCATCTCCGTCGACGTCGGCATACCAGGTGGACACATCCACAGCACTGGCTTCGTCGATGGTGGCGTCGCAGTCGTCGTCCACGCCGTTGCAGTACTCGTCAGCGCCCGGGTGCACGCTTGCATCACCGTCGTCGCAGTCGGTGCTGTCGGCCACGTACCCCGTGGGTTGGGCGCAGGTGGCCAACGTAGCCCCCACATCACCAAAGCCGTCCGCATCGGCATCGGCGTACCAGCTGCCGGTGGTGAATGCAGCGTCACAGTCGTCGCAGTCGGCGCCGCCACAGCTGGCATCGTCGAAGCCGTCTCCGTCCGTGTCGCAGTCGGTGGGGGTGGAGTAGGCGTACAGGTTGTCGAAGAACGTGCGCGAGCCGGCGGGGAAGGAACAGTCGTCCACCATGAGGTTGTGGTCGGCCAACAGGACCACGCCCCCTTCCTCGACGGCGACGGTCTGGCCCGATGGCCCCGTGTAGAGCGCCGTCCCCCCCGAACCGACGGTGATGTTGCCCGACCAGCCGATTCGGACATTTGTGGCGCCGGCGTTGAGGGGGTGGGCCGTGGCTGCGGTCGCGGTGTTGCCACAGCCTGTGTCGTAGGACGCCGAGGTGTCGAAGCGGGAGTTGAGGCCGAGGTCGGACAGCAGGGTGTTGAAGGCCGCAACATGCCCGCTGTCGTAGGACGTGGTCTCGCCCAGAAGCACCAACGTGCCGCCGTCGTTGAGGTAGCCCTGCATGGTGGCGACGTCGGTGGCGGAAAATGCCGTGGAGTTGAGCATCAGGATGACGAGGCGGTAGTCGCTCAGGTCGGAGGGGAAGGTCGAGGACTCTTCGGTGAGGGTCTCGCAGCTCTCCAACACCTCGTCTGCGAAGGTGTCGAGTGGGTAGTAGTTCAAGTAGGCGAAGCCGCTGTTGCCCGTGTACGCGAGAACATCGTGGCCTACGGAAGCCTGCGCCACACCGGCGGGCGCCGCCAGAGCTCCGAGGGCGGCCAGCGAGGCTGTCGCGAAGAAGCGGGACAAGGACATGGGTGGCTCTCACGCAAGGGGACACGACAACGAGCGGTCCGCGCACCCCACACAAGGGCGACAGACCAATGCAACATTCGAACGTCGACACACCACAGCCGACCGTCCCACCGTATGTCCCGAGCGCCCGGTCAGCCGTAACGGGGCGCAACGGCTCCGATGCGGGCCCCGCAACAGATAGACGAATCGAGCTCCCGTCTACTTTTTGGTAGACAACTAGCCCAGCCATCCACTACAAGGAGAAGGAATCCCAACGAGGAGGACCCGATGTCCCTCATCTCCACTTGCCCGCCCGCCCACCTCTCCCGTGGCTACACCCGCGTGGGGTCCCACCTGCACTGCCTGTTCTGCGATGCCCGCTTCGACACCGCGGTCATCCACCGCGAAGACGATGTGTTCCGATTGCCCGACAAGGCGGTCGAGCACCACATCCAGACGGCGCACGGGGGTCTGTTCCGCGCCCTGCTGTCGCTCGGAAAGAGCGGCCATGGCCTGTCGGACACCCAGACCGCCGTGCTCCAGCAGCTCGCGGCGGGTCGGCCCGACAAAGACATCGCGCAGGCCCTGGGGGGTCGGTCGGTGTCCACGGTGCGCAACCACCGCTTTCAGCTCCGCAAGAAGCACCGCGAGGCCCGCATCTTCGTGGCGCTCATGGAGGCGCTCGAGGCGGGTGTGCCCGAAGAACAGCAGTTCGTCGACTTTCACGCCCAGATGCCCACCACCGACGAACGCACGGCCATCACGGTGGCGGAAGACCGCAAGCTGGCGGCCAAGTACTTCACATCGCTCGACCCCCTCCAGCTGGAGCGGATCCCGAAGAAGGAAAAGCACAAGCTGGTGGTGTTGCGTCGGGTGGTGGAACAGGTCGACCCCGAGCGGCGCTACGCCGAGCGCGAGCTGAACGCCGTGCTGAAGCCCATCCACCACGACTACGCGGCTCTGCGTCGCTACCTGGTGGACTACCGCTTCATGGCGCGGGTGCCCGATGGATCGGCGTACTGGCGCATCGACGGCGCGCGCTGAAGGTCCTGCCCCCGGTCGTCTTGGATGGCCGGGGGCGTCGTGTGTCGCGGCCTCTCGTCGCAGCGGCTAAGGCGCCGGTCTTCGGAGGCGTCATGTCCGACGGTCTACAAGAAAATCCGGTCGACTGGTTCGTCGAGCCCTTCTTCCCCGACGGCGCGGTGGACTGGACCGCCGCCCGCACCTGGGTGGGGCAGATGCACACCGCCCTGTCCAAGGCCCTCGGCAGCACCGTCTGGACCGACGCCCACGCAGCCTGGCTGGGCCGGTTCGCCCACGACACCCTGCGCTTTCAGGGCGTGAACCTCACCGAAGCCTCCACCGAAGACCTCGAAGACCTCCTGTTCACGCTGCAGCCGGCCCAAGCCGACACCGCCCCGGGCGCCCCGGATGTGGCCGTGGATGCGCTTCGGATGTTCTTCACGTTCGGGCTGGAACACCACGGTGCGGTGGCGGCCAGGACCGCCCTCGAGTGGCTCGACGACGGCGACCGCGACCTCCAATTCGTGGCGTCGATGAACCCCGGCACCCTCACCCGCAAGCAGCGGCGTGCCCTCCTGCAGCCATCGTCCACGAAGGGCGCGGCCAAGGCCAGGTCGAAGCGCGCGGTGCCCAAGCGGAAGAAGGGCAAGCGGAAGAAGCGGTAGCTGGACAGCTGGGGTGCTACGGTGCGCCTCCCCTCTCTGCACCTGTAGTGTCATGCCCCGCGACCTCGTCATCACCGACCACATCACCATTCCCGGGTGGCGCCTCACCGTCGAGACCACCCGTGCGGGCGGCCCGGGCGGTCAGCACGTCAACACTGCAGACACGGCGGTGCGCGTTCGCCTACACCTGGGCAGCCTCCACGAGGTGCATCCCGCTGCGCTGGCCCGCGTCCGGGCGGCCTTTCCCAGCTACGTGACGGGCGACGATGAGCTGGTGGTGGTGTCGCGGGCCTCTCGGTCGCAGTCGGCCAACCTCGATGCCGCCTACAACCGCATGGCCGAGATGATTCAGGCCCACCTGAAGCCGCCGAAGAAGCGCCGGCCCACCAAGCCCACCAAAGCGAGCAAGAAGCGCCGCCTGGACGCAAAACAGCGCCGGTCGAAGACCAAGGCGCTGCGCGGACGGGTGCGGGACGAGTAGGCCCGCGATGTTGTGCGGACTCAGGCGGCGTCCACCTTCTTGCCTTCCCAGTCGTCGCCCAACACCTCGCTGACGGCGGCGTCGACGTTGAGCGGGAAGCGGTCGGGGGGCAGCAGGTCGTCGAGGTGGCCGCGCTTGATGACATCGTGGACCGGACCACGGATGCCGGCGAGGTACAGGCGGATGTTGCGGCGCTTGTAGTCCTCGGCGAGCTCCTTGAGGGCGCCCACAGCCGAGCTGTCGATGCGGCTGAGGGCGGTGGCGTCGATGATGATGGCGGTGAGCTGGCCGTTGTTCTCGGCGATGAGGGAGTTCAGGGCGTCCTTGAGGTACTTCGTGTTGCCGTAGAAGAACGGGGCGTCCATGCGGATGGCGAGGATGCCGGGAGCGCGCACGGCGTCGGGGTTGCGCTTGATGTTCCGCCAGACCCGGGTGCCGGGGAGGCGACCGAGGACCGCGAGGTGGGGGCGGGTGGTCTGGAAGGTGAACCACACGATGCTGGCGCCCACGCCGGTGAGGATGCCCTGCTCGATGCCGAAGGAGAGGGTGGCGAAGAAGGTGATGGCCAGGAGCACGAGGTCGGCGCGGTCGACCTTCCACAGGTGCTTGACTTCCTTGACGTCGATGAGGCCGAACACGGCGGTCATGATGATGGCGGCGAGCACGGCCTTGGGCAGGAAGTAGAACAGCGGGGTGAGGAACAGCAGCGTGATGGCGATGACGACGGCGGTGATGATGCTGGCGAGGGGGGTGACCGCGCCCGCCTGGTCGTTGACTGCGGTGCGCGAGAAGCCGCCGGTGACGGGGTAGGCGGAGAAGAAGGCGCCACCGAGGTTGGCCACGCCGAGGCCGATGAGCTCCTGGTCGGCGTCGATCTCGTACTTGTGCCGACGGGCGAAGGCCTGGGCGACTGCGATGGACTCCATGAAGCCCACGAGCGCGATGGTGAGGGCGGTGGGGATGAGCTCACGGACGACGGCGAAGTCGAAGGCGGGCACAGACGGCATGGGCAGACCGGCGGGCACGCCTCCGACGATGGCTACGCCCTTTTCGTGCAGCCCAAAGCCCCAGACGGCCAGAGTGCCGAGCACGACGACGGCGAGGGCACGGGGGAACTTGGGGCTCACCTTCTTCAGGCCCACGAGCAGCACGATGGAGACCACGCCGATGCCGAGGGTGATGGCGTTGACCTCGGAGGCCCGCTCGACGGCCTGCAGCAGGATGTGGTGGACGTGGTGGCTGCGCGGGATGTTGACGCCGAGCAGGTGCTTGAGCTGGCTCATGCCGATGATGAGCGCGGCCGCCGAGGTGAAGCCGGACAGGACGGGGTGGCTGAGGAAGCTGGTGAGGAAGCCCAAGCGCGCGAGGCCCATGAGCAGCTGCATGCCCCCCACCACAAGCGACAGCATGACGGCTGCGGCGAGGTAGGCGGTGGGGTCGTCCCCGGCGATGGCGCCGACACCACTGGCCACGAGCAGCGAGACCATGGCCACGGGACCGACCGCAAGCTGTCGAGACGTACCCAACACTGCATAGAGGAGGACGGGCACCACCGACGCATACAGGCCGATGATGGGGTCGAGTCCGGCGAGCATGGCGTAGGCCATGCCTTGGGGAATGAGCATGACCGCGGTGGTGAGACCTGCAGAGAGGTCGCCGCGGAAGTTCTTCTTTTGGTAGGCGGGCAGCCATTCGGTCGCGGGAACGAACCGATGGAGGAGGGAGCTCATGGGTGCCTCGGGTCAGACGATGAGTAGTCGGTGCAATCGCTCGGTCTGTATGCACGTGGCGTGCCAGCACCTGCCGCCCTGCTCGGTTCGGACAGATTCCAAGACGATGAAGCCCCGGCACATGGGCCGGGGCAGGTCTTTGTCGAGATGACCGTGGGGACGGTGCGTCCGATCAACGCGTTCCGTTCCACCACCGGTCGGCCATGTGAAACAACTGCATTCCACCCAGCATTGCGCCCACGAACAGCAGCGCGTTCATCCCGAGCGCACCGGCGCCCACGAGCCCCGGCCCCGGACACAACCCACCCAGAGCCCACCCAGAGCCGAACAGAGCGGCACCACCGATGAGCCGTGGGTTGATGTCGCGGCGAGTGGGGATGCCGAAGCGACCCGCCATGAGGGGCGACTCGCGGCGCACAATCCACTTGTACAGCGCGAGGTGGATGGCGATCGCGCCCGCCATCACGAAGCCGAGGGAGGGGTCCCAGTCGCCGGTGATGTCGAGGAAGCCCACCACCTTGGACGGTTGGGTCATGCCGGAGACACCCAAGCCAACGGCGAACAACAGACCGATGCCGAAGTAGGACGCCGCCTGGACGAGGGGGTTGGGAGCGGGCTTGGTCTTGGGCATGGTGGGCATCTTGGTGCGGATGGCGTTCACAGGGCACCCCCGAGGAGCTGCTGCGTGATGTAGGCGGTGATGGCGCCGGTGGTCATGAAGGTGACGACAGCCGCGCCAGAACGCGGGGAGAAGCGCGTGAGGCCGCAGACCCCGTGGCCGCTGGTGCAGCCGTTGCCCATCCGCACGCCGAAGCCGACGAGCAGGCCCGCCCCGATGACCGCGAGCGGAGAGCGCTGGAGGGTGTCGGTGAGCATGTCGGGGAAGAACAGGGAAAAGACCACCCCGCCGACCACCAGGCCACCGACGAACAGCAGCCGCCAGCTGACATCGCCGGGGCGCGGCTTGAGGAGTCCGCCCACGATGCCACTGATGCCAGCGATGCGGCCGTGCAGCAACAGCATGAGCGACGCCGCGAGGCCGATGAAGAGGCCACCGATGGTGGAGGCGACCGGCGTGAAGTGTTCCATTTCAGCTCCGAATGCGGGGGGCACGGTGTGCTGTGAATCCTGTGCAGGAAGTCGGTGAGGCACCAAGCAAGAAGTGAACCAACTCTGGATCGCGCTGCAGAATTCGTCGGTGATCACGGCCATCGTGACCAAGAGCAGCGCTTCAACCGGATCAGTTCAAATGAACCATTTCATTGAAATGAGTCAGAGGTTGTTTCTGGGTCGTGAATCAACTTCGGACATCGAACGCCTCGGGCGGTGCCGCGCGCCCACACGGGGTACGAATAGAGTGCCGTCCCCGTCGTCGGACGGGACCGACGAGGAGACAGCATGGACCGGACTTGGATGATTGTGGCAAGCATCGGCTGGGGCCTTGTAGCCTCCGGATGCATCGAGTCCAAAACAGACTCGGGAAGTGCGGACTCGGGTGCTACCGGCGAGTCTGCAACCACGGGCGACACCTCGACGGGCGAGCCGGCCGGCATGGAGGGCATGCTCGCCGCACACAACGCGGTCCGTGCGGGCGTGGGCGTTCCCGACCTCGTGTGGGACGACGCTCTGGCCAACGTTGCGGCGGAGTGGTCGGCGGCTCTCGCGGCCCGTGACTGCATCATGGAGCACGACTATTCGTCGCCCTATGGCGAGAACCTCTACTGGTCGTCGTTTCAGAGCACGCCCCAGCAGGTGGTGGATGCATGGGCCAGCGAAGTGGCGTTCTACGACTACGACTCGAACAGCTGCGACCCCGGCGAACAGTGTGGCCACTACACCCAGCTGGTGTGGGACACCACGGAACGGGTGGGCTGTGCGATGGCGGAGTGCTCGGATGGGTCGGAGATCTGGATGTGCGACTACGACCCACCCGGCAACTACGTGGGCGAGAAGCCGTACTGACCCCTTCGGTCGCGGCAGGTTGCGACAGCCTTGAGACGGAAGCGGTGACCGTGGGGCCGTACCTTGGGACCATCCTTGAAGGAGGTCCTCATGAACACGCGCTTTTCACTGGCTCTGCTGCTGCTCGCGGGCGGTCTCATCGGGTGCACGGACAAGTCTGACGACGACACGGGCGACACGGCGAGCATCGGTGGCGGCTCGGGGGGCGACGATGGCGGCAGCGGCTCGGGCGATGGCTCGGGCAGCGGCGACGATGGAGGCTCGGGCGACGACGGAGGCACGGGCGACGACGACCGGACTCCTGCCCAGCAGTTCCTGTACGACTACGGGATGCGCGGCTGCGACCTGTACTTGGAGTGCAGCCCGCCAGAGGTGCTCGAGGTGTACCCGTACGAGCAGTGTGTGGCGCAGATCGACTATGCCGTGTCGGCGTACATCGAAGGTGTGTGCACATTCGACCAGGCGGCGGCCGACACGTGCATGGCTTGGATCAACGGCGTGGACTGCGACGGGTACAGCGACGACGCGCCCGAAGCGTGCAGTCAGGCGATTCAGTGTCCGGAGTGAAGGCGGGCTGACCCGACCGTGGGGGCCCCATCCGCCCTTCGGGCACCTTCTCCTGAAGGGGAAGGCCTGTGCCTGGCCCCTGTCTGCCTACGGGCCAGGGGGGCTGCCACCGCCACCGTAGACCGGCTCACCTTCACCCACCAGGCGCTCCCAGTTGGTGGGCCAGCAGGTGCCAAAGCCCTGGTCGTCGATGCCGCAGGCGTGGCAGGTGTCGATCTGGATGTTGGTGGCGAAGGCCGGAGGGTCTCCGTGGGGCGGGCAGGCGAAGGCGTCTCCTTCCATCACGGCAGGGTCGTCGTGGTCACGCTGGGTGCAGGTGACCGCGCCGGCGGCATCGGTGGCGCAGGCGGTGCCGAGTCCCACGGCAATGTCGACGAAGCCCGTGCCCTCTGGCGTGGGGGGCGGGATCAAGCCTCCGTCGCCAGGGTTGAGGTCGAAGCACACCGCGGAGCCATCGAGGAGGATGGCACAGCCGAGGGCGTCGTTCTGGGCGGTGTTGCCGTCGATGGCGAGGACGTCTTCCCCGTCCACCTCGGGAGGCAGCGGGATGGTGGCGCCGGTGCCGTCCACGCAGGACATGGGACCTGTGCCATCGCCGGAGTCTTCGATGCCGCAGACGGTGGCCGCCCCGAAGAGAGTGACGTCGGAGAGGGTGTCGAGCAGGGTGACCGAAGCGGCGCCGGAGCGCGTGAAGCAGGCGGTGCCGAGGGTGGTGGGGTCGGTGCCGCAGACCAGCTCTTCGGAGATGGTGAGGCCTTCGATGGCGACGGCGAGGGGAGTGGGGGCTTCGGGCACGAGGCTGTCCCAGCAGATGGTCACGTCGGGCATCGCGCCCCCATCCACCACGGCGCAGATCCAGGGGTCGGAGGGCGTGCTGCCGGCGACCACCACCTCGGTGAAGGTGGGGGAGTCACCGCCCATTCCGGCAAATGGACTCATCTCGCCCCACGGTGCATGGGGGGCGCCTTGGTATTGGTCGGGGTGTGGGGGGGCTCCACCAGTCTTTGCACCCTCAACTTCCCAGCACGCCACCGAACCCGCCGGGCCGAGGTAGCTGTCGTTGGACGTGACGCCGCAGCCCCAGTTTTCGTCGGCAGACAGGGCCACCAGGCGGGTGTCGCACTGGATGCCGAAGGTCTCGCCGTCGACCGGTGTCTGGTCGGGGTTGGGGTGGTACCGGCAGTTGTCTTCGTCGTTCAAGATGCCGTCGTGGTCGGTGTCCAGGAACTTGTGGAGGTCGGGAACCACGTGGACGAAGGCACCATCGGCGTGGTGCTTCTTGAGCCCCAACGTGACGAGGTCGGGGTTCAGCAGCTCTTCCGCGGTCCAGAGCATGTCGGTGGTCTGGGTGGAGAGCGTTCCGTCGCCGGCGAAGTCGTTGCGGATGTTGTCCATCGCGCCACCGGTCTCGAAGTGGTCGTCGTGGTCGGAGTCGTCGGGAGGGGTGGCGCGGGCGGCCTCGGCGACGATGGAGCTGAAGCCGAGCAGCCACGCTGCTTCGTAGCCGCTCTCGTGGGGGTTGAGCTCGTGGCCGTGGACCTGTGGTGGCTCGCGGTCGGTGTAGGGAAGGGCCTCGAAGAACTCCTCCATGACCTGCTGCTGGGCCTCGGTGAACGGCACGCCTTCGAGCAGGCGCTCCTTGAGGCGCTCGTGGATGAGGTCGGTGAGGAGGTTGACGTGCACGCTGGTGCGCTCGCCGACCTCGCCGTAGGCCAGGAGGGTGACGGATTCGTCGGTGTGCTTGGCACCCACGGCTTCGTTGAAGACGGGACCGGTGGCTTCGATGCGGACCAGGCCCTGGTGACCGGGGAGGTTGACTTCGTACGCGCCGTCGTCGGACAGGACGTTCTCGGTGACGGACAGCTCGTTGCCGTCATCGTCGAGGACGGGGTGGAGGTCGGGGCCCAGTGCGGTGATGGTGATCGAGCCCTCGGTTCCCATCGGGCCCTTGAAGATGAAGCCGTCGCTGGTGGAGTCGTCGGTCGAGGCACTTCCGGCGGTTCCGCCCGACGTTCCGGGGTCAGCGCCACCGCTACAGGCTACGAGGGTGCTCATGGCGCCGAGGGCGGCTGCGATGTGGAAGAATCGGGTCATGACCGGGTTCCGGGGCTGGAATGGCTCGGGCCGCATGGCCGCTCACTTCTACCTACGCAATCTGTAGCCGATATCTGCCACACCCGTTGCGTTCGAGATCCCGACGATGTCCGAGTCCGCCGTCCTCACCCTGCTGCTCACCGACCTGGTGGACAGCACCCGCATCGTGAGCGAGCTGGGAGACGCACGGGCTGCCGCGATGATGGCCCGCCACGACCGGGTGGCCCGCGACCTCCTGCCGGTCCACAACGGCCGCGAGATCGACAAGTCCGACGGCTTCCTCCACATCTTCGAGTCGCCCACCAACGCCGTGGACTACGCGCTGGCCTACCACCGCGCCCTGGTCGACCTCTCCCGCCTGGAGGGCGTGTCGCTGTACGCCCGGGCGGGCATGCACACCGGCAGCGTCCGCCTCACGTGGAATGCCCCCGAAGATGTGGCGCGGGGAGCCAAGCCCTGCGAGGTGGAGGGCATCGCGAAGGCCACTGCCGCCCGCATCATGACGCTCGCAATGGGCGGCCAGACGCTCATGTCGGCCGACACCCGCACGCGAGTCACGTCGGCCTACAGAGACCGCACCGACCTCCGGCTGGTGAGCCACGGGCACTACCGGCTCAAGGGGGTCCCCGAGCCTCTGGAGATCTCCGAGGTCGCAGCTCTGGCCGAAGGCGTTCTCCGACCGCCCCCCGACACCGCCAAGGTGCACCGAGTCGTCCACACCGACGGTGGCTGGCGCCCCGTGCGAGAGGTGGAGAACAACCTGCCCGTCGAGCGAGTGCAGTTCTTCGGCCGCAAGCGGGAGCTGCGTCGCATCGCCGACCACTACGAGACCGGCGCCCGGCTGGTCACTCTCGCCGGGCCAGGAGGCACCGGAAAGACCCACCTCGCCGCGCGGTACGGCCACACCTGGCTGGGGGACTGGCCCGGCGGCGTGTGGTTCTGCGACCTCGCCGAGGCCCGCGGCGAGCTGGACGTGGTGCGGACGGTGGGCACGGTGCTGCAGGTGCCCCTCGAGACGGGCGACCCCATCGCCACGCTGGCCGAAGCCCTGGCCCACCGCGGCCGGATGCTGCTCATCCTCGACAACTTCGAGCAGATCGTGGATGTCGCTGCCAGCACTCTGGCGGTGTGGCTCGACAAGGCCCCCAACGTGTCGTGGCTGGTCACCAGCCGGCAGCGCCTCGACATCCGGGGGGAGCGCCTGGTGGTGGTCGACCCACTGCCCCTTCCCGAAGAGTCCGACGGCCTGGCCACTCTGCAGGAAAACCCCTCGGTGGGCCTGTTCGTCGCCCGCGCCCAAGCCGTGCAGCCCCGCTTCCGCTTCGACGACAAGGTGGCCGCCGATGTGGTGCGGCTGGTGCGCCTCCTCGACGGCCTTCCCCTGGCCATCGAGCTGGCTGCCGCGCGTGTGCGGGTGCTTCCCCCCAAGCGCATCCTCCACCGCATGAACCGACGCTTCGACCTCCTGCGTGGCCAGCGCGGTCGCGGTCAGGGGCGACAGGCCACGCTCAAGGGCACCATCGACTGGAGCTGGGACCTCCTCGCGCCGCACGAGCGGGCGGCGCTCGCCCAGTGCTCGGTGTTCGAGGGCGGCTTCGACCTGGAAGCGGCCGAGGCGGTCATCGACCTGTCGCCCTGGCCCGATGCCCCCTGGCCCATGGACACCGTGGAGTCGCTGGTCGACCAGAGCCTGGTGCGGGCCATTCCGCTGCCCGATGGCGAGACCCGCTTCGGCCTGTTCCGGTCCATCCACGACTACGCCCGCGACAAGCTCACCGATCCCTCGGCCATCCGCGATGCCGAAGGGGAGCCGGTGGGTGGTGCGGAAGCGCTGGAAGAGGCGTCCATCCGGCATGCGGGCCACTACGCTCGCTGGGGAGAGCTCGAGGAGCTCGACCAGCTGCACACCCACGGCGCCGAAGACGCCCGCAAGCGCTTGTCTGCCGACCTCGACAACCTGGTGGCAGCCTCGCGCAACGCCCTGCGCCTCGACGACGGTGAGACGGCTGGGCTCGCCGCACTTGGAGCGCTGGCCCTGCTGGAGAGCACGGGGCCGTTCAGCCTTGCGGAACAGCTGGCCATGCGGGTTCTCGACGCTGACCTGTCCGAGATGCTCGCCGTTCGCGTGCGCCTCGAGCTGGGGGTGGTGCTCAACCGGTCGGGCCAGGCCGACCCTGCCATCGAACACTTCGGCGTCGCCCTCGACACCGCCCGCCGCGCACGCGAGCCCAAGCTCGAAGCCCACGCCCTGCTCGGCCTCGCATCGAGCCACCTCCACCGGGGACAGCTCGAAGAGGCCGAAGCCAGCCTCCGCCAGGCCCTCGAGCGCCTGCGACGCGCCCCCGACGACACCGTCGAGTCCGCCGTCCTTCGCGAGCTCGCCCATGTAGTGGGGATTCGGGGTGGTCGCTTCGATGAAGGTGCGAAGGCGGCTCAGCGGGCCTTGCGCATCCAGGAGCGGGCCGGAAATGTGGCCGGAGAGGCGTCCACCTACAGCTACCTGGGCGCCATCCACGCCATCCAGGGCCAGTTCGACGCCGGCATCGAGGCCTACGAGAAGTCGCGCGACCTCGCCCAACAGGTGGGCGACCGGCGCACGGCGGGGCTGTCCCAGGGGATGCTGGCGAGCATCTACAGCCTCACCAAGCGCTACGACGAAGCCGCCGCCGCCTTCCGCGAGGCCATCCGCATCCAGAGCTCCATCGGCGACCGGGTGCACGAGGCCATGCATGTGGCGAACTACGGCCACCTCCTCAAGCTGCTGGATCGTCTGGACGAGTCCATCCGGTGGTTCGAGCGCGCCATCGACCTCGCCCGCGACATCGGCAACCCCTACTCTGAGGGGCAGTCTCTCGGCACCCTCGGCGAGCTTCGGGCCGAGCAGGGCCAGCTCGGCGAGGCACTGGTCACCCTCCAGGAAGGCGAGGCCCGCCTGCGCGAAGCTGGCGACCCCACCGAGCTCGGCAAGCTGTTGTGCAAGCTGGCCCATGTCCACCTGCGCCTCGACGACACCACCTCCGCCAGCACTCTGCTGGACGAAGTCCGCACCATCGCCGAAGAGCTACAGGTGGGCGAGAACTCCGAGCTGGCCACGCGCCTGCGCACCCTCGAGCAGGCCATCCAACCGTAGACACCCCCCGGAGCCGTCATGCAGCGTGTCCACCACCGGACCTGCCACCTCTGCGAGGCCATGTGCGGCGTCCGCATCCACCTCGACGGCGACCGCATCACGCGCATCGACGGCGACAAGGCCGACCCCCTGTCGCGCGGCCACATCTGTCCCAAGGGTGTGGCGCTGCAAGACCTCCACACCGACCCCGACCGCCTCCGCCAGCCCGTGGTGCGCGAGGGCGACCGCTTCGTGGCCGTGAGCTGGGAGCGAGCCTTCGACATCGCTGCACAGGGCCTCGCCGCGGTCCGCGAGAAGCACGGTGACAACGCTGTCGCCGTCTACCAGGGCAACCCCACCGTCCACAACTACGGCAACGTGCTCTTCGGCATGCAGCTGGTGCGCGCCCTCGGCACCAAGAACCGGTTCAGCGCCACCTCGGTCGACCAGCTGCCCCACCATCTCGTGGCCTTCCACTGCCTCGGCCACCAGCTGCTCATCCCCATCCCCGACATCGACCGCACCGAGCTGCTGATCATGCTCGGGGCCAACCCCGCGGCCAGCAACGGCTCGCTGATGAGCGCCGGAGACGTGCGAGGACGCCTCCGAAGCATCCAGCAGAAGGGCGGCCGGCTGGTGCTGTTCGACCCCCGACGCACCGAGACCGCCCGCCTGGCCACCGAACACCACTTCATCCAGCCCGGCTCCGACGCCCTCTTCCTGGCCTCGCTGCTGGCCGTGGTGTTCGCCGAAGGCTGGGCCCGGCCGGGCACCCTCCCTGTCACCGGCATGGACGACCTGGCCGCCGCAGTCGCCGACTTCACCCCCGAGCGCACCGCGCCCATCACCGGTGTGTCCGCGGAGGTCACGCGGGCGCTCGCCCACGACCTCGCACACACCAAGAACGCCGTGGTGTACGGCAGAATGGGCACGTCCACCCAGCGCTTCGGCGGCACCTGCCAGTGGCTCATCCTCGTGCTCAACGCCGTCACCGGCCACCTCGACACGGTGGGCGGCGCGATGTTCACCACACCCGCGGTCGACATCGTGGCCGGGGTGTTCGGGATGGAGAAACCGGGCAGCCATGGTCGGTGGAAGAGCCGGGTGCGGGGCATCGCCGAAGTGGGCGGGGAGCTGCCGGTGTCGGTGCTGGCGGAGGAGATTCGAACGCCGGGCGACGGTCAGATCCGTGCGCTGCTCACGATGGCCGGCAACCCGGTGCTGTCCACCCCCGCCGGAAACGACCTGGGCGACGCTCTTTCCGGCCTCGACTTCATGGTGAGCCTCGACCACTACATCAACGAGACCACCCGCCACGCCCACGTCATCCTGCCACCGGCCAGCCCCCTCACCCGCGACCACTACGACCTCATCTTCCATGCGCTCGCGGTGCGCAACACGGCCAAGTGGTCGCCCCCGATGGTGCCGCGACCCGCCGACGAACGCCACGACTGGGAGGTGATGCTCGCCCTCGAAGAGCGCCTCCAGACCCGCACCGGGCTCGGTGTGTGGGCAGAGCGCCAGGCCCGCGCCCGCCTGGGCCCTTCCGGGGTGCTCGATCTGGCCCTGCGCACGGGCCCCCACGGTGGCTGGCTCGGGCTCGGTGGTCTGTCGCTTCGTGCCCTCGAAGATGCCCCCCACGGCGTCGATCTCGGTCCCATGGAGCCCCGCCTTCCCGACCGCCTTCGCACCAAGGACCGCACGGTCCACCTGGCACCCGACGCCCTCATGGCCGACCTTCCCCGCTTGAAGGCCGCCCTCGAGGCCGACGCTCCGTCCCCCCGACGCTTCCGGCTCATCGGCCGCCGCGACCTCCGGTCGAACAACTCGTGGATGCACAACAGCCTGCGCCTCGTGAAAGGCAAGAACCGCTGCACTCTGTGGATGCACCCCGAAGACGCCGACGACATCGGGCTCACCGAAGGCGATGTCGCCGAGATCGAGAGCCGGGTGGGCCGGGTCTCGGCGCCAGTCCACCGCACCGACACCATGATGCAAGGAGTGGTGTGCCTGCCCCACGGCTGGGGTCACGGCGTGCAGGGGGTCCGACTGCAGGTGGCGGCCGCACACGCCGGTGTGAGCATGAACGACCTCACCGACCCCGCAGAGTTGGATGAAAGCTGTGGAAACGCCGTGCTCAACGGTGTTCCGGTGGATGTGTGGCCCGAGGCCCGGGGGCGGTAGGCGGCTCAGGCCGTCTTCTGGCCGCGCTCCAACACCTCGTGCAGCACCCGCTCCAGGTCGTTGCGGGTGAACGGCTTGCCCAGGAAGTTGTCCATGCCGGCATCGAGGGCACGGGCACGGTCTTCGGGACGGACACTCGCGGTGAGCCCCACGATGGGCAGGCGGTGCCCAGCGAGCCGCACCAGCCGCGTGACCTCCAGGCCGCTCATCGCCGGCATGTGCCAGTCCATCAGCACCACGTCGTAGTGCGGGTTGCCCAGGATGCTGGCCAGGCCCTCGTCTCCATCCTCGGCGAGGTCGACGGCACAGCCGAGCTGTTCGAGCATGGTCTGCACAACCATCCGATTCACCGAGACGTCTTCCACGACCAGCACGTGGATTCCGGCAAAGGTGCCGTTGTCGAGCGGGGGTGGGGAGGACGGGACGGCGGCGGTCTCGATGGCCAGGACCTGGGCGCCAGCGGACGGGATGCGTGTGGCGAGGTCGGAGGTGGGGATTTCCTCCCAGCCATCGGGGGCGTGGGTGGTGCGGTAGGGCAAGCGGACGTGGAAGGTGCTGCCCTCGCCGAGAATGCTCTCCACCAGGATCTCACCGCCCATCATGCGCGTGAGGCGGCGGCAGATGGCCAGCCCGAGCCCGGTGCCTCCGTGCCGGCGAACCGTGGAGGCGTCGGCTTGGGTGAAGGGTTCGAAGATGCGGGCCTGGACGTCGGTGGCGATGCCGGGGCCGGTGTCCACGACGGAAAAGCGGAGAACGTCGTTGGTGGCGGACAGCTGGATGACGACCGCGCCCGAGCCCGTGAACTTCACGGCATTGCCGACCAGGTTGCACACGATCTGGCGCACGCGGGTGGGGTCGCCCGTGACCCAGTCGGGCAGGTTGTCTGCGGACACCTCGAGAGACAGCTCGAGCCCCTTGCGACGGGCCACCTCACCGAACAGGCGCTCTACATCGCGGGCGATGCGGGCAGGATTCCAGGGGATGTCTTCGAGCACCAGCTGACCCGCTTCCACCCGGGAGAGGTCGAGGATGTCGTTGAGGAGGTCGACCAGAGCCCGGCCGCTCTGGAGGACGGTCTGCAGGCGCAGGCGGTGGTCGGCCGGCAGGTCATCGTCGAGCAGCACGATCTCGGTGAGGCCCAGCACCCCGTTCATGGGGGTGCGCAGCTCGTGCGACATGTTGGCGAGAAAGGCGCTCTTGGCGGCGTTGGCGTCGTCGGCGTGGCGGCGCTCTTCTTCGAGCTGTTCGCGGCGGAGCTCGTTGAGCGACTGGAGGAACCACGCGAAGCCACTCGCCAAGGCGAGCATGAAGAGGAGGTTGAGCGAGAAGGGGAAGGGCTGCTCAAACTGCGCCCGGCTGCCGTCGGGCACCAACCCTGCGGCTTCGAGCAGAGCGAAGCCCACGATGGTGGACGCCACGAGGGAGATCCAGCGCAGCGCGGACCGGCGGTCCTGGAGAGACAGCGCCAGCAGCGGCAACAGCGCCCCCATCGGTGCCACGCTGCTGTAGAGCCCCCCCGACAGCCACGAGGTGCCAAAGATCCCGAAGTAGCCCCAGACGAGGGTGATCTGACAGGACAGCGCGTGGATGTCGCGGCGCCGATACACGCCGAGCAAGCTCCCGTAGACCACGAACGAGCTGACCGAGAAGGCCAGCAGCTCCCAGCGCGCGGTGAGGGTCTGGTGCACGGCGTAGATGGGCAAGCTGGCCAGGACGAGCAGCAGAATCCCGATGAGCAGGAAGCTCTGACGACGCGCAACCGGGTCGTCCCGCCGACTTGCGGGCACGAATGCGGTGAGGAATCGCAGGGCGGCGTCGAGCACAGAAGACCCATCCGGAGAAGGACGTATCGGTGTGGGAAAGCCTATCTTGACGCACTTTGACGTGGAACGGGTTCAGCCATCGACCTTCCCCGAGGTGAAGCGCCCTCCGAAACGTAGCACCGCCCCGACATCCAGGATGCCGGGGCGGCGTGGAACGCTGGTGTGGGTTCAGTCGTCGGTGGTGCGTGCCGCAGCTGCCATGGAGAGCTCGTCGTGGTCGGAGACCCGCCAGCGACGCGTGAACAGCGCTTCCACCGGACCGGAGCTGGTGTAGACGAGGCTGCCCAGGAAGAAGGCCCACGAGATGTCGAAGCGCACGGCCAGCACGAGCGTGAGGCCGAGCGTGATGGCCACACCCATGAGGTCGCGGCGGCGCAGGCGGAGGGTCTTCCAGCCCCGGAAGGGCACCGAGCTGACCATCAGCACGCCCAGCACGATGGCCATGAACATGGCGCCCACCGGCTGCTGCATCACCTCGCCCGAGATGTGGGCGTGGGCCATGACGGTGCTGGCCACTGCCGCGCCAGCCATGGTGACGGTGAGGCCTTCGCTCCAAGCCGACTTCGAGCCATCGGCTTTGGTGTTGAAGCGGGCGAGGCGGAAGGTGGCACACAGGGCGTAGAAGAAGGCGCCGGCGAGACCGATGGTGCCGAGCGCAGCGCCGCCCCAGGCGTACAGCAGGAAGGCCGGAGCGATGCCGAACGACACGACGTCGACCAGGGAGTCGAGCTGGATCCCGAAGTCGGAGCCGGTCTTGGTGAGCCGGGCCACGCCGCCGTCGATGGTGTCGAACACACCGGCGAAGAGAATCATGAGCCCGGCGCGGTAGAAGTCGGGCTCGCCTTCGAGGCCCACGGCCAGCACGATGGCGTACATGCCGCAGAACATGCTGGCGGCGGTGAACCAGTTGGGCGGGTTGAGGAACTGGCGGACCATGTTGTCGTGCCAGCTGGGAGGCCCTTCGGCTTGGCTCATGGGGTCGACCTCGGCAGGTGCGGGGTGCGGGACCCGGTGTGGACCGGATTGCGCGAACATACGTCTGCCGCGCGCATTCTGCAATGCGGACGGAGCGGACACGGCGCCCCGGCTTGCACCAGCTGCACCATGTTGGTGCATGAATGTGTCAGGTTTGGTGCTCTGGCTCGACCAGAGCCGCGTGCAGCGACCGGGCGAGTGCCTCGGCATGCTGCGGGAGCACCTGAAAGTGCAGCGCGGCGGCGTCGGTCCACCAGCGCTCGACGGGGACGCGCACGGCCGACAAGGCGCGCTGGGTGGCGGCGGGGTGCGTGACCAGGTGTCGACCGACGGCGGTGACGGTGGCGACCGGGCGGCCCGAGCCCTGGACACCGGCTTCGGGGAGGTTGCGAAGGTCGACGAGGACCGCAAAGCCATCGGCGGTGGGCCGGACGTGGCGCACGGCGTCGTCGAGGCCTTCGAGGGCGGTGAGGTGGGAGGTGAGAACTTCGATCAGCCGGGTGTCGACGGTGACCCCGACGGTGGGGCCAGGGGCGGGTCCGGGGGGCAGGCGGGTGCCGGAGCCCGAGGGCTTGCTGGTGGCTGCAGCGTGGAGCTGAACGCCCAGCTCATGGGCCAGCTCGACGGCTTGGGCGTGCAAGACCTTGGCGCCCGCTCGCGACAGGGCGATGGCTGCATCGAGCGGAAGGGTGTCGAGGCGACGGGCCGCGGGAATGACACGGGGGTCGGCGGTGAAGACGCCATCGACGTCGCTGCAGAGCTCACACCACTCGGCGCCGAGTGCAGCGGCGAGCACGACGGCGGTGGTGTCGGAGCCGCCGCGGCCCAGGGTGGTGACCTCGCCGCTGCGGCTCACGCCCTGGAAGCCGGCGACGATGGCCACATGGCCCTGATCCAGCGCACGCTGGATGCGGTGCGGACGGACTTCTTCGACCCGTGCGGCGACATGGTTGGTGTCGGTGATGATGCCAGACTGGCTGCCGGTGAACGAGCTGGCGGGCACGCCGAGGTCGTGGATGGCCATGGCGAGGAGGGTCATGCTGACGCGTTCTCCGACGCTCACGAGGAGGTCGAGCTCGCGGCGACGGGGGGCGGCGCTCACGCTGCGGGCCAATGCCAGCAGCTCGTTGGTGGTGTTGCCCATGGCCGAGACGACCACCACGACGGGATGACCCGCGTGCACGGTCTCGACGACACGCCGGGCGACCGCGTGGATGCGGGCGACGTCGGCGACAGACGAGCCCCCGTACTTCTGGACGACGATGGGACCAGCGGGCCGGGACGCAGGCATGGCGGTAGGCTCGTGGATGAGGGCGGTTCCTCGAGGTCGCCCGGCGGGCAATCCGTGGGATACAGGCCCCGAGGTGTTCGGATTCGACGACGGCCTAACCAGCTGGAAGGACAGACGATGCTGCGCATGGACATCGAGGCGAAGTGGAACGGCCGTCCCAGCACGAAGCGCGAGCGGGTCATCGTGTCGCTGCAAGACGACGGCGACTTCCTCAAGGTGGTGGTCGACGCCCCGTTCCACGGCGACCCTCCCCCAGAGGGGCCGCCCGGCTCCACCCCGGGGCTGTGGGAACACGAGGTGGTGGAGGTGTTCATCGCCGGCGCGTCGGGCCACTACCTCGAACTGGAGTTCGGCCCCTACGGCCACTACCTGGCGCTGTCGTTCTCGGGCGTGCGCGAACAGTCGGGCGGGCCCCACGAGCTGCACTACCGCACGGTGGTGCTCAAGCACGCCTGGATTGGCACGGCGCGCGTGCCCCGCAGCCTCATCCCGGAAGGGCCGCACCGGCTCAACACCACGGCGATTCACGGGCACCCGGGTCGGCGGCGGCTGCTCAGCTGGCAGGTGATGCCCGGCGACCGTCCCGACTTCCACCAGCCCCAGCACTTCAAGGCGGTGGAGCTGCCGTAGGGCTTGCGTCCGAGTGGGCCCCCTCCGACCGCTTCGCAATGACTACCGCGGCGCCTCCGTTGCGCTTCGCGGACTTCGTGGTGGACGGCTCTCTGGTGGACCCCCTCCGGCCCTTCGGGCCACCTCCCCCTGAAGGGGGAGGACTCTGAGAACGACGATGTCCTCCCCTTTCAGGGGGAGGTGGCCGCGAAGCGGTCGGAGGGGGCCCACTCGGAGTCCGCGCCCTGAAGGGGGAGGACTCCGCGAGTCGCCAGTCACCCCGGGCGGCTGATCTTCTCCGTGGGCGGCAGAGCGTCGTCTCGGCCGGTCTCTTCGGTCATGGCGTCGTCGAGATGGGCGGGCAGCTGGGGCGGCGGGAGGCCGATTTCGCGCGCATAGACCTCGCGCATCTGCTGGCGGATGACCGCACTCTGGATGTGGTCTTCGCGGGCCGCAGAGAGGTCGAGGAACCGGCAGCCGTGCAGCAGTCGGCTTTCCCCGCGGGTCTTGCGGGAGTGGATGACTTCAGCGGTGTACTCGCCCTCGACCCCTTCGAGCGTGAGGCCCACGGAAAACAAGGCGCCCACGGGCAGCTTGTCGTCGAGGAGCACCGCCAGTCCGGTCCAGGACACGTTGGCGAGCGCCCCGTCGAGCCCCACTTCCTCGGCCTCGGCCACGTGTGAGGCCTTTCGGTGCAGGGAGAGGTCCTGTTCGATGGCCACGCGGAAGGCCCGCCTGCGGTTGTCGCGCCGCTTGACCTTGGAGGACAGGCCCACGACCACATACGCACCCTCGTCGCGTTGGTCGATGCGCGCCACATGGGTGCGGAAGCAGTAGACCACCTCCTGGTTGCCCATCTCGACCTCGACATCGAGGCCGGCTGACAGCAGCTCGGGCGCCTCTTCGCCGACGAGAAAGCCGATGCCCTCCCGCTCGAGGTGGGTGGACAGCATGCGCCGCGAGACGACCTCCCGCTGGCGGTGGCTCAGGCGGATGTAGCCCACGCGCCCCACGACCGCTTCGAGGTAGGGGTAGCGGTGGGCCATGGAGCGGGCATCGGGGAGGTGGCTCCACAAGGCCATCCACAGCTCACGGGCCGTGCGTTCTCCGCCGCAGACCGCGAAGACCTCTTCTCGTCGTTCGGCGACAATACGCAGCAGTCCGTCGTCGTCGGTGTTGGAGCGACTGCGGTCGATGAGGGGACCGTCCAGGTAGCAGCGGTCTTCGGCGCGTCCCCCCGCCGACAGGAAGAGCACGCCAGACTGGAGCATCAGCAGCCAGCCGCGGGTGATGCGACCGCGGCGACCGATGCGCACGGCCCCTGCCCCACGGACGCCGCCGGCCCGACGGTCTCCGGGAAGCAACGCACTGTTCATGCGGGCCAGGTTGCGCACGTCTTTGACGTCGAGGCGGCCACGGCTGTCGAGCACAGGCCCGTGCACCGGGGGAACGCTGGCCAGCAGGAGGGCGAGCGCAGTGGGGTCGAGCGCCTTCTTGTCGGTCTCGATGGCGCGGGACGGGGCATCTCCCCGCGGGACGAGCACCGCGGCACGTGGGTTGGTCTGGTCGACCTCGATGCGGTTGATCTCAACGAGCGCGAGGCCCTCGGCGGAGGTGCCCGCGACCGTGGCCACAAAGTCGGCGGAGGTGAACCACACGCCCCCCACACCCACGGCGAGGGTGCCAGACCGGGCCAGCGCGCCGCTGCCATACCGACCCGCGGCCACGAGGGTGGGCACCCGAAGCGGGATGGGCTCGACGGGGGGAGGGTCGCCCGCGCGCAAGCGGGTGGCACCCATCGCCAAGAAGGCGGCAGCGAGGGCGGACATGGAGCCACGGACGAACTCCAGCGCCACCTCGAGCTCGCGCCCTTCGCCGTCTTCGGGCTCGTACTGCCACAACAGCGCCAGGCCGGTGCCGCCACGGGTGATGCGGATGCCTTCGATGTCGGCGAGGCGGACCTCGACGGGCTTGCCGCTCAACAGCAGCCGCTGCACACCGCGCCCGGGCTTGAAGCGCACGCGGTGGGTGGTGAGCTGGACCTCGCCCGAGGCCCAGAGAGGGTCGCGCACCACGACGTCGACCGGTCCTTCCAAGATGACCTTCTCGCCGGGCAAGAAGGCCCGCAGCGCGGCCATGGCACGGGCTTGGGTTTCGTCGGGGGCCACGAGGGCCTTGAGGTGTTGGTAGGCCTTCCAGGCGCCACCGCCCGAGAGCTTCAGGGTGCGGCTGCGCAGCTTGATGTGCAGCTCGCGGGTGACGCGGCCCCAGGTGAGGTCGTCGATTTCGTCGATGTAGAAGGCATCGCCGCGCGCGCCGGCGAGGCGCTCGAGGCGCCGGGTGGGCAGCAGCTGGGCGCGTTGGTCGGTGAGCGTGAAGCGCACGTTCCACGCGAGGAGGCCTCGGCGCAGGAGGGTGTCGAGCTCGGCCACGACCGCTTCGTCGGGCATGACCTCGAGGGGTCGATCGATGGGGATGGCGGTGCCCAAGGGTGGTCCTCCTGCCGGGTCCCGGGCGTCTATCCTCCGTTCTTCAAGCGGTCGCGCCTCCGCTCCAGAGAGGCGTCTGCGCCGTCGTGTGCGATGGCTTCATCTACTTCTGCCAGCGCGGCTTCTGGGCCTTCGAGCCGCTCCAACGCCGTGGCGGCCCCGAGTCGAGCCAGGCGCAGTGTGGACGGACGCCGGGCGGCTTGGACGGCAGCATCGAAGGCCACGTGTGCCGCTGCGGGGTCGCGGGCCAAGGCGAGGCGACCGAGCGCAAGCCAGGCGAGGGCGGCCTCGGGCGGGTGCTGAGTGGCCGCTTCGTAGGCGACGGTGGCGGGGAGGGTCTGGCCGTTGGCGGCGTAGCGGTCGGCCGCGGCGAGCCACCAGCTGCCGGCGTTGGGGTGCTCGGGCGCGGCCTCAGCTGCGGCCTGGTAGGCGTGGGCAGCGGCGGGGTTGTCCTGTTGGTCGAGGACGGTGCCGCGCCATGCGAGCGCCTCGGCCACCCGCGGGCTGGTGGGATGCTGCTCCAGCAGCTCATCGAGAATGGCGAGGGTGCGGGGGCCGTCGTGGAGGTCGGTGGAGGCCACCAGTGCGGCTTGCCACAAGACATCGGCAGACCCGGTGGTGCGCGCCTTCGTGAGGAGTGCGTCCAGGTGGTGCGCGGGGGCGAGCTCGGTGGCCGGTACAGACAGCACGGACAGCGACACAGGCGACGCGGGATGGACGACGGCCAGACCGGTGGCACCGGCCAGCAGCCACACCGCTGCGACGCCGCCGATGAAGAGGCGGGTGTCGGGCAGCAGTGCGCGGAGGAAGTCGCGCCGGGGGGAGGTTCGAGACATGGCCGGCCGGCTATCCGTGGAACCGTGGAACTTCAAATTCACCCGATCGCGGGGCATGCGACGGCGGACGAAGGAGGCAGCGGTCGGACACTCGGGACATGGCCGCGCATTCCGTCTGCACAGTCACTGCTCGGGAGACCGCTTGCGGGCTTCCGGGGCTGCCGAGGAGACCCGCAGGGGCTCGGAGGCGACCGAGGAGACCCGCAGGGGCTCGGAGGTCCCGGGGAGACCCGCAGGGGCTCACCGGGCCGGCCGCGGCGAAGACGCGGCCGGCACCCACACCTCAGGTGTCGTCGGCGGCGGGCTCGGGTGCTTCGAGGGCGTCGGTGTCGATCTCGGAGACGACTTCGGTGGTCTCGAGCTCGTCGTCGTCGGCTTCGACCACGCGGGCCACACCCACCACGCGCTCGTTTTCTTCGACGCGCATGAGCGTGACGCCCTTGGTGTTGCGGTCGGTCTCGCGGATGTCGCTGACGCGCATCTTGATGACCCGGCCGGTGTCGGTGATGAGCATGATGCGGTCGGTCTCGACGACGGGGACCGCGCCTGCGACCCGGCCGTTGCGGGTGCCGGTGACGATGTCGATGACGCCCTTGCCGCCGCGGCCCTGGACCCGGTACTTCTCGAGCGGGGTGCGCTTGCCGTAGCCGTTCTCGGTGACGGTGAGAAGGCGCAGCTCGGGGTTGTCTTCGAGCACGAGCATCGACGCGATGTCGTCGTTGTCGCGGAGGAGGATGCCCCGGACGCCGCGGGCGGTGCGGCCCATGTGACGGACCTCGAGCTCGCCCTTTTCGTTGATGCCGGCGAAGCGGATGGAGAGGCCGTTGCGGGTGACGATGAGGACGTCTTGATCGGTGCGGGCCTTGGCGACGGTGAGGAGGGTGTCGCCGTCGGCGCTTCCGTAGGCGCGCAGGCCGCTGGTGCGGAGGTTGCGGAAGAGCGACAGCTTGGTGCGCTTCACGCGGCCCTGGCGGGAGCAGAAGAGGAGGTCGACGTCGTCTTGGTCGATGTCGGTGACGGGGATGACCGCCGCGATGTCGTCGCCGGGCTCGAGGCCGGCGAGGTTGACGATGGGCAGGCCCTTGGCGTCGCGACCGACCTCGGGCACCCGGTGGACCGGCACCTTGTAGACCAGGCCGTGGGTGGTGAACACGAGGAGGTCGGAGTGCGTGTTGGCGATGAAGATGTCTTGGACGGAGTCTTCGTTGCGGGTGCGCATGCCGCGCTTGCCGAAGCCACCCCGGCGCTGCTCGGCGTATTCGGTGTGGCTGGTGCGCTTGATGTAGCCATTGACGGAAAGCGTGACGACCTGGTCTTCTTCGGCGATGAGGTCCATGATGTTGACCTCGGCCGACGACTCCACGAACTTGGTGCGCCGTTCGTCTGCGTACTGCTCGCGGATGGCCATCAGCTCGCCACGGATGACGTCCATGAGCCGGCCCTCGTCGCCGAGGATGGCTTCGAGCTCTTCGATGGTGGCGATGAGGTCGGCGAGTTCTTGTTCGAGCTCGAGGCGCTGCATGCCGGTGAGGCGGCGCAGGCGCATGTCGAGGATCTGGCGGGCCTGGATCTCGGACAGCTCGAAGCGCGCCATGAGGCGCTCGCGGGCCTCGGCGTCGGTCTGGCTGGCCCGGATGATCTGGATGACCTCATCGAGGTTGTCGAGGGCGATGAGCAAGCCGTCGACGATGTGCTTGCGCTGGCGCGCCTTGCGCAGGAGGTACCGGGTGCGGCGGATGGTGACGTCGCGGCGGTGCTGCAGGTAGTGCTGGAGCATCTCCTTGAGCGTGAGCACGCGCGGCCGGTTGTGCACGATGGCCAGCAGGATGACACCGAAGGTGGACTGCAGGGCGGTGTGCTTGAAGAGGTGGTTGAGCACGACCTCTTTGACGGCATCGCGCTTGAGCTCGATGACAACCCGCATGCCTTCGCGGTCGGACTCGTCGCGCAGGGCGGAGATGCCCTCGATGCGCTTGTCTTTGACGAGCTTGGCGATTTCCTTGACGAGGCGCGCCTTGTTCACCTGGTAGGGCAGCTCGTCGATGATGATGGACTCGCGGCCGTTGGGCTTTTCTTCGAACCTGGCGTTGCCGCGCACAATCACGCGGCCGCGACCGGTGGTGTAGGCATCGCGCACACCGGCCCGGCCGTAGATGGTGCCGGCGGTGGGGAAGTCGGGGCCCGGGACAATCTCGAGGAGGCGGTCGACGGACAGGCCGGGGTCGTGGCTCAGAGCGATGACCGCATCGATGATCTCGCCGAGGTTGTGCGGCGGAATCTTGGTGGCCATGCCCACCGCGATGCCATCGGAGCCGTTCACGAGGAGGTTGGGGTACGCCGCGGGCAGGACGGTGGGTTCTTCGGTGGAGCCATCGAAGTTGGCTTCGAAGGTGACCGTGTCTTTGTCGATGTCGGCGAGCAGCTCTTCGGCGAGGCGCTGCATCTTGCTTTCGGTGTAGCGGTAGGCGGCGGGGGGGTCGCCGTCGACGCTGCCGAAGTTGCCCTGACCGTTGATGAGCGGGTACCGCATGTTCCAGGGCTGGGCCATGCGCACGAGGGCGTCGTACACCGCGGAGTCGCCGTGGGGGTGGTACTTCTTGAGCACCTCGCCGACGACACCGGCGCACTTGGCGAACCGGCCGCGGCTGCGGAGGCCTTCATCGGCCATGGCGTAGAGAATGCGCCGGTGGACGGGCTTCAGGCCATCGCGCACATCGGGGAGGGCCCGGCCGATGATGACCGACATCGAGTAGTCGAGGTACGACGAGCGCATCTCCTGTTCGATGTCGATGGGTACGACCCGATCGATTTCTTCCACAGCAATGTCCAGGATGCGGGGGGCGGAGAGACGGGACCGGCGGCAGGGGGGGTGTGGCTCCGGCTGGGAGTCCACGGGGATGCCCGAGGGATGGGCATTGTGCGAGGCCGCGGTCCGCGAGGGGAACGGCTTCTGCTAACCGATTGAGGAGGGCCGCGCGACCCCTATACCGCAACACAGAAAACGCCCTCGGGGAGGGCGTCTTGGTGGTCGTGGGGTGGGCCTCAGAACACGCGGTCGAGACACTGGTAGACGTTGTCGGCGTTGTCGTCGGAGAACCAGGTCTCGGTGACGGCCGGGCTGCTCATGACCGAGTGGCCCTTGGCGGTGAAGACGCCGTTGGTGCGGGTGTCGTTGGCGTTTCCATCGCTGTGGGTGCCGCCGAACATGTGGCCGATCTCGTGGGCCATGACGCCGATGCGACCCTTGAGGGAGTGGAAGGCGAAGCCGCCGTCCACATCCTTGACCTGCTGGGCCCAGGCGTGGTTGTTCTGGTTGGACTGGTTGGAGCCCCAGGTGGTGTCGTAGCCACTCAGCCCGCACACACCGCCCGCCACACCGGCGAGACCGCCGCTCACATCGACACCGTAGTAGAAGAAGCTCACCTCGTTCTTCGAGGGGTGGTTGATCATGTGGTAGCTGCTGTTGTTGAGGTCGTTCTTGAGCTGCCACCCATCGGTGGTGGTGGGGCCGCCGCTGGTCCAGGTCTCCTGGCTCTCGAGGTGGAGCATGAGGCTGAAGTTCGAGCCGAGGAGGGGCTCGAGCAGCGCGTAGGAGGTCTGGACCGTGTAGAACATGGCCCGCTGGCGCGACCAGACGCTCGACTTGCCGGCGGCGTAGTACTTCTGGTCGGCGTCGAGGATGATGTTGACGTCGGCGCGGATGAAGGCGTCTTCGTCCTCGTCTTCCTCGGCTTCGCCGTGGTCGTGGTCTTCTTCGGGCATGTCGTCTTCCCGCTCGAGCTCCACGTGGTGCAGGCCGTTGTAGACCACACCGCAGCCGGGCGCGACGGCCTCGAGGTCGTCCAGCGATGTGCCGGTGGCGTTGGACAGCAAGGTGTTGACCGACTCGAAGTAGAGGCTGCCTTCCCCGCCGCCGGAGACCATGCCTTCGAAGAGGTCGTCGTCGCCACCATCGGCCGAGAAGAAGGTGACCACGCCGCAAGAGGTGTCGAGGGCATCGCAGCCGAGGATGTAGGGCGCGGTGTAGTTGTCTTCCATCTCGACGTCGTCGTCGCCCTTTCCGGCGACGGAACCGACGGTCTCCTGGAGGTCGTACTCGGAGACGTTGAGCTCGACCTCGGTGAAGCCACCGGACTCGTCGATGGCGGGCAGCAGGGCGCCCTCGCCAGATGCCATGGCCTCTTCGAAGGCGTCGGTGTCGAGGCGGACGATGCGGTAGAGGTCGACGGCTTCGGCCATGTGTTCGGCGACGAGGGCTTCGACTTCGGCTTCTTGGGGGCAGTCGTCGTAGACGGGGGTGGCGGCGAAGGCAGACGAGGAGACGAGGGCGAGGAGGGTGAACATCGAGGGCTCCGGTGTGGGGTACGCCCCGTGAAGGAGGGCGGCCGGAGTCCCCGATTCGTGCGCCCGACCTACTTCGGGACGTGGAGGAGACAGACGGAGTTGATGCAGTACCGGAGGCCCGTGGGCTTGGGGCCGTCGGGGAAGACATGACCCAGATGGGCGTCACAGCGGCCACAACGGACCTCGGTGCGGACCATGCCGTGGCTGGTGTCCTGGAGCTCCCGGACGGCGCTCGGGTTGAGCTCGTCGTAGAAGCTGGGCCAGCCGGTGCCGGACTCGAACTTGGTGTCGGCGTCGAAGAGGGCGTGGCCGCAGGACGAACAGACGAAAGAGCCTTTCTTCTTCTGGTCGAGCAGCTCGCCGGTCCACGGACGCTCGGTGCCGCCTTCTCGACACACCTTGTGGACCTCGGCGGGGAGGGTGGCCTTCCACCACTCGGCGGTCTTCGCCTTCCAGTCCACCTTGTCGTGGTCTACGCCCGCGAGGTGGGAGGCCTCGAGGGTGGTGGGGATGCCCGAAGACGGCGTGGGGGAGGCTGTCTTCGGGCCGCCCAGGCAGGCGGTGGCGCCCGCAAAGCCGGTGGTGAAGAGGGCGACGAAGAATGCGGTGCGGGTGAGGCGAGTGCCGGTCAAGAACACCTCCGGTGCGGGGACTGCGCGGGACTGTTCGCGCGCCACCGACGATGGTTGTACCGCGCCAGAGATGCAGGTCGATCGGTCACGATTCATCACGGGCTGTCTTCGTCGGTCATCCAGGCTGTCAAGGACAGGAACTGTCCGCCACCCCGGCGATCTCCCACGTACTTGCCCTTCATGCATCCCCACAGCACCGACCTCGCGCTCAAGGCCCTCACCCAGCAGGCGCCGGAGTCTCTCCGCCGGCTGGTGATGGGGAAGGAAGGGCCGCGGGTGGTGTGGGCAGGTCCCGCGGCCGAGCTGGTGCAGGTGAACCGGCGACCCGATGTGGTGCTCGACCTCGAAGATGGGCGTCGCATCCACGTGGAGCTGGAGACCGACCCCGGCGCCGACCTGGTGCTACGCGCGCTGGAGTACCACACGCTGTTGACCGTGCGGATGGGGCTTGTGGACGACGGCCCCGTTCCGCTCGAGACGGTAGTGGTGCTGGCGAGGAAGCCCACCCGACGCTTCAGCACACGGCTCACCACGCACGGCCTGGCGTTTTCGATGCGACTGGTGCGGCTGTATGCGATGTCGGCCGCCGAGCTGGCCACAGATCCCTGGCTGGCTGTGTTCACGGCCGCTGCCGCCGACACTTCGCCGGTCCACCTGAAGCGCGCGCAGGCTACAATTCGGTCCACGTTCGCGCACGAACCCCGCCGCGCAGCCGACCTCCTCGTCGCCATGCTGCTGGTCGGACGCACCACCCCCGAAGACTTCGCACAACTCGACCGAAAGGAGCTGATGATGTCGTCATTTGCCAAGTACCTGTTCGACGAGGGCCGGAAGGAAGGGCGAGAGGAGGGGCGAGAAGAAGGGATGGAACGTGGTCTCGAACAGGGGCTCGAAGAACAGCGCAAGGCCCTCCGCCAAGCGGCCCGTGTGCGCTTCCGGGGCACCCCCCACCTCGACACCCGCATCGACACCCTCCTCAGCCGGGTCACCAGCTTCGACCGCGCCCACGAGGTCAACCGCCTCCTGTGGGAAGGCGTCTCCCTGGAGGACATCGAGGCCCGCATCCCCTGAGCACGCCCCCCGGGCGCCATGCGCTACCCTCGGAGCCGCCCCCCGTCCGGAGACGCCGTGCTGAACCTCCAGCGCTTGCACGACATCCTCGACCTGCTCGTCAAGAAGGGCGTCATCCACGCCGGCCAGCGCCAGGACGTCCTCAACCGCGGCCGCGACCAGGCCCGCCACATCCTCCTCGACAAACGCGCCGAGATGCGCCGCCTGCTCGGCCGGCACCGCGTGGCCTACCGGGTGAGCGAGATCGAGGTCATCTCCAGCTTCCGGTTCCTGCGCCACGACAACGAAGACGGCGTGGTCGACGAAGAGCTCATCACCAAGCTCGTCGCGGAGGCTCTGGGCCTGCCCTACCGCCACCTCGACCCCCTCCGCCTCGACTACAAGCTGGTCACCGAGACCTTCGGCGGCCCGTTCGCCGAGCGCCACATGGTGCTGCCCCTCGAGGTGCGCCCCGACACCATCGTGCTCGCCGTCGCCGACCCCTGGGACCGCGAGCTCCTGGAGAGCATCGCCCGCTACAGCAACCGCGCAGTCGAGCCCGTGGTCGCCCAGAAGAGCCAGATCCTCGGCATCATCGTCGAGTTCCACGGCTTTCGCCGCTCGATGCGTGCCGCGGAAGAGGAATACCAGACCGACCTCCCCGACCTCGGCAACCTCGAGCAGCTCTACGCCATGGGCGAAGGCAGCATCGACGCCGGAGCACAGCCCGTTGTGCGAGCCGTCTGGTACCTGCTCACCTACGCCCTCGACCAGGGTGCCAGCGACATCCACCTCGAGCCCAAGCGCGACGAAGCCCTCGTGCGCATGCGCATCGACGGCATCCTCCACGTGGTCCACCGCCTGCCGCGCGTGGTCTACCCGGCCCTCGTCAGCCGCGTGAAGACCCTCGCTCGCCTCGACATCGCCGAGCGTCGACGCCCCCAGGATGGCCGCTTCAAGACCGCCCACGCCGACGCCGAGGTGGAGATGCGTGTGTCCACCGTGCCCGTCGCGTTCGGCGAGAAGGTGGTCGTGCGTGTGTTCGACCCCGGCGTGCTCACCCAGGACATCGAAAAGCTCGGCCTCTTCCCGCGCGAGCTCGCCCTGCTGCGGTCCATGCTCTCCAACCGCACCGGCATGATGCTCGTCGTCGGCCCCACAGGCAGCGGCAAGACCACCACCCTCTACAGCGCGCTCCACCACGTCAACACGCCGCGCATCAACGTGGTCACCCTCGAAGACCCCATCGAGAACGTCCACCCCGCCTTCAACCAGATCGCCATGCAGCCGCGCATCGGCCTCACGTTTGGCACAGCGCTGCGCACCGTCCTTCGCCAGGACCCTGACGTCATCATGGTCGGCGAGATCCGCGACGAAGAAACCGTCGAGAACGCCGTCCAGGCCGCGCTCACCGGCCACCAGGTGCTGTCCACGCTGCACACCGACGAAGCCTCGGGGGCGGTCGGTCGCCTCCTCGACCTGGGCGCCATGCCGTTCCTTCTCGCCAGCACCCTGGTCGGCGTCGTCGCCCAGCGATTGGTGCGCCGTGTGTGCAAAGAGTGCGCCGAGGACGTCATCCTCACCGAAGAACAAGCCCTCGCCCTCCGCATCCCGGGCACCCGCGGGCGTCGCCTCAAGATCAAGAAGGCCGTGGGCTGCGCCAAGTGTCGGTACACCGGCTACCGCGGCCGCACCGGGCTGTTCGAGGTGCTGCCCATCACGCCCCGCATCCAGCGCCTCATCCACGAAAAGGCCAGCGCCCAGGACATCAAGCGCGAGGCCTTGAACGACGGCATGCTCACCCTGCGCGAGTACGGCATCAAGAAGCTCGCGCGCGGCGAGACCACCTTCGAGGAGATTGTGTCCACCACCGACGAACGGGCCGTCTACTGAGCCTCAGCGCTTCTGGTCCACCACCCCCACCTCCACCAGCGCGTGGCGGCAGGGCTCCGCATCGCAGGTGGGGCCATTGGGAAACCAGCGCTCGTAGTCGGGCTTGTAGGTGCCGCCACCGATGACCTGCCCGTCTCGGGCCACGCTCACTCCCAACGACTCCACGTCGGTGCGGTAGACCACCACGCCTTCGAGCCCGGCGTCGGGATGGACGAGGGGGTCGGCCCACCTCTGGTCGCAGGCGCTCTCACCGGATGGGACCGTCACCGTGCATCGGGCTGCATCGCCAGCGCCCACCTGGATGTCGACCACGTACGCACCCTGTTCCTGAAGGGGCGACGACAGCACCAGCTCCACCGTGCCCAGGCAGCCCGTCTGTCCACAGGACGAGCCTCGACAGCCCGTCAGCGCGGGCAGGACGAGGAGGCTCCAGGGGATGAGGGCGGCGCGCATGGGGGCATCCAGCACGTGTCAAGGACTTGTTCACAGCGTGAACGCATCAGCGTGGAACGTCCATCCCCTGGCCCGGGTTTGAAATTCCGCGACAGGACGGACCCGACACCGCAGATCACCGCGCCCCGCAGGGGATACAGTTGGAGCCGTCGCCTGGAGTCGAGATGAAGCGCGTCATCGTCGGACTGTTGCTCGCATGCACCCCCGTCGCCCCCGCATGGGCCCAGAGCACCCCCGAGTCGAAGAAAGCGGCCAACCACCGCCTGCTCCAAGCCGGCACGGTCCAGTCCGTCGCCCCCATCCAAGCCACCGCCCCCACCGGCGACTTCGGCACCCGCGGCGCCCACTACACCGTCGGCGACTGGACCGTGGCCTTCCCGAGCACCTCCTCCGACGCCTGCATCTGGCGCGACGGCGGGGCCGTGGCCGTCGAGGTCATCGCAGGCTCGGTGGGCTGGTTCCACCTCCGCCAGGGCCGCCAGGAGTGCACGTACTACACGTCGCACAGCTGCAGCTTCTCCGACTCCGTGTTCTACGCCCGGTCGTTCGAAGACGGCGTCGCACCGTCCCGCATCGGGCGCTCCATGGAAGTCACCCTGGCCGACCCCGCCTTCGAGACCCAACGCTCTACCATCTATGTCCAGCCCGGCACCATCGAGGTGAAGCTCGACGACGGCGGCCGGCTGAAGTTCGTCGACGGCGCCCGCACCTTCACGTACACCGACGCCGAAGGGAAGACGGTCACCCTACCCGAGTGACGCCGGCGACCAGTCCGCCACCTGCGTCTCGGCACCGTTGGCCTTGCGGCTGTTGAGGGCTGTCGAGACGGGGGACAGGGCCAACACACCGTCGGAGACACCGTCCAGCAGGCTGATCACGTCGTCGAATGGGGTGCTCGGGTCCAGCCACCGGTCCCAGTCTGCTGGCTTCAGCACCACCGGACAGCGGTCGTGCACCGGGGCCACCTCGGCCGGCGGACCCGCCGTGAGGATGGCGGCACACGGCCAGTCCTGCTTCTCCGGGTCGTCGCCCCACGGGAAGGGACCCCACACCCCGGCGAGCGTGAGAAGCCCCTTTGGCTCGACATCTTGGTCCGAATGCCCGATGTGGAACGGGTACAGCGCCTTCTTCCCCCGCCGGATCCACTCATAGAACCCGGTGGTGGGAATCAAGCAGCGCCGCATCTTCAGAGCGCCCGACCACGTGGGCTTCTTGGGCGCGGTCTCGGCCCGCGCGTTCACCAGCGGGGGCGCGTTGAAGGGGTCTTTGCCCTTCCGCTTCACCCACATCGGCGGAAAGCCCCACCGCATGGTGCGCGCGGTCCGCTGACCATCCGCGTCATGCACGATGACCGCGATGCTCTGGCGAGGCGCCACGTTGTAGTTGGGCCACTTGTAGGGGCGACCCCACGCCGCGTTCTGGACCGCGTAGAGGCGGGCGAGCTCATCGGGACCGAGCAGCTGTTGGTAGCGACCACACATGGGGGACTCCCGGTTCCGGCATCAGGGCAGCGCGAGGTCGGCGGACTTCAGATAGCTCCGGGCGCTCTGGTCGAGCGGCTCCAGGGCACTGCCCCAATATGCACCTGCCGAAGGGTCGGTGCACTCTCGGGTGACCGTGCGGATGTGGTCGACCACCTCGGGAATCGCCCGGCTGCACCAGTCTTTGGGCAGAGGCTCCAGTGTGGTCGACCAGGTCTCGGTCCACGCCCACAGCCCCCCGCGGGCACGCACCCGGTACGTGCAGAGACGGTGGCTGGCCCCGTGGTCTTCCGCACGCGCCCAAGCGAGGGACTGTTCATCCAAGGTGTCGAGCCACGCCTGTCGACTCGGGCTGTCCGGCTGACCGCGGTAGCGCGCGTCCTCGACGACCTCCAGGACCTCCACCGCACAGGCGGGAGCCGTCGCCTCGGGAAACGTCCGCGGTGCACCACTCGACGCACACGCCGGCCGTCCGTCCCCCACCCGCACCGTCCACCGAGGCAACACAAGCGGTGCCGCGACCACCTGCGAGCCGAACGACAGCTGCACCGGCGCCACTTCGACCGGCGCCTCCGCCACCACCGCCCCATCCAGGTCCACTGAACCCCACACCCCCGCCGTCTCCGCCCCCATGAACCGCAGGGAGCCAGCCGCCTCCACCACATCATCCCAGGTGGTCGACGGCTCGAGCACCACCACCCCGCACCCCACACGAGTCTCGTCGGTGGCCTCGAAGAGCGCGCCCAGCAGCATCTTCCGGCTGTTCACCGCACGCTCGGGAGCACCCACCAGCCGAGCCCACGCGCCCTCCGCAGACCGACCGACCACCACCTGCGTGGGCTCCACAGGCTCCGCCAGGCGACCACTCGCCCCACCGCCCCGGGTGGCCCGAGACAGCGCCAACAGCTCCGAGAACCCCGCCTGCCGCGCCGCCCCGAGCACCGCCTCCACCGTCGCCGCCCCGGTCGACGCATCCAGCGCCAGCACAAGGTCTGCCGGTCCGCCCGCCGCCATCGTCCGCGACCGCACATCCGCCAAGACACCCTGCAGCGCGTCAATCCCATCGACCTCCACCCCACCGACCCACACCCCTCCGGGCCCCACCTCCACCACCGGCAGCACCACCATCCCCCGCCGGGCCGCCACCCCCACCCCATGCTCGGCCACCACCCGCGCCACGTCGTCCACCTCCCCCGCAAACGCCGGCGACACCCACCACCGCTCCTGCAACGACACCGCCACACCCGCCACCGTCGACGGCAGCTGCACCCGCACTTCGGTCCGCGGCGCCGTCACCGCCACCGCCAGCAACAGCTGCGGCGTCACGCGGTCGCCAGGTCGGCCGGAGCATCCGCCGGAAACACCATCCGCACCTGGTCGGCCGCACACTCCGCTTCCATCACCGCCGTCCAGCCGCCCCAAGCCCGCTCGACAAGGTCGGCAAACGCGGCACTCTGGATGGCCCACGCGCGGGGCCAGTCCTCTGGTCGAGCAGGACGCAGGTGCACAGACCACCTCCGGGTTCCACCCTACCCCAGAGCCGCCGCCGCCTTCGACAGAGCCGTCACCCGGGCCCAGTCCCCGGCTGCCACCGCATCCTTCGGCGCCACCCAAGAGCCGCCCACACACGCCACATTCGGCAGCGCCAACCACTCCGCCGCCGTGTGCGCGCGGATGCCACCTGTGGGACAGAACACCACGCCCGCCAGCGGACTCGAGAACGCCTTCAGCACGCCCGGTCCGCCCGCCGCCACCGCCGGAAAGAACTTCTGCCGCGTGTAGCCGCGTTCCTCCAGAGCCATCACTTCCGAGGCCGTCACGGCGCCCGGCAGCAACGGCAGCGGATGGTCGGCCGCCGCATCCAACAGCCGCGGACTCCCGCCCGGCGACACCGCAAACACCGCCCCCGCCTCGGCCGACGCCACCAGCTGATCGGGCGAACGCACCGTGCCAGTGCCCACAATCGCGTCGGGCACCTCGGCCGCCACCGCCCGCACCGCGTCCAGCGCCGCGTCCGTGCGCAGCGTGAACTCCAGCACCCGCAGCCCACCGGCCACCAGCGCCCGGGCCAGCGGCACCGCCTGCTTCCAGTCGGCCACCACCAGCACCGGAATCACCGGCGCCGTGCGCATCGTGCGGTCGAGCACCACCATCTTGTCGGCCATCGAGGTCATGACAGGTCTCCCTTGTCGACAAACAGCGTGCCCCCACCCAGCTCCGCGGGCGCGGCCAGCTGCCGGAACATCGCAAACAGCTCTCGGCCCGTGCCATAGTCGCTGTCAGAAGGCCCGCGGACCGCCTGTTCTCGTGCGGCCCACACATCCGCCGGCACCTTCGCTTCGAGCGTGCCCGCCACCGCATCCAGCCGCACCACATCGCCGTCGCGCACCTTGCCGAGCGGTCCGCCCAGCAGCGACTCCGGCGACACATGGATCGCCGCCGGCACCTTCCCAGACGCCCCCGACATGCGACCGTCGGTCACCAGAGCCACCTTCTGGCCGCGGTCCTGGAGGATCGACAGCACAGGCGTGAGGCGGTGCAGCTCCGGCATCCCGTTGGCCCGTGGGCCCTGGAAGCGCACCACCGCCACGAAATCACCCGTGAGCGACCCTGCCTTGAAGGCCGCCTGGAGGGCTTCTTGGCTCCCAAACACCCGGGCGGGTGCCTCCACCACGTGCCGCGAGGGGTGCACCGCGGAGGTCTTGATGACCGCCCGGCCCAGGTTGCCCGCCAGCAGCCGCAGCCCGCCGGTGGGCTGGAAGGGGTCGGAGGCGGGCCGCAGCACGTCGGTGTCGTGGCTCTCGGATGCTGCCGGACGCCGCACCAGCTGGCCGTCTTCCATGCCCAGCTCCACCCGGTAGCGCCCGAGTCCCGGCCCCCAGATGGTGGTGGTGTCGCCGTGCAGCAGGCCGTGGTCGAGCAGAGTGCCGATGAGGAAGCCCATCCCGCCGGCCGCCGCAAAGTGGTTCACGTCGGCCGGACCGTTCGGGTACACCCGCGCCAGCAGCGGCACCACGCTCGACACCGCGCTCAGGTCGTCCCAGTCCACCACCAGGCCCGCCGCCCGCGCGATGGCCACGATGTGCAGCGCATGGTTGGTCGAGCCGCCGGTGGCCATGAGCCCCACCATGCCGTTCACGATGGCCTTGGCATCCACCACCCGGCCCACCGGCGTGAATTCCCCGCCCATGGCCGTGATGGCCAGGGCTCTCTGCGTGGCTTCGGCCGTGAGCGCGTCCCGCAGCGCAGTCCCCGGCGTCACGAAGCTCGACCCCGGCGTGTGCAGCCCCAGCATCTCCATCAGCATCTGGTTGGAGTTGGCCGTGCCGTAGAACGTGCAGGTGCCCGGCCCGTGGTAGGCCTTGCTCTCACTGGCGAGAAGGGCGGCCCGGTCGAGCTTTCCTTCGGCGTAGAGCTGTCGGTTCTTCCGCTTGTCGTGGTTGGACAGGCCCGTGGTCATCGGGCCCGCCGGGATGAACACCGCCGGCAGGTGACCGAAGGCCAGAGCGCCCATGAGCAGCCCGGGCACAATCTTGTCGCACACGCCCAGGTACACGGCGGCGTCGAAGAGGTCGTGCGACAGGGCGATGCCGGTGGACATCGCGATGACCTCGCGCGAGAACAGCGACAGCTCCATGCCCGGCCGACCCTGCGTGACGCCGTCGCACATCGCAGGCACCCCACCCGCCACCTGGGCCGTGCCGCCCGCCGCCCGCGCCGCAGCCTTGATCTGCTGCGGGAAGTGCTCGAAGGGCTGGTGGGCGCTGAGCATGTCGTTGTAGGCCGTGACGATGCCCAGGTTGGCGGCCACTTCGGCCATCAGCGCAGGCTTGTCGCCCCCACACGCGGCGTAGCCATGGGCCAGGTTGCCGCACGACAGCCGACGCCGGCGGGGACGGTCGGAGACGGCCCGGTCGACCCGCGCCAGGTAGGCCGCACGACTGGCGGCCGAGCGACGCTGAATCCGCGCGGTGACCTCGGCCAGGACGGGATGGAGCGGACTCATCGCGTGCTCTCCAGGATGGGGTGGTCCGTATGAACAACGACTGGCACGCTATCTTGACGCAGCAGCCGACGCACGGGAAGCGCCTCTACGGGCCCGTCGGCCACCGCCCGCCCAAACGTCGCCGCCTTGGCCGCGCCTTCAAAGTGCAGCACCGCCAGCCGCACCCGCTTCAGAGCGGCCCAGGTAAAGGTCACGCGCGGCTCGGGCGCACCCGGCGCCGACAGCGACACCAGATCTGGCCCCTCGTCGGCCAGAGCCACGTCCAGCCCATCGCCCTCGGGAAACCACGAAGCCGTGTGGCCGTCGGTGCCCATGCCAAAGTGCGCCACGTCCACCGGCCCGGGCAGGTCGACCGACAAGCGCACCGTCCCATCCGCCTCCGTCAGCGGCACAAACCGCGCCACCGCGGCTTCTCCGACCAGCAGGTTCTCCCGCACCAGGATGGTGTTCGACCGCGGACTGTCCCACGGCACCGCCCGGTCGTCCACCAACGTCACCACCACCCGCGACCAGTCCAGCGCCACCTTCGACAGCGCCTGGAAGAACCGCACCGGCGTGCGCCCCCCCGACACCGCCAACACAGCCTCCTCCTGCTCAGCCAACACAGCGGTCAGCTCATTCGCCACCCGCTCCGCCAGCACCTTGGCCAGCCCGTCCTGCTTCACCACAACGTCCATCAGACCGTCTCCTCATGCCACGTGCGGTGGTCGCGCTCGATGAGGGCAATCGACCGAGACGGTCCCCAGGTGCCCGCGGTGTACGCATTGGGCGGCCGACCATCGCGCTCCCAGGCCGACCGAATCGGGTCGATCCAACGCCAGGCCGCCTCCACCTCGTCGCGACGCATGAACAGCGTGGGGTCGCCCCGCACCACATCGAGCAGCAGCCGCTCATAGGCGTCGGGATTGCGCACCCCGAAGGCCTCCGCAAAGCTCATGTCGAGCGGCACATGGCGAAAGCGCATCCCACCCGGGCCGGGGTCCTTGATCATGATCCACTGCATCACGCCTTCGTCGGGCTGCAGCCGAATCACCAGCTTGTTGGACTGGATGGCCCCACACGACGCACTGAAGATGGAGTGCGGGATGGGCTTGAACGCAATCACAATCTCGCTCACGCGCTCCGGCATCCGCTTGCCCGTGCGCAGGTAGAAGGGCACGCCCGCCCAGCGCCAATTCGCCACCTCGGCCTTGATGGCCACGAAGGTCTCGGTGCGCGACCGGTGCCCCCCCACTTCATCCGAGTACGACGGCACGTGGGTGTTCTCGGTGCGCAGAGCCGTGTACTGACCGCGCACCGTGAGGCGGTCGGCGTTCGACTCGTCGATCGGGCGCAGCGCCTTGAGCACCTTCACCTTCTCATCGCGCACCGCATCGGCCTCGTAGGAATCGGGCGGCTCCATCGCCACCAGACACAGCAGCTGCAGCAGGTGGTTCTGCACCATGTCGCGCAAGGCACCCGCCCTTTCGTAGTACGGGCCACGGGTGCCCACCCCGATGGACTCGGCCACCGTGATCTGCACATGGTCGATGTGAGCGCTGTTCCACAGCGGCTCGAACAGCGCGTTGGCAAACCGCAGCGCCATCAGGTTCTGGACGGTCTCCTTGCCCAGATAGTGGTCGATGCGAAACACCCGCGATTCATCGAAGACAGCCCCCACCGCGGCATTCACGGCCCGTGCGCTCTCCAGGTCGTGGCCCAGGGGCTTCTCCACCACCACCCGGCTCTCCGGCGTGGCCAGCCCCGCGCTGCCGATGCGCGCACAGATGGCGCCCACCAGCTGCGGCGCCACCGCCAGGTAGAAGGCGCGCACCACCTGGCGCCCCTCCAGCCGCTGGCGCAGGTCGGCCCACCCATCGTCCGAAAAGGCGTCCACCTGCACGTGCTGGCACATCTCCGAGAACGCCGCCACCGAGTCGTCCGCGCGGTCCGTCTCCGCCACGAACCGCTCCAGGCTCGCCACCACCCGCTCCCGGTACGCCGCCGACGGCAGGCTCGAGATGCTCGCCGCCAGGATGCGCGACCCGCGGGGAATCTGCCCGGCCGCAAACCGGTGGTACAGCGCCGGCAGCAGCTTGCGAAAGGCGAGGTCGCCCGTGCCGCCGAAGACCACGTAGTCGAACGGTTCAACCGGAATGATGCGTGTAGACATCCCGCTCCCATGTTGGCTGGATGCCATCGTAACTCAAGCCCGAGTCACCACAAACATGGGGCTCCGGGCGCGCAGCGCCCTCCGCGCTCCGGGTGCACAGCACCCTCCGCCGCTGCGGGTGCACAGCACCCTCCGCCGAGGGCCCCCTCCGCCTCGCTGCGCTCGGCACCTCCCCCTGAAGGGGGAGGACTGTGAGAACAACGATGTCCTCCCCCTTCAGAGAGAGGACCCCGAACAACGATGTCCTCCCCCTCTCAGGGGGAGGTGCCCCGAAGGGGCGGAGGGGGCCCCATGGCAACCACAAGAGGCACCTCCCCCTGGAGGGCCCTGGAGGGGGAGGACTGATTCGTGGGAAGAAACCCCGGCTGGGCAAGGCGCCCCGAAAACCGCATCTGTAGCCTTCGACTCTCGGGGAATTCTTGAGGTCTGCGCGTGCCGAGGTCCCGAGAAATCGAAATCTCAGGTACGGCTTTCCCTCTACGTCGACTTTCTTCCCACGAATCAGAACTGTGAGAACAACGATGTCCTCCCCCTCCCAGGGGGAGGTGCCCCGAAGGGGCGGAGGGGGCCCCACGGCAACCACAAGACCTACAAGCTCCCCGCCACACGCTCGGCCCCGAGAACCAACGTCCTCCCCCTCTCAGGGCCTCTCAGGGGGAGGTGCCCCGAAGGGGCGGAGGGGGCCCCACGGCAACCACAAACCCTACAAGCTCCCCACCACACCCCCACCCAGATCCGCCACCACCACGCCGTCATCCCACACCGGCCGCACCGCATCCGTCGGCCAGGCCACCGCCACCATCCGCTCCGACCCATTCCCCAGTGCCGGACGCCGGTCGCGCTGGTGCCAGTGCGTGATGCTCGCCGAGAAGCCCGGCCGGCGCCCATGGAACATCGCGTACGACTGAATGCGCCCCGAGGCATCGCGCTCAATGTCCGTCACCACGCCAATATGGAACACACGGTCGAGCCCACCCGTGCGCTTTCCGGGCGCCAGGAAGAACGCCACTGCCCCCACCGTCAGCACCGCGTCGATGTCTTCGGCCGTCTCCACCCGCGCCAGCCGCCCTTCCTGGTCGTACCAGCGGGCCAGGTCCTTCGCGCGACGCGCCCCCCGCACCGTCGGGCGAGCCACCCCTTCACACCGACCCGCCACCGTCCGCAGCACCCGGTGCATCATCCCCGAGCAGTCCGCCAACGAAGCCGACCGATACGGAATCCTGCGCCGGTGCAGGTCACGGGCCACCTCCTGCACCACCTCATCCACCGAAGCCAAGCCATCGTCGCACGCCTCCGTGGGCGGCGGCTCGTAGAACGGCGCCAGCGGGTCCGTGCTTTCCGTCCAGCCAGCCAGGGCGCGCTCCACCTCGGGTGCGTGGAACGCCTCCAAGTCCGCCAGCGACCGTTCCACGGCAGGGCCCGGCGCCACCGGGTTCGGTCCGGCCTCCGACGCCCCCACGAAAACCGTCACCAGCCCGCACACCACGCCCATCATCAGGCCGACAGAGTTGGACAGCGACATACCGCTCCCTCGAAGTCGAGGGAGCATACCGGATGCGGGGAACACGCGGGGAACATCGCAGCGCGTGGAACACACCATTCGGAGTCAGCGGTCAGCGGTCAGCGGTCAGCGGTCAGCTATGCCGTACCGATTCCCTTTGAGCTGGTCGCCGAGAATTCTCCGTGGCAGGCTGATTCCACTCAGGTTCGATGCGTCCGTGAGACGCGAAGGGGCTGGCTGCTGGCTTCTGGAGGCCCCAACCAGCAGGTCCAACGAGGGTTCCCGCTGACAGCTGACAGCTGACAGCTGACAGCTGACAGCTGACAGCTGACCGCCGAAGCACCACACCCCACCAGCCCCGTTGATGCCGACTCCGTGTCAGATCCCCGTGTCCTTCGCCCAGGCCGCCGGCGTCCACCGCTCCGGATGCTTCATCCCACCGCGCGCAATCTCCGAGAACGCCGCGAAGAAGTACTCCCACGGCCGCACACCCAGCATCCGGCAGGTGTGCACCAGGCTGAACCAGGTGACCGCCCGCTGCACCTCGGCCTCCGACTTGAAGTCCCACAGCGGCGTGTAGGTCTTCGGGAAGCGGCGAGGCGGCGGCTCGGACAGCGCCTTGCCATCGCCCGCATCATCCACCAGCCGCATGCGGTCCCAGCAGGTGAGTGCGTACACCACCGCGCGCTGCAGGGCATTGTCGGCGTCGTCGAACTGGTCGCGTTGGTCGTCGAGCCATGCCCGGAGCGCGCGACTGCGGCGCACCAGCTCGTCGTGCTGCCCCCGTGCAGGGCTCGCAGCCGTGGTGATGGCATGGATCAAGAACAGCGCGTACGCCGCTTCTTGGGGACTCGTGGTGAGCGCCGTGCTGAAGCGTCGCCGCACGCCAGCCCACACGCCCACGCGATTGTAGCCCACGCGTTCGCGGAACAGGTCGCGGATGAGCTCGCCCTTGCGACGGCTCGGCGGCACCGACTTGAGCAGCTCGTCGGTCTCGCCCTTGTCCACGTGCACCAGCACCCGCGCGTGCGCCCGGCCCACGAACAGCAGGTGCCCTTCCACCGTGCGCTTCCGGCGTCCCGGGCGAGCCGAGTCCACACCCTTCTTGTCCACCGACGGCCGGCCCTGGCCACCCGCCACCTCCGCCCGCAGCGCCGTCATCACCGGTGCCATCGCCGTGGTGGCCTTGTCGAGGGCACGCCCGATGGAGTCCTCTTCCAGCGTGAAGCCCAGGCGGTCGAGCTGTGTGGCGAGGTCGAAGATGTTGGAGTGGTCGTCGTAGATAGACGCCAAGAGCTGCGCCAACAGCCCGTTTCCGATGGGAATGCCCCCCGACACGAACATCGGCTCCCGGCACTTGTGCACAGGCTCTTCGGGGTGGAACGGACAGTGGTAGTACCCCCGCCGCACATGGAGCTCCTCGTACCGCTGGTACAGGAAGTCCATGCGCCGGTGCACCTTCTCCTTCAGCAGCACCCGTGGGTCGCCGCAGGGCCCTGTCTTCTCGGCCTCCGACAGCACCCCCACCACCTCGATGACCCGCGGCGGCACCGGCACCTTGCCCACCAGCTCGGGCGGGATCTCGACGTCTTCTTCGTCGGTGAGGCGCATCCGGTCGTGGCCACGCAGCCGCCGGTCGGGCATGAGCCCTTCGAGGCCCGTGGGCACCTCGCCGCGGAACGCCTTCTCGGGGTCTTCCCGGAGCGCCATGCGGCCCGCTTCCAGGATGGAACGGCTCGCGATGGCGGGCAGGGGAGATGCGGGGGCCACCTCGGGGTCGGCGAAGCCAATGCGCTCGGCACGGTCCTTGAACAGGTGCAGCGACGCACCCGCCAGCGCATCATCCACCTCTTCTTCGTCGAGGCGCCCCATCCGGTCCGTGCGCACCGGCGACGTCTTCGCGGCCTGCGTCAGCGTGCTCGACTCGGGGTCGGGCAGCTCTTCCTTGCCCATCCGGTCGGTGCGTTCGCGCGACGGTGCCCCGAAGGACGTCATCGTGCTGGAGTCGGCGTCGATCTCCGGCTCGGGGTCGAGGTCGACCCGCTCCACCCGCACCGCAGACGGCTGGCCATACGCTTCGAGCGTGCGACCGCCCTCCAGCTCCGGCTTCGGGTACATGTCGACGCGGTCGTCGGTGCTGCGCGTGGGCTCGCCATAGGCTTCGAGGCTGCGGCCCTGCTCCAGCAGGTCGGTCGACGGCGCCGGCTGCACGGCCGTGCGGTCTTCCCACTTGCGGCTCGGGTGCCCCACGGCTTCCACCGAGTTGCCCGACTCCAGGTCGGGCTTGGCCACCACATCCACCCGCTCCGCAGAGTCGCGGGCCGGCTCGCCATAGGCTTCGAGAACCCGCCCCTGCTCCAGCAGGTCGGTCGACGGCTCGGTCGACGTGGCCGCCCGGTCTTCCCAGCGCGGGCTCGGATGTCCCGCCCCTTCCACCGACTGGCCGGCGGTCAGGTCGGGCTGCTCCACCACATCCACCCGGTCGGCCGGGTTGGGTGTGGGCGAGCCATAGCTCTCGAGCACATTGCCCTGCTCGAGCAGCTCGGCCGACGGCCCCGGCACCGTGCGGGTGCGGTCTTCCCCACGCGCACTCGGCTGGCCGAACGACTCGGCCGTGCCCAAGCCCGACACATCCGGCACCTGATGCACATCCACGCGCTCGGCGGCATCGGGGCTGGGCGAGCCGTAGCTCTCGAGAACCGGCTCACCGGCCTCGGGCTCGGGCGGAATCGCCATGCGGTCGTCGGTGGCGCCGCTCGGGTCGCCATACGACTCCAGCACGTTGCCAGCGGCTTCGAGGTCGGGCTCGGGCACCACCGCCACGCGGTCTTCCGACACCGCACTCGGCGCGCCGTAGCTCTCCAGCAGGCTGGGCACACCGTCGAGGTCGGGCCGCTGCTGCACGTCCACCCGGTCGTCCGACGAGCGCGCCGGCTCGGCGAACGACTCCAGCATGCTGGGACCACCTGCCGAGGCCGAAGCCGGCTCCAGCCCCACCCGTTCTGTGGCGTCGGGGCTCGGCTGGCCGTAGGTCTCCAGCACATTGCCCGCGCCTTCGAGGTCGGGCTGCGGACGCACAGACACCCGCTCGGCGCCCTTCTCGCTGGGCTGACCGTAGGCCTCGACCACACTCTCGGTGGGCGCCTGCAACGCCATCGGCCACAAGCCCATGCGCTCCGACGACGCCACCGACGGCTGCGCGTAGTCCTCCAGCACCGCCGCACCCGCGATGTCGGGCAGGGGCACCAGCAGCACCCGCTCTTCCATCGACTCCGACGGCGAGCCGAAGCCTTCCACCGGGCTCACCCCGAGGTCGCCTTCCGGACCCGGCCACACCGCCCGTCGCTCGGCAGCCCGGTCGGCCGGCGTGCCCGCCCCTTCCACGGGACTGCCCTCTTCGTCGACCACCGGCACCGGCTTCATCGACACCCGGTCGTCGGACTTCACCGTGGGCGAGCCGTACGACTCCGCCGTGCTGGCTTCATCCGCCGCAGACGCCCCCGGGAACACCGCCACCCGCTCCGACGCACCCGCTGCAGGCGACCCGGCACCCTCCACCGGACTGCCCGCCTCATCCACCACCGGCACGGGCTTCATCGACACCCGGTCGTCGGCCTGCACCGCTGGCGAACCATACGACTCCGCCGTGCTCGCCTCATCCGCCGCAGCAGACTCCGGCAGCACCGACATCCGGTCCGCCGTGGCCGCAGAAGTCGACCCCGCGCCTTCCACCGGGCTGCCGGCCTCATCCACCACCGGCACGGGCTTCATCGACACCCGGTCGTCCGACTTCACCGCCGGCTTGCCATACGACTCGGCCGTGCTGGCCGCCCCCGCATCCGCCGACTCCGGCTCCATCGACACCCGGTCGGCCGCAGAAGCCACCGGCGAGCCCATCCCTTCGAGCGGGCTCGCGCCTTCGGGCTCCTTTTCTTCCGGCTTCATCGACACGCGGTCGGCCGCAGAAGCCACCGGCGAGCCATACGACTCCACCGAGCTCGCCCCCTCGGGCGCCTGCTCGCCAGGCTTCAAGGACACCCGGTCTTCGGCGCTCTTGGCCGGCGAGCCGTACGACTCCACCGAGCTCGCCCCCTCCGGTTCCTTCTCCTCCGGCTTCATCGACACGCGGTCGTCGGGGTTCTTCGACGGCGAGCCATACGACTCCACCGAGCTCGCCCCCTCGGGCGCCTTGTCTTCCGGCTTCAGCGGCACCCGGTCGTCGGCACTCGTCGCCGGCTTGCCATACGACTCCACCGAGCTCGCGCCCTCGGGCTCTTCGTCTTCGGGCTTGAGCGGCACCCGCTCCTCACCCTTCATGCTCGGCACGCCGTACGACTCCGCCGTGCTCGCCTCGTCCGCCACCTTGGGCGCCGGCTTCACGGGCACGCGGTCGTCTTTGTCGTGGCTCACAGCAAAGCTGCCCCCACCACCTTCGGGCACCGGCTGCTCCCCGGGCCGCACCGACACCCGGTTGTGGGCCTCACCCACCTTGGCTGCGGCCTCCACCGTAGACACGCCCTCCACCACCGGCTTTTCATCCTTCACCGGGATGCGGTCCGTGGCGTCGTCGGACGGCGAGAACCCACCGGGCTTCCCACCCGGCTTGGGCGGCGCCACCCCATCTTCCACAGCCGAGCGCGCCTTCAGCGACTTCTGCGGCTCGAAGTCTCCCGAGCCCGCCTTGGACGACGTCCCCCCGCGCCCATCCGACGACGCAATCGGGTGCCCCGCCCCTTCCCCCGTGGACGGACCCGCCGAGCCACCACCGGCCGGCTCGCGTCCCCCCCCACCCTCGAGCAGGTCGTCCATCTCGCTGGGCGCACCCTCTCCGGCGTCCGCATCGGCGCGCATCCGGCTGCCGTTCGTGACCATCACCTCATTCAGGCCCGGCGTCTCCGACACGCCCCCGGAGCCACGGTCCGCCCGCAGGCGCCCGCCCTCTCCGCTCAGAGCGCTGTCCATCTCGCTGGGACCCGCCTCGTCGACGGCCTTCTTGGCCTTCATCCGGCCACCGCGCGTGGTGACCACATCGTCGAGCGTGCGCTCCGCCGTGTCGTCCACAGCACCGCCGCCCCGAGACATCCGCCGGCCCTCCGAGACCACCGCCTCGTCCAGCTCGCTCGCCTCCGCCGCGTCGGCCTTCTTCGTCCGCTTCAGCCGACCGCCACGGGTCTTCACCGCTTCGTTCAGCTCGCCGCCACCCGCATCCGGGCGCTCGGCCTTCACGCGGTCGCCACCACCGTCCAACACGCCCTCCAGCGCGCTGTCCTCGGCCACTTCCGCCCGCCCGACCCGCTCCTCGGCCACATCCTCGAGCCCATCCAGCTCCGACCCGGCGTCCACCGCAGCCGCCTTCACCCGCCCGGCACCATCGGCCGCCGCGAGATCATCCAGCTCCGACCGACCGGCCGGCGCATCCGCCTTCCGCGAACGACGGCGACGGCTCCCATGGTCTCCCATGAGTTCTTCAAGCTGCGGCTGGTCGGGTTCGGACACCGTGGCTCCCCCCGGTCAAAGCCGGGCCGGGAGCATATCGCACGCGGCCGAGGCGGGCGGCGGACACCCTTCGTCAACCACCGCATCCCGCTCTCGACCCCCATCTACACGGTCGGACCGACCATTCGTCCCGATCGACACCCCCTCGCGCCACCCGTCCTTCCATGGTGCAGCCGCAGCGGGCTACGTCCCGGCGCCATGTCGCTGGTCAGCCTGCCCGTCTTCTGCTCCCTCGTCGCCACCGCCCTGCTCTACCAGGTGGTGCCGAAGCGCATGCAGGTCCCGCTCCTCCTCCTGGCCGGCCTCATCTTCACCGCCGCCCAGGCCACCGTCTTCCTGCCCATCTACCTGGGCCTCGGCCTCCTCACCTGGTGGGCCGGCGGACGCCTCGCCAGCCGCCGCGAAGAAGGGCGCTCCGCCACCACCGGCTTCATCGTCGCCTTGGGCCTGCTCATCGCCAACCTCCTCGTCTGGAAGGTCTTCGAGCTCCCCGCCCACACCGCCATCGTCGCCGCCACCGCCGACTCCCGCGCCGCCTTCCCCGGCTACGCCGACGTCATCGTCCCCATCGGCCTGTCCTTCCTCACCTTCCGGCTCGTGCACGTGCTCGTCGAGCGCACCCGCGGCACCCGCCCCGAGGTCCAAGAGGCCCCCACCACCCTCTTCCTCGCCTGGCTGTTCTTCCCGCCGCTCCTCATCGCCGGCCCCCTGCAGCGCTTCGACGACTTCGCCCGCCAGCATGCCAAGGCCGTCCGCCCGCGCCTCCCCGACCTCAACCACGCCGCGCTGCGCATCACCACCGGCCTCGTCAAGAAGCTCGTCATCGCCGACTCCCTCGGCCGCTGGGCCCAGCCCGCCCTGCTCCACCCCACCACCGCCGACCCCCTCCACCTCGTCGCCGCCGTCTACGCCGCCAGCTTCCAGCTCTACATGGACTTCTCCGGCTACTCCGACATCGCCATCGGCCTGGGCCGCCTCTTCGGCCTCAGAGTCCCCGAGAACTTCGACTGGCCCATCCTCGCCACCGACATCGCCGCCTTCTGGCGCAAGTGGCACATCACGCTGCACACCTTCTTCCGCGACTACGTCTTCCTGCCCCTCTTCGGCGTCCGCCCCACCCCCTGGAAGACCTACACGGGCCTCATGGTCACCGTCTTTCTCTTCCAGATCTGGCACCAGGTCTCGCCCAGCTTCCTCTTCCTCGGCCTCTTCCACGGCACCGGCGTCGTCGCCGTCCACGCCTGGGGCCGCACCCGCCGCCGCTGGCCCCGCCTCCACAAGCTCGTGCGCCGCACCCCCCACCCCATCGCCATCTGGGTCACCTTCACGTGGTTCTCGCTGGGCAACATCGTCTTCATGACCGACCCCGCCCACCTCCTGGCCGTCCTCCAGCGCCTCGCCGCAGCCCCCTTCCTGTAGGCTGCCCCCATGCCGCGCAAGCCCAAGAAGCCCACCCTCTCCGACCGCATCCAGGCCATCCTCGCCGACGAATCGGCCTGGTGGCAGGCCCCGCTGCTGGGCGTCCTCCTCGTGAGCGCCCTGCTCATCGTGTACTTGCTCGGCACCCAACAGACCGAATTCATCTACGCCCTGTTCTAGGTGGCCCCTCCTGCAGCAGAGCTGCATCCGGGGGTCGGTGAGCCGCCGGAGGCGTCTCCCCTCCGCCTCGGAGCCCCTGCGGGTCTCCTCGGCCACGACGTTTGTCGACGTCGAGAAATCGCCTACACTTTTCGGCAAGCACAAGCACGTACCCATAGCTTCGCTCGTGCGCGGTGAGTGTGGGGAGGACATCGTCGTTGTCACAGTCCTCCGCCCAATGAAGAACGTCCGTCCTCGGACTGTGAGAACACCGATATCCTCCCCCTTCAGGGGGAGGTGCCCGCGAAGCGGGCGGAGGGGGCCCCTTCGTGAATGGTCCTCCCTCTGCCAGGGGTCTCCTACCCGCACAAGTCGTACGTCCACCGACAGAACACAGTGTCCTCGGTTGAGGTTGGCTCGGGGCTGACTGCTCGTGCACCAGCGGGGGACTCCGTCCCCCAGACACCCCCTGTTTTCCGGGGAGAACTCCGTCCTCCCCGGGCCCCTCCGGCCGGGGGACTACTCCGTACGTCCCCCTGGACCCCCTATGCGGGCCCAGTGCCGAAGAACAATGGTTCGCAGGGTTCGACGGCTGGTGCCCGATCCCGGGCCGGCTGTCGGGTCTGGGTATCGATGGGCTCGGGAGACGACGAATCGATGGGTTGGAGCCAGATTCGTCGCTTTGTTCGCTGGCGCTCACGCTCCGAACGACTCGGTCGAGGCTGACCGAACACGTCGGCACAACAGTCCTCCGTCCAATGACCGATGTCCTCCCCCTTCAGGGGGAGGTGCCCGCGAAGCGGGCGGAGGGGGCCCCCTCCGTGAACAGTCCTCCCCCTTCAGGGGTCTCCTACCCGCACAAGTCGTACGCTCCACCGACGCGGCACCTCCTGTGCGCTTCGCGCTCGGCCCCTTGCTCCCCCAGACACCCCCTGTTTTCCCGGGAGAACTCCGTCCTCCCCGGACCCCTCCGGCCGGGGGACTACTCCGTACGTCCCCCTGGCCCCCCTATGCGGGCCCGGTGCCGACGGACGATGGTTCGCAAGGTTCAAAGGCTGGTGCCTGATCCCGGGCCACGCTCCGAACGACTCGCTCGAGGCTGACCGAACACGTCGACACAACAGTCCTCCGTCCAATGACCGATGTCCTCCCCCTTCAGGGGGAGGTGCCCGCGAAGCGGGCGGAGGGGGCCCAAGGAAACTCCAATCCCCAAAGCTCTCCCCCTGCCAGGGGGCTCCCACCCGCACAAGTCGTACGCTCCACCGACAGAACACAGTGTCCTCGGTCGAGGTTGGCTCGGAGCTGACTGCTCGTGCACCAGCAGGGGGCCCCCTCTCACCACACAGCCCCCTACTCCACCTTCGGCACCTCCACCCCCGCCCGCACCATCTGCCGGCGAAAGTTCGTCCGCTGCATTCCCGCCGCATCCGCAGCGCGTGTGATGTTGTAGTCGTGGGACTCGAGCAGCGAACGCAAGTACCAGCGGTCGAAGGCCTGCACCGTGCGCGCCTTGGCATCCGAGCGATCCAGGATCGACAGGTCGGCCGGGAACACGAAGTCGGTGCCCGATGTCGATGCAGCCAGCTCCTGCGGCATCGGGGGAAGCTCCGGCCGCACCTCTTCGGGCAGGTGTTCGGGTCGAATCACCGGCTCTCCCTTCGAGCCGGCCCGCTCGAAGTCCACCACCGCGCGCAGAGCAGCGTACTCCGCTGTGTTGCGGAGCTGCCGAACATGGTTGTCTGCCCAACCGAAGCGCAGCAGGTGGCCCATCACGCTCGGCGCCACCTTGTGCACCTGGACCGGAGCCTGGTCGTTGAAAGCATCGAGGAATGCCCAGAAGAGCCGGGGGATGTCCTCGCGGCGCTCCGCCAGTGTGGGCACGTGGATGGGAAACTTCCAGAGACGGTGAAACAAGTCGTGTCGAAACGAGCCATCGGCAACACGCTCACGGAGGTCCACGTTGGTCGCAAACACAAACCGGCCCTGAAACGTTCGAGTGCGGGCACCACCCACCGCGTCGTAGCGACGGGTCTCCAGCAGGCGCAGGAACTTGCGCTGCACCGCGGGAGAGAGGTCTTGCACCTCGTCGATGAACAGGGTGCCGTCGCTCGCCCGACCCAGCAGCCCTTGCCGGTCGCGATGGGCGCCCGTGAACGCGCCGGCCACATGTCCCCGCAGCTCACTGTCGGCCAGGCTCTCCGGGATGTCGGCCGCGCTGCGGATGACCAATGGTCCGCGCAGGCCCGACGCACGGTGGATGGCTTCAGCCACCCGCTCCTTCCCGGTGCCAGACGCTCCGCAGATGAGCAGGTCGACATGGTGGAAGCGGGCCACCGTGCGAATCGTCGAGCGCAGAGACACCATGGCCGCGCTGTGCCCGAGCAGCCGACCGAAGGCGGGGTCGGGGTCTTCGACGTGCACACGGGGGCGCGGCGGGCGTGTTCGGCTGGTGTGTTGCTGCAGCACCGTGTGGAAGCGGGCGTGCTGGAGGTCTTGCTTGTCGAAGTAGTCGGTGGCGCCGGCTGCCAGGATGCGCTCCACGATGGTGGACGAGCCTTGTCCGGAGATGCCCAGGTAGGTGGCCTCGGGCTGCAGGGAACGGGCCTGTTGGACCAGCTCGTGCCCCAGCAGATCCGGCAGCACGATGTCTACCAGGACAACGTCGTACTGGTTGTTCCCGAGGATGTCGAGGGCTTCCGCAGCCGTGTCGGCAACATCGACTCGGTAGCCTTGGCGAGAGAGAACGCGTCGAATCGCACGCTGGGAGAGCGGCTCATCTTCCACCAGCAGGATGGCGGGTGGGACGACGGTCGGATCGGTCGAAGTCATGGTCTTCCCCGTGCGGCGTTGGTCGAGCTGCACAGTCGACCTAACGACCGTGTCTTGCATCCGTATCGGTGGTGAACCGAGCACCGTCTCATCTGTCGAGACGTACGCCGGTGTCCACAGACCCGTCCCGCGCTGCAAGCGGGCGACGTGGGCCCGAATGTCCCCCCCGTTCGGGGCTCGACATGTGGTAGACCAGACCGACTGCGGCTCGGTCCGCAAACGCTTTTCGGAGGACCCACATGACCATCTCCATCGCCGGTCTCATGCTCGCCAGCCTCGTCTCCACGCCCGCCATGGCCGAAGACGACAGCCCCATGCGCTTCAGCATCGGCATCAGCGCCGGCATCCGCCCCGACATGGCCCAGCTGGGCAGCACCATCGTGCAGGACGGCACCGTCGACGTCTCGGACTCGTCCCTTGCCGGGTACTACAGCACCGACAAATTCCTGATGTCCGACCGCAACAACATGACGCTGCAGTCCAACTCGGAGTCCACCGACTCCATCTTCAACCTGCAGAGCGCCCACACGGTCGGCGGATCGATGCTCGGCCTCGAAAAGGGCGGCGACCTCCGCTATGAGTTCGACGACGTCATCAAGTTCCCCCTGTTCCTGTCGGCCGGCTTCTACCACACCGGCAAGATGAGCGGCGGCGAACAGTCGCGCACCATGGGCGACGTCGTGCCCAACCTCCCCGACCTCTACACGGGCGTCATCGAGAACATCACGGGCAACTCCGCCGACGACTACGCCGGCGGCACCATGAAGACCACCTGGGACGCCTCGTGGTGGGAAATCCCGATCTCGCTGGGCATGAAGGTGCCCATCAAGCCCCACTGGTTTGTCTACGGCAAGGCCGGCGTCAGCATCTTCAACGGTGGCTTCGACATCACCATCGACGTCGATGAGAAGTACGCCAACGTGCTCGGCACCCACGTCGATGCGGCAGCCCTCGAAGGCGCCGACCTCTCCCCCGACGGCGGCGTGCAAGACACCATCTCCTTCCGCACCGGCGCCGTGGGCCTCAACTACGGCCTCGGCACCCAGGTCAACATCAAGAAGCGCTTCGCCCTGTTCTTCGAGCTCAACTCGTCGGGCGCCGCCAAGACCGTCTACGGCTCCCAGACGAAAGACGAAACGAAGCAGCTCTTCACGGCTCTGTCCAGCGACTTCATCGCGGGTGGCAACGGTGAAGAAGGCGACGCCACCTACATTCAGGGCGACCCCACCTGGTTCGACCAGCTGGCCTACCCCGTGGTGATGCAGGGCGCGTCCGCGCGTCTCGGCTTCCGCGCCTACCTGTTCTGAGCGGAGGTCGTCGGGGCGAGGGTGGCCGGCGCCTGCGCGCGCAATTTGCCGAGACCACCCTCTACGTGGCATAAGTCGAGCCAATGTCTGTCCCCGGTCCAACCCGTCGCTCCGAGCTTGCGGTCGTCGCCCTCAGCGCCCTCGCGGTGTGCTTGGCGGCGACTCTGCAATTCTGGGTGGTGCTCGACATCGAGCCCACCCTGCGGCTCTACGCCATGCCCACCCTCGTGGGGGCTGCAGTCGGCGTCGGACTCTCCTACGTCCTGCGGATTCGGCACCACGAGCGGGTCTTGAGAGACCAGGTGGAGCGCCAGTCCACCGAGGTCCAGCGCCTCAACAAAGCGCTCCAGGAGCGGGTCGACAACCGCACCAACGAACTGCGGGCCCGCGAGGCGGAGCTGCTCCAGTCGCAGAAGATGGAAGCGCTCGGTCGGCTCGCCGGCGGGGTGGCGCACGACTTCAACAACCTGCTCACCGGCATCCTGCAGGGCACCGAGCTCATCATCGAGCTGGCCGACGACCCCGAGTCCACACGGGAGCTCGCCGGCGAGGTGCAGACCGCCGCCCAGCGCGCCGCCAAGCTCACGGCCAAGCTGCTGGCGCTGAGCCGTCGGCGCCGGCTTCCCCCCCCCCCCCCCCCCACTGATCTTGCCCAGGTGGTACGCGACCTCTCGGCGATTGTGCAGCGACTCATGGGAGAACGCTCGGTGGTCTCCATCCAGCTCGCCCCGCACACCCCGCTCATCCTGGTCGACCCGGTGCACCTCGAGCAGGTGGTGGTGAACCTGGCCGTCAACGCCCGCGACGCAATGCCCGATGGTGGCCGCTTCTCCATCGAGGTGTGTCCGGTCTCGAACACCGAGCTGTCGGTCGACCTGTCCCAGCCCTCGCCCCACGGAGCGGTCCGCCTGCGCATCACCGACACCGGCGTGGGCATCCCTCCCGAGCTTCAAGAGCAGGTCTTCGAGCCACTCTTCACCACCAAAGAACCCGGCCTGGGCACGGGCCTGGGCCTCAGCATCGTGCACAGCCTGGTCCACGGCGCGGGTGGGGCGGTCCGGCTCGAGAGCACCGTCGACGTAGGCACCACCTTCGAGCTGTACTGGCCGGCCCTCGGACCCGACGCCACCGCCGCACCCACACCCTCGACCGAAGACACCTCCGACAGCCCCTCGGCCTGGCTCGGTCCGTTCACCGTGCTGCTCATCGACGACGACAAGAGCATCCGACGCCTGGTCGCCCGCGCGCTCGGAGCCCGTGGCCACACCATCCATGCCGCCGGTGACGGGGACGAAGCCGAGATGCTCGCCCGCCGCCTCGAAGACAGCATCGACGTGGTGCTGTCCGACATCCACATGCCCGGCCGCACGGGTGTCGAGCTGCTTCCATTGTGGCGGGAGCTGCTGCCCGGAGCCCGCGTGGTGCTGATGACCGGCATCACCGACCAGGTGCTCGACGATGCCCGCCGCGAGGAGCTCGGCATCGGTCCCATCCTGCGCAAGCCCTTCGACCTACGGGAGCTCACGGCGGCGATTCAACAGCTGGGCTGATCCCAGTCACACACCCGGGGTATCGTGGGCGCGGGTTCGGATGGTTTCGGAGCGGGCGCCCTTGCCCCGAGGAGTGTTGTTGCGCGGCATCTCACCTCTTCTCGTGCTCGTGCTCTGTGCCGGCTGCACGTCGTCCAAAGAACTGGGCACCGACACCAGCGCCATCGACGAAACGCCCACCACCACCGAGCCCGCCCCCGAGGTGTGGGTCGACCTGCCGGTGTCCGAAGGAACCCACCTCACCGAAGTGGTCGGCACCTGCACGGCTGCCGCGGTCGCCCGACCCTACGAGGTGGCCTGTGTGCAAGACGGACGGGCCCTCTGGTTCGATCCCACACAGTCCGCGCCTCTCGACCTCGGCCCGGCCTCCGAAGTGGCTGCCGTGTCGGTCGACGGTGTGCCCTGGGTGCGGCTCGACGACGCTCTCGTGGCGCTCCACGACGGCGTTCCCGTCCCCCTCGACCTCGGCCTGCCAGTCCCGGTCACCCACCTCCAGCAAGCCGGCGGCTCCATCTGGCTCTCCGGTGCCGGTCGGCTGTTCGAAGTCCGCGGCCGCACCGTCCACGAGGTCAAGCTCGAAGGGGTGTCCGCCATCACTGCCTTCGCCGCATCCAGCCGCACGCTGTACGTCGCCACACCCGAGCTTGTCATCCTGTCGCGAGACGCCGAGGGCTTGAGCGTAGACCAGGCCTGGCCACACCCCGTCTCCCACCTCGCCATCACCGAAGACGACGTGCTCTGGGCTCTTGTCGACGGCGTGCCCCACGTCCGCGCCGACGACCACGACCCCCTCCCGGTCGCCCTGTCCGAGCCCATCCACGCCCTGCACGGCCCCCACATCTGGATGGTGGCCGACTCCGGGCTGTTTCACGTCGACGGCCGGTCGCTCACCCACCACCCCATGGACACCACCGGCACTCTGGCCGTCGACGACCTCGGTCGGGTGCTCCAGCTGAGCGGCGACACCCTGGTCCGACACGCGGTGGGCCGACCCGTGGCTGTGGTCGGCCTCCCCGACGTCCTCGAAGTGCGACTCGACGTCCAGCTGCTCCCCACCGACCCCGACTCCCTCACCGGCCTGTCCGCGTGGGTGAACGACCAGTCCCTGCCGGTCGACCCCGTCACCTCGCAGGCCACCCTCGACCCCGACCTCCTGCCCGAAGGCGAGGGCGAGCTGCGCATCTTCACCGAGTCCCCCCTCGGCGACCACCTCGACGTCCACCCCATCTTTGTGGGCGGCTTGCCCGACGTCACCTGGGAACAGGTCGACGTCATCAACCAGGCCAGCTGTGTGGCCTGCCACGGCGGAGACACCGCCACCCGCCTCGAGACCGCCGACGACTGGCGCATCCACATCCACACCATCCTCGAGCTGGTGAATTCGGGTGAGATGCCCCTCGGCGGGCCACCCCTCTCGGAGGACGACATCGTGACCATTCGCGCCTGGCAACACGGAGGGTTCCAGTGAGACCCCACCACCTTCCACTCCTGGTCCTGCTTCTCGGCGCCGACGACCCCTGGGCCGACGCCAGCACCCAAGACCTCCACGGCTATGCCCGGGCGGTCTCCCTCGACCTGCGGGGTGTCGTCCCCACCGCCGATGAGCTCGCCGCCATCGAAGCCGCCGGCACCCTCGACGACACCACCCTCGACGCCTGGCTCCACAGCGAGGAATTCGTGCAGGTGGTGGTCGAGAAGCACCGCGAGCGCTTCTGGAACGTGCTGGAGCTCACGCTGCTCAACAGCCGTCGCATCACCCGCCGCAGCAACATCCACTTCGTGAGCTCCCGGGCCCGCACCCTCCGTGGCCTGAGCCAGACCCACTGCGGCGACTTCGAGGCCGACGTCGACGAACACAACCGGCCCCTGTCCTGGCAAGACAACGCCGATGGCTCCATCTCCGAGGGCTATGTGTGGGTTGCGCCGTACTGGGATCCCGACAACCCCGTCCAGGTGTGTGCCCTCGACGCCCAGACCGCCCTCGTCTCCGACTCCGGCACCGACTGCTCCACCGAAGACGGCCACTCCGACGACGGCTGTGGCTGCGGACCCGGCCTGCAGTGGTGCTTCGACAGCCGCGAAGAAGACCGCATCGAAGCCGCCATCGCCACCGACCTCGACCTCCGCGTGCGGGCCATGCTCGAGTCGAATGCGCCCTACAGCACGCTGTTCACAGGCGACAACATCTACATGGACGGCGCGTCGGCCCACTTCTACCGACACCTCGTCCACTTCCGCACCGACGACTACGACTCGCCCGTGCCCGTGTCGTCCATCCCCGACATCGACTACGCCAGCGAAAACTTCGTGGCCGTGCCCCTTCCCGACTACCACGCGGGCGTCCTCACCGCGCCGGGCTGGCTCCTGCGCCACCAGACCAACCGCGGCCGCGCCAACCGCTTCTACGGCGGCTTCCTGTGCTCCGAGTTCCTGCCCGCCACCGGTGGCGAGAGCTCCCTCGACGCCGCCGAGCTGCCCACCCCCGACCTCCAGGCGCGCACCGGCTGCCTCGACTGCCACGCCCGCCTCGAGCCCTGGTCGGCCTACTGGGGACGCTGGACCCAGGCCGGCTCCCGCTACCTCGCCGAAGACACGCACCCCTCCTTCAGCATCGAGTGCGCCGAGTGCGAAGGCAGCGGCGCCCGGTGCTCCGACACCTGCGACGACCACTACATCACCGTGGCCGGTCACCCCGACGAAGAGCCCTTCATCGGCACGTTCCAGCCCTACGCCTTCCTCTACGACGACAAGGCAGAGCACCCCGACCTCGGCCCGCTCGCCTGGGTCGACAAGGCCCGCGCCGACGGCTCCCTGGCCCAGTGCGCCGTCACACAGGCCACCGACTGGCTGCTCCACGAAGACGCCCGCACCCACGACCTCGAAGCCTGGTCTGCTGAGTTCGCAGCCGACGAGGACTATCGCTCGCTCGTGCGCCAGGTGGTCACCAGCACCTCGTACTGGGGAGGTGCGGAATGATGCGCCGTCTCGCCGCCTGCTTGCTGCTTGTGGGATGTGGGGCCGACCCCACCAACAAGTCCGCCACCTCCGACACCCCCGGCACCACCCACTCCCCGGGCGAAGACACCCCGCTGCCCGGCGTCTCCGACCCCGAGGCAGGCGCAGTCCCCGACGCCCCCGAAGCCATCTCCCACCGCCGCCAGAAGAAACGCATGACCGTCGCCCAGGTCCGCGACTCCATGGAACGCATCACCGGCGGCATCGTGTGGGGCGACGGCGACGACAGCGACTGGGACACCTACGCCGCCACGCTGGGCGTCGCCGACTACCAGACCCGCACCATGAGCGACCTCACCCCGTCGGTGCTCTTCCAGAAGTTCCTCGACGACGCCGCTGCCCACACCTGCGCCCAGTGGCTCGAAGCGCCCGACTCCACGTTCTTCGAGGCCGGCGACCCCGAGTCCACCGACCGGGCCATCGTGCACGCCAATGTGGTGGGCCTCCGCTGGCAGGTCCAGGGGCGCTCCCGCGCGGAAGAAGACCCAGTAATCGACGACTACGTCGACCTCTTCGCCACCGTCTACCGGCGCTCCGGCACCACCACGGAAGCCTGGCACACCGTCTGCGTCGCGATGTTCACCCATCCCGACTTTTTCATGTACTGAGGGCGCCCCATGAACCTGCACCGACGCACCTTCTTGGAGCTGGCCGCGGGCCTCGGACTCGTCTCCGGCGCCGCCATGGTCCCCCGTCGGCTGGGCGCCACCGAGCCCACCGTCACCGACCGCTACTTCGTGTTCGCCTACTTCCACGGCGGCTGGGACATGCTGCTCGGCCTCGACCCCAAGAGCCCCGACGACTTCCCGGCGGACAAGGTCTCCGAGACCGGCATCGAGCCCGCCTACGACACCATCCCCGACCTCGACCCCGCCGACTGGTTCACCGAGACCGTCGTGGACGGCATGACCTTCGGCCCCTACATCGGCAGCCTGGCCGGCCACGCCCGTCGGCTCGCGGTCCTCCGGGGCATGACCATGGAGTCCGTGGCCCACGAGGTCGCCCGTCGCCACGCCCTCACCGGCAAGGCACCCGCCGGAAGCTCGGTGCGCGGGTCGTCGGTCGCCACCCTCCTCGCCTACTTGTTGGGCGAGAACGAGCCCATCCCCAACCTCGTGTGCGGCATCAACTCGTTCAACGTGGGGCACCCGTCGTGGGCGTCCGGGCTCACCACCGACACCGTCGACGACCTCTTCAAGGCCCTGTCTCCCGGCGCCACCCAGATGCCCGAAGGCTCTCGGGATGCCCTCGAAGCGTTCTTCTCGGCCCAAGAGGTGGGGGTCACGTCGCCCACCGCCCTCGAGATCTACGCCAACCGCCGCACCGCCCGCCAGATCGTCGACCTCGACATCGCCAGCATCTTCGACGCCAACAGCGACGCCGCCGACATGGCCTACCTCCGCGAGGCCTTCGGCGTGGACTCGGGCCTCACCGGCGTGGGCGGTCCGCGGGCCCTCATGGCAGCACAGGCGCTCACCCACGGCGTGTCTCGCTGCGTGAGCTTCCGGGCCTCGGCCAACCTCGACACCCACCAGGGCGCCGACTGGCAGGACGAACACGGCCCCGACCTCCAGGCCGGCTTCGACAGCGTCGCCGCGCTCGCCTCGTACCTGGACGCCACCCCCTTCGGCGACACCGGCAACAGCTGGCTCGACCACACCACCATCGTCTGCATGTCCGAGTTCGCCCGCGAGGCCGTGCTCAACAGCAACGGGGGCCGCGACCACAACCTCATCAACTCCATGCTGTTGCTGGGCGGTGGCATCCGCGGTGGGCAGGTCATCGGCGCCACCACCGACCTCGGCATGCTGGCCCAGCCGGTCGACCTCGCCACCGGTCAGCTCTCCGAGTCGGGTGAGCTCATGACCAACGAACACGTCGCCCGCACCCTGCTGGCAAGCATCGGCATCGACGACGACATCGGCGACTTCCGCCAGTCCCCCATCCAGGCCCTGCTGGAGCGCGCGTGAGCCGGCACACCCTTTCTCTCGTCGCCCTCGTGCTCGCGGGCTGCGGCGGCGACACCCCTCTGAAGACCGACTCGGGCGCACCGGGCTCCACGGGCACATCGTGTACCGCGTCCGAGTTCTTCCAAGACGCCGATGGTGACGGCTTCGGCGACCCCTTCATCGTGTCGGTGGCCTGCGAAGCACCGGCTGACTTTGTCGACAACGCCGACGACTGCGACGACACCGACGCCCTCCAGAAGCCCGGCCAGGTGTGGATGCGCGACGCCGACGGCGATGGGTTTGGCGACGACAGCACCGCCACCGAAGCCTGCTTGCAGCCCACCGGCTTTGGCTTGGAAGGCGGCGACTGCGACGACCAGGACAGCACACGCGCACCCGGGTTGTCGTGGTACCTCGATGCCGACAGCGATGGCTTTGGCGACCCCGACGCGGCCGTGGATGCGTGTGGCGACATCACCGGAGCCGTGCCGGATGCGTCGGACTGTGACGATGCCGACTGGCTCATCCATCCCGACGCCGAAGAGGTGTGCGACCTGCTCGACAACGACTGCGACACGATGGTGGACGACGAAGACGAAGACATCGACCCCTACACGCAAGTGCGCATGTACGAGGATGCCGACCACGACGGCTGGGGCACCGATGTCTACCTGGGCGAGTTCTGCCCCGGTCTCGATGGTGCGGCCGACCAGACCGGCGACTGCGACGACACCGACCCCCTCATCCACCCCGACCGCCTCGACTACAACGACAGCATCGACAGCAACTGCGACGGCACGGCCACCACCTACCGGGTGTCTTCGGCGCCGCTCGGGTGGGCGGGCATGGAGTCGGGCAGCTTCTCGATTTCCATGGACAGCCGCGACCTCGACGGCGACGGCAAGTGGGAGGTGCTGGTGGCCTCGGTGGGTGCCGGCCCCGACGACGAGGGCGTGGTGGGCTTCATTCCCGGCGACCTCGAGCTGGGCGACCGCTCCGAGTGGCCCACCGATGAGACGGTGCGCACCTGGACCGGCACCGGACACAACGCCGGGATGGGCTGGGGCGTGCGCTTTGCGGGCGACTGGAACGGCGACGGTGTGCAGGACTTCATGGTGGGCGCCCCCGACGTCGACGACTTCACCGGTGCCTTCTACATCGTGTCGCTCGACGACACCTCGGAGGGCGTGGCTGCGGCCTTGTTCAGCGCCGAGTTCACGCACACCGACAGCTACTTCGGGTACGAGACCACCCCCCTGGGAGACGTGACGGGAGACGGCCTGGACGACGTGCTGGTGGCTGCTCGCCGCGACTCGCGAGGAAGCAACAACCGGGGCTCGGTCACCTTCATCCCGGGCGGAGGCTCCGCTGAGGACATGGTGGTCCACGACGGCGAGAGCACCTCCGACCAGTACGGCTTCGGCCTGCGCGACCTTGGAGACATCGACGGTGACGGTGTTCTCGATGTGGGCATCGGTGCCCCGTATGGCGATGCGCTCACGAGCAACGGCGGCGAGGTGGTTGTCTTCTCGGCACCCGACCTCGCCACCGTCCAAGCGCCGGGCGACGCGCTGGTGATGTTTGCCGGCCCCGACAACAACGCCCGTGCCGGTACTGCTCTGCGCGGTCCCGGAGACGTCGACGGCGATGGCTACGACGACATCCTCATCGGTGCGCCCTACTACGACCACGGCAGCTCGGAGCTCGAAGACGCCGGCTCCGCGTTCGTCCAGCTCGGCTCCGGAACGGGCTGGGCATCGACCGACCTCGCCGACGCCCATCTCCGGATGTACGACACCTCCTACGACCACGACACCGGACGTTTCCTGGGCGCTCCGGGCGACATCGACGGTGATGGCCGGGCGGATGTGTTCGTGACCGCACACAAGTGGGACGAAGACGACGACCTGACGCAAGTGGGCCGGGTGTACGGCGTGCTCGGCAGCCACCCGAGCGGCACCCTCTACTTCCCCGACGACGCCGATCTCGTCATCGTGGGCACCGACCGCAACGACTACCTGGGTCGGGGAATCACCCGTGCAGGAGACCAGACGGGAGACGGCATCGACGATGTGTGGGTGGGCGCGAGCGGCGCCGGCTCGACTGGATCGATCTTCCTGATCGAAGGTGCCGCAGCACCGTTCTGATCGCCCGCACGTGTGTTGCCAACGTTCTGCCTTGGGTTTGTACGGGGGGACTTGGCCCGGGTGGTTCCTTTCGACTGACCCAAACGGGCTATTCATGGGCTGGTGTCGCTTCCAGGCTCAACCAGGACATCTGCCTCCCGAAGAGTGGTCACTCGGGAGTCCGTCATGCTGGAAGATCAAGGAATCGACACCGCCGCATCCCTCGAAGAACGCCTCCAGGACCGCATGGAGTTCAGTGGCATCGAAGACTCGCACCGAGAGCAGCTCCAGGCGCTCAAGGCCGAGCTTCTGCCTGAGCTGCCGCGAAACGTCGCGTCGATGTACCAGCGGTTGCGGACCGTGCCCGAGCTGTCCGAGAAGCTCGGGTCGGCGGAGAATGAGCGCCGCGTGAGCCGCCTGTTCCAGGGCTATGTGGAGCAGATGTTCGATGGTGTGCACGATGTGCACTACCTCCAGACCCGCATGCGCATCGGCGTGGCCCACGACCGCATCGGCCTGGGCCCGCACTGGTTCCTGGGCGCCTATGGGCACCTGTTCCGAGGGCTGGTGGAGCAGACCCTTCGCCACCGGGCCGGCGATGTCGATGCGCAGATGGCGGTGCTCGACACCCTCTTTCGCACCATGTTCTTCGACCTGGGCCTCGTGCTCGAGACCTACGAAGAGACCGGCACCAACCGCCGCAAGGCCATGGTCGACCGGTTCGTGTCGGGCCTCACCGGCACCACCGAGTCCCTCACCAACACCACCGAGCTGGTCGAGACGGTCGTGCAGGACCAGCAGAAGTCGGTCTCCGAGACCGCCGCTGCCGTCGCCGAAGTCACCAGCTCGCTGTCCGAGCTTCGCCAGACGTCCAGCCAGTCCCTCGAGCACGCCACCGAGCTGATGGAAGTGGTCGAGACCGCGTCGTCGTCCGTGCGCACGGGCACCGAGGCCGCGCAGGCGTCCATGACCGGCCTCCGGTCCATCCGCGAGCAGGTCGAGTCCATCCAGGGCACCATCCAGGCGCTCGTCGAGCACACCAACCAGATCGGCGACATCATCACCACGGTCAACGAGATCGCCGAACAGTCCAAGCTCCTCGCGCTCAACGCCTCCATCGAGGCCGCCCGCGCCGGTGAGTACGGCCGCAGCTTCAGCGTGGTGGCCAACGAGATGCGCGACCTCGCCGAGCAGTCCAAGCAGGCCACCCGCCAGGTGCGCAACCTCCTCTCCGACATCTCCGACGCCACGGCGTCCGCGGTGGTGGTCACCGAAGGTGGTCTCCAGCACGCCCGAGACGGCGAAGGCCTGGCGGTGCAGGTGGGCACCATGCTCGAAGAGATCGAAGGCGCGGTCCAGCGCACCGAAGAGGCCAGCCGCCTCATCGCCAACGCCAGCCGTCAACAGCAGGCCGGGGTCTCCCAGGTGGCCGACGCCATGGTCCACATCGACCAGACCACCCGCGCCGCGGCCGTCGCCATGAACCAGCTCTCCGATGCCGTGTCGGTCACCACCGCCACCCAGCGCGACATCAGCGCCATGATCGAAGAGTTCGGCGGCTGACTACAGCAGCACGGTGGTCAGGCCCGCGATGACCACCGCGCCGATGAGGTTGAGCACGAAGCCTTCCCGCGACATGGACCGCACATCCACGCGGTCCGTTCCGTAGACCACCGCGTTGGGAGCGGTGGCCACGGGCAACATGAAGGCGCACGACGCAGACAAGGCCGCCGGCACCATCCACGCGATGGGGTCGATGGCCGCTGCCAGTCCAGCCGCTGCCAGCACGGGCATGAGCAAGGTGGTGGTGGCGGTGTTGCTCGTGACTTCGGTGAGGAAGGTGACCGCCAGGGCGAGCACCAGGGCGGTGAGCAGTACAGGCCAGGCGGCGAGGCCCAGGTCGTTGGCGAGCAGATGTCCCAAGCGCTCGGCCAGGCCCGAGGCGCCGAAGGCTTTCGCGATGGCGATGCCGCCACCGAAGAGCAGGAGGAGGCCCCAGGGCAGGGTGCGGGCGTCGGTCCAGGACAGCAGGCGGTCGTCGGAGTCGGGTTCGCCGGTGGGCACGAGGAAGAGGGCCACAGCGGCGGCGAGGGCCACGGTGCTGTCTTTTGCGGTGGTGAAGCCGGTGAGCTCGGCCCAGCCGCCGAAGGGCTGGGTGCGGAAGACCCAGAGGGCTGCGGTGATGACAAAGAGGCCCAGCACACGCCGTTCTCGTGCGGTCATGGGGCCGGGTCGGGGCAGCTCGGGTGCGCGGGTGTCGGCGCCGAGGCCACGGGTGAGCCACAGCCAGGCCAGCGGCAGGAGCACCGCCACCACGGGCAGCGCGAGGGCCATCCAGCCTAGGAACGAGATGCCCGAACCGCCCACGGCCTCCTGGTACACCCCCATGAACACCACATTCGGGGGCGTGCCCACCGGGGTGCCCATGCCACCGATGCTCGCGGAGTAGGCGAGGCCGAGGAGGAGCGGGCGCGACAGTCGGGGGTCGTCGGAGCCGTCGATCATCGCCAGCACCACGGGCAGCAGCATCAGAGTGGTGGCGGTGTTCGAGATCCACATCGAGCACGCTGCGCAGGCCAGCATCACGCCCAGCACCAGGCGCTTTCCGCCGCCGCCCACTAGCCGGACCAGGCCCAGAGCGATGCGACGGTGGGCGCCCGAGCGCTCCATCCCGGCCGACAGCAAGAACCCGCCCAGCAGCAGGAGGATGAGGTGGTGGCCGTAGGCCTGGGCGGCTTCGGAGTGCGTGAGCGTTCCCGTGAGCGGGAAGACCACGAACGGCACCAGCGAAGTGACGGGCACCGGTACAGGCTCGGTGACCCACCACACCGCGCACAGGGCGGTCACTCCGGCGGTCCAGGCGGCGTGGGTGGACAGGCCGCCTGCGAGGGCGAGCAGGCCGCAGCCCAGGCCGGTGAGGGCGCCGAGCAGGATCCAGGTGTTGCGGGAGCGACCGTCGGACACAGGGCCTCGGGATGGCGGTGTCGGGAGCGCCGGATGCTACCGCGCCACGAGCGGACGAAACCACAACTGCACCGGGCTTTCGCTCGTAGTGTTGCAGGCCGGCTTGCCGTGGTATGCACCGGCCGCCCCCAGACCCTCGCCCCCAGAGGCGACTGTCTCGGGCGCCGGCGGTGCGCATGCCCGCCCACGGAGACGCGCTAGATGGCCACTTTGGTTCCCTTCCTGATGATTGGCCTGGCGTGCGTCGGCATCTTCTTCGGCTGCAACCTGTTCGAGCCGGCCGCCGACTACCTGGGCCGCAACATGAAGGATGGGGTGAAGGGAGCCACCATCAACGCGGTGGGCTCGAGCCTGCCCGAGCTGTTCACCACCCTCATCCTGCTGTTTTTGTACCGCGACATGGACGGCTTCAGCGGGGGCGTGGCCACCACCGCGGGCTCAGCGGTCTTCAACGCGGTGCTCATCCCGGCGTGCGCCATCCTCGCGGTCACGATGTGGGCCCGGGCCACCGACACCATCGAGGTCTCCCGCAAGGTTCTCCTCCGCGATGGCATCTTCGTCATCATCGCCGAGGTGGTGCTCATCATCTTCCTGGGCCACCACACCATGTACTGGTGGATGGGTGCGGCCCTGCTCGGCATCTACCTGCTCTACTTCGGCGCCCTGATGTGGGGTGGCTGGAGCATCGACGACGACGACGACGACGACGACGATGATGAGGAAGAAGATCTCGTGCCGGGTGCCCTGGTGGGCGACCTGCTGACGGCCCTCAAGGGCGGCGACGTGGGCCTCGACACTCCGCGCGCGTGGGGCTTTCTGATGGGCGGGGTGTCGCTCGTGGGCCTGTTCTGCTTCGTGCTCTCCGAAGCCACGGTGCAGCTGGCCGAGACCTGGGACGTGCCCCTCTTCCTCACCACGGTCATCTTCGCGGCCGCGGCCACGAGCGTCCCCGACACCATCTTGTCCGTGAAAGACGCCCTGAAGGGCAACTACGACGACGCCGTGGCCAACGCCATCGGCTCCAACATCTTCGACGTCTGCATCAGCCTGGGCCTGCCGCTCACCATCTACGGCATCGTGGTGGGCCCGGTCGACCTCGCCGCCCACGCCGACGAAGGCGTGCAGGTCATCCGCTGGGTGATGCTCGGCTTCACAGTGGTGGTGCTGGCGATGTTCTTCCCCGGGAAGGTGGGCAAGAAGGCCGGCCTGGCGATGTTGGCCATGTATGGCAGCTGGGTGTTGTACATCGCGTACCGCACGGTGGCGGCCTGACCGATACGGCCGCCCCCCTCCTGCCACACTCTGTCAGCAGGCTTTCGCCAATCTGTCGCTCCTGACACGCTGTGTCAGCAGGGCTGAGCACATTGAGGGTGCCCGCTGCAAGGGCATTGTCGCTTCCCCAAAGTCGGGGCCGCGCACCTTGGAACAAGCTCCCCTGGAGACCCTCATGTCTGGCAAGATTGGCAACATCACCTGGTTCGAAGTCCTCGGCTCGGATGCCGAAGCCCTCCGCTCGTTCTACTCCGACGTCCTCGGCTGGACCTTCGCGATGCAGGACACCCCCATGGGCCCCTACGGTGTCGTCAGCTGTGAACAGGGCGGCGTGCCCGGCGGCGTGGGCGCGGCACCGATGGGCGCTGGCTGGACCACCTTCTACGTGGGCGTGGCGGACGTCGACGCCGCCGTGGAGAAGGCCGTGGCCGCCGGTGGTCGTGTGCTGCTGCCCCCCACCGACCTCCCCGAGACCCGCATTGCGGTGGTGGCCGACCCCGAAGGCCATCCCGTGGGACTATCGCGGGCGTCCTGAACCCCGAGCTGTCATGCGCCGTGCCCACCGCCTGCTCCGCCTCGTCCAGCTCCTCCGTGCCCGCAAGGTGGCGACTGCCGCCGAGCTGGCCGACGAGCTGGGCGTGTCCACCCGCACCGTCTACCGCGCGGTCCGCGACCTCGAAGACGCCGGTGTGCCGGTCGAAGGCGAAGCAGGGGTGGGGTACCGGCTCGGTCACCGCCTGGACCTTCCCGCCATGACCTTCACGCCCACAGAGCTCGAAGCCCTCGTGCTGGGGGTGCGCATGGTGTCCAGCTGGGCCGACCCCGAGCTGGCCGGGTCTGCTCGGTCTGCCCTCGACCGCATCCGTGGCGCCATGCCCGGTCCCCTCGCCCGCGCGATGGATGCAACGGTGTTGTTCAGCGCGTCCACCCCTTGGAGCCGACGCGCCTCCGACCACCTCGGACAGCTGCGCGAAGCCATCGCCTGTCGCCGGGTGGTCTCGCTCGCCTACGAAGACGGCAAGGGGCAGACCAGCCAGCGCGACGTGTGGCCGCTGGGGCTGTACTTCTGGGGCACCCGCTGGACGTTGGGAGCGTGGTGTGTGCTGCGGGAGGACTTCCGCAACTTCCGCCCCGACCGCATCGCGTCGATGACCGTCACCGACCAGCGCTTCGAGACCGACGAAAACATCGGTCTCGACGCTTTCCTGGCTGCGATGAAGGCGCGCGGTGGTCCGGATGTGCGCACCTGAGCGGAGCGTCATTTCCGTCCCCCTGAAGGGGTCTTCTACCCTCCAACCGGACGACTTCAGGTGAGAACGACGATGTCCTCCCCCTTCAGGGGTCTCCTACCCGCACAAGTGGCCACAGCGTCCCTCCAACCGGACGACTTCAGGTGAGAACGACGATGTCCTCCCCCTTCAGGGGGAGGTGGCCCGAAGGGCCGGAGGGGGCCCCTGCGTGAATGGTCCTCCCCCTTCAGGGGTCTCCTACCCGCACAAGTCGTACGCTCCACCGACAGAACACAGTGTCCTCGGTCGAGGTTGGCTCCGGGCTGACTGCTCGTGCATCAGCGGGGGACTCCGTCCCCCGAACACCCCCTGTTTTCCGGGGAGAACTCCGTCCTCCCCGGACCCCTCCGGC
>Ga0213833_1000284_pt1 | contig 65874 bp, 49 predicted proteins | sample SWATP21_FD_160575 | JGI IMG/M metagenome (GOLD analysis project Ga0213833, IMG submission 160575) | Coastal seawater microbial communities from Marineland, Florida, United States - SWA TP2 #1 | ecosystem: Environmental > Aquatic > Marine > Coastal | place: USA: Florida | collected 2016-08-14
GGGGCCCCCTCCGACCGCTTCGCGGCCACCTCCCCCTGAAGGGGGAGGACATCGCTATTCTCGTAGGACTCACCGTTCAGGGGGAGGACTCTGGAGGTGACGCGGGGGCCCCCTCCGGCCCTGCGGGCCACCTCACCCTGAAGGGGGAGGACATCGTCATTCTCGCAGGACTCACCGTTCAGGGGGAGGACCCTGGAGGTGACGCGGGGCCCCCTCCGGCCCTGCGGGCCCTGCTACGCAAAGACTACCGCGGCGCCTCCGATGCGCTTCGCACTCGGCGCCTTGCTCCCCCTGAAGGGGGAGGACATCGTCGTTCTCACAGTCCTCCCCCTTCAGGGGGAGGTGCCTGCGGAGCAGGCGGAGGGGGCCCGCGGACCGGAAGTCGTCCAGACTTTGCTCACGGCCAGTCAGGCACCGGGTCAGAGCCCGCGACGTCGGTCAGAGGCAGCGCCTCGACCTTGGCCGAGGTCCATGCGGTCGGGCCGTCCACCCACAGCCCGCCCGGGAAGTCGGTGAGGGGTGCGTTTCCGTCGGAGATGCCGGTGACCCGGAAGTCCAGGAGGTCGCCGGTCCCCTTGCCAGGCACCAACAGGCCATCCGTGGCCCCGGTCCACTTCACGAGCGCCGCGTCGCCCGACCAGTCCACATAGACGATGTCCACGCTGGCTTCGAGCAAGATGGCTGTGGCCCGTCCATCATCCAGGCGGCGCTGGCCCCCTCGACCGAGATGCCTGCAGACTCGAGCCGGGCGCAGGCAAGTCGGCAGCGTGGCCCGGGAGACAGGTACGTGCAGATACACAGCGAGAACTGTCTATGATTTCTCGACGTCGACAAACGTCGACACGCCGCGAGAGGGACCGGAGAGGGCGGCGCAGCCGGTGCCCGCGGAGCGGGTACGGAGCCCCCAGCGGGGAGGCCCCCGAGGCACGAGGGGACTCCACGCGTCTCGGGGGGCGACCCCTCGGAAGGGCCCGACCCGAAGGGGCTCGCCCAGAAGAGACGGCCGATGCGGGGCCTCAGCCGGCGAGGCGGTCTGACGCAGGGGCTTGGCGCGGGCCGAAGGTGCGTGCGAAGAAGTCGCTGCCCAGGCGGTTGTCGGGGTCGAGGCGGCGCTTGAGCACGAAGAAGGCGTCGAGGGCGGGGCCGTACATCTGCGCGACGGTGAGCGGATGGGCGATGACGTTCTTGGTGAGGTGGACGCGGCCCGAAGCGGCGGCGCAGCGCTCGGTGAAGTCGGCGAAGAGAGCGTGCACGCGGGGCAAGACGCGGTCTGAGACCGAGGTGAAGGCGAGGTTGACGGCGTAGCCTCCGTCGGGTGCGGACGCGAGGAGCACGGGGCCTGTGGGGGGGAGGTAGACGACGTCGAAGAGGGCCGGTGCGAGGGCGTTTTCGTGGCAAGCGGCGGCGAGGGCGTCGACGAAGGACGGGAGGTGGGCGCCGGGGAGCACCCAGGTCTGTTCGAGGATGCGGGGTCGGATGCCGCGGCGGCCGAGGAGCTGGCGGGCGCGCAGGCCGGGCTCCATGAAGAAGGTGAAGTCGCGGAGGCGGTCGACGCCAGACCAGGGGCGCCAGCGGAGGATGGCGGTGGCGACGCGCCAGAAGGTGCGGCCCACGAAGGGCAGGAGGCAGATGGCGACCTCGAGGAGGGTGCGGGCGAGGCCGGCGGAGGCGTAGACGGGAATGGGGTCGAGGGGGACGTCTTGGACGATGTGGGAGCGGGCGCACACGGCCTCGACCCGGCCGCCACGCAGGCCCAAGGCGACGTATCGGGCGACGCCGTCGGAGGAGCGGAGGTGGTCGAGGAGGCTGTTGGTGCCGGCGCTGTGGTGGAGGTGGGTGGCCATGCGCGCGCCGTCGGGGATGGGCAGCAGGCGGTGGGTGACCTCGGTGACGATGCCGAGCTGGCCGAGACCGCCGATGACGCCGTAGAAGACGTCGGCGTTGCGGTGGGGCGAGCAGTGGAGGATGGCGCCGTCGACGGTGACGAGTCGCAGCGACAGGACGTGGGCGCCTTCTTGGCCTTGGACGCCGGAGAGTCGAGACAGGGCGTTGGTGGAGAGGGTGCCGCCGAGGGTGATGTCGGGGGCGGTGGGCATGGCGCCAGGTTGCAGGTTGTGGCGTTCGGCTGCGGCTTGGATGGCCCCCCAGGTGGCGCCCGGTCCGGCGGTGACGGTGCCGGCCTCGGGGTCGATGGCGAAGTGGTCGAGGTGTTGTGTAGAGACGGTGAGGTCGGTGCTGCTGCTGTGTCGGTCGAGGGACAGGCCGGCACCGCGGACGACGATGTTTCGTTCGCGGTTGTGTTGGAGGAACACGACGAGCTCGCCCTCGGACCGGGGCGCGACCACCCGTGAAGTGGTGGTGTGGCAGCCATCGTAGGTGTGGTGTCGAGTCAGCGGCATGTCGGCCTCCTGCCGGACCTCACGAAGAAGCCGGCTGGAATCGGACACGAAATCTCAGCGCGCGGGCCGCGGCGGGGGGTGCTTCTGGGCGGCCAGGCTGCCGGCGATGGGGAGGTGGTACCACTCGCCATCGTTGGCTTTCATGCACGCGATGACCTCGTACACAAAGTAGACGGGAACGGTGAGCAGCAGGCCCCAGCCACAGGTGAGAATGGCCACGGGCAGGGTGATCGCGAGGAAGATGAGGCCGAAGTAGAGCGACTGGAGGCTGTGGAAGGCGACGAACTCGGAGTCGGCGGCGTCGCTGTTCTTGTAGAGGGCGTCGTGGATGGGCTGGCGCAGCACGTACATGAGGAGGGGCGCCACCACGCCGCCTTCGACAAACGACATGGCGTGGCTGATGAGCGCGAGGGTGCACTCTTCGGTGGAGGGGCGGGGGGTGAGCTCGGTCACGGGGCCTCCGGGTGGGCGCCCGCACTACGGGGCGAGGGGGCGAGTGTTTCGGCGTGGTGGCCTAACGCCGGGGTGGGGTGTTCATCTCGGCCTGGACGGCGTCGAGGAAGACGCGGGCGCGCGGAGTGCTGAGACGTGAGGGGAGGAGGGCGTAGATGTGCAGAGAGTTGCGTCGCCAGGTGGGCAGCACGTCGATGAGGAGACCATCTTGGATGGATCGTCGCGCCATGTGGGACGGCAGGACGACGAAGCCGGCGCCGTCGATGGCGAGGTCGCGCAGCATGTCGGTGTGTTGGGTGACGACGACGGGGCGGTCGATGCGTAGAGACGTGGTGGCGGAAGGACCGGTGAAGTGGTCGACCTGCCGGGCGACGGCCTGGTGGACCAGCCAGGGGGCGCTGGCGAGGTGGTCGGGGTGGGTGATGTCGGGCCACGTGTGCAGGAGTCCGGGGCTGGCGAAGATGCGCTCTTCGTCGCGCGCGAGGGTGCGGAGAACGTGGCCGGAGTCTCGCGGAACGCCGATGCGCAGGGCGACATCGAGGGACTCGGCGAGGAGGTCGACGGGGCCGTCGGAGAGGCGAAGGTCGAAGCGGAGCTGGGGGTAGAGGGTGCGGAACCGGGCGACGATGGGCCGGACGACCCGCATCCCCAGCTCGAGGGGAGCGGCCACCCGGAGCAGACCCCGGACGGCACCGGCACCAAGAAAGGCCGTCTCGACGGCATCTTCGGCGGCATCGCACATTCGAATGGCAGCTGCGAGCACGGCCTCGCCCACCTGCGTGAGCGCCATGTGGCGGGTGGTGCGCTCGAGGAGGCGCACGCCGAGGTCGTCTTCGAGGCCCCGGAGGTGGCTGCTGACCACGCTCTTGGAGAGACCGAGCTGACGCGCTGCGTCGGTGAGGGAACCAGCGGCGACGATGGTGCGGAAGATGTGGAGGCGGCGGAGGCGCTGGGGGTCGATTGTTCGATTCATTCGGACTCTCATTCCGATTTTCGGCCCATTGTATCAGTGGAGAGGGGGCCGTACCTTGCGACCACGGAGGTCGTGATGTCCAACCACGCAATGCAAGCCATGGTCCTTCTCTCCCTTTCCGTTGGCTGCAAGCCGACTCCCCCGGCCACGTCGGCCGCTCCCACACACGAGGTCGCTCAGATGTCCGCACTCACCCAGAAGCAACAGGTCGCCGCACTGCTCCACGCCATCGAGACGGGCGCTCACGAGCCGATTGGCTTCATCAACCCCAACCAGTACACCCAACACAACCTGGCGGTTGCAGACGGCCTGGCGGGCTTCGGTGCCGTGATGGCCCAGCTGCCCGAAGGCAGCGCGAAGGCCCGCGTGGTGCGCGTGTTCCAGGATGGTGACTTCGTGTTCGCGCACACCGAGTACAACTTCTTCGGGCCGAAGGTTGGCTTCGACGTGTTCCGCTTCGAAGAGGGTCGCATCGTGGAGCACTGGGACAACCTCCAGGAGACGGCAGGCCCCAACCCGAGCGGTCACACGATGACCGACGGTCCCACCGAGGCCACCGACCTGGACCGCACCCAAGCCAACAAAGAGCTGGTGCGGGGCTTCGTGCAGGATGTGCTGAAGGATGGCAGGTCGGAGACCATCACCCAATACATCAGCACCGAGACGTATGTGCAGCACAACCCGGCGGTGGCCGACGGCTTGGATGGGCTGGGGGCGGCGCTGGCGGCGATGGCCGAGCAGGGCGTGGAGATGGTGTACACCGAGAACCACGCGGTGTTCGGTGAAGGCGACTTCGTGCTGTCGATCAGCGAGGGTCGGTTCGCGGGCGCACACGTGGCGTTCTACGACCTGTTCCGGGTGGCCGACGGTCGCATCGTGGAGCACTGGGACACCATCGAAGCCATCCCGCCGCGGTCGGAGTGGAAGAACGACAACGGGAAGTTCGGGTTCTGAAGCAGAAGCCGCGTTCGAATCAGCCCGCCGACCGCTCCAATGCAAGCGTGATCAAGGCGACCGTCATGTCGCCAGGCGTGAGGTGGGCGCACGACCCGAGGGGCCGTGGGAGGACCGGGCCGCCGTGGTCGACGTCGCGCACCAGGACGGCGTCGCTGCCGGGCAGGATGGCGTTGGCCACGGGGACCATGCCGTCGGTGGGGCCGTGGGAGCCGTTGAGGAGGGCGTCGGGGACGGCGAGGAGGGTCTTCCAGGAGCGCAGCGAGGAGGCGAGGCACACGGCGGGCACCTCTTCGGGCCAGGGATGGCGGGCCACGAAGTCGGCGCGGGCGGCCAGGCCGAGGTCGGTGAGGGCGCGGGCGTCGCCGTTGAAGGCGCCTTCGACGATGAAGCGGTTGGCCCAGGCGAGCACGGACTGGTTCTCGACGAGGTCGGCGATGGGGGTGCCGAGCCACGGGGCTTGGAGGGTGACCACGGCGCGCACGCGGGGGCGCAGCTCGGGGAAGAAGGCGAGGGCAGCGGCGATGTCGAGGCCGCCTTTGCTGTGGCCGAGCAGGATGGCGCGCCGGTGGGGGGTGGTGTGCTCGAGGAGGGTGTGGCGGATCTGGTCGGCGTTTTGTTCGATGCCTTGGTCGGTGTCGATGGGGACCATGGTGTGGTCGAGCGCGTGGGCGGCCATGCGGGCGAATTTGTCGCGCATGTACATGGGGTAGCGCTCGGTGAAGAGGCCGGGGACGGTGAGGTAGACGGGCTCGCGGGCGTCGGCGGGCAGGACGTCTTCGCCGCGGGCGGCGCGGGCGGCGAGCACGGAGAAGCGCAGGGAGCGGTCGCGGGCGGCGCCGTGGGGACCGTGGATGGGTGCGGCGACGGGCTGCTGGAGGTGCTGCAGGGCAGGGGTGGGGTCGAGCAGGCCGAGCAGGTGGACGGCGGTGTCGACGATGTGGAGTGGGGCGTCGAGGGCGGCGGCCAGGCCGGAGACGAGGTCGAGGTCGGCGAGGGGGTCGTGGCGGGCGGCGACGATGTGGACCCGGCCGGTGGGTCGGACGCCGTCGGCCACGCGGGCGAGGATGTGGGCGAGGTCGGGCTCGAGGCGGGCGAGGAGGCGGTCGGGCACCCGCAGGTCGGACAGCACGGCGAGCTGGGTGGCGCGGGCGGTGGCTTCGGGGTGGCCGCGGGTGAGCAGGGCGGTGTCGGGACGGTGGCCGCCGCTGGCTGTGGGGAGGTCGGGGGGGTCGGTGAAGCACCAGCCGCCGCCGGGCCAGGGGGCTTCGAGAACGACGTCGACGGGGGTGTGGAGCGGGGCCAGGATGAGCGCGCCGAGCACGCCGACTGCGCCTACCGAGCTGCCGAGGATGGAGACGGTGGGCCACACGTCTTGGGCGGCGGCCACCACAGCGGCGACATCACGGGCGAGGCCGAAGCCGCGGGTGGGGCCCCGGGTGGGGTCGTCGCGCCAGGGGTGGGCCATGGCGACGACGGCGAAGCCTTGGTGGTTGAGGGCGACGATGGTGTCGAGGGCGGCGTCGAGGGGGACGGCGTGGCCGGGGACGACGACCACACAGCGGTGGTTGGCGGGGGCGGTGGGTGCGAAGCAGCGGACCCGGACCTCGCGGGGCGGGATGGGCGTGCCGGCGATGGCCCCGGTGGCGTGGACGAAGGTGTCGCGGACGGTGTCGGGGCTGCGGTGGAGGCGGGCGAGCAGGAGTGCCTTGGTGACCGCGAAGTGCATGGAGCGGTGGAGCTCGGTGACGGGCTGTCCCCAGCGGGCCTCGCCGACGGCCAGGAACTCGGTGAGGGTGGCTTGTTCGTCGGTGGTGGAGAGGCCGGTGGACAGGGCCTGGCGCGTGGCTTCCTGGCGGGGGCTCTTGGGGGCGTTGGTGGGGAGGGTGCCGGCCGGGCGGACCTCGTTGTGCCACAGGCCGTCGCGGTTGCCGAGGAGGTCGTCGAGCTCGCGCATCATGGCGCCCACTGCGGCGCGGCTGCCCCACGGCAGGGATGGGGGTGGGGACTCGGAGGGCTGGCGAAGCGGGAGCATGGTGGACACGAGGATAGGAGGGAGGGAGCGCGTGGCCCAGCGCCTATCGCCACGCCGGGAGCCCGACATGGTGCACATCCGTCCGCTTCGCGAAGATGATGACCTGGTGGCCCTGACCGACCTCATCCACCGGGCCTATGCACCGCTGGCGGCGGCCGGGATGCACTACTGGGGGTCGCACCAGTCGGTGGAAGACACGGCGGACCGCTGCAGCCGGGGCGAGACCTGGCTGGCCGAGGTGGATGGCCAGGTGGTGGGCACGGTCACGCTGCAGGCACCTGCAGACACGCACGGATGTGCCACGTACGACCGTGCAGACACGGCCAAGTTTCAGCAGTTCTGCGTCGACCCGACTCTGCAAGGAAAGGGGGTGGGGCGGGCTCTGATGGACCACATCGAGGCTCGGGCGCGGGCTCTGGGGGCGCACCGGCTGGCGCTCGACACCTCGGAGCACGCCGCGGGGCTGATTCGCTACTACACGGCCCGGGGGTACGCGGTGGTGGACACCATCGACTACCGACCCGACGTGAACTACCGGTCGGTGGTGTTGGTGAAGGAGGTGGGGTCGAGTGGGGGCCCCATCCGCCCTTCGGGCACCTTCCCCTGAAGGGGAAGGACTGTGACGGGGGCTGGTCGGGTGGGGCCCCATCCGCCCTTCGGGCACCTTCCCCTGAAGGGGAAGGACTGTGACAGGGGCCTACCGCTCCCGTGAGAAGCGGAGGTCGAGCTTCGCCAGGATGGGCGCGGTGATGTGGAGCGTGCGGCCGTTGTCGAGGAGGGTCCAGGTGAGCGGGACCGGCTCGACCATGCGCAGGAACTGGCGGACCGGGGTGAGCCACTCTTCGGCCGGCAGCGCAAAGCCCATGCCACCGCGGCCATGGACCGTGGCCTGGCCGGTGTGCAGCCCCGAGACCCGCAGCTTGCCGGACTGCCCATCGGGCGCGAGCCGGGTGAGGCGCCAGCGACCGTCGGCACTGCCGCTCACGCCGTAGGCCTTGGCCATGTCGAGCACACCACCGGTGGCCGGGCCCACAAAGCCGTCGGCCGAGGTGAGGCTCGCGCGTCCGTCGCCGTGGAGGGTGAGGCTGACGCCCCGTGCCGCGCCGAACTGTCCGCCCATGCCGCCGGAGTCGAGGCGCCAGGTGCCCACGGGGCCGTCCACGCCGGGGGAGATGGTGACCACGCCGCCGGTGGTGGAGCCGAAGACAACCTGTACGTCGGCGTCTTGGGGGTGTAGCTCGACCGGGTGGACCGGACCGTCGACCGACCAGCGTCGCCCGGAAGGACGCAAGCCGCGCCGGAGGATGTGGTGGGACCAGGGCGCCATGGAGAAGGAGGTGGACCAGGCGTGGGGCGGTGCGGGAAGGACAGCGACGGGGAGGTGGCTGGCGGGCCCACGCTGGCGGTCGCGCACCCAGCGTCCGAAGGCGGTCCAGTCGGCGACAGTGACAGTGGGGACGGGACTGTCGGCGGAGGTGGTGCCTCGGAAGCGGGCCCACCAGACGGCGGCGCGGGGATGGGTGAGGAGGCCGGCCTCGGGGTGCTGGAGCAGGTGGACGGCGGCGGGACCGGTCCAGGCGAGGTGGGGGTCGGCGGTGTCGACGGCATGCGCGGCCAGGCCGAGGGTCCACGCGCGGGCGAGGGGGTGGGTGGGCAGTCCGCCGAGGGCCTGGACGGCACAGGCTTCGAGGACCGCACCGATGGTGGCGCGCCAGCGGTCCAGAGCGATGGCGTGCAGGCCACGGTCGACGAGGGGCTGGTGGCCCGACCACACCACGGAGTCGGCGGCGAGGTGGGGGTGGAGCATCAGGGTGGTGCCGTCCAGGTTCCAGAGCCCGGACGCTCCGGAAGCGATGGTGGATGGCGCGGACACCGGTCGGCCGAGGGCTTCGGAGAGCCCGGGAAGTGCGCGCGCGACGGCGGCATCGACGGGTGGGGCGAGCGCCTGCCAGGCGGGGGTGTCGGGCCACGTGGTCATCGGGACCTCCAGACGCGTGCGTAGCAACGAGGCGGCCGACGTCAACGCCCAACGGCGGCGGGGGTAGAGTGGTCGGGTCGCCGTTCCCCTCGGAGCCGTCCCCCGCATGAACCCCCTCGCCGAGCCGCGGCAGTTCACCGATCCCACGCTCGGCACGTTCACCGTCGAGGCGATGTTGGGCCGTGGAGCCATCGGTCAGGTGTTCCGTGTGCGCAATGAGTGGGGGCGGTCGCTGGCGCTGAAGGTGCTGTTCAAGTCGTCGGCCACCCTCGAGCAGCGGCTGCGGCGAGAAGCGCGGGCCATGGCGATGCTGGACCACGAGAACATTGTGATGGCGCATGGTGTCGTGGAAGTGGACGGCGCGCCGGGCCTGTTGATGGAGCTGGTGGACGGCCCCAACCTCGGGGCTCTGCTGGACCAGGGGCCCTTGTCTGCGGGCCGCACCGACTGGCTGGCACGCGCCATCCTCGCCGGCATGGAACACGCCCATTCCCACGGGATGGTGCACCGCGACCTGAAGCCGTCCAACGTGCTCCTGGCCCGCACCGACGACGGTCCCGTGCCCAAAGTGACCGACTTCGGGCTGGTCAAGCTGCAGTCCAACACACACACCCTCACCCACACCGGGATGGTGATGGGCACCCGCGGCTACATGCCGCCCGAGCAGCTCCGCGATGCCAAGCGCGCCGACGCCCGCTCCGACGTCTTTGCCCTGGGTGCGCTCATCTACGCCCTCGCGGCAGGCCGTCCGCCCTTCGGATCCGGTCACCTCGGCGAGGTCTTGGAGGCCATCCTCGACGAACGCTACGTTCCCCTCGACCAGATCTCCCCGGACCTCGGCCCCGAGCGCCTCGCAGTGGTCCGCCGTGCCCTGAAGCCCAACCCCGCCGACCGCTTCGAAGACGTCCAAGCCATGCGCGCTGCCTGGCCCACACGTCCCCTCAGCGCATCCTGGGAGCCCCTCGACGCCCTCACCGGCGCATTCGGCGCCCCGTCCCACACCACCCTCGAGACCCGGGCCACGTTCTCCACCGGCGAGACCACCACCGGCGACATCACCCCCACCCCAGGCGGTTCCGAGCCCTCCACCGTCCACCCCCTGAAGGTGGGAGACGTGCTCTCGGAGTTCGCGCTGGTGGGCTTCATCGGCCGCGGCGGGATGGGCGAGGTGTGGGAGGCCGAGCAACACCATCCCCGGCGACGCGTGGCGCTCAAGACCATCCACCCCAACCGGGTGAGCCGCGGCGCCCGCAAGCGCTTTCGCCATGAAGCCGAGCTGCTCGGTCAGCTGCAGCACCCCGGCATCCCGCAGATCTACGCCGCCGGGGAGGACCGCGGACGGCTGTTTCTGGCGATGGAGAAGGTGGAGGGCCAGCCGCTCGACGTGAAGGCGCTGGCGGCGCGTCCCGTGCACGACCGCGTGCGCATGGTCATCCAGATCTGCGAAGCCGTCCAGCACGCCCACCTGCGCGGCGTTCTCCACCGCGACATCAAGCCCGACAACATCCTGCTCGACCCCAGCGGCCAGCCCAAGGTGCTCGACTTCGGCATCGCCCACACCATCGACACCGCCACCAGCCGCGTGGCCGGCACCCCTGCGTACATGAGCCCCGAACAATTCGCGGGCAAGCGCCTCGATGTCCGCTCGGATGTGTACGCCATTGGCGTGGTGGCCTTCGAGCTGCTGGTCGGCCACCGTCCCAGCGTGGAGCATTCGGCGCCCACCGACCACCAGCCGGGCTTCGACACCGACCTGGACGCCATCCTCACCCGAGCCACCGCCCGCAGCCCCGACCACCGCTACCCCTCGGCCACCGCGCTCTCCGACGACCTCCAGCGCTTCCTCGACCACCGACCGGTCGTCGCCCGGCCCGCCACGCCAGCCTATGTGGCCCGGCGCTGGCTCCGTCGAAACAGCCTGCTCGCCGCTGCACTCACCACCGTGGCCGCCAGCCTGCTCGCGGTGGCCGTGGGCACCACCTGGAGCGCGCTGCGGGTGCGGGCAGCTCTGGCGTCCGAGCAGGCGCTGCGGGTCGAGGCCGAACAAGCCCATGCACGGTCCGAAGCCCAGCGTCAGGCAGCCGAGGCCGTGACGGAGTTCTTCGTGGGGGTCTTCGAGGAAGCCGACCCCGACAAGGCCGCGAGCCACGACATCACAGTGCGCGAGGCCGTGGTGCGGTCGGCCGACGAGGTGCTGGCCGGACAGCTGGTCGACAGCCCTGTGGTCGACCTTCGGGTGCGCCGGTCGCTGGTCCAGACCCTCATCGCGCTGGGCGAACCCGAGCTGGCCCTGTCCGTGAGCGGCCTGTTCATCGACCAGCTCGACACCGCACCCGCTTCCAACGACCTCATCTTCGGTGCTCTGGCGGTGGTCTACCTGTATCGAAAGACCCACGAGCGCACCGACGAAGCCCTCGCCCTCCTCGACCGCATCGAGCGCCGGCTCCCCGAGCTCGACCCCACCAACCCCAAGCAGGTCCTGAAGCTCCGCGCGTCGGTTCCCCACTCCCGTGGGCGCCTGCTCACCCAGAAGGGCGACTACACGGGCTCCCTCGAACAGCTGAGGCGGGCCCGCGAGATGACCGACCAGCTCGACGACCCCACCGCGGGCTGGAACCAGTACGCCGACGGCCTGGTGCGGGTCGGCCGGCTCGACGAGGCAGAAGCGCTGTACCAGAAGTCCCATGCGACCACGGTGGCAACCCACGGTCCGTTCCATCCCCAGACCGCCTCCGACCTCACCCGACTGGGCAAGATGCGCCTGATGCGCGGCGATATAGATGGCGGGCTGGCCCTGTACGAGCAGGCCTACGCCATCCGCCTCGAGACCCTCGGCCCCGACCACGAGCGCACCATCTGGGCACTCGAAGCCCCGTGCTTCTTCCTCACGGTGATCTCGGCCGACGACCGGGTCGGGCCGTGTGTCGAGCGGGCCACCAAAGCGGGCTCGACGCGGGGGCTGTCGTCGGCCCGGTTCGTGATGAACCTCCAGCAGGGCAACCTCGACGCGGCCGAGCGCATCCTGCTCGAAGAAGAGACCCGCTCTCCCGGCGGCGTGCTCATGCAGGAAGGCTACGCCGCAGAGCTGCAAGCCGCACGGGGCGACCACGCCGGAGCCCTCGAACGGCTCGAACACATCGTCGCGGGCCTGGAAGCCATGGGACTGGAGCCCGGGTCGCCCTACATGACACGGAGCTACACCGCGCTCCGCCGCCTGCGCACGACCGGGGGCGAATAGCGTGTCGGTCGACCGTTCCGCACCCACACTGGCCGACTCCCCCGGTCGGGTCCTCGAGCCGGGCGACCTGGTGGCCGAGTTCCGCCTGGAAGCGCGGATGGGCCAGCACGGTCCGGGGGTGGAGTGGGTGGCCGTCCAGGACCGCCCGCGTCGACAGGTGGCCCTGGTCACGGTGCCCACCCACAACCTGTCGGATGAGGCCCGCGACCGCTTCCACCACACCGCCGAGCTGCTCGGCCAGCTCCTCCATCCCGGCATTCCGCGGGTGTATGCGGCGGGCGCGGATGGTGGTCACCTCTACCTGGCCCTCGAGCCGGTGGAGGGCACACCCCTCATCCAACAGGCGCCGGCCCGGAGCCGCCGTGTCCAGCTGCTGGCCGAGCTCTGCGACGCCCTCCAGCACGCCCACCTGCGGGGTGTCCTCCACCGGAACATCCGCCCCGACGTCATCGTCATCGACGGTCAGGGCCAGCCTCGCCTGCTCGACACGGGCCTCGCACGCGCCCTCGACACCGACACCGGCCTGTCCACGCCCTACACCAGCCCAGAACAGCGCGAAGGCCAGCCACCCGACGTTCGATCCGACGTCTATGCGCTGGCCATGGTGGGCTTCGAGTGGCTGACCGGCGCACGCCCGAGCCCCGACCGACCCGGGCTGTCCACCCACACCCCCGACCTCGACGCCATCTTCGCACGGGCCACCCACCCCGACCCCCACCAGCGCTACGCCTCCGCAGACGACCTCTCCGCCGACCTCCGGCGCTTTCTCGCACACACTCCCGTCCGCGCGCGGACTGCGGGAGCCGGGCACCGAGCCCGCCTGTGGATTCGTCGAAACCGACCACTGAGCCTCGCCTTTGCGGCACTGGCCGTGTCGTTGGTGGCGGTGAGTGTGGGCGCGACTTGGAGCACCACCCGGGTGCAGGCAGCTCTGGCATCCGAGCAGGCCATGCGGTTGGAGGTCGAGCAGGCCCAGCAGCGCTCCGAAGCGCAACGCAAGGCGGCCGAGGCGGTGACGGAATTCTTCCTGGATGTCCTCGAGCAGGCCGATCCCGACAACGCCGTGGGACGGGAGATCACGGTGCGCGAGGCGGTCACACAGGCGGCCCGCGAGGTGAACGATGGGTCGCTGGCCGACAGCCCGGTGGTCGACATCCACGTCCGCCAGTCGCTCATGAGCACCCTGTTCGCCCTCGACGAGACCACCCTCGGGATGGCCGTGGGAGAGGAACTGGTCGACAAGCTGGACACCGGCCCCATCACCGAAGAGCTGCTGTACGGCACGGTGGTGGTGGCGCACCGTTGGTACAAGACGCACCGCCTGCAGGAGTCTCTCCGCCTGCTCGACCGGGTGGAGGCACAGATGGCTGCCCACCCCACATCCAACCCGAAGCGTCGCCGGAAGGCCCGCGGCTACTTGCATCAGGTGCGCGGTCGGGTGCACTTCTACGAGGGACGGTACGCCGACGGACTCGTCGAGACGGAGCGCAGCGCGGCCCTGTTCGACGGCACGAGCATGGAGGCCACGGGCTGGAACCAGATGGGCGACGCGATGCTGCGGGTGGGGCGGCTCGACGAAGCCGAGGCGTGGTACCGCCGCACCTACGACAAAGACCTCGCCATGTTCGGTCCAGACCACCCCCAGCAAGCCTCCAACCTGCTCAGGCTGGGGCGGGTCGCGTTCATGGACGGCCGGCCCGACGACGGCGTCGAGTGGATGGAGCAGGCCTACGTGATCCGAGAAGCAACGCTCGGTCCCGACCACGGACGCACCCGGCGGGCCCGCCAAGAGGCCTGCTACTTCTTGATGTTGTCCGCGCAGGATGACCGCCTGGCCGGGTGTCTGACGCATGCGGGAGCAGTGGGTACCGAGCCCCGGCTGGACACCACGCGGGTTGCTCTGGCCTTGCACCAAGGCGATGTCGACGGCGCCGCCGCCCACCTGTCCACCGTCTCCGGCAGCTCCATGCTCCAGCGCTTCGTGCGTCGGTGCCTGGCGGCAGAGCTCCAGGCCCTCCGGGGAGATGTGGCAGGCGCGGTCGCCACCCTTCGCGCGCTCGACCAGGAAACCGCGGCACTCGGGGCTGCGCCCACGTCCTACATCCGGTTCCGCATCCACCACACCCTCGGCGTGCTGGACGGGTAGTCGGGCTCAGCAGCCGAAAGAACGCTCGATGGCGTGCACGGCCTGGCGCAGCTCCATGTCGGTCTGCAAGGCGGCTTCGATCTTGCGACACCCGTGCTGCACGGTGGTGTGGTCGCGGCGGAAGCGTCGGCCAATCTCGGGGAAGGACGCGCCCGTGTGCTTTCGCACCAGGTACATCGCGACGTGGCGGGGGCGGACGAGGCGGCGCACCCGCTGGCGACCGAGCAGCTGGGCCACCTGCACCTGGAAGGCGCTGGCCACCTCGCGGACGATGTCTTCGGCTTCGGGGGCCGGGGGACCGTCGGGGAGCACGTGGCCCAGGTGGGCGCGCACGAAGCCGATGGAGGCGGGCTGACCGTAGAGGTCGCACAGGGCGTCGATGCGGTGCACCACGCCTTCGATCTCGCGGATGGACCCACGCACCCGGGAGGCCACATAGGCGGCCACATCGGGCGGGAAGGTGCGACCACAGCCGGCGGCCTTCTCGTGGAGGATGGCCACGAGGGTTTCCAGGTCGGGCGGCTGCATGTCGGCGAGCATCCCGCTCTCGCAGCGGGTGCGCAGGCGGGGCTCGAAGCCGCGGATCTCGCGGGGGAGAACGTCGGCCGTGAAGACGATCTGACGCCCACGCTCGCGCAGCCACTCGAAGGTGTGGAACAGCTCTTCCTGGGTGCGGTCTTTGCCGGAGACGAACTGGACGTCGTCCATGAGCAGGAGGTCGACGTTGTGGCGGTACTTCTCGCGGAACTCGGCCATGCGCTTGAAGCGCAGCGACTCGATGAGCTCGTTGGTGAACTGCTCGGCCGTGACGTACAGCACGCGGGTGGTGGGGTCGGTGGCGAGGCGCTGGTGCCCCACAGACACCATGAGGTGGGTCTTTCCGAGACCGGTGCCGCCGTAGATGAAGAGTGGGTTGTAGCGGATGCTCGTGGTGTCGTCGGCGACGGAGCGTGCGGCGGCGTGGGCGAACTGGTTGCAGCCGCCCACCACGAAGTGCTCGAAGGTCTTGTCGGGGGGCAGGACGCTGTCGGACGGGCGGCCAGCGGGCTCGGCCTGCACGGGGTCGGGGAACAACCGCGGCTGGGGTGGGGCCGGCGGGGTGTCGGGGGCCCACTGTGGTGCGCGCCGAGCAGCCATCCGGACCGGGCCTTCATCTTCCACGCGCGTGCGGGACCGGGTGGGTCGGGCGCGGGGTTCGGGCGGGGGAAGGTCGGGGAAGAGGCTGGGGGGTGCAGCCGGCGGAAGCGCAGCCGGGACCGGAAGCTCCGGCGTGGGGGCGTCCGGGACAGAGGACTCGGCCGCACCATCGAGGCCGGGCAGCGACTCTCCATCCACGTGGATCTGCACCACCGCTTCGGCATCGGCCAGTGCGGTGCGGACCGCGGCCTCGACCTCGGCGGTGTACGAGGCGGTGACCCAGGACCGGAACATGTCGTTGGGGGCCACCAGGTGCACCCGACAGGGAGAACGGGTGTGCTCCACGCCGTGGAGCCGAATCGGGGCGACCCAGATGTCGAACATCGCACCCAGCGCAGGGCGGAGGATGTGCCGAGCTTCTTCCCAAGCGGTGGCCATCAGACGGTGCTCCGAGTTCGGTTCGTGGGTGGTGGGGGTTGGGGATCGACGGGGGGTGCCGGGTGGCCACAGCCACAGCTGTTCTTTCGGGACCAGACACGCACGCCACACCCGAATCGGGCAGGAACTGTGGAGGACAGCTCTGTCCCGATGGCGATCCCTCGACACGGTGCGTCGATGGAATGAAGCCTCGGTTGGCGCGCTCGGCCCACTTGTCCAGAAAGACGTGCGGATGATTGTTTTCGAGAAACGAAACGGCCGCTTCCGAGCACCCGGCGAGGGTAGCAGCCCGGTCGAGACGCGACAAGAACTCCGGCCGGCCGGGCCGCGACAACGCCATGGTCGTGGCACTGTTGGGCAATTGTGGCGATCCCGCGATCCCGGCCCCTCCCCCCCCCTGTGGAGAACCGGCGATCTCCCGGGGAGGAAGGCCCCGGGGATCGGGACGAGCCCGGGGAGACTTTATCCACAGGCCGCTCAACTCACGATGAACAGGGCAGTCCTGAGCGCTCTTGGACCAGATCGAGCCGAGGGGACGCCCCGGGGACCCCGGGGACAGTCCGGAACGCTCCGCGCGTGGAACAGGTGACAGGAGCAAGGCAGCGAGTGTCGGAACTGGAGCAGATCCTGGCGAACGGTCGGGGGGGATGCGGGGGACGCGGAGCCCTCGCCGTCGCACGAGGCGCAGCCCAACGCTTGCCAGCCAGAATGCGATGGCATACGGGCCCCGGCCTGTTTTCTGTGTCGTGTGACGTCCATCTGTGGCGCCACCAACCGGGAAACCCGCTCGCAAGGCGGTCTGGCAACGCCTCATCCCTCCTCGGATGGCGCAGTGCCGATGGTCGCGGGCAGACACGCATCTTTTTTCCACTCTCCCGTCGGGTCGGCGGTGCATCGCACCTCCTCCCGTCCCCAGACATCGTTCACCGGTCTGCACGCGCCGCTTGCGACCGGCTGATTCTCCGGAGGTTCCGGTGAAGCGCACCTACCAGCCCAGCAACATCAAGCGGAAGCGTTCCCACGGTTTCCGCGCCCGTATGGCCACCACCGGCGGCCGCAACGTGCTCAAGCGCCGTCGGGCAAAGGGCCGCAAGCGCCTCGTGCCCACCGTGCGCACGAAGAACACCTGACTTCAACGGCCGCACGGAACACGGGCGGACCGATGGACGCAACCGAAACGCGGGAGGGACTTTCCTTCCCGCGTTCGTCGCGTTTGCGTCGGTCGTCTGACTTCCGGCGCGTTCAGGGAAGGGGTCGCAAGGTGCGTCGCCCGTCTCTGCTGGCCCTCTGGCTTCCACGCCGAGACCATCCCGAACCACGTGTCGGGTTGACGGTCAGCAAGAAGGTGGGCAATGCGGTCGCCCGCAACCGCGTCAAGCGCTGGCTGCGGGAAGCCGCCCGCCACGAGCTCCACCGGCTCACGCGGCCGGTGGATGTGGTCTTGATTGCGCACCCTCGCGCAGCCGAGGCCAGTGCGGAAGCACTTCGGGCCGAAGTTCGGGGTGTGTTTCGCGAGGTGATGGGACAGCCCGCGCAAAAGCGTGGTCGCCGTCGCCGCAAGCGCGGACCGCACACCGCTCGAACACCCTCCAGCCCGTCGAAGTCGCCGTGAAGCCCTCCGACCCCCTCATCTGGACCATCCGCGGCTACCAGAAGCTCATCTCCCGGTACACCCCGCCCACGTGCCGGTTTCATCCCTCCTGCAGCCACTACGCCGTCGAGGCGTTGCAGGTCCACGGGGCGGTCCGGGGCACCTTGCTGACCACAGGTCGAATTGCACGGTGCAACCCGTTCTTCCCCGGCGGGTTCGACCCCGTCCCCCCGCGCCCCGGCCTCGATGCCCCCCAGACGGTCGAGGACACCGGGGACACCCCCACCGGAGGCACCGGTGAAGACTGATCAGGAACGGCGGGTCATCCTCGCCATCGCGCTCAGCGTGCTTGTGTTGATGTCGTGGCAGTGGATCTTCCCACCGCCCGAGCCACCGCCGGCCCCCGTGGCCGAAGACGCCGACCCCACCACGGACGGCTCGCCCGTCGCCGCGGGCAACACAACCTCCTCCACGCCCGCTGCAGCACCGCCACCGCCACCGGTCCAGACCATCAAGCCGCACAGCCAGGCGCTGGCGCTCGATGGCGGCTCGGCCACCATCAGCAGCGAAAACGGCGCGCTCCGTGCCGCCACGCTCGATGACTATGAGGCCACCGTCAAGGTGATGCCCATCTGGACCTGGGCCTCCGATGCTGTCTTTGGCGAGACCGAAGGCGACTGGGAGCCCTACTCGGGCGGCGACACCAAGCGGCAGGTCATCACCGAAGACGCCGGCCTCGTGGTCGCGGGTGCCGGCTCGTTCGACGACGACGGTGCTGGCACGGTGGGTGGGCCCAGCGCCTACCAGGTGCGCAAGGACGGTGATGCCGTCGTGGCCACCCGCAGCCGCGCCGACGGTCTGGTCATCACCAAGACCTACCGCACCGGCGAGAAGCCCTACACCGTCGATGTCTCGGTCACCATCCGCAACGGCGGCGGCTCCACCGTCGGCCCGGTGTGGGTGGGTGTCACCGAGCGCATGGAAGGCAGCGCCGGCAGCATGTTCGACCGCTCGGCCAACGTCACGCACCCGCAGGCCTATGTGGACGGCCTCGAGGCGGTGATGTCGGTGGACGACGTCTCGGGCAGCGAGCAGGAACGCTTCACCGGACCGGTGAGCTGGTTTGGCGTGGGCGACCGCTACTTCGCGGCCGTGTTGGTGCCCGATGGCGGCACCGAGTCCGAGGGTCCCGAGGGTGTGGTCGTCATGGACGCCCTGCCCGGCGGCCGTGTGGGCTCGTTCTTCGTCGACGAAAACGCCCTCGACGCCGGTGCAAGCCGCACCCTCGAGTTCACGGCCTACGTGGGCCCGAAGAACCTCGAGCTGCTGCGCGATGTGGGCCCCAACCTCGACGAAGCCGTCGAGTACGGCTGGTTCGGCTTCTTCAGCAAGATCTTGCTGCTGTTCCTCGAGTTCTTCCACGCCGGTGTGGGGAACTGGGGTCTGGCCATCATCCTGCTCACCCTCACCATCAAGCTCCTCTTCTTCCGCCTCAACGAGAAGGCTCTGGCCAGCTCCGAGAAGATGAAGAAGCTGCAGCCCGAGATCGAGGCCCTCAAGGAGAAGTACAAAGATGACCAGCAGCTGCAGAGCCAGGAGATGATGAAGCTCTGGCAGAAGCACGGTGTGAGCCCGCTCGGCGGCTGCTTGCCCATGCTCGTCCAGATGCCCGTGTTCTTCGCGCTCTACACGGTCATGTACTACAGCGTCGAGCTCTACGACGCCGAGTTCCTCTACCTGCAGGACCTCACCGCCACCGACCCCTACGGCGTGGTGCCCACCATGTACGCCGTGCTCATGATTGCCCAGCAAGCCATGATGCCCACCGCGAACATGGACCCCACGCAGGCCAAGATGATGAAGATGATGCCGCTGTTCTTTGCGTTCATCATGTTCAGCTTCCCCAGCGGCCTGGTCCTCTACTTCTGCGTCAACATGCTGCTGACCATCATCCAGCAGTACATCATCCGGCGGCGTCTGGCTGCCGAGCCCGCTGCCGCCTGAGGTCGAGTCCCGGACGCCCCCACCACTCTCGGTGGGGGCGGGCCGACGACCGGGGACACGATGTCCCTGACGGCAGCACCCATCCCCACCCCGTCCCACGAAGGGACCCCGGGAGCCCACCATGAGCGAAGAGACCACCGAGACCGAAGCCGTCACCTTCGAAGGCCGCTCCGTCGCCGCCTGCGTGACCGCCGCCGCCGAACACTTCGGCGTGCCCCGCGAAGCCATCGTCTGGAAGCTCGACACCAGCCACTTCCGCACCCCGGAAGGCCGCGTGCGCGCCATGGACACCGTCAAGGTGTTCGCCAAGACCCGCGAGCTGCCCAGCTCTGAAGGCGTCGACGCCGCTGTGGCATGGGTCACCCAGCTCCTCGAGCTCATGAGCATCGAGGGCACCGTCAAGGGCAGCGCCTCCTCCGACAAGAAGGGCGAGGTCACCATCGACAGCGCATCCGCCCGCCACCTCGTCGGCCGTCGGGGCGCCACCCTTCGCTCCATCCGTCGCCTCATGGACGCCGCACTGTCCGCCGAGTACAGCGACTGGAACATCGACCTCAACGTGGAAGGTGGCCGCCGCCGCGACGACCGCGATGACCGTCGGGGCCGCGACCGCGACGACCGCGATGACCGTCGGGGCCGCGACCGCGACCGCGATGACCGTCGGGGCCGTGACCGCGACGACCGCCGAGGCCGGGGCCGCGACCGCGACCGTGGCGACCGTGGCGACCGTCGCTCCGACCGCGACATCGACCGCCTCAAGTCGCTCGCCCGCCGCCTGGCCTCCAAGGCCGTGAAGTCCGGCGAGACCATCACCATGCGCAAGGAGATGAACTCCTACGAGCGCCGCGTGGTGCACCTCGAGCTCGCCGACTTCGCTGGCGTCGAGACCGAAAGCACCGGTGAAGGCTCCATGAAGAAGATCATCATCGTGCCGGTGGCTTCCGAAGAGTGAGCCCTCTGCGCATCACGCACCCCTGGCTCTGATGGGTCGGGGGTGTTTTGTTTGAGGGGTTGGCGGACAGCTGTCAGCTTTCAGCGGTCAGCTGTCAGCCAGGTGTGGAGGGTAGTGATGTCGAGGGTGAATGTCCGAGCGGCCAGCAGCCAGCAGCCAGCAGCCAGCAGCCAGCAGCCAGCAGCCAGCTCTGGTGACCGGAGTCACCGAGCCCGCGCAGTGGCAGCTCGATGACTGCCGTCTCGCGCTTCGGAGCACCGCAAACCAGCTGGCCGCTGGCCGCTGGTCGCTGGAAGCCCACTCTGGCAGAACCACTGGAGCATCTCGCCGCTTCGAAGCAACGCAGCCAAGCTGACCGCTGACCGCTGACCGCTGACCGCTGACCGCTGACACCTGCCCCCGAGGCCCCTCTTGTCCACCGCCCACGACGAAGACGTCATCGTCGCCGCCGCCACCCCACCCGGACGCGGTGCCATCGCCCTCATCCGATTGAGCGGTGCATCGGCCCGCGACCTGGGCGCTCGGCTGTGTCCCGAGGGCCCCGCCTGGCACCCCCGGCGCGCGGCCCTCCGCCGGGCCACGAGCAACGACAACACCGTCATCGACGATGTTCTCGTGGTGTGGATGCCTGGCCCTCGCTCCTACACCGGCGAAGATGTCGTGGAGCTGTCCTGCCACGGCAACCCCGCCATCGTCGATGCCATCGTGGCCCGGTGCGTGGCCCTCGGCGCACGGCCCGCCGGTCCCGGTGAGTTCACCCGCCGCGCTCTCGTGAGCGGTCGCCTCGACCTCGTGCAGGCCGAAGCTGTCGATGGGCTCATCCGCGCCCAGACCCTCTCCGGCGTCCAGGCCGCCCGCGCCGGCCTCGATGGTCGCCTGAAAGAGGCCTTCGACCACCTCCGAGAGCAGATCCTCGACTTCGGGGCCGAGCTCGAAGCCCGCCTCGACCACCCCGGCGAAGACCTCGGTGAGGTGTCAGACGGCACCTTGGTCGCCCAGATGCAGGCCTGCGCCGCCGAAGTGCAGGAGCTGGCCGGCACCTGGGACGCCACCCGCCGCCGCATCGAAGGGGCCACCGTCGCGCTCGTGGGCGCCGTGAACGCCGGCAAGTCCAGCCTCTTCAACCACCTCGTGGGCACCGACCGCGCCCTCGTGAGCGCCGAGCCCGGCACCACCCGCGACGCCGTCGAGCGCACCGTCGACTGGGACGGCCTACGGGTCACCTTCCTCGACACCGCCGGCCAGCGCCACACCACCGGCGCCATCGAAGCCGCGGGCATCGCGCTCGGTCGACGCCTGGCCAGCGACGCCGACCTCCGGCTGTACGTCTTCGACCCCCGCGGTCCCACCCCCGTCCCCACCACCTCCCCGGGCTGGACCGTCGCCACGCACCTCGACCTCGTCCCCTCTGCCTCGGCCCACCACCACATCAGCAACCGCACCGGCGCCGGCATCGACACCCTGCGCCAAGCCCTCCGCGGCTGGCTGGGTGCCGTCGATCCCACCGGCCAGGCGGTGGTCGGAAGCCAGCGCCAGCACGACCTCCTGCAACGGGTCGCCACCCACATCCACCACGCCATCGAGGCCTTCGAAGTGGGCGTGGGGCCCGTGGTGGCCGCCGAGGAGCTGGTGCTGGCCCTCGAGCGCCTCGGCTCGCTGTCGGGCCAGACCGCCCGGGAAGATGTTCTCGACCGCCTGTTCTCCCGCTTCTGCGTGGGCAAGTAGCCGCCTGTCTCGAGCGTGTTCCCCCGGGTTCCACGCCCCCCCCACGACCGGGATATCCTCGCCGGGCACGCGGCCCGTCAGGCCACGGAGCCGGAGATATCGGTGGCCGACACCTGCCCCACACTGTTCGTGATGGACCCCCTCGACCGCATCCACGTCGATGGCGACTCCACCTACATGCTCATGCTGGAAGCCCGCCGCCGCGGCTTCGAGGTGTGGATGTGCACCCCGGGCGACCTCTACACCGTCGATGGCCTGGCCCACGCCCGCGCCACCAAGGTCGATGTCACCACCGAGGCCCCCCACTTCTTCCCCGAGCCCGCCGTCGACATCGGCCTCGACCACTTCGACGTGGTCTGGATGCGCAAAGACCCCCCCTTCGACATGGACTACGTCTTCTGCACGTACATCCTCGATGCGGTGCCCGCGTCCACGCTGGTTCTCAACGACCCCCGCTCCATCCGGAACGCCAGCGAGAAGATGTTCACGCTGCAGTTTTCCGAGTTCATCACCCCCACGCTCATCACCCGCGAGGTGGAGCGCGTGCTGGCCTTCGCCGCCGATGCCCCGGGCAAGGTGGTGCTCAAGCCGTGGGATGGAAATGGCGGGCGTGGGGTTCTGGTGAGCCGCCACGGCGACGCCAACCTGCGGTCGATGGCCGAGATCCTCACCGCCGAAGGCCGCGCCTACGTGATTGCCCAGCACTACATCCCCGAGATCAAGCAGGGCGACAAGCGCATCATCCTGATCGACGGCGAGCCCGTGGGCTGGATGCTCCGCGTGCCCCAGCCCGGCGACCACCGCGGCAACATGCACGTGGGCGCCACCGTCGAGGCCTGTCCGCTCACCGACCGCGACCGCCAGGTGTGCGAGGTGCTGGGCCCGCGCCTGCGCGAGATGGGCCTGTTGTTCGTGGGCATCGACATGATCGGCGACTACCTCACCGAGATCAACGTCACGAGTCCCACCGGAATCCAAGAGATCAACCCGCTGATGGGCGTTCAGCTCGAGCGCACGCTCACCGACGCAGTGCTGGCGCGCCTCGCCCTCCACCGGCGGCAGGAGTCCCCATGATGAAGAAGTCCGCCCGCTCCTGGTTCGCTTCCTTCGCGCTGGGCCTCGGCCTGCTCACCGGTGGTGTGGCAGCGGCCGACGAAGACGTCTCCTCCGACGCCGTGGTCACCAAGAAGAAGAAGCCGCTGGCCCCCATCGCCGAAGCCTCGGGGGCGCCCCCCGGAATGGCCGACTACCAGGCCATGTACGACGCCAACAAGGGTCGGGAGTACGAGCCCGAGGCCTACATCGGGCAGCAGGTGCTGGGCCTCGACCCCAAATTCGTCCACGACGCCCGCAACGGCCTGCACCTCATCTACCTCCGCGAGTACAAGAACGCGCGCGGCCAGTTCCACACCCTCGGCAAGGAATTCCCGGGCTGGGGCATCGGCCCGGTGGGCGAAGTGCTCGTGTGGCAGGCCCTGATGCTGGAGAACTTCGACTTCCGCTTCGAAGGCCAGTACCAGACCGCCCTGCGCAAGTCCCAAGCCGAGCTGCAGGCCGCCATGCAGCTGCCCGGCAACGAAGCCTGGGAGTACTTCCTCATGTCCGGCGTGCTGGGCATCGACAGCATCCACACCATGCGCCACGAGGAATGGATGAAGGCCCTGTCGCGGGGCTACGAGGCCATGAAGATGGTGGCCAAGGTGAAAGAGCTCGCCCCCGACTTCGCCGACATCCGGCTGGGCGACGGCCTCTTCAACTACTGGGTCACGGTGGTGAGCAAGTCCACCAAAGCCATCCCCGACATGGGCGACAAGCGGCAAGAGGGCATCGCCGACATGCGCCGGGTCGAGACGCAAGGCATCTTCCTGGCCCCGGCCGCCACCCTCGCGCTCACGTTCACGTGGATCGAAGAAGGCGCCAAGAAGGAAGCCCTACGCACCGCCGTGCGCAACCAGAAGCGGTACCCCAACAACATCATCAACAACCTCGTGCTGGCGCGCGTCCAGATGTACAACAACATCTACGACCAGTCCGAAAAGACCCTCAAGCACGTTCTTTCCACCGATCCCAAGAACCGGCGCGCCCACTACTACCTGGCCCGGCTCTACCTGCGGTGGAAGAAGGTCGACGAAGCCATCGCATCGCTCGACCGCTACCTGGCCTTCACCGACCTCGACAAGCGCGACCGCGGCGTGGCCCTCTACTACAAGGGCATCGCGTACCTGCGAAAGAAAGACGTCGACGCCGCCGAAGCCGCCTTCAAGGAAAGCTGGAAGGTGGCCCGGTTCGAGCGGGCGAAGAAGCGCCTGGACCGCATCGAGAAGCAGCGCTCCGCAGGCTGAGTGCAGGGTTGTCGAAGACGGCCTCTGCACCGACCATGTCAGCACGTTTCGAAGCCTGAAACATCGTTCAGCCGGTTCCAGGTTGGAACCTGTGAAATGTTCCTGTTTCAGGTCTCGGTTCGCCTCCAGTCCGACCGATGCGGCGTTGGCGGCAATTCTGGCCGAATTGTGCCTTCGGTCCGCGACGGTGACACGGGTGTGACAGCTGGATCGAATCCTGCATGGCGGGACCTCCTCGGTACGCTGAACGCCAACGGACCGGCCCACGCCGGCGTTGGATCAAGCCCCACCCGGAGCCCTGCATGTCCCTCGAAGAACTCGAACCCGGCGCGATGCCGGATGGTGACCCCCGCCTGAATCGGATGCTGGCCCTCCTGGAGTCGATGGACGACCGCATGTCCCGACTGGAAGGCCAGGTGGCGGAGCTCACGCAGACCGGCCCTGCTGTCGTGGCGGGAGTCACCGACACCATCGACTCCGCAGTGGCCCGAGCCGCCGAGCGTGGCATCGACGTCGACGCCCGCCTCCGGTCCAGCGTCGAGCTGGTCGAGGCCCTCACCGAGCCCCGCACCGTCGAGGTGATGGGCCGCCTGGTCGACCGCATCGAGCTGGTCGACCAGAGCCTGATGATGCTGGAGCAGGTGCCCGACCTCGCCGCCGGTGCAGTCGACACGGTGGACCGCCTGGTGGCCGCCGCAGCCGCATCCGGCATCGACATCGACGCCCGCCTGCGCGCCTCGCTCACCCTCGCCGAGCGCCTCACCAACCCCGACACCGTGGAAGCCCTGCTCGCCCTCACCCACCACGCCGACCAAGCCGCTGAAGCCGCCGCCATGATGTCCCAAGCGCCGGGCATGGTGGCCGGCGCCATCGACACGGTCGATGGTGTGATGGGTGGTCTCCAGGCCCGTGGCATCGACGTCGACGCCCGCGTGAAGGCTCTGCTCGTCGCCACGGAAAAGCTCACCGACCCCACCACCCTCGACGCCCTCGGACGCTTGGCCTCCCACGCCGGGGAAGCTGCTGAAGCCGCCGAGATGCTGTCGCAGGCCCCGGGCATGGTGGCCGGCGCCATCGACACGGTCGACGGGGTCATCGGTGGTCTCCACGCCCGCGGCATCGACGTCGACGCCCGCGTGAAGGCTCTGCTCGTCGCCACGGAAAAGCTCACCGACCCCGCGGTTCTCGGCACGCTCACCAGGCTCGCCGACCAGGCACCGCTGCTTGAAGAGTCGCTCCAGATTGCCGAGCAGCTGCCGGGCATGGCTGCCGGCGCGATGGACACCGTCGACGGCCTGGTCCGCCAGCTCCAGTCGCGCGGGGTCGACCTCGATGCCCGCATGCGGGGCATTCTCGCCGTCACCGAAGCCGCCACCGACCCCCGTGCCCTCGCCGCGGTCGAGCGCCTGCTGAAGAACCCCGACGCCCTGGTGCAGCTCGCCGAGCTGGCCGAGCAAGCCCCCGGCATGGTGGCCGGCGCCATCGACACCTTCGACGGCATGGTGGGCCGTCTCGCCGAGCGGGGCATCGACTTCGACCAGCGTGTGGTCGCCCTCACCCAGGCCCTCGAAGCCCTCACCGACCCCGTCATCATCCACCTGCTGAACACGGTCCTCGCCCGCGGCTGCGACCTCTCCCGCCTGGTCGAGACCCTCCTCGAGTCCGGCGTCTTCGACGAAGAAGCCGTCCAGGTGGTGGGCTCCACGAGCCACGCCGTCGTCCAGACCCAGGCCGACAAGCCTGCTCCCGTCGGTGCCTTCGGTGCCCTGGGCGCCATCTTCGACCCCGATGTCCAGCGCAGCCTCGGCTTCGCCATCGCGTTCGCCCGCACCTTTGGCAAGCGCCTCAACGGCTGAGCCAACCCCGCTTCCATCCAATCCAACGCTTCCACGCTGCGGCCCGCCCGCACGTGCCGTGCCCCCCACACTTCAACCCTGTCCCGTGTCTCCTGCACCCCGAGGTTCCAAATGGCCCATCACAAAGTGATCATCGCTGGCGGCGGCTCCGCCGGTCTCTCCGTCGCGGCCCGTCTGCTCAACGCCGACCCCTCGCTCGACGTCGCCATCATCGACCCCTCCGAGAAGCACTACTACCAGCCCATCTGGACCCTCGTGGGCGGCGGTGTGTTCGACCGCACCATCTCCGAGCGCGACCAGGCCGACTTCATCCCCGAGGGCGCCACCTGGATCCAGCAGGGCGTGAGCGCCTTCGACCCGGACAACAACGCCGTCACCCTCACCGACGGCTCCAGCGTCACCTACGACTACATGGTGGTCGCGCTCGGCATCCAGATCGACTGGGACAAGATTCCCGGCCTCAAGGACACTCTGGGCAAGCCCGGTACCGGCGTGGTGAGCAACTACGCCTACAGCACGGTCAACCAGACCTTCAAGGAGCTCGAGTCCTTCCCCAAGGGCGGCAAGGCCATCTTCACGCACCCCAACACCCCCATCAAGTGTGGCGGGGCGCCCATGAAGATCATGTTCCTCGCCGATGAGGTGTTCCGTCGCAACGGGGTGCGCGACGACAGCTCCATCACCTTTGTGAAGGGCGGGCCCGGCATCTTCGCGGTGAAGAAGTACGCACAAGCACTTACCCGCGTGGCCGACCGCAAGGGCATCGAGCGCGTGTGGAAGACCTACCTCACCGCCATCGACGGCGAGAAGAAGGAAGCCACCTTCAAGCACATGGAGACGGGCGAAGAGACGGTGATGTCGTACGACCTCATCCACGTCACGCCCCCGATGTCGGCCCCCGACATCCTCAAGAACTCCAAGCTGGGCAACGCCGGCGGCTGGTGCGAGGTCAACAAGGACACCACCCAGCACGTGCGCTACCCCAACGTCTTCTCGCTGGGCGACTGCTCGAGCCTCCCCACCTCAAAGACGGGCGCCGCCATCCGCAAGCAGGCGCCGGTCGCCGCCGAGAACCTCCTCGCAGTCATCAACGGCGACGCCCCCACCCAGGTCTACGACGGCTACACGAGCTGCCCCCTGGTCACGGGCTTCGGCAAGCTCATCCTCGCCGAGTTCGACTACAACAAGCAGCCCGCCGAGTCGTTCCCCTTCGACCAGGCACAGGAGCGCTACTCGATGTACGCCCTGAAGGCGTACGCGCTGCCCGAGATGTACTGGAACGGCATGTTGCGCGGACGCATGTGAGCCGTTCCAGCGACTGTCGCGTCGGCCTCGCTTCCCTCGCAGTGCTCGGGCCGGCCTCCTTACCGGAACGGCATGTTGCGCGGACGCATGTGAGCCGGCTCTGATGGGGGCCCCCACCGACCGCTGCGCGGCCACCTCCCCCTGAAGGGGGAGGACATCGCCCTCCTCACAGTCCTCCCCCTCTCAGGGGCCCCCAAGAGAACATCGCCCTCCTCACAGTCCTCCCCCTCTCAGGGGGAGGTGCCTGCGAAGCAGGCGGAGGGGGCCCACGCAGCCCGACCCGCCCCTCAGTCGTCCAGCGGTTCAGCCACCGGAGCATCGGCCAGCAGGTCGTTGTCGTGGATCTTGATGAGCGCACTGGTGAAGTGCCACACGTTGTCCATCCACGAGATGGAGTTCACCATGTCGGACTTGAAGCCGCCCACCACCCGCTCGCGCTTCTTCACGTAGTAGGTGTTGTCGGGCGTGAATTGGATGCGCAGCAGGTAGGCCGTCGTGTGGCGGACCACCGTGAGGTACTTCTTGTACCGCTCCATGTCGCCGTCGGCCTTGGCCACGATGGCGGCGTCGGCGAGGGACTCCAGAGCCGCGGCCGTGACGCTGTTGTTGCCGTAGTAGCCGAGCTTCGGCGTCATGATGCCGTCGTAGTCGTAGTGGATCATGTGCCGACGGTTGTGGTCGTGCAGCTTCACCACGTGGTCGTTGATGGCGTAGATGAAGTCGCGGTACCGGTCGTCTTTGGTCTCGTGGTACATCGCGGCCGCCGGCTGGGTGAACCAAGCCGGAGCCAAGGGGTGGTACCGCTTGTCGGCGAGGTCCATCATCATGTACACGGGGGTCTCGTAGGCGTCGTAGACCCCGTCGAACCAGGCCTTGTAGGCCTTCTCGTCGAGCTTCGTGTAGTGGTAGGCCAGCGACAGCATCAGGTGGCCCGGCATGAAGTACTGGGACTGGGGATACTGCGTGTAGAGGATGCCGTCGGGCCGCTGGAAGCCCATCGCCCACTCCATCAACATGCGGTCGTCGTCGCCCCAGCGCGCGTGGTCGTCGCGCTCCAGGATGGCCGCCCCCAGGAAGCTGCCGGCCGTGTACCGGTTCGACACCGTGTTGCCGTTGGGCAGAGGGTTCTTCGACGGCTGAATCTTGCCGGCCGCCCGCGACTGCTCGATCTGGAAGTAGTCGTCGAGGTAGTGGTTGATGACCTCTTCGCCGAGGTCCTTGAGGTCTTGGTCGTCGAGGAAGAAGGCCAGCCGGTTGAGGATCCACGTGGCCATCAGCGACCGCACCATCGTGCGCTCTTCATTGCGGTACTGGCCACCCGAGACCGAGTACTCGTAGACCACCTCACCGCCGAAAATGTTGTGCTTGTACCACTCGCCGATGAGGCCGATGCGCTCGCGCACCAGGGCCTTGTCGACGTCTTCGGGCTTCAGGATGGTGTGGCCGCGGTGGAAGTCCGCGAACGCCCCGTCGGTGCGACGCTCGCCGAAGTGCGCCACCTTGTAGATCTCGACGATGAGCCGGTTGTCGTTGGTGAACAGGTCGATGGAGCTGCCCAGCTTCTTGTTGATGGCCTTGCGCATCGACTTGGGACCGTGGTTGAGCTCGAGCTGCAGGGCAGGGTCGTACTCGATGCGCTTCTTGCCGAGCTCGACGGCCAGGCCGTACACCTGGGGCTCGAACACCTTGTAGTCGAACATGCCCTTCACACCGAAGTTCGGGAAGCGGCCGGTGTAGGTGACCACCATGAGGTGGAGCTGGTCGCCCATGCCCTTCTTCCGGCAGACGTCGGCCACGGCGGCTTCGATCTGACCGGTGATGGCGGTGCCCGGGGTGTCGGCACGGTGGTGGGCCTTCCGTCCCCCATCATCGTCGAAGACAATCGCGATGACGGGCACTTGATGGTCGGTGAACGATGTGGGCTTGGGGAGCGCCCGGGCAGCATCCACGCTGCCGTCGCACACCTTCTGGGCATAGGCGAGCAGGTACTCGCGGCTCTCCCGGTCGACCGAGACCTCGGGCTTGCGCTCGGCCTTGTACGAGCCGTCAAGCGCCACCACCTCGCGCACCACGGCTTCTTCGCTGGCGACCCGTTCCTTGGGCGGCGCCTCGGGAGACCGGGCAGGGCCACAGGAGGCCACCGCACCCAGGAGGAGACAGGCGGACGACCGGAGGACGAAGGACAGGGTGTTCATGGCAATCTCGGCGAGGCGACTGGAGCGCGAACCTCACCGGTCCCACCCAACATCGCAACCGCTACCCGCCACCACACATGCGATGGGTTGACGAATCGCTGTTGGGGCGCCACGTTCCGGCTTCCCACGACCTGGAGGCCAGGTGGCCAAGAAGCGGAAGAAGAGGAAGCCGAGCAAAGTCGACCAGATGCTCGAACGCTACGGCACCGCCGCGTTCGTCACCTGGTTCGGCATCTTTTTCTCGAGCATCGCGATGTTCTGGCTGCTGCTCGAGGTGGGCACCGACGTCAACTCCCTGGTCGAGACCGTCGTGGGCTGGTGGGGCGGCGACCCCTCCGCATGGACCGAAGGCTCGGCCAACGCCGGTCAGCTCGCCATCGCGTACCTCGCCACGCAGGTCATCAAGCCGCTGCGCATCGGGCTCTTCGTGGCCCTCACCCCGGTGGTGGCCCGCTTCGTCGGCCGAAAAGACGCCGGTGAGAAGAAGCCCGCCGACACCCCGAAGGTCGAGGACGCACCCGCCGAAGAAGCGCCCGCCGACGAGGCCGCGGAGTCCTGATCAGTCTTTCGCGAGGGCTTCGATCTCGGCGATGGACTTGGCCAGGTCGTACTCCGACTGGCTCGGACACGCCCCCACGGCATCGTGGTGCACGCGGGCCTTGATGTGCCACAACATCACGTTGCGATGGGCTTCTTCGACCACGAGCGGCTCCCCGTCCGCCATCGCTTCCACGAGCCGCGCCCGCTGGATGCTGGACAGGTCGCGCAACGACGCGATGGATGCCCGGTGGTCTTGGAGGCACTCGACGGCTTTGCCGCGGTTGCGGTTTCTGCGACGCTCGATTTTTTCGTCGAGGTCGGTGATCAAGCCCTCCATTCCTTCCACCGCCGTCCGAACCTGACCGTACGGGGTCTCGGACAGAGACTCGGCGGCGGCAGGACTCGCGAACGCGGCGACGAGGGCGATTGAACGGCTGCGCTTCATGCGTGACGCTCCCATGGGTGGACACACCGGGGAACGGAATCCACCTGCCCGATCATGAGGCGGGGACCGAACTCTTGATCACCGCCGCCCACCCCCCGGACGAATCGCCCGCCCGATCCTCCGCGCCGTGAGCCGGACGGCCCGGTCGGAGTGGTCCGCAACCGACGCGATGCTCTGTCCCGGCGGCTCCCGCATGCGTCCCAGCGACTCCAGCAGACAGATGAGCTGGTCGGCGGTGGGGTCGGTGCTCACCATTCGCCTTGCCTCCCCGCGCCAGAACACCGCCGGAATGTTCTGCTCGTCGGGGGTCTCGCGCGACCAGAGGTCTTGGACCGTGTGGGCCTTCACGGTGTCGGGCTTCATCGAAGATGACGTACTGGACGTCGTCTTGGACGACAATGCTCCGTCGACCAGAGTCACCCAGTCCGCCAGGCTTCGTCGGGGATTGGGGTCGTGGCGCACCAGCCGGTCGACCGCCGCCGCCCGCACATGCGGATGGGCTTCGGCCGGCAACACCTCGAAAGGCATCCCCGTCACGGTCGTGGACCGCGCATAGGCCTGATCCAGTGCTTCCGCGTAGTATCTACCCACAAGCAATTCACCAAGATGTGGGTCGGTGTCCGACCGCGTCGCCCGAAATGCGTCCGCACGAGCCACCACCGCATCCCACCCCCGCGCACTCGCTGCCGAGGGCGTTCGCGCCGCCACCGCCTCCACGACATGGGCCAGACAGTGCGACACATAGCGCCCCGCCATCGTGCACATCGTGGCCGCCGACGTGATGTAGGCATCCCCATTGTGCGCAAACACCGCTTCGGCCGACGTGAACACACACTCATCACGCCACCGGCTGGGCTCGATGTGCAGACACGCGGCCTCGGCCCCGGCCACATCCCCCTTCTTGGACCGTGCCATCGCCGTTTCCGCAGCACAGGCCCGGGGCTCTTCCGTGGTCGGGCAGACAGGTGCGTCACCCGAAGCCGTCCCTTCCGGCACCGACTGTGTGGGCAGGAGCAACCCATCCACCGGCCCACCACCCGGCCGTGTCCGTTGCTTCACCGCCCGCTTGCCTTGCTCGTAGAGGTGCGGTCGATGCATGGTCGACGCACACCAGGCCTGCGAGCCCGCATCCGTGAGCAGTCCGCAGATCTCGGGGTCGGCCGCCGTGGCCCGGTCGAGCAAGGTCCGCACCACCATCAGCCGTGCTTCCGGGGTGGTCAGGCTGTCTCGCAGCTGCGCCCGACCCACCGGCCCGCTGTTCCACTGCAGCACCGCTGCATCCACATCGACGGTGGGACCATCATCGCCACCACTGCGCAGCCAGGCACCCGCACCCACCAGCCCCACCGTGACCAGAGTGGCCAGCAGGCCCGGAACCAACGCTGCAAGCTTCTTCGACACGGCGGCTCACGGACAGGAACGAGGAGGTCGGGCCGATGCCCGGGCGGGCCATTGTGTCACAGCGGCGGCGCCTTCAGCCCACCTGGTCAGACCACGCACCCCGCTCTGCGATAGGTCGGGTCCCCCGCCTCCCCGGTCTCTTCCATGATTCGCCTGGCCATCGACCGTCCAGTGGGCGTCGCCGTCGGCATCCTCCTCGTGATGCTCTTCGGCTTGCTGAGCGTGGCCGACCTGCCCGTCCAGCTGACGCCCGACGTCTCCATCCCCTCCATCACCGTCACCACGGCCTGGCCCGGCGCCGCACCGGCAGAGGTCGAAAAAGAGGTGCTCCTCCCCCAAGAGGAGGTCCTCAAGAGCGTCGACGGCCTCGACCGCATGGTGGGCGAAGCCTCCGACGGGTCCGCCAACCTCACCCTCGAATTCGAGGTGGGCACCCCCATGGAAGAGGCGCTGGTGCGGGTGAGCAACCGCCTGTCCCAGGTGGCCGACTACCCCGACGCCGCCCGCGAGCCCGTCCTCGCCACCGCCGACACCGCCGGCCCACCCATGGCCGTCCTCACCGTCACCGGCCGCGGCGACCGCACCCCCATCGCCGCCCGCACCTGGGTGCTCGAGACCATCATTCCCCGCTTCGAGCGCATCCCCGGCGTGGCGTCCGTGCGCATGTTCGGCGGCCGCGACACCGAAGTCCAGGTGCGCTTCGACCCCGACGCCCTCGCCAGCCGCGGCATCCCCCCCGGCGAGCTCGTGGCCGCCGTGCAAGCCGGCCTGTCCGACGTCTCCGGCGGCGACGTGGAGCTCGGCAAGCAGCGCTTCACCGTGCGCACCGAGGTGGCCCCCGACCACGCCGAAGCCCTCGAAGCGCTCGTGGTGCGGGTCCAGCCCGACGGCTCCGTGGTGCGGGTGGGCGACGTCGCCACCGCTTCCATCGGCCTGCGCGAAGCCAGCCGCTACGTCATCAACGACGGCAAGCCCTCCCTCGCCATGCTCTTCGACCGCGAGGCCGGCTCCAACGTCCTCGAAGTCACCGAAGCCGTCATCGCCGAAGCCGAGCGCCTCGACGCCGAGGTGATGGCCACGCGGGGCCTGCGCCTGCAGGTGGTGTCCGACCAACGCGCCTACATCCGCGGCGCCCTCGACCTCGTCCGCAACAACCTGCTCGTCGGAGGTGCCCTCGCAGTGGGCGTCTTGCTGCTGTTCCTCCGCAGCTTCGCCGCCTCGGGCATCATCGCCACCGCCATCCCCGTGTGTGTGGTGGGCACCGTCCTGGGCATGACCCTGCTCGGCCGCAGCCTCAACGTGGTGTCGCTCGCCGGCATGGCCTTCGCGGTGGGAATGGTTGTGGACAACGCCATCGTCGTCCTCGAAAACATCGACACCTGGCGCCGTCGCGAGGCCGACCCCGCCGTCGCCGCCCACAAGGCCACCCGCGAGGTCTGGGGCGCCCTCATCGCCTCCACCGCCACCACCGCCGCCGTCTTCATCCCCATCATCGCGTGGCAGGACGAAGTGGGCGAGCTGCTGCGCGATGTCGCCGTGGCCATCACCATCGCCGTGGCCTTGTCGCTCGTGGTGTCGGTGCTCGTGATTCCGTCCGCCGCCGCACGCTGGCTGGGCCCGAGCCTCCAACCATCCACCGCAGGAAGCCGCGCCAGCCGGGTCCGCGACCGACTTGTCCACAGGGTGCGCCAGGTGGTGGACAGCCGCACCAAGAGCCTCGTGGTGGTGCTGTCTGCGCTGTTCTTCGCCGGCTCGGTGGGTGCCACGATGGTGCCGTCGATGGAGTACCTCCCCACCGGCAACCGCAACTTCATGTTCGCGGTGGTGGTGCCGCCCACCGGCTACGGCGTCGAGGAGATGTACGACATCGGGAAGACCGTCCAGGAACGCCTGAAGCCCCACGTGCAGGGCCATGGCGACGCCCAGCCACAGGTCTTCCGCAGCTTCTTCGTGGCCCTCCCCGGACGCGGCTTCATGGGTGCCGGCGCCGCCGACCCTGCCGACATCGGACCGGTCGTGGGCCTCATCAACGGCCTGCTGCGCAGCGTTCCCGGCGTGATGGGCTTCGGCAGCCAGGCCAGCTTGTTCGGCCGCTCTCTGTCCAGCGGACGGGGCGTGGAGGTCGAGCTGTCGGGCGCAGACACCCCCACCCTGGTGGAGGCCGGCAAGGTGGTGATGGGCAAGCTGTCCGAAGTTCTCCCCAGCGCCCGTGTGCGCCCCAACCCCGCCCTCGACCTCGGCGGACCCGAGCTCCGCATCCTTCCGCGCCGCGAGGTGGCCGCCAGCATGGGCCTCCACGCCGCCGAGGTGGGCGCGGCTGTGGATACCTTTGTGGACGGCCGCATCGTGGGCGAGCTGGCCCCGGTCGGACAGCCCCGCCTCGACGTGGTCGTGGCCGCCCATCCATCCGCCGACAGCCCCGCCAGCCTCCTCGCCATGCCCCTGGCCACCCCCGCCGGACCGGTCGTCCCCCTGGCCACCGTCGCCCGCGCCGAAGAGACCCGCTCGCCCACCACCATCCGCCGCATCGAGCGCAAGCGGGCCATCACCCTCGAGGTCACCCCACCCGACGACCTCCCCATCGAGGCCGCCCTCGCCCGCATCCGCACCGAAGTCCTCTCCGAGGTCACCCTCCCCGACACCGTCGACGTCTCCCTTTCGGGCGCCGCCGGCAAGCTCGAAGAGGCCCGCGACCGCATGCTGGGCGTGCTCGGACTGGCCACGGTCATCTCCTTTCTGCTGCTGGCCGCCCTGTTCGAGGACTTCATCGCACCGCTCGTCATCCTCGTGACCGTCCCCCTGGCCGGCGCAGGCGGTGTGCTGGGCCTCCGCGCGGTCGACGCCACCCTCGGTCCCCAGCCCCTCGACATGCTCTCGGCGCTCGGCTTCGTCATCCTCATCGGGGTCGTCGTCAACAACGCCATCCTCATCGTCGACGGCGCCCTACACCGCCTGCGCACGGGGATGTCCCTCACCGACGCCACCACCCGGGCCGTCGAAGCCCGCGTGCGTCCCATCTTCATGGCCTCGCTCACCTCACTCGCCGGCCTGCTGCCCCTGGTGTTGTTCCCCGGCTCGGGCTCGGAGCTCTACCGTGGGGTGGGGGCCATCGTGCTGGGGGGGCTGGCGCTGTCGACGGCGCTCACGTTGGTGGTGGTGCCGGCGTTGTTTGCGCTGGTGTGGCGGGTCAGGGGTTCTTGAGCGGTGCTACTGGCCGGGACGTCGACAGCTCGGCTACCAGCGGCCAGCGGCCAGCGGCCAGCCTGGTTGTGCAGGGTGCTGTACGCGTGGTGGTGGGCGTGATGGAGTGCCACTGCATGGGGTCGTCCGCCTCCACACTCGAGCGCGCCACAACAGAGCTGGCTGCTGGCCGCTGGCCGCTGGTAGCCGCAGCACCACCACCCTTTCGACCTGCGGCCAGTGACCGTCCAATCGAATCGTGTCGAGGTGAGATGTGTCGGAGCGTTGCGGCAGTGTGGGCTTCCAGCGGCCAGACGCCAGCGGCCAGCCTGGTTGTGCAGGGTGCTGGACGCGTGGTGGTGGGCGTGATGGAGTGCCACTGCATGGGGTCGTCCGCCTCCACATTCCAGCGCGCCACAACACAGCTGGCTGCTGGCCGCTGGCCGCTGGTAGCCGCAGCACCACCACCCTTTCGACCTGCGGCCAGTGACCGTCCAATCGAATCGTATCGAGGTGAGATGTGTCGGAGCGTTGTGGCAGTGTGGGCTTCCAGCGGCCAGACGCCAGCGGCCAGCCTGGTTGTGCCGAGTGCTGGACGCGTGGTGGTGGGCGTGATGGAGTGCCACTGCATGGGGTCGTTCGCCTCCACATTCGAGCGCGCCACAACAGAGCTGGCTGCTGGCCGCTGGCCGCTGGTAGCCGCAGCACCACCACCCTTTCGACCTGCGGCCAGTCTGGTTGTGCCGAGTGCTGTACGCGTGGTGGTGGGCGTGATGGAGTGCCACTGCATGGGGTCGTTCGCCTCCACATTGGAGCGCGCCACAACAGAGCTGGCTGCTGGCCGCTGGCCGCTGGTAGCCGCAGCACCACCACCCTTTCGACCTGCGGCCCTTGTCGTGCCTCTGGTCCGGACCTCGGCGGGCGAGGTTGCGCTGTGGCACCGTCAAGACCTGCCCCTCGAATCCACATGAATATCCCCGGGACACGTTTCCACGCGTTCCACCCGGGGATAACCCCGGGGAAAGACGGGGGAACACCCTCCAATCCCGGGGGCGGCCATCTGAGCCCCTCCAGTTGCCCCCGGGCTTCCCCGGGCTTCCCCCGGGCCATCCATCGACACAAACCCCGGGGACGCTCCGCGACAATCCCCCACACTACGCCATCTCCAGCGTTTTCCCCCGCATCCCCGGGGTCGATAGATCGACGATGACGATCGATCCAAACCAAATTCTCTTCATTCATTCACATCGATCGCTAGTCCGGGCTCTTGGCCGGGACCGGTGGCCGCCCCCCCCATCAGCGGGGTAGTGCGTGCGACCACTGCGCTATCTGGAGCTTCTATGGACCTCTACATCGAGCGTGACCAGCTCATCCGAGGACTTGCCCGCGTGCAGGGTGTGGTCGAGCGTCGCACCACCAACCCCGTCCTGTCCCATGTGCTCCTCAGTGCACAGGGCGACTCCCTCCAGATGACCGCCACCGACAGCGCGCTCACGCTCGTGGCGGACTACCCGGCCACCGTCGAGACGGCCGGTGAGCTGTCGGTCGATGCCCAGCGCCTCTTCCAGATCGCGCGCACGCTCACCGACTCCACCGTGCACCTCGCGCTGTCCAAGGCCAATCGCCTGCACATCAAGTGCGGCAAGGCCGAGTTCAACGTGGTGGGCTCGAGCCCCGACGACTACCCGCCCGTCCCCACCCGCGACGAACGGGCCCGGCTCACGGTCTCCGGTGGCGCCCTCCGCCGCATCATCGAAGAAACGCTGTCGAGCATCTCCGCCGACGACAACCGCTACGGCCTCAACGGCGGCCACCTCGAACAGATCACCACCGACGACGGCCAGGCCCGCCTCCGTCTGGTCACCACCGACGGCAGCCGCCTGTCGTGGTCCGAGACCGCCTTCGAGGGTGAGTTCGGCCTGGGCGAGCGCATGCTCATCCCCCGCAAGGCCCTGGGCGAGGTCAAGAAGCTCGTCGAGCTCGACGACGCCAGCTGGACCGTCTCCTTCGGCCAGCGCTCCGCCGCCTTCTCCACCGAAGGCCTCACGCTCATGCTGCGGCTCATCGACGGCGAGTTCCCCGACTACCGCCAGGTTCTCCCCAGCGCCGCCAAGCGCCGGGTGCGGGTCCAGCGCGGCCCCTTCTCGCAGGCCCTCAAGCGCGTCAGCATCATGGCCTCCGACCGCAACCACTCGGTCCGCTTCGCCTTCGACGAAGACCGCCTCGTCATGACCGCCCACAACGTCGATGCCGGCGATGTGCGCGAAGAGCTGCCCGCCGACCTCGAAGGCACCCCGCTCTTCACCGGCTTCAACGTGCGGTACTTCCAGGACATCCTGTCGGCCACCCGCGGCGAAGAGCTGGTGCTCGAGCTCGGCGAGCCCCTCGACCCCTGCCTGGTGCGCATCCCCGAACGCGACGACGCCATGTTCGTCGTGATGCCGATGCGGCTCGACTGACCACCGCCCCCGGTGCGCCTGGTCTCGCTCTCGGTCGTCGACTGGCGCAACCTTCCTGCTGCTCAGCTCGACACCAACGCCCGCTTTGTCGTGCTGCACGGCGACAACGCCCAGGGGAAGACCAACCTCCTCGAGGCCGCCTGGACGCTCGCCACCCTGCGCAGCTTCCGGGAGAGCCGCCTGAAGCGCCTGGTCCGGCACGGGCAAGACGCCGCGCGCATCGATGGCACCGTGGTGGGTGAGATCGGACGTCGGCGCCTGCGCTGGGGTCGGTCCAACGCCTCTTCGGGCGGACGCACGCTGCAGCTCGACGGCCAGAACGTGCGCCAGCTGCGCGACTGGTTCGCCGTCCTGCGTGCGGTGTTGTTCTGCCCCGAGCACGCGTCCATCATCCGGGGTGGGCCCGATGCCCGACGCAGCTTCGTCGACCGGGCCGCCTTCACCACCCGACCGGCCCACCTCGATGTCGTGCGCAAGTACACGCGGGCCCTGCGCCACAAGGCGGCCCTGCTGCGGTCGCCCGGTGGGGTGCCTCGGGCTCAGATCGAAGCCTGGAACGCACAGCTGTCGGTCCTGGGGGGTCAGCTGGCGGCGCGGCGGTCGGTCGCGCTGGCGGAGCTGTCAGGGCCCTTTGTGGAGGCCCATCGCGCCATCGCAGGTGCGGGTGCGGGGGTGGCACGGCTGCGGATGCGGGGTGTGGGCAAGGCCGACCCTGCGCAACGTCTCGACGCCCATGAGGTGGCCGAACAGCTCGCGGAGAAGCTCGCCGCCGTGCTCGACGACGAACGCCGCCAGCACCGATGCCTGGTGGGCCCTCACCGCGACGACCTCGTGGTGGAGCTCGACGGTCACCCGGCGCGCAACTTCGCCAGCCAGGGCCAGGCCCGGTCGCTCGTGCTGTCGTTGAAGCTCGCCGAGCTGGGTGCCGCCCGGGGTCGCGGGCTGTCGCCCCTCTTCCTCCTCGACGACCTCACCAGCGAGCTCGACCAGGGCCGGATGCGGCGCCTGATGGATGTTCTCGCCGACCTCGACAACCAGGTGTGGGTCACCACCACCGACCCCCGCTGGTTGGGTCCCCTGCCCGGCGGAGACGTCGCTGCGTACCGGGTGGTGCAAGGTGCGGTCCACCCCGGCGGAGGACTCCCCGAGGAGTAGTTGAGAATGCCCTTGATGACGGCATTCTTGCAGGGTGTCCAGGGGGTGGACGAAGGGGGGTGGAGCGGTTATCCGGCGGGGGTTGGCACCCTCCCGTCCGGTGGTCGTGAACACGCGTTGCTCGCGGATCGACAGCGCGGCCGCGCCCACGGTCTGGATGGTGTGGTGCGGCCCCCCCGTCCCCGTCTCCGAGGCCTCTTTCAGACGCCCCTCGAAGGGTGACGGCACCGCTTCCCCGGTCCCCGCCGACTCCCGCCCGGTCCCCCGCCGACTTCCGCCCGTCGCCCCCCACCCCCCGATTCCATTCCCCGGGAGAGCCCCCCATGGAGCCCCAAGACAGCACCACCGAGCCGGTGGTGACCGACGCCTCCACGTCGATGCCCGCCGCATCCGAAGACTACGATGCCAGCGCCATCAGCGTGCTCAAGGGTCTCGAGGCCGTCCGCAAGCGTCCCGCGATGTACATCGGCTCCACCGGTCCCCAAGGCCTGCACCACCTCGTCTACGAGGTCGTCGACAACAGCATCGACGAAGCCATGGCCGGCTTCTGCTCGTCGGTCCACGTGGTCATCCACGAAGATGGCTCCATCTCCATCCGCGACGACGGCCGCGGCATCCCGGTCGACATCCACCCCGAAGAAGGCCGCCCCGCTGCCGAGATTGCCCTCACCGTGCTCCATGCCGGCGGCAAGTTCAAGAAGGGCAGCTACCAGGTCTCCGGTGGTCTCCACGGCGTGGGCGTGTCCTGTGTGAACGCCCTGTCCGAGTGGCTCCAGCTCGACGTCTGGCGCGACGGCTCCCGCTGGCAGCAGCGCTACACCCGCGGCCATCCGGTCACCACCCTCGAAGCCGTCGGCGACCAGGGCGACGAAAAGGGCACCCGCGTCCACTTCCAGCCCGACCCCGAGATCTTCCGCGAGACCACCACCTTCAGCTTCGACGTCCTGTCCCGCCGGCTGCAGGAGCTCGCCTTCCTCAACCCCGGCGTCACCATCACCATGGTCGACCGCCGCGAAGACACCAAGGTCGAGTACCACTACGAGGGCGGCCTCTCGAGCTTCGTCGAGCACCTCAACGAAGCCCGCACCCCGCTGCACAAGTCGGTGATTCACGTCCAGGGCGAGCGCGACCGCATCCAAGCCGACGTCGCCTTCCAATGGACCAGCTCGTACGCCGAGACCATCCTCTCGTTCACCAACAACATCAACACCATCGACGGTGGCACGCACGTCTCGGGGCTCAAGGCCGCGCTCACCCGCACGGTCAACAACTACGCCTCGCAGAACAACCTGCTCAAGTCCAACAAGGGCGCCACCATCTCGGGCGACGACATCCGCGAGGGCCTCACCTGCGTGGTGAGCGTGAAGGTGCCCGAACCACAGTTCGAAGGGCAGACGAAGACCAAGCTGGGTAACACCGAGGTGAAGGGCGTTGTAGAGGGTATTCTCAACGACACCCTCTTCGCCTACCTCGAAGAGAACCCCAGCGTGGCCAAGTCGGTCATCTCCAAGGCCGTGGAAGCCGCCCGCGCCCGCGAAGCCGCCCGGAAGGCCCGTGAGCTCGCCCGGCGCAAGTCCGCCCTCGAAGGCGGCGACCTCCCCGGCAAGCTGTCCGACTGCCAGGAACGCGACCCCTCCAAGTGCGAGCTGTACCTGGTCGAGGGTGCCAGTGCAGGGGGCTCGGCCAAGCAGGGCCGCGACCGCCGCACCCAGGCCATCCTGCCCCTGCGCGGCAAGATCTTGAACGTGGAGAAGGCGCGCTTCGACCGCATGCTCTCCAACGAGGAGATTCGCACCCTCATCTCGGCGCTGGGCACGGGCATCGGCCCCGACTTCAACACCGAGAAGCTGCGCTACCACCGCATCATCATCATGACCGACGCCGACGTCGACGGCTCGCACATCCGCACGCTGCTGCTCACGTTCTTCTACCGGCAGATGCATGCGCTGGTGTCGGGCGGCCACCTCTTCATCGCCCAGCCGCCGCTGTACAAGGTGAAGAAGGGCCGCAAGCAGCAGTACCTCAAAGACGACCCCGCCCTCGAAGACTTCCTGCTCGACCAGGGCCTGCGCTCGCTCGTGCTCGAGCTGCCTGGCGGCGACGTGGTGGAAGGCACGGCGCTCGGTCCCAGCATCGAGAAGATTCGCCGGTACGTGGCCACGCTCGACCGCCAGAGCCGCCGTGCGCTGCCCGAAGTGCTCGACGTCTGGTACGGCATGAAGGGCCACCACATCGACTTCTCCGACCGCGACGCCCTCGAAGCCGCCGCCGAGAAGGTCATCGAGCGAATCGAGCTGGTCGCCCCCGACCTCCACGTCTCCGAGGTCCGCATCACCCGCGACCACGGTCCCATCGGCGAAGAGCGCCCCGAGCTCGAGGTGCCCGTCCTCGAGGTCGTCACCCTGCGCAACGGCGAAGAGCGTCGCACCCGCCTGCGGCCCGCTTCTGCCGATGCCGAGGGCCTCATCCGCCTGGTCGACTCCCTGCACGAAGCTCTGCCGCTGCCGCTCGTCATGACCGGCGCGATGGTGCCCATCCAGTCGTGGCGCGTGCTGCTGCACTCGGTGCTCGAAGGTGCGCGCAAGGGCTACGACATCCAGCGCTACAAGGGTCTCGGCGAGATGAACCCCGACCAGCTCTGGGAGACCACCATGGACCCCGAGCGCCGCACCCTGCTGCAGGTGCACGAAGAAGACCGGGGCCAGTCCGACCACATCTTCAGCGTGCTGATGGGCGATGCGGTGGAGCCCCGCCGGGCCTTCATCCAGAACCACGCCCTCGACGTCCGCAACCTCGACATCTGACCACCCGACCCGGCCGGGCTTTCACAGGCTTGGCCGACCCCACCCCGAGCGGGCGGGATACCCCCACGCGCGAGCCCTGGCCTCCGTGCCCGGGTCTTCTGGAGGAGCCATGCGAGGCAGCCGCATCTCGGGCCTTGGACACCACGTCCCCGAGCGCGTCGTCACCAACCACGACCTCACCCAGTGGATGGACACCAGCGACGAGTGGATTCGCCAGCGGTCCGGCATCGTCGAGCGCCGGTGGGTGGAAGGCGATGTGGGGGCCTCCGACCTCGCCGTCCCGGCCGCACAGCAGGCGCTGGCCGAAGCGGGCATCGAAGCGTCCCAGCTCGACATGATCATCTTCGCCACGCTGTCGCCCGACATCAACTTTCCGGGCTCCTCGTGCCTGCTGCAGGCCAAGCTGGGCGTCCCCGGCATCGCCACCCTCGACATCCGCAACCAGTGCACGGGCTTCGTCTACAGCCTGGCCATCGCCGACCAATTCATCCGCACCGGGATGATGAACCACATCCTCGTGGTGGGCGGCGAGGTGCACAGCAGCGGCCTCGACATCTCCACCCGTGGCCGCGACGTCACCGTGCTCTTTGGCGACGGTGCCGGTGCTGCGGTCGTCTCGGCCGCCGACAACCCCGAGCGCGGCATCCTGGGCCACAAGCTGCACGCCGATGGCCGCCACCACGACATCCTGATGCTGGGCGCGCCCGCCAGTGGCAAGAACCCGCGGCTCACCCCCGAGATGCTCGACGAAGGCCTGCACTACCCCAAGATGAACGGCCGCGCGGTGTTCAAGCACGCCGCCACGCGCTTCCCCGAGGTCATCGTCGAGGTGCTCGAGGCCCACGGCTACGGCCCCACCGACATCGACATGCTCATCCCGCACCAGGCCAACCTGCGCATCAATGAGTTCGTCGCAAAGCGTCTCGGCCTGTCCCCGGACAAGGTGCACAACAACATCCAGCGGTACGGAAACACCACCGCTGCATCGATTCCCATCGCATTGCATGAAGCTGTGCAAGGCGGACGCATCCAGGAAGGCGACCTCGTGGTTCTCGCTGCATTCGGCGCGGGCCTCACCTGGGGCGCCTCCCTCATTCGCTGGTAGGAAGACCCCACGTGGACGTCCGCAAGCTGCTCAACAGCCGCCTCATCCTGGTCACGGGCAAGGGAGGCACGGGGAAGACCACCGTGTCGGCCGCGCTCGGGCGTCTCTCCGCCGAACGCGGGCAGCGCACCATCGTGGCCGAGGTGGACACCTTCCGGCCGGCGCTCACGCCCATGCTCGGCAGGAAGCCCGCCTACGAGCCCACTTCCGTGGCGCCCAACCTCCACATCTGCAACATCTCGTGGCGTGAAGCGCTGGTGGAGTGGCTCAAGGCCCACGTCCCCGGCCAGCGGGTGGTGCGCCGCATCCTCGACAACAAGCTGGTCCAGACCTTCCTCGACGCCACCCCCGGCCTGCGCGAGACCGTCATCCTCTCGCGGGTGGTCACGCTGCTCGAAAAGTACGACCGCGTGGTGGTCGACATGCCGGCCAGCGGCCACGCCATCAGCCTGCTGGGCGTGCCCAACGTCGCCATCGGCCTGATGCGCGGCGGGCCCATCCGCGACCGAGCCCAGGTCATCCTCAAGCACCTGTCGGCCCCCACCACCGCGCTGGTCATCGTGGGCCTTCCCGAAGAGATGGTGGTCAACGAAACGGTCGAGCTGTGGCAGCGCCTCCAGAAGGAAGTGCCCACCCTGCGGCCGCCGCTCGTGGTGCTCAACCGAGCGGCCTTGCCCAGCCTCAGCGCCCACGAACGCACCCTGCTCGAGCGCCTCGAACAGCTCGACCCCTCCACCCTCACCACCGCCCAGCGAGAGCTCATCCGCGCAGGCCGGTGGGAAGCCACCCTCGAAGCCTCCACTGCCGAGTCCCTCGCCCGGCTCGATGAAGAGCTGGGAGTGCCCGTGATTCCGGTCGCCCGACTCGGTGCTCTGGGCGGCTTCGATGGCGGCCCGGTCCGCATTGTGCAGCAGGTGGCTTCCACCTTGGTGCGTGCAGAGCTTGCGGCCACCGGGCCCACGAACGGGGGGGTGGGCCGATGAGCTTCAGCGCCACGCAACTGCACGCCAGCCAGGGTCCGCCCTTGGGCGACCTCATCGGCGACCGCAAGCTCGTCGTGTGTGTGGGCTCGGGCGGTGTGGGCAAGACCACCACCGCCGCCGCCATCGGGCTCCAGGCCGCCATCCAGGGCCGCAAGGTGCTCGTGCTCACCATCGACCCCGCCCGGCGCCTGGCCAACTCGCTGGGGCTGTCCCGCTTCGGCAACGACGAAACGCAGATCGACCTGTCCGCGCTGCCCGAAGCCAAGGGCGAGCTGTGGGCCATGATGCTCGACCAGCAGCAAACCTTCGACGACCTCATCGCCCGCATCGCCCCCAGCGACGAACGCCGCGACGCCATCCTCAACAACCGCGTCTACCGCGCCACCGCCGACAACATCTCGGGCAGCCAGGACTACATGGCCACCGAGAAGCTCTACGACGTCGTGGAGAGCGGCCGGTACGAGCTGGTGGTGCTCGACACCCCGCCGGTCAAGAACGCCCTCGACTTCCTCGAAGCCCCCGGCCGCCTGGCCCGCTTCCTCGACAAGCGCGTGATGAAGTGGTTCTTGTCGCCCTACGACAAGGAACGCGTCTTCGGTCGGCTGCTCACCAGCACCAGTGCCGTGGTCTTCCGGCTGCTGTCGCATGTGTTCGGCCGCGAATTCCTCGACGACCTCGCCGAGTACTTCCAGCACTTCCGCGACCTCTACGACGGCTTCCGCGAGCGCCAGGAAGCCGTGGTGGAGATGTTCCACGACCGCCGACGCACCAGCTTCTTCATCGTGTGCGCCCCCAACGGTCCGTCCACGGAAGTCGCCCGCTTCTTCCTCGACGAGCTGCGCGTGCGGCGGATGCCCAACCCCGGCATCATCGTCAACCAGCGCCACCTCACGCAGGGTGAGCGCCTCGATGCCCGCGGCGAGCTGGGTGGCACCATCGACGGCCTGTCCACCGACCTCTCCCCGGCTGCCGGCAACTCTCTGATGGCGCGCCTCGGTGCGGCCCATCGTCGCCTGCTGGGCCTGTCCACCGCCGAAGAAACCATCGTCTCGAGCCTGCTGGGCGCCCTCCGCGCCGACCAACAGAGCTGGCAGGTGCCGCGCCTCGACGATGAGGTGAACGACCTCGCCGGCCTGGCCCGCGTGGGCGCCTTCCTGTTCCGGCGGTCGTAGGCTCGGCTACCGCTGCAGCTCCAGCACCTGCTCCAGCCGGGGGCGGGTGAGGGTGAGCGGCGGCTGGGGAAGCGGCAGGATGCGCTGACGCAGCTTGGGGTCGGCGATCTGGGTGCGCAGGCGGGAGAGGTCGGTCTGGTCGGCCACCAGGATGCGGTCCCACTGCGACTGTTCGCGCACCCGATGCACGGCTTCGGTGGGCGAGGTGGCGTGGACCACGGTCTCCACCTCGGGCAGCAGCGCCCGAATCTCTTCGAACAGAGGACGGCTGCGGCTCACCACCAGCAGGCGCAGGTCGGCGTCGGCCCGCACGGCGGAGAACCAGAGGTCGGTGTCGGCGGGCACCGAGATGCGCATGGACGTGCCCTCGCCCAGGGTGCTCTGGACGTCGATGTGGCCGCCAAGCTCCTCGACGTAGCACCGCACCAGGTACAGGCCGAGGCCGGTGCCCTGTCCGCCTCGGCGGGTGGTGAAGAAGGGCTCGAAGATGCGGCTCTGCACCTCGGAGGGCATGCCCACACCGTTGTCTGTGACCTCAATCCAGCAGTGGTCGTCGGGCGTGGTGCCGCCCCGAACGGTGATGGTGCCTGCGCCGTCCACGCACGCACGGGCGGCGTTCTGGATGAGGTTCGTGACGATCTGTTCCATGCGACGGGGCGACACCCGCACGGTGGGCAGGGGTGGTACGGCGAAGTCGATGGCGACTTCGGGGGGGAGCTCTGCGCTGCACATGTGCACGGTGCGGTCGACGAGCTCGTGCAGGGCGATGGCTTCCATGGGGTCGGAGGCGGTGTGGGCGAGGTCGGACAGCTCGCGGGTGACCCCCTGGATGCGCCGCACGCCGTGACCGAAGTCGTTCATGAGGTCGGCGATGGCCGCGTGATCGATGGGGTCGTCCTGGACCAGGTCTTGGAGCACCGACGCGTTCATGGCCAGGAATGTGAGGGGGTTGTTGATCTCGTGGGCCACCCCGGCCGCGAGGGTGCCCACCTCGGCCAGGCGTTCGGCCCGGAGCAGCTGGCCACGGAGGTTCTGGCGGTCGGTTTCGTCGTGTGTGATGGCCAGCACCTGCACGATCTTGCCGTCGGCGCTGCGGATGGGGCTGAACGTGAGGGCGAACCAGATGGTTTCGTCGGGACCGGTGCGGGGCGGCTCGACCGGCAAGCTCAGGCGGCACATGGGCAGGTGGACTGTCTCGCCGGTGCTCGCTCGGTTGAAGGCGTCGACGGCGTCGAGGCCCCGCAGGACGGGGTGGTCGCGGATGTCGACCACACCGGTGGCCACGAAGTCGAAGGACCGCAGCCCCCGACGTCGGGTGAGGTTGGGCACCGAGCGCAGAGGTCGACCCGACGGCGTGAACAGGTGCATGCCAAAGGGCCCGGCCTTGAAGATCTGGGCGAGCAGCTGGATGTTCTCGGCGTCGCGGACCTCGGCTTCGGACTGTCGCCGGCGGGCGGTGCGGAGGCGGATGAGGAGATCGGACTGCTCGAAGTAGGCGATGCCGCCCGCGATGCAGACGAACAGTGCGCTGACGATGAGAAAGCGCCCGGCAGCGTCCCATAGGTGGGACAGCTCTTGGGACAGCACCCGGTTCTCGGCACGAAGGTGGCCAGCCAGCTCGGAGCGGTAGGCCTGTCCCGAGCGCGGTGCGTCCAGCAGAGCACGCACTTCGGGACCCAGGCGGCGGTCGGTGGCCATCTCTGCCTGGAGTGTGCCGATGGCGACATCGGAGTCCAGGGCAACGACCCATCCCACCCGGTGCTGCACGAGGGTGCGCCGCTGGTCGACCGCATGTCCGAGCCACAGCGCACCCACCGCCAGAGCGATGCCCACCACCACCACGAACACTGCGCCCACGCGGCCGATAGACCGGTAGCCCCCGAGCAGGCGATGTGATGCGGGATCCGCAGGCATGGTCCTCCCTCCTGCGCATCGTCGCACTGTCGGGCGCCAGACGGAAGGCACGAACCCCACCCAATCGCGCCTGTATTTGTGGGATGGCGTTGACGGTTGCATCCCGTCCCGCCACTACGGCGGGGAAGCGATATGCTGGCAGCCACACCCCGCTTGGAGTCCTCGATGACGGTCGCAGCTGTTGCCCTCGCCACCACGCTCCTCAGCTCGACGGCCACCGCGGGCAAGATGCCCCTGGACTCGCTCAACCGCGTGCACGCTGGTCTGGCCATCACCGACAACGGCTCGGGTCTCGGCGGTGTCGTCGGGCTCGACTCTCGCCTCACTCGGATGATCTTCGTCGACCTGGGAGGGTTCTATACCCCCGGTGACCAGCAATACGACGCCGGCATCGATCCCGAGACATCCGCCCCCAAGGACTGGTACACGATGCGCAACGGGCTGTACGCCGCTCCCGGGATGCGCATCCCCCACCGGTACCAGGATGGCTTCAACTGGGATGTGGTCGGGCGCCTGGGCTTCGCGGCTCTGTGGATCGCCGACGAATCGCAGCGCATCATCCCCCAGACCGAAGCCCTCGTGTACAGCGAAGCCGCCCTGCTCGCTGGCGCAGACGTCCTCTTGCGCATGGACGACTTCGGCGTGCGGATGTCGGGCAAGGCGTACGGCTGGAATTCCTACTCGCCGGTCGCACGCATCGAAACCAATGTGCTGCGGCCCCAATTCACCATCGAAGGCGTCTACCAGTTCTGACCCACCACGCCCTGTGGGGTCATGACCACGGCCCGCAAAACCGATCCCGGAGACACCACCCGGTCATCGGAGGCGGAGTCGATGGAAGCCACGGACTGCATCCCCCTGGACGGTGTTCTCACCGTCATTGGACGCCTCCCCACCCGAGGTCAGGTGCGCTTGCACGACAGCCTCACGGTGCATGAGCTGTCGGCGGGCGACATCCTGTTCTGGACCGGCCACGAAGGTGGCAGCGTGTACTTCGTGGAGTCGGGCGAGCTCTCCATCTGGTGGGAGACCCCCGATGGGGAGCAGGAGCTGCTGCGCTTTGCCGGGCCGGGCGAAATGGTCACGCCGGGGGCTCTGCTGGACCGCTCGCCGCGTCGACGCAGCTGCCTGGCGGAGAAGGTCACGCGGGTCATCGAGCTGACTGCGGTGGGCTTCGAGCGACTGACCGCACTGGATCCGAAGACCGCCGCGCGCGTGCTGGAAGGCCTGAGCGCCTGTGCGGAAGACCATCCGGACTCGGGTGACCCGGCCAACCAGATGAGCTGGCTGGACTCGCTGCCCGCCAGCTACTGACAGCGGGCAGACCAGCCGGTCATCCCCGCGGGCCTACTTGTCGGTGATGTGGAATTCCACGCGACGGTTGTTGGCGCGGCCTTCGCTCGTGCGGTTCGTGTCGATGGGCCGCTCTTCACCGAAGCCCTGCGGCGACAGGCGGCTGCCGGCGATGCCCTGGCCCTTGAGGTAGTCGAAGACCGCCTGGGCACGCTGCTGGCTGAGGCGCTTGTTGAGCGACTCGGAGCCTTGGCTGTCGGTGTGGCCTTCGATGCGCACCTTGATGGCGGGGTAGTCGCGAAGGACCTGTGCCACGCTGTTCAGGATGTCGTACGAGGCCGGCAGGATGCGCGAGCGACCCGACTGGAAGAGCACCTTTTCCTGGATCTCGATGCGGTCGGCCGTGACCCGGATGTTGTCGGGCTTGACGTCGGGGCAGCCGTCTTCGTCGAGGTACTCGTTGATGTTCTCGGGTTCGTCGGGGCACTTGTCGGCGAAGTCGGGCACGCCATCGAGGTCGCGGTCGGCGTTGCCTTCCGGACAGCCATCTTCGTCGGCGTAGCCGTTGATGTCTTCGGGCTCGTTGGGGCACTTGTCGGCGATGTCGAGCAGGCCGTCGTTGTCGTTGTCGGTGTCGGGGCAGCCGTCGTCGTCTTCCCAGCCGTCGGGGTCTTCGCGATCGGTGGGGCAGCGGTCGGCGTCGTCGAACACGCCGTCGTTGTCGCCGTCTGTTTCGGGACAGCCGTCGTCGTCTTTGTAGCCGTTGACCAGCTCGGCATCCTGCGGGCAGGCGTCGAGGTGGTCTTCGATGCCGTCGGCGTCGGCGTCTTTGGGACGGCACTGGTCGGCCCGGTCGAGGGCGACGGCCATGTTCTCGCGGGCGATGGAGAGGTGCCGTTCAGCTTCGCGGGCGTCGCCCTGCTCGAATTCGAGGGCGGCGAAGCTGTGGTGCGTCTCGGCCATGGCCAGCTGGCTGGGGGCGCACTGCATGGCCCAGCGGTCGGACCGAGCGAACTCGATGTCCTTGGCCATCTGGGCGTCCCAGTCCTGCACGGGAGCAGGCTTGGCACAGGCGGTGAAGAGTCCTGCGAGGAGGACGGTCGCGCGGAAGGTCGTCACGAGGTCCCCCTCACCCGCCCCAGGGGGTGGGCGCGGTTTCGGTCGTCGTCGGTTGGGTAGGCGCGACCTCGGTGGGCTGAGCCTCGGGTGCTTCGGTGGCCGGTGAGTGGGCCTTGGGAAGCTCCCGCATCTGGCCGGGCACGATGCCCTTGGCCTTGTTTTCCTGTGCCCGCTGAGCGGCCCGCTCGGCAAGCTCGCTGGCTTCGATGGCCAGCTGTTCGGCAGCCCCGAAGTCGGCGTAGGCCCACTCTTCGCGGCTCTTCTTCATGGTCTCGTTGGCGCGGGTCCACATGTAGGGCGCCCAGGTCTCGGCATCGAGCACGCGGGCCTGGTAGAGCGACTGCTCGGCCTTCGCGAAGTAGACCGTGCTCTTGGTGGCCGTGCATCCGGTGAAGACAGCGGCCAGCAGGGCCATGCCGCAGACGCGCAGGATGCCGTGGGGGCCGGATTCCGCGTGGGGGGAGGACGTCATGGAGCATCCGGAAGAAGGGACTGCTGCTTGGACCGTGCCGGGCACACAATCGGGCCGTTGTCGTAGCTGACGCCGGGCCCGACTGCCAACGGCCTCCGATCGATCCATTTGGCGGGGGGACCTGTCAAGAGAGGGGCCATCAGGGAGCCCTCGCCGGTTCGTCCTCGGGCGCTGGCTCGCCCATGTCCTCGGGTGTTTCCGGGGAGGTGGCCCCACCGCCAGCCCATTCGGACAGGTCGAACACCGCCATGAAGTATCGGCGGGGCATCTCTTGGGTGGGAAGCTGCACTTCGCGGCTCGCCCAGGGGATCCAGGCGGGACCTTGGGGGAACTGGCGCTCCCGGCCCGGCCAGTCGAAGGCTTCCAGCTCCACCGTCTCGGTGGGCTCGATGCCCAGCTTGTCGGTGAGGACCCGGACGACGTGGCGGTACAGCGCGGGACCGTTCTGGGGCTCGAGCAGGAAGTACCCGCGCTCGTGGATGACCAGGTAGCGGTAGTCGCCGGTGTCGATGACCTTGGCGAGGGCGTCGTCGGGCATCTGGGCGACCACTTCGTCGGCCGTCATGGGGTCGCGGGACAGCGCGGTGAAGACCTCTTGGGTGGGGTCGCGGCGAGGCTCGGCCTTGGCCAGCCAGCGAAGGCGCTGGGCGGGCTCTCCACCACCCCGTCGGCGGAGGTCGGGGGGAATGGCCGGAGCGGTGGCCCACGAGCGGTACACCTTGCGGCGGTGCACGCTCTGGTAGGCGCAGATGAGGTCTTGTTGCTGCTCCATCGGCAGCTCGATGAGGCCCTCCCAGCCGTCGGGATCGAGGCCTTGGTAGAACGCGGGCACCTTCATGGCCGACACCTGCGTGGGCACGCGCCACATGGCCGGACCGGCGGTGTTCTCGCCCACTTCGTCGAGGTCGAAGCGGTAGAAGAGCTGGGTGACGATGGCGATGCCGGCCACCAGGCCCAGCGCGCGACGGGGCCACCGGCGGATGGGGTGCAATGACAGCGCGAGCAGCGCCACCGACGCCACCACCACCATCGAGCCCATCCGGTACGGCGCGAACATCCGCGACATGCCGGGCACCAGCTGGAACATCCAGGCGTAGGGCAGGCGCACCACGTAGTCGCCGAGCATCACCACCTCGCCGGTGTCCTTGAGCGCGCCGAGCTTGAGGTACGGCCCGAGGGTGCCGGCGAAGAAGACGGTCCAGATGAGCAACCAGCCCCACGCGGCTTTGCGACGGATGGCGGGCAGCACACCGAGCAGAAACGCTGCGGCTGGAAGTGCGAGAACACCGTGCCTGGGGTTGATCACGTAGTCGATGGGCCAGGCGGACTCGATCGTGCGGTGCAGCGAGGACAGCACGTTCTCGCGGTAGTTGGACGGCCGGAGGGGCGCGCTGGCGATGGTGTCGTAGCCGGGGAAGGGCAGGAAGAAGGTGAGCTCGGGCAGCTTGGCCACGCCGCCGCCGCCGGTGTCTTCGCCACCGCTGGACAGGTAGGGACTCACGAAGATGAGAACGCCCAGCACCACCGTGATGGCAGCCGGAACCCCCCACCGCGCGACCCGGCTCACGGGCACCTTGTCGCGGGCCCACTGCACGCCCACGTACAGCAGGGTGAACATGGCCGCGAACAGGCCGTAGAACCAGTAGAAGGCGGCCACGGCCACGTAGCAGAGGCCCGCGGCGATGCCGGCCACCCGCCCGCTCGTGCGCCACGCCCGGTGCAGAAACACGGGGTAGAGCAGCAGGAACCACAGCACCACCTGGCGCAGGCCGGTCTTGTTGATGTCCTGGATGACGATGGGGTTGATGATGGCCAGGGCGCCGGCCGCCACCGACACGAGCCGGGCGTTCGTGAGCGACCGCGCCAGGGCGTAGCCGCACACCCCGTTGCCCACGAGGATGAGCAGCACCTTGAGGTTGTGGCCCACCACGCTGCCGAAGAGCGCCTCGAGCGGGTACGACAGCAGCAGGATGTCGAGGATGTTGCCGGTCTCGGGGTAGCGACCGAGCGAGAAGAGCATGCTCAGGCGGTCGAGGATGCCGAGGTCGGTCTGGCCGATGGCATCGACCTCCTGGCTGTGCCACCAGGTGCGCCACATCCAGCCGCCGAGCTCTCCCCCCCCGAGGATGACTTCGTCGATGTGCAGGACCGTGGGCCAGGTGACGGCGCACGCGAGCACGATGTAGACGAGCATGACGGCGGCAATCTCGCCGGCCCCGCGGCGGATGCGGTGCCAGTCGATGCCGTAGTACCACTCGAGGAAAGACAGCAGCATGGGCGGAGGGTAGCACCCGCGTTCGGTCGGGGCAGCGTTCAGCGTTCAGCGTTCAGCGTTCAGCGTTCAGCGTTCAGCGTTCAGCAGTCGGTAGGCAGTAGCCAGGGGCGAGCAGCCAGATCGGGCCGGGGCCACCTCCCCCTGGAAGGGGCCGGTACTTTGGGCCCCCTCCGACCCCTTCGGGGCCACCTCCCCCTGGAAGGGGCCGGTACTTTGGGCCCCCTCCGACCCCTTCGGGGCCACCTCCCCCTGGAAGGGGCCGGCACTTTGGGCCCCCTCCGACCCCTTCGGGGCCACCTCCCCCTGGAAGGGGGAGGACTCTATTGGGGCCTTCGGTCCTCGGGTCCTCCCCCTCCAGGGGTCTCCTACCCGCGCAAGTGCCAAAAGGGTGCGAGAACGGATGTTCTTCGCCGACTGGAGGACTGTTGAGCCCACGGGCTCGGTCAGCCTCGACCAAGTCGTTCGGAGCGTGAGCGTCAGCGAACAAAGCGACGAATCTGGCACCTGCCCATCGATTCGTCGTCCCCGGAGCCCATCGATGCCCAAACCCGACAGCCGGCCCGGGATCAGGCACCAGCCGTCGAACCCTGCGAACCATCGGCTGACGGCACCGGGCCTGCATAGGGGGTCCAGGGGGACGTACGGAGTAGTCCCCCGGCCGGAGGGGCCCGGGGAGGACGGAGTTCTCCCCGGAAAACAGGGGGTGTTCGGGGGACGGAGTCCCCCGCTGATGCACGAGCAGTCAGCCCCGAGCCAACCTCGACAGAGGACACTGTGTACTGTCGGAGGAGCGCACGACTCGTGCGGGTTGGAGAGCCAAACGACCTACTCCGCGAACCCACGCACCCGCAGCAGCGCATCCACCTCCGGGTCGCGGCCGCGGAACGCCCGGAACGCATCCGCCGGGTCGACCGTGTTGCCCACACTCAAGATGGTGTCGTGCAGGCGCTGGGCCGTTTCCTTGTCGTAGTAGCTGCCCGCTTCGACGAAGGCCTCGCCCACATCGGCGGTGAGGGTCTCGCTCCACAGGTAGCTGTAGTAGCCGGCCGAGTAGCCGTCGCCCGAGAATACGTGCGCAAACTGCGGCGTGCGGTGGCGCATCACGATCTGGCTCGGCATGCCGAGTGCATCGAGCTTCTCGCGCTCGAAGGCGTCGGCATCGATGGGGTCGCCGCCGGCCTGGTGCAGCTCCATGTCGATGAGCGCAGAGGCCAGGTACTCGGTGGTGGCGAAGCCGCTGTTGGCGTTGGCTGCGGCGTCGAGACGCTCGAGGAGCTCCTTGGGCAGGGGCTCGCCGGTCTCGTGGTGCAGGGCGAACTTCGTGAGCAGCTCTTCGGTGGGCAGCCAGTGTTCGTTGAGCTGGCTGGGGAACTCGACATAGTCGCGGGCCACGTTGGTGCCCGCGAGGCCCGGGTAGGTGACGTCGCTGGCGAGGCCATGGATGGCGTGGCCGAACTCGTGGAAGAGGGTGCGGGCGTCGTCCCAGCTGATGAGCACGGGCTCGCCGGGGGCGCCCTTCACGAAGTTGCTGTTGTTCGACACCAGCGGCACGATGTCGCCTTCGAGGCGCTGCTGCACCCGGTAGGCGTTCATCCACGCGCCGCTGCGCTTGCCCTGGCGGGCGTAGGGGTCGAAGTACCAGAGGCCACGCAGCGAGCCGTCGGCGTTGAGAACCTTCCACACCCGCACGTCTTCGTGGGGCACGGGCACATCGTCCACCTGCTCGAAGGTCCAGCCGAACAGCTCGCCGGCCGCCCAGAACATGCCCTCGCGGAGCTTCTCAAGCTGCAGGTAGCCCTGGAGCACGGTGGTATCGAGGTCGTAGCGCTCCTTGCGCACCAGCTCGGCGTAGTAGCGGACGTCCCAGGCCTCGATGGTGAGCTTGTCGCCGCGGGCATCGGCCACCTTCTGCATCTCGGCCACCTCGGCCGCGAACTTCTTCACGGCGTGGGGCCACACCCGCTGCATCAGGTCGATGGCGTTGCCGGGGGTCTTGGCCATGCGGTCTTGCAGCTGGTAGTCGGCGTGGTCGGTGAAGCCGAGCAGCTGGGCGCGCTGGTACCGAAGCTGGAGGATCTCGGTGATGAGGGTGTTGTTGTCCCACTCATCGCCGTTGTCGCCGCGGTTGTAGTAGGTGCGCCACACCTTCTCCCGCAGCGCCCGGTCTTCCGCGAAGGTGAGGAAGGGGTCCATCGACGACCGGGTGTTGGTGACGGCCCACTCGCCCGGGTGCTCGCGGTCGGTGGCGGCACGGGCCATGGCGGCCTTCACATTGTCGGGGAGGCCGGCCAGCTGCGCTTCGTCGGTGATGAAGAGGACGTAGCTCTCCTCATCGTGCAGCAGGTTGTCGGAGAACTGGTTGTAGCGGGTGGACAGCTCTTTGTTGAGGCGCGCCACCTCCGCGCGCTGGGCTTCGTCGAGGCCCGCACCGCCCCGCTGGAAGGCGAGCAGGTGGTCGTCGACCAGGCGCTTCTGGGCGGTGGTGAGGTCGCTCTCGGAGACCACCTTCATCCGCTCGTACAGCTTGGTGTTCTGTCGAATCGCGGAGCTGTGGGCAGACAGCTCGGGCACCAGCTCGGCCTGGATCTTCCGCACTTCATCGGTGGCCAGCGTGGAGGCGTAGATGCCGAACGCCGTGTACACCCGCAGCAGCGCCCCGCCGGACTTCTGGAGGGGCACCATCGTGTTGTCGAAGGTGGGGGGGGCGGCCTGGTTGGCGATGGCCTCCACCTCGGCGAGCTCTTCGGCCATTCCCTGGCGCATGGCGGGCAGGAACATGGCCACCTCGACCCGGTCGAGCGGCGGCACACCACCGTAGGGACCGGTCCATTCGGCGAGGAGCACCGATGGGTCGACCTCCGTGGCCGCCTCCACCGCCGGTTCCGCCGACGCATCCGGGGGCGTGGGCTTCGCGCAACCCACCACTGCCAACACACCAACCATCATTCCAAGCCACGACCGCATAGGACCTCCAGGCGGCCGCGCCTATCGGGCCGGGCGCCGTGCGTCCGGTGTTGAAGTGGTGTGGTGGTGCCAGTCCCGCGGTTCTGTCGGGTCAGCGTGCATCGGAGGTGCTGGAGCCACCTCCGCGGTTCTGTCTGTGTGGGCTTCCAGTGACCGGAGGAGGGCCCCCTGCCGCGGAGACTCCGCAGGAGGCTTTGCGGCCCCGGAGCTGCTGTGCAGCGGAGGGCCGGCGGAGACCGCAGGGCTCCGACGGAACCCTATGACACCTGTTTGCGCACCCAAACGGCCATCTGGTGGACCACTGCATCCCAGTCGCCGGGTCGGGGCTGTCGGACCAGGCGCACGCGGGGGTACTCGGGCAGCTGGTCGCCGCGGAGGCCGAAGCGCCAGTCGGGGATGTGGGCGATGGCGGCCAGAGTGGGCACGCCGAGGGCGCCGGCGAGGTGGAGGGTGGCGGTGTCGCTGGTGACCACGAGGTCGGCGGCCTGCATCACCGCGGCGGTGTCGAGGAAGGGGCCGGTGGCTTCGTCGAGGTCGTCGTGGAGGTCGATGACTTGGGGGAGGCTGGCGAGCTGGTCGCGGCCGTGGCGTTTCTGCAGAGACAGGAGGGTGACGCCGGGAATGGCGGCCAGCGGGGCGTAGTGGCGAAGGGGGACCGAGCGGTTGCGGTCGTCTTTGTAGCTTGGGTTGCCTTGCCACACGATGCCGACTCGGAAGCGGCCGGGGAGGGTGGCCAGGCGTTGGGTCCAGTGTTGGACCAGCCCGGGATCGGGGGTGAGCCAAGGGGTGGGCTCGACGTGGGTGCCGCGGTCGAAGGCGCCCAGCAGCAGGGGCAAGGACAGCAGTGGGGCCCGCGCGGTGGCGCCCGGGACGTGGAGGGTGCGGGCGAGGGGCACGATGTCGTCGGTGTCGAGGAGGCCGTCGAGACCGGCGCGCAGCAGGGGGACCAGGGGTTTCTGGACCGCGAAGACGAGGCGCCCGACGCGTGGGCGGACGCGGCGGATCCAGCGGGCGTACTGGAGGGTGTCGCCCAGGCCCTGCTCGGCGATGACGAGGAGGGTGTCGGGGCGGCCGGTGCCGTCCCAGATGGGCAGGCCCCGCGCTGCAGGCAGGCTGAAGCGGGCGAGGTGGCGGCGCGCTTCGTAGGCGGGCAGGCCGGCGCGGAGGTCGCCGCCCATGAGGTGGACGAGGCTGCGGTTCCAGCGGATCTCAGCGGCCAGTGGGGTGTTCTCGCGGACGAAGGTGCGCGCGGTGGTGAGGGCGGTGGCGGCGGCTTGGAGCTGGCCGAGGTCGCGCAGGGCGATGCCCAGGTTCATGTGGACGCGGGGCTCGCGGGGGGCCTGCCGGGAGAGGGGCTGGAGGACGGCGAGGGCACCGGCTTTGTCGCCGGCCGTGAGGAGGGTGGTGCCCAGGTTGAACTGGAGGGTGAGGTCGGTGGGATGCAAGCGGAGGGCCTGGCGACGGGCATCCACGGCGACATCGGTGCGGCCCGACAGTGCCCAGGCGTCGGCGAGGCCGCTCCAGGCCAGGGCGGACCGGGGGTAGGCCTGCACGAGGGCTTCGGCGGCGGCGACGGACGCGGTGGGCTGACGGGCGCGCAGGGCCGCGGTGAGGGCGGTGCGCAGGGGGTCGTCGACGGGCGGATCGATAGGGGCCATGCGGCAACGTACCGCGCCGGGTAACGGAGGGGCGATGTGGTGGATTGCAGCCATGGGTTGGGCGCTTGCCGGACCGCCGCGACTGGATGTGTCGAGCCTGGTGCCGTCGACCAGCCCGGTGGCGAGCCGTGTGGACGGGGTGTGCGCGGGCCGACCCGACGATGTGTACGCTGTGGCGGTGGTCATCTACGGGCGCCAGAAGGGCCGCAGCACGTGGGGGCACATCTCGCTGCGCTTTCTGGCCTGTCAGAGCGGTCGGTTTCGGGACGTGGAGTTCGAAGCCACCCGCGTCGACGACACTCTGGTGGACTGGTATGCGTCGGTGTTTCCCAACGAGGAGTGGTTCTACGCGCCCGACTTCCTCGAGCTGCAGCACGACCGCCTGGTGCTGTTCCGCAACCGCTCGCCGGTGGACACGGGGCTGTACCGCGATGAGCTCGACAAGAACCGCGAGGTGACCGAGCTGTGGATGCCGTGGTCGGGCGCGGAGGCGCTGGCGATGCTGCAGGAGCTGGACGCCGACTATGCGGCCCAGCTGGCGGAGCTGCGGCGCGGCGAGCGGGTGGACCGGCCCGACTACAAGCCGTTCTCCACCAACTGCACTCTGCCGATTCGACGCATGGCCACGGCGATGTCGTGGGACACGGTGGACAGTGTGTTTCCGATGGTGTGGCTGCGGCAGCTCGAAGACCACCCGGATGTGGCGGTGGTGGTGCACCCCTCATCGCACGTGCTGGCGCAGATTCAGCACGAGACGGGCGACCTGAAGGCGGCGTGGTCGGGGGCGCCCACGCGGGTGTTTCGGCCGCTGGTGCGCCGGGAGCTGAAGGCGTCGACGTTTGAGGCGTATCGGGCGCGGGTGTCGATGACGGCGGAGCCGCTTGCGGTGGAGTGGGTGTTGGAGGGGCTGTGATGCAAGCGTTCAGCGGTCCAAGCTGACGGCGGAGCGTGCCCGGGCTGGCCGCAGGTCGAAAGGGTGGTGGTGCTGCGGCTACCAGCGGCCAGTCGCCAGCCGCCAGCTCTGTTGTGGCGCGCTCGAATGTGGAGGCGAACGACCCCAAAGGGTGGTGGTGCTGCGGCTACCAGCGGCCAGTTGCCAGCAGCCAGCTCTGTTGTGGCGCGCTCGAATGTGGAGGCGAACGACCCCAAAGGGTGGTGGTGCTGCGGCTACCAGCGGCCAGTCGCCAGCAGCCAGCAGCCAGCTCTGTTGTGGCGCGCTCGAATGTGGAGGCGAACGACCCCATGCAGTGGCACTCCATCACGCCCACCACCACGGGTACAGCACCCTGCACAACCAGGCTGGCCGCAGGTCGAAAGGGTGGTGGTGCTGCGGCTACCAGCGGCCAGCGGCCAGCAGCCAGCTCTGTTGTGGCGCGCTCGAATGTGGAGGCGAACGACCCCAAAGGGTGGTGGTGCTGCGGCTACCAGCGGCCAGTCGCCAGCAGCCAGCTCTGTTGTGGCGCGCTCGAACGTGGAGGCGAACGACCCCATGCAGTGGCACTCCATCACGCCCACCACCACGCGTACAGCCCCCTGCACAACCAGGCTGGCCGCTGGCCGCTGGCCGCTGGTAGCCCACACTGCCACAACGCTCCGACCCATCTCACCTCGACACGCTTCGATTCGACGGTCACTGGCCGCTGGTCGAACGTGGAGGCGAACGACCCATGCAGTGGCACTCCATCACGCCCACCACCACGCGTACAGCACCCGGCACAACCAGGCTGGCCGCTGGCCGCTGGCCGCTGGTAGCCCACACCGCCACAACACATCTCACCTCGACACGATTCAATTGGACAGCCGACCGCTCCCATCACCCCCCACCCGAGTCCGTCCCCCCCGTCCACGGCCCCCGCACATTGACCCCACCCCGCTGATCGCCGTGCTGGTGGGCGAAGGCGGCGAGGGTCTCCCACACGGCCGGCTGGAACAGGTCCAGGTGGCCATTGTCGGTGGTCATGAAGCGGGCGTCTTCGAGAGCGCTGGCCACCAGCTCTCCCTGGGCGTAGGGCACCCAGGTGTCGCGTAGGCCGTGGATGACCAGGGCGGGTGCGAAGACGGCGCGGGCGCGGGGGATGGCTTCGAAGGGGTCCAGCACCTCGATGTGGCGGCCCGGCCAGTGGAACTTCCAGAGGTCGGGCACCGAGGTGAAGGGGGACGCCAGGATGAGCGCCGAGCAGCGGTCTTCGGCGGCCATGGCGAGGGCGACCGCGGTGCCGAACGACGCGCCCACGCACACCGGTCTGGGCAGGCCCTCCTGGTCGAGCAGGTCGAGTCCGGCGCGGGCGCTGGCGAGGATGGTGGCTTCGGTGGGACCCGCGCCGGTGGAGCCGCCGAAGCCCGGGTACTCGATGGCGGCCAGGCCCATGTCGCGCTCGACGAGCTCTTCGTGGATGCGCACCTGGTTGTGGATGGTCTCGCCGCCGCCGTGAAACCACACCACGAAGGGCTCTCCGAGGCGGGGGCGCCACAGCACGATGGGCACCGTGCCGTCGTCGTAGGTGGCCGTGAGGACTCGGCCGTTGTCGGGGTTCGGGGTGGTGTGGGGTCCCCGGAAGGGGAAGAGGATGCGGCGCTGGAGCAGCTCGGGTCCCCACCAGCCGGCGGGGGGGAGGACTGCGGCCAGGAGGGCGGCGAGCAGCAGCCAGCGGCGCCATCGATCGGGGAGGTGCATGGGGAATGCCTCGCGAAGAGGCGCGAGGATACTGTTGGTGACGGTGTTTTCGACGTCGTTTGATGCCACGGCTCGCGGGGGTGGGGACCGGGGGGGACCCACGGGGGGGACGAGACGTGCCGTGACCGGAATGCGGCGCCCTCCTCCAAGCGCTACGAGCCCCGACCTGCCCGCGAGCTGCCGTGTCGTCCCTCGTCCGCGCCTTCCTGTCGTCGTCCCTCGGCACCGGCCTGTCCCGTGTGCTCGGCCTCCTGCGCGACCTGGCGCTGGCCTCGGCCCTCGGCGCCGGCCTGCACTCCGATGCGTTCCTCACCGCCTTCCGCATCCCGGGCGTCTTTCGGCGGTTCGTGGCCGATGAAGGGCTCACCGGCGCGCTCGTCCCCGGGGTGGCCAAGGCCGAAAAAGAAGCCGACCTCGACGAAGCCCGCCGCCTCGCCGGTCGTGTGCTCACCGCGCTCCTGGCCCTCGGGCTCGTCATCAGTGTGGCTGCGATTGCCGGCGCACCGTTCCTCGTCGACCTCTTCGCCAAGGGCTTCCGCTCCGACCCCGCCAAGTTCGCCCTCACCGTCGAGCTCACCCGCATCATGGTGCCTTTCGTGGTCACCGTGAGCCTCGTGAGCTGGGCCGAGGGCCTGCTCAACCACAAGAACCACTTCTTCGTGCCCAAGCTGGCCCCGGGTGTGGTGAGCGCCGCCATCGTGCTGGCGGCGTGGTGGCCCGGCTCCGACAACCCCCTCCGCATCGCCCGCGTGGTGTCGTGGGCCGTGATTGCCGGCGGCGTGGCCCATGTGCTCGTGTGCCTGCCACCCCTCATCAAGCACTGGGGCTGGCTGCGGCCCCGCCTCGATGGCTTCTCCGACCCCCGCTTCCAGGCCATGATGCGCGAGCTCGGGAAGGTCGCGGTCATCGGCATCATGGCGCAGATCAACATCATCGTCATCGGGCGGGTGGCCAGCTTCCTCCAGGAGGGCTCGCTCACCTGGTACTGGTACGGCGTGCGCGTGGTCGACGTCGCCCAGGGCATCATCGCGGTGGGCGTGGGCTCGGCGATGCTGCCGGCGCTGTCGAAGGCGGTGGCGGGCAAGGACTGGGCGGGCTTCGAGCGGGCGTTCGTGGGCTCGGTGCGGCTGGCGGCGGCGCTGTTGCTGCCGGCGGCGGCCTACCTGGTGGTGCTCGCGCAGCCCACGGTGGCGGTGCTGTTTCAGCGGGGGGCCTTCACGGCGGCCGATGTGGGCCAGACGGCCGATGCACTGCAGGTTCTCATTCCCTACATGCTGGGGCTGGCGGCCATCCAGATCTTGAAGAAGCCCTTCTTTGCGCTCGAGCGTCGCAACGAGCTGATGGCGGTGGGCGGCGTGGGTGTGCTGCTCACGGGGGGCCTGGGCACCTGGTGGGGTGGCGAGCTGGGCGTGGTGGGGCTGTGTTGGGCGCTGTCGGTGTCGACGGTGCTGCAGGCGCTGGCCTACCTGGTGCTGCTGCGGATGCGGGTGGGCGACCACCTGGGCCTGGGGCCACTGGCGTCTGCGCTGCTGCGGATGTCGGCGGCGTGCCTTCCTGCGGTGGCGGTGGGGGTGGGCATCGCGCAGCTCGGAACCTGGGAAGACGGTCCCACTCTGCAGAACACGGCGGTGTTGGCAGCGGCCGGTGTGGCCGGTGGTGGCGCCTATGTGGGTGCGGCCATGGTGCTGGGCATCCACGAGATCCAGGCCATCATCCGTCGGGTGACCGGGCGGCTGCGGCGGTCGTAGGAAGGGTGAAGAAAGCGTCGAGACGGGTGCTCGGGGGTAGTTGGGGAGCGAACCCTCGACCGGAGTACCCACATGGACTTGATCAGCGCACTCGTCAGCCAGGCCGGTGTGTCCCAGAACGATGCGAAAGGCCTCGCCGGCGGCATCCTGGGCCATGTCCAGTCCGCGATGGCCGACGACGACCCCGAGAAGGCCCGCGAAGTCGACGAAGCGATGCCGGAGCTGGCCGAGTGGAAGCAGGCTGCGGTCGAAGCACCCGCAGAACAGGAAAGCGGCGGCTTCTTGGGCGGCCTGATGGGCGGTGGTGGTGCGGCGGCGCTGGCCGGCGCGGTGGGTGGGGCGGAAGCCCGGAACACGATGGTGCTGGTGCAGGTGCTCGGTCGGTTTGGCCTGGAGCCCGGCAAGGCGGCGGTGGTGGCTCCGCTGCTGTTCCAGTTCCTCCAGAAGCGCCTGAAGCCGAGCACTCTGAGTGCTGCAATGACGGCGGCCCCGTTCCTGATGCAGTTCGTGGGCAAAGACGACGCGGACGCGCCGGCTGCCGAAAAGGAAGACGACGGGGGTGCGTTGGGTGGACTGGGTGGGATGTTGGGTGGTCTGTTGGGCTGAATGGGCTTGCCCAACGGCGGCGATGACCATACCGAGCCATCAGGTCGTCATGACAGACGACGAGGAGGACCGATGCGCAAGTTCACGATGTTTGCTGCCCTGCTTGCTCTCACCGCTTGTGGCGACAAGGACGACGGCGACTCCGCCGACGGCGCCTCGGGCGACGGCACCCAGTGGTGCACCGACTACTTCAACGCCCTCGAGGGCTGCTACGCCGAAGCCGGCATCACCCTGCCCTACGACTTCGACTCCCTCTGCGCGCCGTACGCTGGCCTCACCGACCAGATCATCTACGACCAGATGTACTGCTACATCGACGCCATCGAAGCCGGCGACTGCTCGTCCGAGACCGGCATCAACGACATCAGCACGGCCACCCAGTCCTGCCTCTGAGTCGTCGACCGGGGTGCGGACGCCCTTCTACGTCCGCACCTCTTCGCCCTGTGCCTTCACCACATCGGTGTCCACACGGCCATCCACGAGTCCCACGAGCCGCCGCGCGTACTTCATGACGCGGGGGTCGTGCGTGGAGAAGATGAACGTGATGCCGTCCTCTTCGTTGAGGCGCGCCATCATCGCCAGCAGGCGCTCCGACGTCACCGAGTCGAGGTTGGCGGTGGGTTCGTCTGCCAACACCACCGCGGGCTTCGATGCGATGGCCCGCGCGATGGCCACGCGCTGCTGCTGACCGCCGGAAAGTTCGTGGGGCAGGCGGTTTTCCATGCCCTCCAGCCCCACCTTGTGCAGCAGCGCCATCACCCGCTCCTTGCGTGACGCGACGGACGCCCCCTGCAGAGCGAGCACGGCCTCGGCGTTTTCGTAGGCCGTGAGCACCGGGATGAGGTTGTAGGCCTGGAAGACGAACCCGATGCGGTCGCGGCGGAGGGCGGACAGGGCGCGTCGGGACATCTGGCCGAGCTCCTGGCCTTCGAGGGCGACCGAGCCGGAGGTGGGGGTGTCCAGCGCGCCGATGAGGTTGAGCGCGGTGGTCTTGCCCGACCCCGACGGTCCCCACAGCGCCACGAATTCGCCGGGCTGGACGGTGAGGTCGAAGCCGCGGAGCGCGTGGGTCTCGATGGCACCCGTGCGGTAGACCTTGGTGACGCCTTCGAAGCGCACGATGGGAGAGTCTTGGGGCATGGTTGGTCCGGGGTGGGTCAGTTCTGGTTGATGGACTGGACGGGGTCGACGCGGCCGGCCTTCCACGCGGGGAAGACGCCTGCCAGCATGGTGGCGACGACGATGGCAACACCGATGATGACGGCGTTTTCAGGATAGATGCCGATGCGCATGATGGGGTCCATGCCCACCCCGCCGATATCCATGGCGCTCTGGCCAGACTCCGCAATCATCTGCGTCATGTCGATGCCGGTGCGGCTCAGGTACCAGTACGGCCCCGCGGACACGAGCACGGCGCCTACCAGCCCGAGCGCTGCCAGGAACCCGCTCTCCAACATCACCATGGTGAACAGCTGCCGCGGCGAGTACCCGATGGCCAGCATGATGCCGAACTCGCGGCCCCGCTCCAGCACGCTCATGAACAGCGTGTTGAAGATGCCGGCCGCCACCAGCACGCCGATGACCAGCTCCATCACGCGTCCGCCGCCCACCTTCATGGCCACGAAGGCCTTGATCTCGGGCTGGATCTCGTCCCAGGTGAGCACGCGGTCGAGGCCATTGGTGTGGCCTGCCAGCCGGTCCCGCACGTCGCCGCTGTTGCGTCCGTCCTTCAAGAAGACGGCCACCTGGGTGCTTTCGTCGGGTTTGTAGCCCACCACTCGCCGCACGGTGCCGATGGGCAGCAGCACGAGCGCGGCGTCGGTGCTGGCGGCGCCGGTCTTCACGATGCCCGACAAGCGCTCGAGGCCCGACACGATCTCGCCGGAGCGGTCGGTGAGGGTGAACACAATCTTTTCGCCCAGCTCCACCTGGAGGTTCTGCGCGAGCACCTGGCCGAGCACGATGCCGTCGGAGTCGGCGGTCTCGAAGAGCTCGCCCTCCACGAGACCTTGCGTGAACTCCATCGTCTCGTCGGTCTCGAGGGCCGGGTCGTAGGCGATGAAGAAGGCCCCGAAGCTGTCGCGCGCGGTGGACAACATGGCCTGCCCCGAGGCCCGGTCGACGGCACGGACGACGTCGTGGTCAGCCTCGGCGGTGGAGCGCTTCTTGGTGGTGTCGGTGACGGTGCGGGTGAGGGTGGGGCGGTCCTGGTACTCGGCGTGCTGGATGGTGACGTGGCCGTTGCCCAGGCGGGCGGCGTTGTCGATGAAGTCGGCGAAGGACTGGTCCTGCATGGCGGTCATGAGCACGGCCATGAAGCCACCAAACGCGATGGACACGAGCGTGAGCACCGTGCGGCGCCTCTGTCGCCACAGGTTGCGCCAGGCCATGGACGCGAGCCGGGGTCCGGTCATGGGGGCCTCCTACTGGTGGTGCATGGCTTCGACCGGGCTCACCCGGGCGGCCTTGAGGGCGGGGTAGAGCACGGCGAGGATGGCGATGACGAAGAGCATCACGACGGGCGCGGCGCTGCTCTCGACGGAAAACTGTCCCTTCCACACGGCGGGCATGGTCATGCCAATCATCTGCACACCACCCAGGGCGCCCACGTTCACGCCGTAGGTCTGCAGATAGAACATCCCCGGTGCAGCCAGGGCGATGCCGGCGGCCGTGGCGATGGTGGCCTGGATGAGGCCTTCGGTCACCATCATCGTGAGCACCTGGAACGGTGAGTAGCCGATGGCCTTGAGCACGCCGAACTCTCGGATGCGCTCGAAGACAGCCATGAGCATGGCGTTCAGGATGAGGATGCCCACCGTGGTGTAGATGATGAGGTACAGGATGACGACCACGCTGGCGGCGCTGTCGAGCCACTGGGCGAGGAACGGCGACAGCTCTCGCCAGGTCATCACGTCGAGGGCGGGTGGGTCGGCGCCGTCGGGCACCACGGCGGGCACACCCGCGGCTTGCATGACCACCAGCTTGGCTTCGCTGAGCGGTACGTCCTTGGGCCGACGCACGATGATGCGATGGGCACCCTCCGGAAACACCATCATCTCGCGGAAGATGGACTCGGTCATGAGGATGGTGGCGCGGTCCATCGAGGCAGCCACCGACAGGAGGATGCCGCGCACGGTGAACAGCTCGCTGGCCACGCTTCCGTCGGTGGCCTGCGACAGCACCACCACCTCGGAGCCCAGCTCGAGGCCCAGGGTGCGCGCGAGACCACGACCGATGACCACGCCGGTGGGGTCGGTGTCGTCGAGCCAGGTGCCTTCTGCGAGGGCGTCGGACAGCGACAGGGTGGCCGCATCTCGCGTGGGGTCGATGCCCACGAAGGCCACCCCGGATGATGCGTCTCCGGCCCCGGCGAGCCCGCCCGCGTATAGCCTGGGAGTGGCCTGATAGCCGGCGTCTTGGAGGGTCTGGACGATGGTGTCGGGGGACTCCACGGCGTCGTAGAGCGAGGGGCGGGTGAGGTACCCGGTGGCGAAGACCTGCACGTCGCCGAGCTCGTACTCGGTGACGTCGTCCTCCATGCCGAGCATCATCCCGGCCACCATGCCGGAGTACAGCAGCTCGACCACGAGCGCGAGGGTCATGGCCGCGATGGTGATGGTGGAGCGACGGTGATTTCGCCACACGTTGCGCCAAGCCATCCGGAACACATTCACGGGGGCCTCCGGGTTGTCACGGAGAACCTATGGTCCGCGGACGGAGCGGGGGACTCGAATTGGTCAGGGACCGCGCAAGGTCAGGATCTGGTTCCAGAGTCCTCCCCCTTCAGGGGGAGGTGGCGAGCGCAGCGAGTCGGAGGGGGCCCCAACGTGCAAAGACCGGCCGTCGTCGCAGTCCTCCCCCTTCAGGGGGAGGTGGCGAGCGCAGCGAGTCGGAGGGGGGCCCGACGTGCAAAGACCGGCCGTAGTCGCAGTCCTCCCCCTTCAGGGGGAGGTGGCGAGCGCAGCGAGTCGGAGGGGGCCCCGTCTCCCACCAACAACGAGACGTGACACCGTTCCCCTCACCCCACGGGCTAGATGGAAGAGCCCCCCTCCCCCACCCGCTCGGTCCATGACGTCCACCACCCGCATCCTCCTGGCCCTGGCGGCCTCCGCCACAGCCTGCTCATCGACCGATCTGTCCGGCCACAAGGCCCCCGGCACGGCTGCTTCCGACGACACCGCCGCGG
>Ga0213833_1000285_pt1 | contig 65799 bp, 65 predicted proteins | sample SWATP21_FD_160575 | JGI IMG/M metagenome (GOLD analysis project Ga0213833, IMG submission 160575) | Coastal seawater microbial communities from Marineland, Florida, United States - SWA TP2 #1 | ecosystem: Environmental > Aquatic > Marine > Coastal | place: USA: Florida | collected 2016-08-14
CTGCTGGTCTGTCACCACGCCGGGCTCCCTGCGAAGGCAGGACGGGTAGCGGGCGCGTGTCAGATGGGGGCAGCGGTGGGGAGGAGTAGTTGTCGCCGATGGGGAGGTTTAGTTGTCGCTGAGCAACGCTGCGCCGATGAGGCACACGACCCCGTGGCATGGAAGCTGATGGGGCGTACCATTCGCTACCGTGACCTGCTCCGATTGGGGCAGAAGGCCGTCGCAGTGGATACCGAACGCCGGCTACGGCAGCAGGCCAAACGCATCGCCCACCTCGAGGAACAAGTCAGCCCCGCACAACGGAAGTGGCGCCAACGTGCAGCACGAATCTGGGAGATTGTAGGTCGTGAGACCGGGCACCACGCACTCACAATCGAGCAGTTCGAGCAGTGGGTCAGGCAGGCGAAGCACCCGCGTCTCGACCCGAGGCAGGCTCGCCTCCTGATTGCCACCCGCGACCACCTCAACAGGATTCTGAGCGAGTCCGAGCAGGGTGGTGCGGGATGACAGGCGCCACAGAGCGACTCGAGTCAGTTCTTCGAGACTCGCTTGCGCAGTTTGGCGCCTCGGGTGGCAGCAAGATGCAAGTGTGTCTTGTCGAGCCCGTACTTGACCATGAAGTGCGTCAGAGCGGCGAGAGCGGCGGTGTTCCAGAACATGCTGAGAGCTGGAACAAGGTGGACCTGGACGAACTCGTCCCTCCTCATTCCCTCGAATCGACCAGCGGCCCCTGGGATGACAGCCGAAGCCAGTTGCCTGGCTGTGGTCTGCCAGGCATTGCCCTCCACCAGCCGAAGCGGAATCAGCTCGGGCCGCATTCCGTTCAGCTCGACCGGAATCGGTGCGGCCTTCCTCGGCGGTGGAGTGGTGGCACCCCCAACGGCGGCGGCACTCGCGACGGCATGACGCAGAGCAGGCAGCTCGCGACCCATCGCCTGTTCGGCGGCGACCAGCTCCACCACGCCGAGAGCCCCAGCCTGTTGCAGTTCGCACGGAAGGTTCTGCACGGCGGATGCCAGGTCGAGTGCAGGCGTTTGCCCATGAGCGATGCCACCAGACCGCGAGATGTTGGGCAGAACCTCGCGAGCGAGGAATCGACGGAGCCTCTTTCCTGCTTCCTTGTTGGTCTTGAGAAGTGCGAGATGGAGGCCGGACTCGAAGAGCACCTGCACCCGCCCGCGGAAAGAGGTCCGCGCGCGGGAACTAAGGCGTGCATTGTTCAGGAGGGTTGCAGACAGAAGTGCGTAGTCTGTTCCTTCTTCCAGTTCATCGCTCCACTGGTCCTTCAGCATGGTGACGAACCGCTTGCCTTCATTGGCGTAGCCAAGAGCTTCTCCCAGCTCTCGCGCGACCCACGCGCGTCGACCTCCGATTTCCAAGATCGCGAGGTACTTTCCTTCGAATTCCACTACCTGGGTCGAGATACACTCCCGCCCGTCTTCACCAATGTGCATTGTCGTGCTCCGTTGTTGTTGACAGGGTGCCCGGAGGTTCCAGCTCCGGACACCCACCCTGGTCGTATTCTGGCCGACCAGCATTCAAACTATCTTCTTCAGGAATCCAATGCCTCGACGATCCTCCGGTTTCCGCCCACCAACTCGCCTTGGCCAGGCCATGGCCGACCTACGTGGGGAGCGCTTGCAGGCAGATGCCGCGAAGGAAGCGGGAATCTCACGCGCCACCTGGTCGGACCTCGAGGTTGGCAGGCATCCTCCCAGCGCCACAACCGCTCGCAAACTCGCGAAGTGGCTAGGGTGGACCAGCGATCAGGTGTTCGACGCAGCGGAGACTTCCATAGAGGAGTAGCTGCCACTCTCGCTGGACTGGGCGGTGGTCAGAATGCTGACGTGACGGACAGCAGCTCAGGAGGTTGCCGTTCAACTGGAGGAGGGAACGAATCCCCGTCCTACGTTCGTGTTGGTCGACGGCACCACCTTGAGGTACCTCAGCACACCAGCCGGACTCCGACCGCGGAGTTCTGCAACAGGAATCTCGTAGCCAACGCGACTGGTGAACATCCCCACAGAAACCGATTTCTCGCGCAGTTCTCTGGGGTTCAACCTGTCCCGGAACTGTCTCAGTGTCAGTCCTGGCCCAGGCGTCGCCCATTTCGGGATACACTCATCCCTGTCGACTACGTCGTCTTTCATCCGAATACTCCGATGTGGTTGGCAGGCCCTGGGGGAGGTGCCAGCTCTCCCGGGGCCACTCCCCTACCGTGGGGGTTGGCAAGAGGTAGCACCCATTCTGCAGACCCTCAAGTGCCTACGGGTTTGAGGCACAAGGACATCCCGGTCAGTGGTGGGCTGTACGCATGGGTTCTGTGCAGAAACTGCCTTGCACTTCCCGGTACCAGGTCTGCGGGTGCGGTGGTCACTGGGGACAGTGAATCGCATCGCCGCCCATCCCGCGGTGAGGCTGAAGAATGGCCATGGACTGACTGCTCTGATGGCGAACCGACGGTGACGCTCGAATCTGGAAGAGGTCATAGACGACGTAGACATCCGGACGAGACAGCGGTTCCGCAGTGGCGGAGCGAGGCGTGTGAGGGCCAGTTGTCTTGCTGTGTCTTTCAACAGAATCCCGTAGGCGATCGTCCATCGCGTATTCATGGCGGTTTGGCGCCTCGGCTGGTTCGCTACGGTGTGGCACTTCACCCCTTCAACAGGTCGATTCCGAGGTGGCTCAATGGGTAGATCCCCTTCAAAACTGGCGTCTTCAGCGAGAGGTGCGCGGCTCATGCTGCGCAACGGGTACCGACCATGTCGGCCACCTCGCGACGAGCTCGCACGGCAGAAGCGTGCCTTCGAGGATGCGGGATGGACCTGCTCCGAGTGGAAGGAGCGAACCCGCGAGCACGGACTCTGTGTGATTTCGGTCCTGAAGCTGACCCGGCCGGGATGGTCGAGACGGTCCGTCGGCCTCCGACATGTGAGCATCGAACTGGAAGCCATCGGCCGGGAGTGGGGCGACTCCTCCATCGACCTGGTGGTTGCAGTGTGCACAGGTGTGGGCACTGTTCGGTCCGACACAATCTTCAGCCGTCCCCGGTCTCGAGAACTGAACTTGGTTCCGGAGGTCGATCGGTTGCTGACTCGGGTGCGTCTCCGCGTGATGTCGGCGTTCTACGACATCGATCAGCTCGTGGAAGGCCTTGAACCGGGAGGAATCTCATGACAAGGCGAGTAGCACTGTACGCACGGGTATCGACAGTCGGGCATGGACAGGATGTCGGCCTACAGCTCGAGGAGCTACGGGGGCTCGCCAGAACCCGCGGCTGGAAGGTGGTGGAGGAGTATGTCGACGACGGCGTGAGCGGGTCCAAGCGTCGTCGGCCACAGCTCGACCGAATGCTGAAGGCCGTCAGGGACGGTCAGGTGGACGTCGTCGCATTCTGGAAACTCGACCGGCTGTCTCGGGACGCACGCCACGCCCTCGAGCTGTTCGACACATTCCGAGCGTACTCCGTCGACGCCGTCTCTCCCCGGGACACCATCGACACCACAACTCCCATGGGGCGTTTCGCGCTGACCATGCTGGCGGCATTCGCCGAGCTGGAGCGAGCCAATACCGTCGAGCGTGTCCGGGCCGGGGTGGCGAGGGCAAAGGCCGCCGGGAAGCACTGCGGCCGCCCACGGCGCACACTCGACCTCAGACCAGCTCTTGCGATGCTCGACCAGGGTCACAGTGTGCGGGAGACCGCGCGGGCGCTCGGGCTGGCGGAGTCCACACTGCGTCGTCACCTGAAGAAGAACCAAGGCTCCCTCTCCACCTCCCAACGACCAGGTGGCACCAGTGCCTGACCTCGAGCCCCGAACTCCGTACCGACGACTCCTGAGGTTCATGCGGCTCCAATCGGAGGGCCGCGCTCCCCTCGAACCGTTCCGCGTGACTTCCAGTCGGAGGACTGTTGACGAGCACATCGCGGTGGCATCCGAAGTGCGCCAAAACCCCTCCTCGAGGGACGCCCGCTCACCCTACGAATCCGTGCGCCAAAACCCCTCGCCAAAAGGTGCGCCAATACCAGATGGTTTCGGCGCACTTCCGGGGCCTTCGGTGGGGCGACAGCCCCAATGCGGACTCGCTCCGGTCACCGTCGAATTCGGTCACCTACGGGTCTCAAAGCGGCTGTGCTGTGTAACCCTGGCCCAACGGTCCGGTCCGAAGTGGTACAGCCACCACCCCAGTCCCTGCTCCCACCTGGACGGGTTCCGGCACGAAGATGTAGCCCTACCAAGCCAACTGCAGTCACAACGGCAAGCACCTCGAAGGCGCCGTGGACGACAGCTTCTACGTCAGCTCCCCATCAAGCTGCACCGCCGGTGGGGACTGGGGTCTGGTCCCTACACCCGCGACTCCAGCATCTGCACCTCCGCGGTCCATGCCGGCGTCATCACCACCTCGGGTGGCATCCTGGTCGCGACCATCGCCCCCGGCGGCAAGGACTACACGTCTACCGAAGCCCACGGCATCACCTCCTACACCTGGAGCAGCTACGACACCAGCCCGGCCGTCGCCGCCCCGCCTGCCGAGCCCCACGCCGCACCAAAGGCTGCGTCCCCGAAGAAGTCCAGCTCTGGACGATCTGGACCCCGGCGCAAGGCCGGCAAGCGCCGCCGGTAGACCGGCCCACACATCGTTAAGGAGGCCCCAGAGGGAGTCAAGAAGCGGGTTGCATGCTTCATGGTTCGGTAGGATGAGCGGCTCAACCGACCGATTCAGCCGCCGAACTCTCCGATCATGGCACTGATGTCGTGTTGAGAGGCGGTGGTGACCGACACGGCATCAGTGAGCTGGTCCATGGCGACCGCGGTGGCACGGGTTGTCTGGTCGATGTGGACCATGGCATCGGCCACCTGGGAGACCCCCGCCTGCTGCTGACGGCTCGCGCTGGCAATCAGACGGCTGGCATCTTCGGTGCGCTGGACCGCGCCTTCGATCTCTTCGAGCATGGCGACCACTTGGTCCGCCAGAGTCTCGCCGTCCCGTGCATACTGGAGACCGCCTTCGGTAGCCAAGACCGCTGACGCCGTGGCATTGGAAATGTCGGAAAGTAGGGTGCGGACTTGGCGGGTGGCCTGCTTGGACTGCTCGGCGAGGTCGCGCATTTCGTTGGCGACGACGCTGAAGCTGCGGCCGTACTCACCAGCGCGGGCGGCCTCGATGGATGCGTTGAGCGCGAGGAGCTTGGACTGCTCGGCGATTTCGTTGACGGTGGTGATGATGTCGCCGATCTGGTTGGTGTGCTCAACCAGCGCCTGGATGGTGTCTTGGATGGACTCCACTTGCTCGCAGATGGCCCGCAGACCGGTCGTGGACGCCTGCGCGGCCTCGGTGCCAGTGCGGACGGACGACGATGCGGTCTCGACCACTTCCATCAGCTCGGTGGCATGCTCAAGGGACTGGCTGGACGTCTGGCGCAGCTCGGACAGTGAGCTGGTCACCTCGGCGACAGCAGCGGCAGTCTCAGCGACCGACTTCTGCTGGTCCTGCACGACCGTCTCGACGGCTTCGGTAGTGGTGGTGAGCGACTCCGTGGTGCCGGTGAGGCCGGTGACGAAGCGGTCTACCATCGCCTGGCGACGTGCGGTGCCGGTCGCTTCGTAGGTCTCAAGCACCAAGCCCAGGTCGAAGAACATCGTGCGGAACAGGGTGTCGAGCACCGCCATCTGTGCATCGACGTCGCCGGCACGGTGCCGGAGCGTCTGCTCGATCAGACCCCGGAACAGGTGGCCGTACGCGCCTAGGAACCAATGCGGTCCCAGCCCGATGCGGTCGTGGGCCACACCGATGCGCATGCGGGTCTGTAGGTAGTGCACATCGTGCACACCTTCGAACATCTGCTCCACGTAGCCCTGGAACAGGCGGCTCACGCGGCGTTCGTTCTCGGCCGAGCCGAGCTTCTCGGACAGCTCGGGTACCGTGCGCAGGCGCTGGTACATCGATGCGACGTTTCGCGGCAGCTCAGGGAGGACTTCGGCCTTGAGGGCCTGGAGCTGCTCGCGGTGCAATCCCTCGATGCCACTGAACTCCATGCGGTCTTGGAGGCGCGCTTCGAGGGATGCAGCAGTGTTGACTCCTTGACCTTCCATAACGGACTCCCGTGTGGCCACTCTTCGGAAGGCCGACGTCCTGGTTGAGCGTGGAAGTGTCACCAACTCGTGAATGGCCTGTTTAGGCCATGCCCCTGGGGGTGTCCAGGGCCAACTGCCTTCCATCGGGCACCCGGTCGCTTCATCCGCGTCGTGACGATGGTCTTGTAGGTCGCCTCCACATGACCGCTTCCGATGGGTAGCTTGGCTGCCCTGGCTGCCGCGTGCCGGGGCCGTTCGCGCTGATTCTCGATGTTAGGTGAGGGCGTTGTGGAGCCCTTCGGGAAGTGGGCCGGGGCAGTTGACCTTCCACACCATGAACTCCGCTTCGATCTCGTCGGTGGCCTTGTCGGCCTTGAGCAAGCGACTTTTCCAGCGCGAGAGAAGGCCAGTCTCCTCTGTCTTCATCGCCTTGACGGCAGCGCCGAGCTTCTCCACGAGATGCCAGTAGTCGACCAGCTGAGCGGTGACAGGGAGGCCTTCGACCGCCTGGTCGAGGATGTACTTCATCTCGGGAGCCCCATCGGCCAAGGTGACGATCTGGAGGTCTGGCCGGACGCGGTGGAGGCTGCGCAGGTCGTTGCCCAGAACGTCGATGCAGCCGCTCTTGCCCTCTGTCGGAATCCATGCGTACCGAACAGATTGCAGGGAGCGTCCCTACGCATCGTGCAGCGTCCAGACAGCGCAGTTGGCCATTCGAATGTTGTGCATTGGGCATGCTAGCTTCGGCTCCTTGGATGGCCTCGTCCAGGTGCAGGGCAAGAGCCGACATCTTCAATGCAGGTAGGGGCCTTCCGATAGCCAGCGGCTGGTGTACCCTACCGACGCAGAACACCCAGATACTCGGTGGGCCTTCAACAGTGACGTTCACTCATTCCACCACTTCGCGAAGATCAATTCGAGAGCGTCCCGAGGCAGTGCAACGGGGGCCTCTGGCCAGGCGTTGGACTGGACAACTACCGTGTGCTGCCCTTGCTCGTCTTCAACTACCTCCGCGCCGTGCCACGCGCCGCGTCGATGAAGAGCAATGCGGTCTCCGGAGCGTAGCACGGTGTCACCCAGCAACAGAATCCGCCCGCCGTGTTCCCACCTTGGTTCAACCATTTCGCCAGCGACTTCGGGAACTCGTACCCGTTCAAGATCGGGAACCGGTCCCGGAAACGCAGGGTCGGCTGTATCGGACATCAGAATGCCTCCAATTTGGCGGGTCACTGAGTGTGGCACTCCCAGGGCGCAATGGCCCGATTCCACCGAGAATGTCATGGCCCGATTCCGGTGTCAATTTTGCCAAATTGATGTGAAGCTGCCACCGTTCGTCGCCTATATGGTAGACGCCCATAGTCTCTATACCTCGTGCCTATGCGGCTGGCACCATGCACGGGTTCCGATAGGACCTGGGGGTGGCACGTGATGCGGCATCTCGCATTCGGCGTCCGAATCTCAGCTCCACCAACAAGTCACAAACCTGTGTCGTCAAGGCACCCTGTGGATTCGGTGAGGACATGCGAATCGACACTGCTCCCCTTCACCTGAGCAAGGAATGCCCACTTGGGCAGCCGGTGGAGCCACTCACCAAATCCAGCCGTGGCACCACCAGGCTCCGGGTGCTCTTCGTGGAAGACCATCCGCTCATGCTACGCTTCTACGAGCAGGTTGCTTGGCGAGCAAAACTCGACGCCCGGTTCACAACGACGTTGAAAACGGCCGAACACGCTTGGCGCGAGATCCGACCAGATGTGGTAGTATCCGAGGCTGACTTGCCTGACGGGCATTGGTGGCGCCTTGCAGCGAGCCGATCGGCGGGGTGCCCTACCACCCGTTTGGTCCTCATCTCGAAACGGCGGATTGAGGCAGTTGAGTATGAGAAACTGGGGCCTGGCGACATGGTTTTTCTGAAGCCCGTCGGCGTGGGCGACCTGCTACATGTAATCCGCAGGAACTAAAGAGTTGATACCGTGGGCTGGCCAAGAACCAGTTCCATGCCACTACGAGCGAGCTGAGTCCCAGCGTATGGTGTATGAAGCTCTTGGTCCGTTGTCGTTGTGTCCGTCACCTCACGCATCGGCGAGGGTAGCAAGGGCTGGTAGTTGGCCACCTTCGTCATCGCGTCTGACGGTGTGGCCCCGTGCGTCGTAGGCATCGAGCCACGCCTTCAGCCAGAACCGGTCGCTGACGGCGCTTTCGGATGTCGACCAGGTCGGTTCCGGACAGTCCGTAGATGCGTGCCTCGTCCTCGTTGTCATACAGCGACCCGATGAACGCCATGACCTCCGGAGCCCGCTGGGTGCACGACGACCACGGCATCCCGCAGCTTGCGAAGCGGATGCCCAACAGTGTGCGACTGGGGCCCGCGATTGCCGCTATATTCCGACTCTCGGCATCGCACAGCACGGTACCGTCGTAGCCTTCGAGGCGGCTTGCCAGGCCGTCGGCGTGCTTGGTCCCGTCGTAGCGAAAGACGGAGAGTTCCCCGCGGGTGTGGACCTCGAGGTATCCGTCCCACGCCTTGTGCTGACCACGGCCTGGGGTGGGCTCTTCAGGTCCCAGCTGGCGCCGAAGTTTCCGGTTTTCTCGTTCCAGCCGCTTGTTCTGGGCTTCGTCGGCGCAGCATCTTCGTCAGGTTCGAGACCTCGTCGTCCAGCTTGGCCAACTGTCGACTCTGCTCCTCCAGCGCACGACTCTGCGCCTCCAGCTGACGTCTGAGCGCCTCACGGTCTGCGAAGCCCGTCCAGGAGGGACTGAACTGCGGGTGGGAGGGCGTGCATGCCTTCTTGTCTCGCGTCGAGGTGGCCGTGTCGATTCCTAAGGTGACTTGGATCCACTGACGGGCGTTGTCGGTGACGCCCGTCGCCATCTGTACCGGGCATCGGGGACCTCCGTGGTCGGAGGGAGCTCTTTCAATGCTGTCCTTAGAGGACAGATTTGGCCGCGTGTTTCGCGGTCGCAGGTTTCGACTCTGGCTTCGACCACCTCACGAACTAGTCTTGCCCGGTCGCGGGCCACATCGACTGCTCCAAGCTGGGTGAGAAGGCTCACGCCGGCAGCAGCAGCTCGAGCAGCCCGACAGCCCGCCCGCTGGCACTCCTGGATTCGGTCTCCGGAGAGAACGAGCTGTGTAACCATGGGAATCCTCACTCGTGGTTCGATTCGTCAGGGGCCACCAATGAGCCCGTTGTCTGCTGCCACCTTCACGATGCCACCAGCACCGAGGATGGCGAGGACCACCCGCGTGAGCTGCTCGGCAGCGTTGCGGCCAATCACGTTCGACCAGAAGTTGGCGCGTCGGTCGGCCGCCTTCTCGGCCCGAGTCCGGGCTTCCCGTTCCAGCTCCTGCTGGACGGCCAGGCGCTCGACGAAGCGGCCGAGGACCTCGACGAAGGCGTCGGTGGACTCCCTGTGGGCGCGCATCTCGCCGAGGATGTCGTCGAGCTGGTCGCCGACCTGGTCGAGACGTTCTGCCGTCTTCGAGTCACTCTCCTCGCCCCGCTGCTGGGCTTCACGCAGGATCCCACCCAGCTCGTGGGCCACCTGCGCGCTTGTCACAAGCCCCTGGACCGCCTGGTCCATGAGGTCTCGGGCCAGACCGACCGGGATGGTCGGCTCCGGTGGTGCAGTGTCGGTCATAGTCCCTCACAGCGCGTCTTCGCGGCGTCTTGCAAGGTGTCCAGGGCGCTTGGCCTGAACCGGGAGCGGTGCGTTGCCCCTTGGTCGTCGAAGGCGGTCACTTACGCGCCTTCGACAGCAGGTCTCGGGGGATTTGCCGCTGCCACCAGTACTGGGCGACCCGGTTCAGGTCCGTCCACCGAAGACTCGAGTCCGGAGCCATGGCGATGAACTGCTCCCAGCCAGAGTCTGTCGGCGGAATGAGTGCGGGCCGGTCGCGTCGCAAGCGGTAGGAGCTGGACAGCACCTGCAGCTTGCCGTTGGCGAAGGCAGGCACCTCGAAGGACCGGCCCGAGCCCCGAGAGGAGTAGGCACGGGTCCCGAGGTCTTCGTAGACGATGTCAAGGACACGCGGCCACATCAGCTCCCGCCACACATCGTCGGCGAGGTACCACCCGGCCTTGCTCCATCCCTCGCGGATCTTGCGACGGAAACGGTCGATCGCGGCCTCGGAGGAGACCGGAAGGCGGCACAGCTCACGGACCCGCTTGTGCGAGAAGTGGGACAGCGGCAGGTCGACCGACCGCGCCAGGTCCCACCTCGAGGCATCCACGGCATCGGTGCTGGCGGCAGTGGGCGACCACACCAACTCGCCCACCTCGGTCATGCCCACCCTGCGGCGGCTGGTGGGGTCGATGTGGCCGATGCGGACCTCCTGGCCCTTGTCCTCGCCATCGGGGTCTCGTAGGACAATGCAGTGCCCAACGGGCAGGACCGGGACGGTCTCCACAGCCCCATCCACGGGCTTCCAATCGGGAAAGTGCACGTCGGTGGACCGGGCATGGGCAACTTGGGTGACCCAGGGCCACACCGACGGGTCCACCTCGAGCACGCGTCGGAGCATCGCCTCGGCCTCGGCCCGCAGCTTGCGAGCTCGCTGCGGGTGGGAGCTGGCCAGGCGACGGGCCTGCCGGAATCGTGCCTCCACCGCGCGTGCCCGCCGCACGGCACGGGTCACGGTGCGCCGCCGTTCCTTCTTCTCCTCGCGCTCGCGAATCGCCGCAAGGGTCTTCCGGGTCTCTTCGGGGTCGCGACTGAGCATCAGCAGCAGCTCTTCGCGGCCCACTTCGCTTGAGGCGAGGGGGTTGCTCGTCTCCTTGATCTGGGCGTTCAGCAACGACCGCATCCACCCGTGCTTGCCCTGGATGAGCGAGTACCGGGCCCCGTCCATGCTGTTGCGGGCCAGGTAGAAGTAGATCCCGATGGTCGCCAGCGTGTTGCCCTGCCGCACCCCACGCCCGTTGCGCTGCTCGATGGTCGCAGGCTCCCACGGCAGGTCCATGTGGTGGATGGCGCAGGTGCGGGTCTGAAGGTCGACCCCTTCGTAGGCGATGGAGTTGGCGATGACGACGTCGAACTCGGGCTCGATGTCGTTGTCGGGGTCCCCGTTGAAGCGCTCGGCGATGGACTGACGAAGGGCGGTGTCCTTGGCGGTCGAACCGTTGAGGATGGCGATGCGGCTCTTGGGTATGCCCGCCGCCACAAGCGCCTGCAGCATCCACCAGTGTGAGGCCACGGGCTCGGCGAAGACGATGTGGCCGCAGCCCGGATTCTGCCGGACACGGGCCACCATCGCGTCGATCTTGGGCGCGGTGGGCTCCACCTTGGCCTTCTTCACCGCTGTCCACTTCCAGGTCTCGTCGAGGCCCGGGTGCAGAGTGATCATGGCCAGACGCATCATCAGGCCGAGGATTTCACCCTGCTTCTTCGGGTCGTTGGTCGCCTGCAGCAGCTCCTCGATCTCAGCGGCCTTCTCCTCGTACAACGCGTCTTGCTTGGTGTTGAGGTCCACCCACACAGGGGTCGCAGTCACCTCGGGCAGCTTCAGCCCCACGTCCTCGGGCGACTTGAACTCCGAGTACCGGAAGATGATGTCGCGCAGGACGTCGAGGTTGGTGAAGCCGGTCACCGCATCGCGCTCCTCGGCGACCATGCGGTGGTTGACGACCATCCGCTGCTCGATGCGGATGAAGGTGGCGATGAAGGCTTCGACGGTGTCGACACCGACATCACCCCAGACGTCTTCGCCCAGCAACGACAGCAGCGAGTAGAACTCGAGGGGACTGTTCTTCGCGGGCGTTGCACTCAGGAGACAAATCCCCCGACCGTTGGAACGCGAACGAACGGAAGCGGCCCGGAAGTCGAGCTGCCAGGCCCGGGTGCTGGACTGGTTGCCACCCATGAACTTGGGCACACCGCCGTCGCGACGCTCGGGGGTGTAGAGGTTCTTGAAGTTCTGGGCCTCATCGACGATGAGCAGGTCACAACCGATGTCCTCCCACGTGATCCCGGGGTCGTACTTCTGGCCCTCGGGCAGCTCGAGCAGCTCGGCCACCCACGCAGCTGCTGCTTCCTTGGCGACCGCCTTCTGCCGCTCGGTCTGCTTGTTGCGCTTCTCGGCCGCCTTGCGTTCCTTGTCGGTCATCGCATCGGTGATCTCGACGAGGCTGGTGCCCCGACGCTCCACCGAATCGCGGGCGTTGCGCTGGTCGATGTCCATCTGGCGGCGGATGGACGGCCGGCGCTTGGCGTACTCGCGGATTTTGTCGGCGTCGAGACGGGTCCGACCGAGCGCCGAGTAGGTGAGGATGACGGCATCCACCTCACCGGCCTGGAAGCGACGCCACTTCTCGGCGCGCTCCTCGGGGGTGTCGGTCCGGGCCCGTGGCACCAGGGCCCCGGGGTCGTGGTCGAGCGCGCCTTCCTTGATCAGGGACCGCAGGTGGGCCGCCCGCCGCGGGTCGCCCTCGAGGAGGCGTTCGATGGGGGTCCACTCGGTGGAAATCGCCCGTGCCACCTGCACCCGAACCTTCGAGCGCTTGTTGGCCGCAATCCAGGCATCGGTGCCAGCGTTGGCGCGTACCCGACCGAATCGGAACGGACGGTGGCGGTGGGTGAGACTCGATCCCACAACAGCCACCCGGTAGTCGGGCAGCACCTTCGCGAAGTCCTTGTACCACTTCCATGCGAGCGAGTTGGGCACGAGGACGATGGGCCTGCGTGCCCATCCCTCCTGCCGTGCTCGAGCGAGGACCAGCAGCCCGGTGAAGGTCTTCCCGACTCCCACCCCGAATGCCAGCATGCCCCGACGGTTTGCGAGAACCCGGCGTGCACCGGCCGTCTGGTGGGGACGTGGCGTGATGGCGTCGGACCACCGCTCGATGGCGAGGGGCTCGGCGCTGTAGACGGGCTCCACGAATCCCCGAAGGGCTCGGTTGTAGGCGGCCGTGTAGCGGTCCTGACGGTCGGTCTCCAGGTTCACCCAAGCCACGAACTCCGTGGAGATGTCCTCCGCCCACCGTCGGCGGGCTTGGGCGATGGACTCGTCGGAGTCGTTCTTGCCTGGCTTGAACAGCTGCCGGTCGTTGTTCACCCAGCCCAGGAACAGCTCGGCACGATGAGGCATCGAGACGTCGCTGTAGTCCTCGTAGGTCGTGCCCTTGGGCAGCAGGAATCCGTGCTTGCGCTCGAGCTGCAGTCGGTCGGACCGCTCACTGCGGCCCTCGTTGACCCACTCCTCGAGCAAGCCCACGGGCACGTACCGCAAGTTGGGCGCCACCAGGTCGATGTCGCCGTACTGGACGGGTGCGATGGCCTCCATGAGCCTGTCGCGCTGCGCCTCGAGCTGGCTGGACATCGCCTTCGACAGCTTGCCGGCGCGCGCGCGGTCGATGGCGTCGACCCGTGGCCACAGAAGCCCCGACAGGTAGTCGCGACCGGGCATGTGGTGCGACAGGTCGGTCTGGATGAACCAGTCGGCCGCCCACAGGGTGGGCAGCTGGGCCCGCACCCACTTCACGGCCGTCGCCCGCGCTCCGCGGGTCCGGAAGTCGTCGACCTCCACGCTGGCATGCCACCGGGCCAGCGCGTCAAGGTCCACCTTGCCGTCGAGGCGGTAGATCCAATCGGCCAGGGCAGCGATATCGTCACGCGACCCTGGGAAGGGTGGGGTGTAGGTGGGCGCCTTGGCCATGCCCTCGATGAGGTCGCCGTCGGATTGGAAGACCGAAAGCAGAGAGCCGAGGGCCTTGTCGCTCGTGTCGCGGGCGAGCTGGTCCTGAAGCAGGCCGGCCACCTCGCCGGTGAGCCCATTGCGCCAGGCCATCAGGTCAGCGTGCAGCCCTGGCCAGACCGCGCGCATGTCCTCGCCCTCGGCGAGCCTCCGGAGGTAGCGCGAGACCCGCGAACCAAGAGACTTCGCGCGCTGGACGGCGTGGTCGAGGGTGCCGGCCTCGGCATCGTCAGAGGTGTTGGGCAGCTCGATGGGAGCGGCCACCGGCACCGAGCAAGCGTCGCAGTGCGGGCGTTCCACCAGGTCGGGCAGGCCCTTGAAGGTGCCCTTCACCTGGTAGCCCCACCGCGGCTTGGCAGTCTGGTCGTCGTCGTCCCCGGGCTTGCCCACCTCGGTCCCGAGCACCATCTCGGGGTGGGTGGCGAAGTACTTGCCTTCGGCGATGGCCTGGTCGTCGGCGTGGACCTCCGACAGCGCCTCGGAGCGTCGCCGGATGAAGACCAGGTCGGTGACCAGCATGGCTCCCGGGAACAGGCCACTGGGCAGGCGGTAGGCCCCCATCAGGTGGTGACCCCGGAGCAAGATGTCCCGAATGCGCCGAAGCTCGGCGGTCTGGCCCGACATGAGGCCCGACGGGATGAGGAAGGCGCCCACACCACCGGGTGCCAGCAAGTCGCCGGCGCGCCGCAGGAAGTAGGCGTATGCCTTGGACTCTCGGTAGGCCCGGACCGGGTCCTCGGTCACCGAGGCACCACGGGCCCCGTAGGGCGGGTTGCAAAGGACCAGGCTGAATCCGTGCTTGGCGTCCCGTACCCACCGCTCGAAGGGGCCTTCGAAGACGGTCACGCCGGGGAACCGGGCCCGCAGCAGGCGGGCCGACAACGCCGAGTACTCCACCGCCGTCCAGTCGGCCTCGAGGGTGGCAGCCGCCTCCACGAAGCGGCCGATGCCCGCACTGGGCTCGAGGCCCAGAAGGCGACCGTCCTCGGTTCGAGGGAGGGTGCCCACGAAGGGCTGCAGCACCCGGACGACCTCACGGCAGACCGCGGCCGGCGTGTAGTACTCGTGGATGAGCCCGCGCTCTTCGGGGATGGGGAGGCGACCCTTGAACTGGCGAAGTGGCCCCTTGGCAGCAGCCAATGACAGGCCACCCCAGCCCGAGTAGCCAGCGAGGGCCTCTCTCTCGGCCGGGGTTGGGGACTCGCCCACCCGGAAGCCGGCAAGCACGCGCATGGCCTCGAGGTTGGCCGCCACCCGGTCACGGGCCTTGCGGACCTCGGCTACGGGCTTCGACCGTGCTCGAGAGGGGCCGCGGCCCTTCGGGGGCTTCCCCTCGAGGACCGTGATGGAGATGTAGGCCGGGTGGTCGGCGAAGAGCGCCTCGCGGATGGCCTCCGCGTCTCGGTCGACCTCCACCTCGACGGCAGCGTGGCGCTGGCCGGCTGCATCCTTCCGAGTCGTGGCCCGCAGCTTGGTGATTCGCGCCGCCGGTCGGGTCTCGAGGACCGCAGCCCGCACCCACCGCTTCGCCGAGCTGGCCGTGGGCTGGCCTTGCTTGCGGAACTCCTCGTCCGCCAGGTGGACGACACGGAGCCTCGAGGCACTCCTCGAGCTGTCTCCCGCCACCGCCGACAGGGCCTCGAGGAGAGACCGACGCCGAGACTGGATGACGCTGGCGGCGTAGCGGTTGCGCGCCTGAAACGACATCGCGCCGTCGAGGTCGGCACCGGAAAGGCCGGCGAAGCCACTGGTCTCCACGGCGGTCTTGGCCTGCCCGACGATGTGGGAGCGCAGAGCGCGAAGGGCCTTGCCCTGACCCGCGGCGAGGTCGAGGACTGCAGCAGGCGCCGAATCCCAGCCCCGACCGGCGACGAGGTCCTCGACGAGCTCGTCGAGCGTGGACCGGAAGAGCCGGGCACCCACCTCACGGATTTCGGCCTCGGCGTAGGTGTGCCCCTTGCGGCCCGCGAGGTCGATGAGCTTCATCGCACCCGGAGCCATCAGAGCCGCAATCTCGTCGACCATCGGGTCGAGGTTGCGCTCGGTGAAGTCGGCCACGTCGGCCGCAGTCACCCCGTCGGGCGGGCTCGCCTCGACGGCCTGCAGCGCGCCCAGCGTGAGCCGTGCTGCGAATCCACGGATGGGACCGAGCAGTGGGCCAAGGGAATCGACCGGGGACGCACCCCGGATGGCGGGTGCATCCTCGGTGATCATCAGGGTGCTCCGAACAGCATCTGGAGTTGGTCACCGACTCCGGAGGTGACCGCCTGGCGGATGGCGGCGTCCTTGTCGGCCTTCGACTTGGGCTTGGACGTCCGCTTGGGCGTCGGCCGCTTCCGAGTGCTCGAGGCCTTCCTGGCGGCGGGCTTCGCGGCGGGGGCCAGGCCGGGGGCCCGAGCGGGGGCCCGAGCGGGGGCCCGAGCGGGGGGTGGGCTGGCGGTGGACTTCGACATGGCAGGCATCCGTCCGGTGACGTCGGGCAGGAGGTTGTCGCCCATGAAGAGCCGGTCCCATGCACGCTCGGAGCGCGGCCGGGCCTTGCCCTTGAGCCCGAGCACCTTGGAGACCGCCTTCACCGTCAGCTTCTCGGCGGGGCGGATGAGGTCGTGGCGGGTGCCGCTCCGGAGCGCCTTCGCGATGTCGATGGCCATGTTCCGACGCGACCAACCGGGAAGTTGCTCGGCGAGCCCACCCTCGGTGAAGACGCCTTCGATGATGTCGACGACGTCGCGCCAGGTCTTCGGCGAAGTCGCAGGGGTGGCGGGCTTCTTCGCCGCCGGCTTCGGCGCTGCAGCCGGCTTCGGCGCTGCAGCCGGCTTCGGCTTACTGCTGGTCGACGAAGAACCACCAGCACGCGCTGTCTTCGACTTGTCGATGCGCCCCCCCTTCACCACGGGTCCCACATGGAACTCGGGGTCACCCTGGACGGCGTAGACCAACGAGCCCCCGGGCAGCCCTTCGAAGGGCTCGGCCAGACGACCGAAGACCTCTCCGGAGCCTCGCAGCTGGAATCCACCCCGCTCGAGCGCCTTGAGCTGGCGTTGGTTGGGCTTGGAGAAGACCTCGATGGTGGGGATGGTGTGGAATGGGAATCCGCGCCAGGGTACGGGCTTTCGGCCTGCTCTGGCCTTCCTCTGCTTGACCTCGACCTGCGTAGCCGAGCGTCCACTCTCCCTGGCCGTCTTCACGGCCCCTCGGCGACCGGTGTAGCCCGCGTCCTGCGAGCCCCGGCGCCGGGTCTCCTTGATGGTGCAGGCCGGTCCGACGACGCCCTCGGCCATGGCGAGGGCCTTGCCGATGGCACCGCGAAGGGTGGCGTGGAATCCGCCGTCCTTGCCCTTCTTGGCGAACCATCGGGCCTCGCGCTGCAGCGTCCACCGCCACAACCCCCGTTCGCTGTGGGACTCGAGGACGAGGGTGGTGTAGCTGTTGATGGGCCGAGAAAGCACCACACGCGGGCCTTGTGGGGTGCACTGCATGTGCCCCTTCCAGACGCCGTTCAGCGTGATGGGCGTCAGCTCGGATGACGGCCCCTTGGCCATGGCCCGAAGCTCGGCCGCCGCCGACTTGAGGTCCTCCACGGCCTTGGCGGGCTTGGCGGGGGCGTCGCCGCCCCGCTTGCTCGCATCCCACCGGAACACACCGCCACCCTTCGGGGCCAGCAGCAAGATTCCGGTGGACTCGTGGGGGGCGAGCGCAAATCCCCAGGTGCCGCCCGCGGGGGTCTTCCCGCTTCCCTGGATCAACCGAGGCACGTCCTCGGCGGGGTTCGTGATGCGAAGAGGGGTGGGTCGCTTGCCCATGGTGGGCTCCGGTCGGGGAGGGAGGAGGGCGGGGGAGGTTCGGTTCCACCAGGGTGGTGGAGGGGGCGCCGGGCCGAAGCCCGGTCACCTCGAGGTGGGGCTCAGTCGCGCTTTCGACGCTCGATGAGGTCCCAGGCAAGGCCAAGCATGCGGCGGTAGACCATCCGGTCGATGCGCTCGAGCTGGCGGCCGAGCCGCCCGTCGATGCGTTCCTCCCAGTCGGTCACCTCGTCGAGGATGATGGCCGCCGCCTCGATGGCCTCCTCGCGAGAGACACCGTCCTCCCCCGCCTGCACGAGGTACTCGATGACCGAGCCCCACTCGATGTCGCGAAGCCGCTCCACGAGCTTGCGTTTGCCGGGCCCTCCTTCCGTTGCACGAGGAGTGGGTGCAGCGGAACGGGCAACAGCCGAGGCCCCGTCGCGGGCGGACGGATGGACGGGACGCACGGGGCGAGCGGAAGGAGCGGGCATCGAGGACCTCGGTTGGGCGGAGGAGGACGGCTGAAGAGGAGCTGGGCGTCACCGCCCGAGAAATCAGGCCGGGACGGAGTAGGTGATGAAGGCGTCGAGGCTGCCCTGACTGGGCGTGCCGGTCGTGGTGCACTTGAACTTCACGGGCGCTGCGGTACCGAAGGCTGCCGACCGGAAGTTCTTGGACTGCGGACCGCCGGTGAAAGTGAGGTCCATCTCGCCGGAAGCGATGAAGGCGTCGTCGTCGGCCGCGGTGCCGGCAATGAAGCTGGCGCCCCCATCGAAGTCGGTGGCGACATCGACATCGATGCTCTTGATGATGGCGCCCGACGGAAGGTTGGACGAGTCGATGGTGACCTCACCGGTGTCGGCCAGGTCGCCGAAGCCGATGGTGAGCTTGGTTTCACGCACCGCGTTGGCTGCACCCAGGTTGGCCTCGGCCCAGCCCTTGGTGGCCACGTGGGTCGAAGTAGACGGGTCGGCGGCACTGAGCTGCGCGAGGCCATCGTTGGCGTTGTTCTTGATCTCGGCGACACCGCTGTTGGCGTTGACGGTGATGCCGTTGGCACCCACGCCCACCTTGAAGAAGGGCGAGAGGGTCTGCTGAAGGAATTCGACGAGAGCACCCATGGTGATTCACTCCGAGAAGTCGCCATCGAAGGCGAGGTGGACGACAGACCCTTCATTGGGCGTCGCCGAGGTGGTCAGCCGCCAACGCAGGAAGCGAAAGCAGCCAATGTAGAGAGGAGAGGTGCCACTCGAGGCCACCGGCGAGTCCGTCGACAGCGTGGCGGTCCAGACCTGCGACCAGGCCCCGGACGGTGCGTCGGGATGCACGACCGTGCCCTCGAGCACGACCTCGGTGTCCTCGACGACGTCCGAGCACCAGGCACCGACCGATGCGGTGGCATGGCCCGACGTCCGCCGGATGGGCTTCGGTGTGGCCCAGACCTCGCCCGCGGGCCCCACGGACTGGTAGTGGCGACAGTCGAGGCTCATGGGCGGTACACCCGGTAGACCTTGCTGCCGTTGGCACCCCGAAGGCACTCGAGCATGCGCCCACGGTTGCTCCGCGGCCCCTTGTAGGAGGCGTGCACGTGCCCACCCACTTCGGGGTGGTAGGCGATGACCTTGTCGTAGTCGATGCCCAGCTCGACCATGGCCGCAACGATGTCGAAGGAGGTCAGCCCTTCGAAGCCGAGGTCCACGGCCATACCGAAGGTGTGCAGGCTACGGCGAGCCCCGTTGATGGCGCGGTTGACGCCCGTGCTGCGCCAGGCCGACGTGATGCGGGCAGGCTGGCCGAAGTGGCGGCACAGCGGGTCGACGACGTGTTCCATCACCAGAACCAGGCGTCGCTGCGGCGTGCGCCACGGCTGCGTCTGCTTGTCCATGTGACCGGTGACCAGAAGCTCGTCCCAGGTGTGGAACGCACCGGGTGCAGGCTGAATCCAAGGTCCGCGTTGCTTGTACATCACGCCCCCTTCAGTGGAAAAGTGGCGCGTTGCGTCCCGTTGCCGTTCCAAACCAACCCCTGCCCCGAGACGGGACCGGAACGCAACGCACCAGAGGTTTCGAGCCAACGCGACACCGCCTCGAGCCCGGCGTACCGGTGGGCGAGCTCGCGCCCGAGCGCTTCGGACGGAAGGCGCGAGTCTTCGGGGACCGCCTCGCCGGCAAGCAGGCGATGAACCGCCATGCAGGTCACGGCCTGCTCAGTGGAGACCTCCACGGGAGGCAGGCGCATGTAGGTGACGAAGTCGGAGCGGTAGTCGCCACGGTCCTGCACGCGCACCCTCGCACGCGGGTCGTCGCCGTTGGTGTTCCGACCGCCACCGGATGCCGACAGCACCTTCGAGTGGCCGGCAGCATCGGGCCAGGTGAGCACGAAGGTGATGTGGCGGTTACGGTAGACCGCGACGTCGCCGGGCTGCTGCTTCCCGAGGTCGACCTCGCGGCAGATCCCAGCGATGCCCGCAGCCGACAGGTCGGGCGCGTCCCACCGACGGCGCAGGAACAGGGCGGCGGCGGCCAGCGTCAGCCCACCACAGTCCCAGCCCACACCGCCATGGACCCCAGCCCAGCCTTGCGGCCAGCCCTTGTCGGCCCGACCACCACCCCATGAGTACAGGGCACCCTCGACCGAATCGGCGAGAAGCAACGCGGTCCGCTCGAGGCGGTCGCGATGAAGGGGATGCACGCCGCCACCCCGTGCCTCTTTGCGACCCGGCCGGGAAGGCGGGGGAAGCACCGGGGGACGACGAGTCGCCGCCCATACAGTGCCCCCGGCAACCCCGGCAAGAGTCACCAAGCCGAGCAGTGCCAGCACACTGCGGGACATCAGAAACGCCCCCGGACCACACCAGCGCTATCTGAGGTTGTGAAGTACGCGCCGTCCGTCCGTCGCATTCCCACGTATGCAAAGAGAGTATTGTGGGAAGCGGGCCGACGACGCGCACAGGTGAATGCCCCAGCATTCATACAACCCGTAACCGGTACCGTAGGTACCGGGGCAGAAGAACCCGACGACACCACGAAATTGCCCGCCAGGCACCGCCGCCCCTCACCCGCACCGGACCAGCAGGCGGACGGCCAGGTCTCCTCGACGGCAAGGACCGAAGATGGCTCGATGGCACCGCTACCGTTCAGCGAGAGGGCACCGGCCATCCGAGACTCCTGTCCCGGCGACACATGGGACGTCGGGAGCACCGGAGGACGTGGAGTACTTATTCCTACGGGGTTGCCCCCAACCAAGCCGAAAGCCATCAGGCAGAAGTGCGCACTGGCGATACGGGACATCACAGACGCCCCCGCGCGCCACCGAGCATCCAAGCTGCAGCCCCACCGAGCGCGGCGAGCAGGCCCACACCCACGATGAGCTTGGCAGCAGCGTCCATCTGCTCGTTGCCCGTCCAGGTGGACGGGCTCGGGGGCGCGACACTGGCAGGGGGAAGCGTCCGGCCGTCCTTGCTGGCGTCTACCCGGGCCTGGAGATCCTTCTCCTGCAGTCGGATCTGAGCCAGGGCCTTGTTGGCGTCCTCCTGCGCCGAAATCGCCCACGCAGCACCGACCTCGGTCACGGCGTAGGCGGTGGCACCCACGGCCACTGTGAGCAGCACCACCGTCGTGAGCGCCACGCCCACGTGGTTCTTGTAGTGGATGAACTGCTCATCGCCGGCCAGTCGCTGCGTGGCGGCCTTGTCTGTCCACTGCCGGTGCAGGGTGTTGTAGGCGAAGACCATCCGCCGGCCCCGGTCTTCGAGGTCGGGGTTGGCAGCCATCAGCGGACCGGCGGTCTCGAGCCACACGATGGTCTCGGCCCGCATCGCCTCCAGCGTGTTGGCGAACTGCTGCACCTTGGGCTGCAGCTCCGTGTCGACGGTGCCCCGCTGGACCGACGCACGGACCTGCACCAGGGCCGCGTCGAGGCGGTCCCCGATGAGCCCCTCGACCCAGGTCTGGAACTCGTTGAGCATGGACGACACACCGGCCATGACGGTCTCCTCGAAGTGGTGCGCGCGACTCCCGCCCGGAGACGCCCGCGAAGTGGCCCACGAAGGGCCGACGCCTCAGCGACGCATGCGGCGAATGAGCCGGCGGATGGGGCCTCGACGGCGCCCGCCCCGCGACCGGCCCTTGCGCGAGAACTGGCTGTCCCGCCGCCGCTTGCGCTTGGCCATGCGCTCCTGGACCGACTGCTCTTCGATGTCGTCCTCGGACCAGCCCTGCGCACGCATGGCCTGCATCACGCCGCCCGAGACCATGTCGTGACCATCGTCGTCGTCGTGGCCGTCGTCACCTTCGCGACCGTCGCCATCGTCGAAGCCGTCGTGGTCATAGCCGCCTGCGTCATCGTCGTAGCCGTCGTCATCGTCGAAGTCTTCGATGTCGACGTCGTAGCCGCCGTCCACCTCGTAGCCACCGTCCACATCGTAGCCACCGTCGCCGTACAGCTCGTGCATGACCTGGTAGCCGAGGTCTCCACCGAAGACGGAGCCCTCCTCACCCGAGATGTGGGCCCGGCGCTGGTCCCGACGACTGGGGGGCACCCCGTCCTCGAGGTGCTCATGCCACTGGGCCAGCAGCTTGCGGGCATGGGTGACCTCGGCGAACGAGGCCACGGCCCACGCCACACCGATGGCGCTCACACCCACGTTGATGCCGCGCACCACCGTGGACACGGAGTTGAGCACACCCGACACGTTGTTGGGCTGGGTGGCCTTCGGGTCCTTCCATTGGGCGTTGACCTTGCTGGCGACCTCCATGGCCGCAGCGGCGAAGGGCGCCCACTCCGACTGACCGGCATCCGCGGCGAAGGCGCTGGCCTCGTGGACGAGCTTGTTCAGCTCGACCTCGAAGCGGCGCACCATCTGGCCATACGACGACTCCAGAAGACCGGGGGTACCAGCCTTCTTGCGCACGGTCTCCCAGACCTCGGTGAGACCGGGGCCCACCAGGTCGTGCCACCAGTTGCGAACGTCGACCACCCAAGTGGGTTCGAGCTGGACTCCAGGCATGGGTCCTCCTCAGCGTCGGGGCATGCAGTGGCCGTTGCAGTTGGCGCAGCCGATTTCCCCGGACACGACGGTCGGGTCGAAGCTGGCCAGTGCAGCGGACATCTGAGCCTTGATGGCGTCCGTCGACAGGCCCTCGGGGACCTCGCGGACGATGTAGAAGCCGTTGCCGGCATTGGCGATTGCGGCCCGCTTGCCGAGCTTGGCGCGCACGATGACGTCGCCAGCGCGTGCCGACTGGCCCCATCCTGCGCCATCGGCGTCGGTCAGGTCCAGGGTGCCGGTGCGGTGCCGGTCGGCGACCGCCTGCAGCTCGGCGAGGTGCTGGTCCCGGTTGGCCTCGCGTTCATCGCGGGTGCGACGGCGACGACGACGGCGACCGTCCCGACGGCCATCGGCTTCCTCACGGGCCTCGAGGATGCGGGGCACCACGGAGGACAGGATGGGGATGGAGGCCAGGGCAGCGGTCACACCCGCCGCCCCGATTTCCACACCCGAGACCATGTCCTCCTCGACAGCCTCTTCCATCGCGTCCTGCACGGCCTCGACCGCCTCGAGGATGACCTCGGAGTCCCGGTCGAAGGCGGCCGGGTTCCAGGCATCCAGCTCCGCGATGACCTTGAGCGAGCTGATCTTGGTGGCCCCGAGCTGCTCGATGAGGCCATCGAGGTCGCGGATCTCGGTGTTGATGTCACCGACCGCACCGCTGGTGGCGAGCGCAGAGAGCTCGCCGGCGATTTCACCCGCAACGTCGAGAACGTCGTCGGCGAACTCGTCCCACAGCCCCTCGTCACCGATGGGCACGATGTCGTGGTCGTCGACATCGACGAGGATGGCATCGTCGTATGGGTCGACGCCGTCGGGACTCCACGCGTCCGGAGCGAACTCCGGGTCGTACTGCATCCACTCCAGCTCGTCGTCCCAGTAGTCGGCGGCCTCGTCGACATAGACCGGGAGGTCCCACGGGTCCGCATCCCAGTCCCGAAGCACGGGACCACGAGGGGTGGTGTCATAGTAGGTGGGCGCGGGCGCCGGCGCGTCGTAGTACTCGAAGTCGTCGAAGAAGGGCTGCTGAGGCACGAACTGACGTCCGCCACCGCGACGGATGGGGGGAGGAGCCGGGGCCCGGAAGCGGGGCGAGGGAGCAGGCCGACGCATCACGGGACGGCGCGGGACCGGAGCCCGACCACCACCCTGTCCGGGGTGCCAGGCGCGAGTCGAGTGGCCACGGGGAACCTGGACTGCACCGCCACCGCGCGGGACCTGCACTGCACCGCCGCCGGAGTGCTGGACGGCTGCACCGCCACCCCCACCGCCGCCACCGCCACCGCCACCGCGGCGCTTGTTCTTCTTGAACTGGGCACGGTGCTTGCGGGACAGCTCTTTGCGCTGCTGGTTGGCCTTCATGAGGTTGGTGACCGACTGGCGCTTGTTGCGGTCGGCCCGGCGGTTCTTCCGGATGACCTTGCGCCGGGCGAGGAAGCCCTTGCCCTGGTTCTTCATGCGGTCGTTCAGCGCCCTGCGGTTGTCCCGCTGGCGCTGACGCATGCGGCGACGCTTGGAACGAATCTTGTTCGCCATGTTGGCCTCTCAGGCTGCCCAATCGGGCGTGGCGTAGGCCCACCGGGACCCACCGAAATCGTGTTGAACAACGGCCGGACGGTGCTGTTCGGGGAACGCCTCGCCATCGTTGTAGGGGTGCCGGTCGCCGTCTCGGAACATGCCGAGACGCGCCGACGGGTCGTCCCGCCACCACGTGTTGCCCACCTTGTAGAGGACGACGCAGTGGTACATGGACGGGGTCCCGCGTTGTCCGCGGGTCCGGAGAAGCACCCACGCAGGGATGGTCTCCAGCTCGAGTTCGCGGGCCAGGTGGTAGCCACCGTCTTCGGGAGACATCGCCTCCCAGCCCCACGCCATCAGCTCGCCGGCACGGGCCGAAGCCAGGCCGTCACAGTCCTCGTGGCCCTGCTCGAGCATGGCCAGGTAGTCGCACCAGACCTCGGGGTACTCCCGTCGGTAGCGGACACCGGACTCGTAGAGCAGGGGCAGGTCGGGGCGCTCGCGAAGCAGACGGGCGTTGTGCCGCGCCAACCAGTTGAGCAGCTCGACCAGGCCCTGCTCCGTCTTGGTGACCTTCACCAAGATGGGGATGGTTCCGGCTCCCAACGCAAGCTGGGAGGGCTGGCGTCCCCGGCGGCTCACCCGATGAGCCCGCTGGACACGAGACGCACCGTGCCGGTGACCTCGGGGTTGGCCGAGCCACCCGGCGTCACCACGGTCCGAACCCTCGGCCCGATGGTGGCGATGGTCACAATCTCCTTCTGGGTGCCCTCGCCCGACAGCTGGGTCATCTCGGCGACGGTGTGCCAGGTGGTGCCATCCCACGAGGTCTCGACGACGGCGTCGAGGGTGGGGCTGGTGCCTCCGGTGGCTTCCAGCTCGAAGACTGCGGCGAAGCCCTGCGTGTCCGCAGAGACGTCGTCGTAGCGAGAGCCCTTGACCGCCACCGGGTCGCCCGTCGTGAGGACAGAGACCGCAGAGGCGATGACGAGGAGGTTCTTGGAGGAACGCGCGAGCATGACAGCCTCACAGAAGGTCGAGCCGCCAGACGAGGCGGTAGGGGGCCTGCGAGGTCACTTCGACCGTCGCGGCACTCCCGAGGGGGATCCAGGCCGGCAGGCGGGACTGGGTGATGCCGGCTCGAATGGCTCCAGAGGAGTCCTTCAGCCGGATGACGGCGGCCATCAGGGCCTGCTCGTCGGTGTCGAATCGCACCGCTCGCGCCCAGGCGGGCACGGCGTGCGATGCTGCAGTGGGGTGGGCTTCGTCGTGCCGCGTCTCGTAGTAGGGGCTGCAAATCCGGTGCTGGTCGACAACGCCAACCCGCACCTTCGCAACATTGGACTCGTCGAGGTTCTTGACCACGACTCGCCACCAGGCGGCCCACACACAGATGGACTCGGCACGTGAAGCACTGAAGGTGACCGGGTCCGAATGCCCGATGTCGGAGCCCCACTCAACGGTGACCTCGACGGGTCGGTCCGTTGCAATGTGGAGCAACCGGAAGGCATCGCAGCTGGTACGGCCCTTGAGCGCCTCTTTGGAGTCACCTGCAGTCAGCTTCAGGTGACTGACGCGTTCTTCGGCCTTCGCCACGATGCACCTCGAGCAATGGGACCATCAGCCCCGAGCCATCAGCACTCGCCGTGCTCGACCTCGCGCTTGCCGTAGAGCAGGAGCTTGAGGACGTCGTCGCCGTTCTCGATGCTGCCGTTCAGGGTCACGTACTGGCCGCTGCGGATGACGTTGCCGTTCAGCGACAGCTTCTGCTGCGAGCTCGCAGTGAACGCCGAAGCGGGCAGGGCCTCGGTGGAGTCGAAGGGACCGAGCACCGTTGCCTTGTGCAGCATCAGCGAGGTGATGGCCGCGCCGTTGCTGCTGCCGTCGAAGGTCGCGTGCGACAGGTGCATGGTGTCCGAGATGAGCTTCTTCTCGGAGACGGCACCCGGATCGCTGTCGGTGGCCACGATGATTTCGATGTGGTCCTTGACCAGCACCACATCGCGGCCCTGCGGAGCGGGCTGACGCCGACGCCGACGGGGGGGAGGTGCGGGCTGGCGACCGCGGCCGCGGCCACGGTAGCGACGCCGACGCACACGGCGGCGCCGGGGGCGGCGTCCGACCTCGTCTTCGCCTTCGTAGTAGTCGTCGCCGACATCGCCGACATCGTCGCCGACGTACTCTTCGTAGCCGTCGTACTGGGAGGGGTCCATGGTTGTCTCCTTGGACATGCCCGTGCCGGGCGGTGCGCACGCATGCGTGCTGGGATTCGCCCGGGTGGGCGCGGAATCATGAGTGGAGAGGCACCGCTGGGAGCGGAACCTACGGAAATCGAGAGGAGGCGAGCGTCAGGCCGTCAGGAGGCCATCGACCGTGCGCGGGCCCGGAACTCTTCGAGGTGCGAGTCGGCGGGCATCAGCTCGCGGACGCGGCTCGGACCACCACCGCCCGCACCGGGCGTGACAGCGATTTCGGGAGCGTCGCCCACACCGGAGACGGAGGTGCCTGCACCCGAGCCGGCGCCCTGGACAGCCCCCTCGATGCTGAACCAGCCCTTCTCTTGGTTGAGCTTGCGGCCGTAGTCGTAGGTGGCTTCGACCGCCTCGGCGGTGGCGAGACCCGTGCCGATGGCCAGCTGGTGTTCGCCCGACTTGCCCTGAAGGGTGCGGGCGATGCCCCAGCCACCGAGCACCAGTGCGGTGAGGCCACGCACACCGCGGACGTACTTGCGGTACTTGCCCGCAGCGCCCGACAGGAAGCTCGAGGCACCGGCGGCGAGCACGCCTTCACCGGCGACCATGATCTCGGTGGCCGCCTTGCCGCTGTTGGCCTTGACGGTCTTCATCGTGGTCTGCAGGCGCTGGAGCTTGGCGTCCTTGGTCTCCAGCTCGGCCGTGAGCTTCTTGAACGAGGCGGCGCTCGGTGCCTTGCGGCTCGAACGCCCGTTGGCGGCGTCGGTGATCTGGGCGGCTGCGGATGCCATGGATCCTCCAGTGTGGGAGCAGCGGCAGTCACAGCCGCGGGTTCACTGGTAGATCCGACGCGAGGCCCCATTCGCGGACACCCAATCGCTTTACCGGACCAAATACCGTCACGGTATCAGGGCGTTTTCGCCGATTGGAGGGGCTCCCGATTCTACGAGAACGCCCGGTCCATCACGGTAAAGTGAAAACTCCGGACCTCCGCGTGGGTGCAGAACCGGGCGGTAAAGTGCAATTCACGGGGCTGGGCGGCGCTTTACCAACTTTCTTGGGCGAATTTCCCATCGGGGTGTCCGCGAATGGGCTGCGGAGTCGGATCTACCTGTGGAGGTCCAATGCCCCGCATCACCCTCGAGAACTGGGACGGTGTCGTCTCGCTGCTGAACTCGGTGTGGCCCGACGTCGTCTACGTGACGGCGGTGGCCCGCTTCCGGCAGGGAACGACCGAAGAGCGACAGCCCGTCATTCGAGTGGGCCCGCGCGACGAAGAGCCGACCTGCCCGAAAATCCGGGCTCGCTACCGGGCCGACTACCAATACAGCGACGACGAAGACCTGGACCAATGCATCGCGGAGCTGACCGACGCGACGCTTCAGGACATGACCGTCGACATCCTGCGTGACGAGATCGAAGCGTGGGCAGACGGCATCGGCCAACCCACCAAGGTGCTCGTGCAGGTCTACGGCTCCAAGGGTGTGTCGCTGGGCTCGAAGACCATGACCGTCCGCGACGGCTCTGGTGATGGCGGGGAGGACACCGCGCTCGAGCGGAGTGCGGGTCGCGATTCCGTCAACGCATTGGCTGTCCTCGGCCTGCCCGACATGTCGGAAATCGACGACCCGCTCGTTCGCCAGCTGCTGATGACCGTCATCATGCAGCGGCAGCACAACGACGACATCGCCGGTGCCTACAACACGCTCTTTGCCGAGCTGCGCGAGGCGTACGGACACCTCCACGCGGTGTCGACCACGACGATGTCGCAAATCGAGCGCACCAGTCGCACCCGCTACAACCACATGGAGCGGGTGGAGACACAGCGCCTCACGCAGCTGCGCGAGACCATCGAAGAGCGGAAGAAGGCAGCGGCAGCCCTTCCTGGCGAGGACGGCACCGTTCCGCGGCCCGCCACCATCGACCCGTCGGTCCAGAAGGAAGCCCTGAGCACCTTCGGCAACCTCGGCGACCGCCTTGTGACGGCGCTCCTCGCAAGCAAGGGCATGGACCCGTCGCTCGCTCCGCTGCTCGAGGTGCTCGAGGACACCCCCAAGCTCAAAGACAAGCTCCCCGGCCTGGCCAAGTCCCTGAAGGACCCCGAGGTCCGCGAGGCCTTCATCGGCATCGTCGAGGAGGTCGCCGAGATGTCCAACCAACAACAGGAGGCTGCACAGTGAGCAGCGAATCCAAGGCACCCCCCATCGTGGCATTCGCCAGCCACGTCTACGGCCAGTACTTCGACGACACTGGTACCGAAGACAAGCTCAACGCCTCCATCAAGGCCTTCGGTGCAGCCCACGAGTACGAGCGGCGCTTCACAGAGGCCCACCTGCAGTACCTGCAGCTCCAGCAGCTCGGGCGGGTCGAGCTGTTCCTCGCCCAGCTGGTCTCCGAGGCCCGAGAGATCCGTCGGAACCAGGCCACGATGACGCCGGCTGTGGAGGACATCCACCAGGCCATGATCGACGTCGCCGAGATGATGACCTCCATGGGGGCGCCCATGGTGGACCCCGACGCGCCCCTCGACCCGCTCCCCGGGGACGTCGACGAGCTCGAGCCCGAGGACGGCGACCTACCACCGGGCGTCGAGGTCCTCGACACCTCCAACCCGGGGGGCCTGCACGTGTTGCCTCAACCCGACGACGACCCCGACCCCGACAGTGGCCACACCTCCCGCGCCCGGCCCATGTCCACCACCATCGCCCCCACCTGAACCTCCGGAGTCCCCATGTCCCGCACCGAGCCCGACAACGACGACACCATCTTCCTGCACGTCACCCTGCCCAAACTCACCGGCATCGTCGGAGCCGCCATCCGCGGCGCCCTGGGCGTGGCCGACCTGGCTGCCATGTTCAACGACGCCCGTGTGCCCGACGTCGACCTCGAGGCGCCCGACCGCCACCACACCACCTTCCTCGTGCAACTCGAGCCCGACCTCGAGGTTGGGGGCCACACCCGCATGGGCCTGGTGGCCTTGGCCAACGACAAGGGCCGACTCCGCCTCACCGTGCCCGAGTCGTGGTCGGCGGCGCTCAGCGCGATTCGCCTCGAGCCCACCAGGGGCGTGGACGAGAAAGGCCAAGCCGTAGCCCGCGTGTGGGCTGACGCACGCGTGGGGGCACACATGGAAATCCCCCTGCCGGTGGGCAAGCGACAGAATCTCAGAATCGAGGTCCGCGTCGTCCCGACCCCGGGCTGACCGCACCGCCCGCTTGTAGCCCCGCCACGGCGGGGCTTCGCATTTTGCACTTCTCCAGACGAACGATCTCGGGTGCGCTCTGACCCATACCGCCCACACTGCACGGAAACCAGTTGGCACGCGTAGGTCATCGATAGCTAAAGATACTGATTCAGACATCCGTACCTGTAGGTGAACACTGGAGGCATGTATGACTTCAGACTCCCAACTGGTCCAACGCCATCTCGCCAAGCGTCTTTCACGTCTGGATGTCGCTCGAGGAGGCGCGATTCTCCGTCTACTCGAATGTCGAGAGGCCTTCGCATTTGTCGCCGTCTGGGGACCCGGAGCAGAAGGTCTACTCGACCCGAAACTGACGATTCCGCGTCAGAGTATTGCGGGATGGGTGGTAGAACGCCGACAGCCCATGTGGATTCGCGATGCGCAGAAGAACCGCCGTCACTTCCGGATCGTAGACAGAGTGACCGGTGAAAACACTCGCGGCATGTTTGCGCTCCCCTTCGTACGAAGGACCGCCGGAGGTCTCCAGTGCCATGTACTTGAGCTGTTGGACCCCACCCCCAGAGCGGACCTTGTACTCGTCGCCCAAGTACTCCGAAGCCACGGGGGGCATCCTATTGGCTGGGGCGACTCACGAGGAATTCGTGGTGGCGGTTTGATGCCCCAAGGTGAACCGGGGGAAGCACGCCTCGGTTCCTGACCAGCCTCCGCTTCACTGGAGTGTAGAGCCTCGGGCCTTCGCCCCGGATTCGCCCCTGTTCCACCAGCCAATCAGAATGCCCCGGACTCGCCCCCAATCCACGAGCCCTGGATTCGCCCCCATTCCACCAGCCAGTCAGAACGCCCTGGATTCGCCCCCATCTCACCAGTCCGTTGGCCACGGCCTCAATCGCGTCAGGACTGTCCAGAGTCCACCAGGGATTCCGAACCTGCTGCCGGCCGAAATCGACCGGGATGCGACCTCTCGCACGCTGCCTGTCCCTGTGGTCCAGAGCATGCGTCCCTCACGCGCCCCCCTCGCTTGCGAGGGGGGGTGGGGGGTGCCGAGTGAATTGGCCGAGTGGCATGGACGCGTGTCACCAGTCACCTACGTCCGGTTCCAACCGGACACAGGGACCCGGTCGGACCGGCCGTCCATGTCCGGTTCCAGGTCCGAGATTCGATGGGAGGATGTCCGGTTGGGCGTCAGACATGAAAATGACCGCCAAGGCGGTCACTTCGAAGCCGTCGCGCCCTACGCGGCGCGTGTTGCCCGGGCTCGAGGTCGGAGTCGTTGGGCCTCGGCCAGACCCATCGGTGTCGGCCAGGCGATGCTCGGCGGTACCACCGCTCCATCCTGCGCAAGCCGCTCCCAGGTCCGTCTCCAGGCACCGCGCTCGTTGCCGCGGGGTGTGAGCCCGCCCGTGGCCGCACGCAGCTCAGACGGCCTCAGCGGGCCCTCCATGAGCGCCTCGATGATGAGGCGGGCCTTGCCCGCGAGGCGGGGGCCGTCGGTGATGCACCGGTCGCTGTCTCGGTAGTCGTCCGAGGACCACCAGAAGTCCCGCACCACGTCGATGCCGCTTCTCTGGATGGCATCCCATGTGTGTCGGTCGAGGCGACAGTGGGTGGCGGGCAGGAGAAGACCCGCCTTGCGGGCGCTCTTCAGTCCCTCACGGACCTTCGGTACCCAGTCGGCCACAATCCGCTCACTGTCGGTCTTCCACGTCTCCCGAGACTGTCGCCATGCATCCCGGTCGTAGCGCCAGACGCCGAACTCACCGGTGTCGGGGAGGTGCTTCGGAGGGAGGGGAGCAAGGCGCCAGGCCATCCGCTCGGCGTCGAGCAGGCCCGGGTGGTCCACGGCCAGCAGCACCACCTTGCAGACCATCGAGCCCCGCCGCATCAACCCCAGACCAGGCGGACGGGGCCGTTGGAAATCAGCGCCAGGGCATCACCAAAGAGCGCTTCGAGGTTGTCGGCCGCTCCGGAGAAGGGCACCCGTAGCTCGGTCACGCCGGCCTCGTCCACGCCCACGTACTGGACCATCGGGAGCCAGATTGCACCCATCGCATCCGACCTGCGCTTGAGAAGGGTGAGCTGACTCGCCCACTCGGCCTGGTCGGTGATGGGGGGGCCGGTGGGACTGGCAGGTCCCGGCAGCAGGCGCGCACCGGGTTGTGACGCGCCCTCGCCAGATGGAGGGGTGCCTGGCTTTGGCGGGGGCTGCTCGGTCATCTGGCGGACGATTTCGCGCACGCGGGCCTGCTCTGCGAGCTTCAGTACCGCCCGGGTGCTCCACCGCCAGCCACGGCCCAGGAGGCCCCGAAGCTGACCGCCGGCTGCAGCACGGGAAATCCCCTGCATGAGCGCTTCCCACTCCTCGAGGGAGGGCTCGTCGAGGTTGCGCCAGACCTTGAGGACCCGACGCAGATTGCAGCCCTCGTGCAGCCACAGACCCTGCTCACCGGCAGCACGCCACACGGTGCGCACCAGGGATGCAGCCAGCTCGGGGGTCATGCCCCGCTTCGTCGACACCCGACGGGCCCAACGGGGCAGCGGGTCGCCTTGGCCCGCGGCCTTCGGAGCGGGGTTGTCGTCGAGCTTGGCGTCGGCATCGGCCTGCTGTGCTGCCTCGAGGGAGCGACGTTCCTTCACCGCTTTGCGGACGGCTTCATGCCCAGCCTCGCCCAGCTCTTTGAGCACCTCGGGCACAATCTGGTACTCGTTTCGGTTCGGCCGACAGTCGTAGGTGATGAGCACACCCCGCGCCTCGAGCTTGCGCAGTGTCCGGCGGGTGTGGCGCTCGCTCTTCCCGATGGCTTCAGCGAGCTCGAACAGACTCGAGCCCCCACGCTCGCCCGGCTTCGGTGGCCACCGCCAGGTCTTCGCGTCCACCCGAACGAACAGAGCGTTGAGGAGGGCCGCCTCGGTGGGGGGGAGTACCGCACGGGCACACCAGCGGTAGCCCTGCGTGACGCTGTAGGGGGAGGTCTTGACCTCCGGCTTGGTCGAGTGCTCGGCTCGAGGACCACCCCAGTACCACCACCGGGGGGGACTGTCGTCGACCGTGGCCAGGGGAGCGTCCTCGGCGAACATCGTCATCGGGCACCCAACAGCGGCACGACGACGGTGCGCTCTTCGGCCGCGGTGCGCAGCTCGGCGAGGATCCGGCGCCAGCGACGACGCTCGGTACGCGGCGTGATGCCGAGTCGGTCCGCGCACGCCCGTGGGTCGGACTCCGACAGCCGAATCTCCACATGCTCCCGGTCCCCCGGCGACAGTTGGTCCTTGAGCTTGCCCAGGTCCTGGTCGACCAGGCCCTTTGCCTGCCAACAAGGCGGGCAAGGCACAGACTCGAGGACGAGGGGGTCGTCGGTCGGGGCGCTGTCCACCGGCGAGGGGCGAAGCCGTCCTCGAGCATCGCGCACCCACCTCCGGAGAGAGCACAGGACGAATCCCCGCACATCCCCTCGAGACGGGTCGTAGGCCCGGCGCACCCGCCGCATCACCTCGACCCACAGCTCCTGCTCGAGGTCGTCACGCCGAACGCCACCTCCGGAGTAGCGTGCGGCCACACGAGCCACCCGCTCGGCCACAACCGAGTCGGCCACAACGGCCCCAACCGGGTCGACAATCGGAACGACCAGGTCGGGTTGGGAGTGGAGATAGTCTTCGACCACACGGCCCTCGAGGTGGGAGGCGCGGCCCGCTCACCCGGGCCGCAGGGATGCAGTCCGTCAGGCAGACTCGGAGGCGGGAGCAGCGGAGGCCGCGCGGACCTCGCTGGTGGGGATTTCCACCGTGATTTCGTCGGGAAGGTCCCCGGCAGCACCGGCGAGCCAAGGGAAGCCCACCGGCAGTTCCCCATTCAGCTCGAGGGTGTGGAGGGCACGCAGCGCGCCCTCGACCCCACCCTCTCGGATCCCGTCGCCGACCTTCGATGCGACACTCCAGAGCACCCCATCCTCGGGCATGCCCTCGACCTCCGGCCGCTCAGCCTCGTTCCACATGGACACCAGCTCGATGAAGTCCGCCCGCGCGGCGCCGGGCATCGTGGACAGGAGAGCGAAGAGCGGGGGAATCTTCATGTTGTCGAAGACTCCGGTGCTTTCGACGAGGCCTTTGTCGGCTTCCTCGACGTCGTCTCCGAACGACTCTTCCTCGTACCGGGTCTCGGTGTCCCACCATTCCCCCTTGGGTGGGATTTGGGAGAAGGCCCGGCATCCCTCGTGGATCCCACCGGCCTTGGCCGCGGTCGCCAGCGCGTCGAGCACCGTCCAGAGTCCATCTCCGGGCTCGAGGTAGGCACCTGTGGGCCGGCCGGACTGGTCCCACCACACGGCCATGCGTACCAGGTGCTCGACCGACTCGGCGGCATCAAGCAGCTCACCGGGCAGGTTGTCGACATCCTCGAGCGGACCCTTGAAGTGGGCCACCAGGTCCGGAACCCGAGAAACTCCCAGCTCGTCGGGAACCTCGTGGGCGAGGAAGCTCAGGTGCTGCGGCGCGACATGGGCCGCCTGTCCCTGCGTGGGACTGGACATGGGTTCTCCAGGAATGTTGGATGGGCGCCCGAGGTGGTCCCCGGGCTCGATGACCGAGGACTCAGTCGTCCTCGGTCGCACCGGGCTCCGACTGCGGATCATCCGGAGCAGAGTGGAAGGTCAGAAGGTCACGAACACTGGGCAGCGGAGTGGTCAGCTCGACCAGGGACACGGTCTCGCCCCGAGTCGCAATCGCACTCGCCCACAGGTCACCGGCGGCCTCGGCCATCGCGTTGATGACCACAAGCTTTTCCCCGGACACAGCTCCGGGTGCCCAACGAAAGGCCGCCGCCATGCCGAGGGCTAGCGCGAAGTCGTCCGTCGCGGCCAAGATGGCCAGTTCACGCGCCACCATCTCGGTGGCCCGGGGATGGTCCTGGGGCGCCATCCAGTCGGTGTCGCCGGATTCGAAGGGCTCGAGTACCGTCCACACCCGCCGGCTCGTCCGGACAGGCAGCGCCCCCTTCATTGCCCGGCGGATGTCGGCAGCGACTCCGAGGTCGTCCATGAGCCCGGGGGCGAGGCCCAGGAAGAAGGCCGCGATGTCGATGTAATGCTGGGTGAGGACCCGACCCTGCCCAGTGAACGGACAGTCCGCAATCATCATGGACATGCCATCCGCACTTGCCTTCATCATCCGCTTGGATTCCGCGGGGGCATGTGTCCCCATCACCCTTTGGGTCTCAGCATGCATCTCATGCGGGCCCACCACGTAGAGCGTCACGGCAGCCAGGAGCCGAACCTTGGCGCGTTCCTGAAGCCGAACCAGGTACCGGAGGCCATGGTCGTCAGTGCAGGCACCAGCCTTCATCGGGTCCCCCCGACGTCGGCGGGCTCGGCCGCCAGCATCCGCTGGGCAGCCCGGCACTGGGTCTCCACGGCACCCAGGCGCCGCATGAGGGCGACTCGCTGGGCATGGCCCGGGTTCCGGGGGGAGCGGAGGTCTTCGGCCAGACGAGCCACCTCCCCACTCAGGGAGGCGAGCAGCTCGAGCAGCATGGCCTGCGTGTCGGCGCCCACGTCGGGAAGCGAGTCTTCCACGACCTGGATGTCCAAGCCGAGGACGTCCCCCGCCTGACGGAGCGGCCGCGGCCCGAATCGCTCGACCAGGTAGAGCGAGTCCTCGATGCCGAGGATTCGCTGTCCACTCAGGCACCGAGACACATAGGACCGGTCGACACCGAGCCGTTCGGCCACAGCTGCCTGCGTTACCCGAGGCTGCCCCAACAGGGACTCGAGGAAAGCCGCTTGCACCCGAGCAGGCATTGTCACGCTCCCACGGATTGTGTGACCGCACAGAATCCAAACGAGATCTGCACGTCGCTATGCCACACGCTGAGAGATGGACTCGAAGGTGTCGGCGACCTCATCCAGGGCGGTCGCTTTCTCGACGGGGGTGGCACCAAGGGCTCGAAGCATGCTGCGGAGGGCGCCGACGGTACAGGACCGGGTTCCGCGCTCCACATTGCTGACATGGGAGTCCGAACACCCCGCCTTTTCGGCGAGCTGTCCTTGGTCCCATCCCTTTTGCTCACGAAGCCGTTTGATAGTTGACTGCATATTGGCTCCTAGCCCTCATCAGAGGCATACCCCGGCCGGTTGCGGATCGACAAACGATTTCCCGACAGACCCGATCGTGCAAGGGGGGTTCCATGCCTACTCCAAACTCCAATGCTGCCCTTACCTCACGTCGTCTTCGCATGCGCCTCCGGGCGATCCGGAAGGCGGCTGGATTCACGCAAACACGGCTCGCCGAACTCATCGGCGTCCATCACAAGGGGACAGTCTCCGGCATCGAGCTGGGACACCGAGACACCGGGATCCCGATGCTCGAGAAGTGGGTCGCCGCATGCGGCGCCCGCATCGACATCGTGCTTCCAGATCAGAAAACGGCAGACCTGAGTGAGCTTCCGACCGAGGAAGATGTCCGACTGGTACTGGATCTCATCGCCCTCATGCCGAGGCTTGATATCGTGCTGAAGATGACGCTTCGCCAGCAGCTCACGGTCTGGGCGATGATGGCGGACCCCGAATAGCTCCCCCCCCTGATTCGTCACTGAATGTCTCAATCTTTCATGCGAATCGCATACGGCCATTAGTTCACCCTCGTGTTCAGCGAGGGTCATGGCTATGGCGCATCTACAGACCACCGTTCACCAGGGTTTCCGCTCCTCGTGGCGCGTCATTGCGCACCAGGGGGCCCATCCCTCGCACCGCGTAGTTCGTGGGTTGATGAGGCATGCCAACGGCGGCTTCGCCGTCGCCCTCAACTACACCGACGTCTCCGGCTGGCACCTGTTCGCCGGTCAGACGGGGACCGAGCGCGATGCACGCTGGACCTGGGAGTGGGTCCGCAAGATGCAGGCCGTGCGGGAGAAGGCCGCAAGCGTCGCGTTGCTCGGCCCGGCCGAGCCTTCGGTCCTACCTACGCTGGGACGCCAGACGCTGCTCGCCGGCTTCCCGGGCCCGTCCTGCCTCACCTGTGGGGCCACCATTGAGCCGCACCCCGGTCGGCCTGGTCGTCCGCGGCAGCACTGCGTGACCTGCCGCCCGCCCACCTGGCCTCGTCGCGGCGAGACCTGGGTGGTGGATGGCCAGCCGATGGTGGTGTTGGGCTCTCGGGTGCGGCCCGACCGTTCCATCCGAGCCCGGCCCGTGGACAGCGCGCTGGCCAGGTGGCTTGAGGTCGGTGTCGAGTGGAAGGACGCTCGACGCCTCTCAGCCGACGCCCCAGATCCGCGGAGTGCGTCATGAACAGACGGACCAGGCCTCAACGGGTTCGCCTCACCAAGCGCGACGACAAGTCTGTGCGATTCGTCCGTGAGGATGCACCGGCGGTGCTGGTGGACGCAGTGAAGCGCACCCACACCCATGCCTCCCGCCAGAGGGCGAGGGAGGACAACGCATTCCTCGACGCCCTTGGCACAAGCGGAATCGTCGAGCTGAGCGAGCTGACCAGCCGGCTGGGATTCGATGCCGTTCCCGTCGGTCACCGCTTGGCAGCACAGCACCACGTAGCGATTCTCCCCGGTCTTCGGGTCGTCGCAACGCCGCCTCTTCCGGAGAAGGACGGAAACTACATTCGCAGGCGGGCTCGCCTGGCCTTCGAGAAGACTTCGAGTGTCCCGATGCTCAAGGTCATCGTCCACCTGATTGAAGCCCCGTTTCAAATCGAGCACATCGAGGCCACATGCGGTCCCTGGACAGGCCAGGCCGGTCTCGAGCTGTGGGGGCTCGGCCACTTGAGCATCGATGACTCCGGCCTGGTGACTTGGTCCGGCGACCGTTCCCCTGGCGAAATCCTCGAATCACGTTGGGGGAAGCAATGAAACTCGGTCCTGCACAGCGGCGCTACGCGACCATCGCGGAAATCGCCTCGGAACTCCGTATGTCCGTGGAGTCGCTCGCGGCCGGCACTCTCCTCGACGGAGTGCGCTCCGCCAAGGTGGGACGCTCCAAGCTGTATCTCTGGGCAGACGTCGACCGCATCGTGTTCGGGCGAAGCGACACCCACAGCCCCATCACACGGTCCCCGGAAACAAGAGAGTCTCGCTGCACCACCGTCAGCGGTGGTCGTGTCTCCCTTCGCTGAACCCAACCTGGAGGCACCTATGCCCCCAAAGCTACAGCCCGTCCGTCTGGGCCCGGTGTTGCTTCGCCCTATGGCCGTGTCCGGGAGCCGTGCCCGCTGGAGGGCAGAATGGTACCCACCAGGGTCCCACGGCAAAATGAGCACCAGAACCCTGTCAAAAGCACGGGGAGAACGCATCACCGCAGACGAGGCTGTTGCGCGAGCCGTGGACCTGATGGCGGATGGAGACCATCTGGTATCGGTGGATGAGAGCGCGACTCCAACCACCAAAGTGGTGACAGTGCTCGATTTGATGGAGGTATGGCTGGGAGTTCAACAGCACCGTGTAGGAGTTGAAATCCGTCCCTCCACATTCAGGGTCTACAAGTTCCGATGCAAAGTCGTCGCCCGCGACGCCTTTGCAGACACAACGCTCGACAAGGTCACTCCGCGACAAGTTCAAGCCTTCTATCGTCGACTGCGTGAGGTCTATGAAGACCGCACCATTCAGATGGTTTTCAAGGTGATGACTGCAGCTTGGAACTGGGGTCTGAAGCAGCCCGAGCCCATCGTCGGTGGCCCGTTTCCAGTACTTCACTGGAAGCGGGATCCGCGCCCACAACACTGTCCTACAGACGCTCAGGTCGAGGCAACGCTGGCCGAGCTCTCTCGGATGCAAGGGGATGGAGGGAGAAAGCAGTACAAGTCCGTCCCAGACCGTTTGGGCCAGACAATCGTTGCCCTCGAAGTACTTTGGGGAACCGGTGCCCGTCCTCAAGAGCTTGCCAATTCACCGGTCTCAGCCTTTGACCTTGCCTCTGGCATCTGGACGGTACCGGGCGGGCTGGGGTCCAAGACTGGACGTCGTCGAGTCCCGCTGAGTCCAGGGATCCGACAAGTCCTCACCGACTTCCTCGACGGACGGGAAGATGACCTCCTGTTCCCGCCCAAGGTGCATGAGCTTGGCACCCGCTGGAACCGCTACGCCAAGACGGCAGCAGCACGGGTGGGGGTACCGAGGTGGACATGCAAGGGCCTTCGTCACCTCGCCATCACAAACATGCTGGTGGCGGGTGTCGAGGTCCAAACTGTGGCTGCTGTCGTAGGCAACAGCCCAGCCACCATCTGGAAAACCTACGCACACGTCCTCCACGGCCGCCCGGAACGGTCAGTCGTCCACATTGGACGGGCAAGGCAATCGCCCAGTTCCACCCAAGAGAAAGACCGATGATGCTCCGAAGCCGAACCAACACCCCTACCACCACCCCCTACCAAATAGGTGAGAACCACGTGCCCACCAACTTCAAACCGTGTCCATGTAGAACACCGCCGCGGTGGCCGTGTCGAAGTCCACCGTCATCTCACCGGGCACCAGCACCTCGGGCATGGCCACCAGGTAGACGAGGATGGCCTCGTGGTCGTTGATCCAGCTGGCCATGTAGACCAGGTGCTCGCCGGTCTCACGGGCCACTCCCGCCACCACACCCGCGGGGTCGACGGCGATGGTCTCGTCTTCCAACACAAGGGAGAACGATGCCTCGCCATCGGAGAAGGGGTCGTCGGTGTTGAGCGTGCCCCAGGTGGTGGCGAACGACCCGGTCACCTCGCCGATGTCGGTGAGGCAGAAGCTCTCCCGCAGCGGAACCTCCCAGACCAACGGCCCATCCGCGCGCTCGGCCATGATCTCGTCGCGTCGTCGGTCGACCACACTGCGCACCACGTCGATCTGGCGCCCCACATCGTACTCGTCCACCCCGAGCTCGGGGAGCAACACCGCCTCCATGTCGTCGATGCGTTCGTTGAGGATGCCTTCGTCCCACACCGTGGCCAACACATCGTCCAGCGCGTCGAAGTAGCGCTCCTGGCCCACATCGTGGTTGTAGAGACGGTGGGCGAGGGCGCCGCTTGCGTACACAGACTCGGGGTAGCCCTCCCGCCAGCCACGGGGAACCAAGATGGCGTCGCTGCCCCAGGGCATGAACACCAGCTTGTCGCGGCCGGGGTCGTCGTACACGAAGTAGTTGTTGGTGTTGCCGGCGTAGCCGTCGATGTGCGTGACCACGACCTCGGTGGCCCAGAACGTGAACCAGTTGTCGAGGTCGATTTCCTCGCCGAGGGCATCGATGAGCTGGTCGTCGTCGCCTTCGAGGGCGTCCACCACGTTGTCGATGGACGACCAGTCCTCCGAGTCTTCGTTGGTCTTCCGTTCCAGCGTCCCGGTCCAGCCCTCTCGGAAGTCGGCCAGGGTGCCTTCGTACAGGTCGCCCGAAGCGTCGTCGAAGTGGCGCTCCAGGAAGGGCTCCTTGACGGGCTCGACATTGACGTAGATGCCCAGGTCGACGCCGTTCACAGACACCCGCGCAAAGTTGCATCGCGGCGCTGGGATGCCCGCATCGGCAAACACCTGGTAGCCCACACATTGCCGCACGAGGGAGGGGTCGCTGATGGCATTGTTCATCGTGAGCCGCTCGACACCATGGTGGTTCAGGTCGTCGTCGAACTCCACGAGGTCGAGCTTCAGGGAAGGCTTGTCTTCGTTGAGCGACCCGAGGAAACCCTTCTTGCGGACATCGATGGTGCCGATGGGCGTGCCGTCGATGGCCAGCTCGGCCGGGAACCACGTGAATGGGCTGCCAAAGGGCTCGGACTGGCAGTCCCCGACCAGGATGTCGAACACGTTGCGGGTCTCGTGCCGGAGGGTCTCCCAGTCGGCAGGGTCCATCTCCAGCTCGTAGTGGGAGAACTGGTCGAGGGCGTAGACGATGTCGGTGGGGTCGTCGGCGACCGGGTCGTCGGTGTCGGTGGTGCCCGGTGTGCCGGAGTCGTCGGAGGGCTCGGTGGTCACGATGTCGTCGATCGACTTGGGAACGGTGGGGCTGCAGCCTGCACCCCATGCCAACACAACGGCCCACACATCCACGCGGCGTAGCATCACAACCTCCGAGCCAGTCAAGGTACCCCAATCACAGGCTCTTCTGGTGGACCGAATCCTGACGCTGTTCATCCCGCGGCGACACGAAGCGTTCAGTCGGTGGGTTCTACCTTGGACTCACGCAGGCGAAGCTTGATGCCCTCTTCTCGCAGGAGCCGCCGCAGCTCCCACTTGTCGATCTCGGAGAAGTTGTCGAGGATGAGCACCAGGTCGTCGGTGCTGCCTTCGAGAGCACCCGTGATCTCGCGTACCTCGGCAACCGCTGCCCGGCCGTCGGTCATGAGCCCGTGGGCTTCGTCGATGGTGTCGGGGAGCTTGTTCACCGACGGCTCGAGGCGGGTGAGCACGCGGTCGGCATGGTCGACCACCGGCCGCACATCGGCGACAGCTCCCCGAATCGAGCCCAGAGTACGGTCGGCGTCGGTGACGAGCCCGGGCAGGTTCTCGCTGGCTGCGGCACCATTGTCGAGGAGGGTCTCGAGGTCGGAGAGGATGCGGTCGACGCGTTCGGGGTCTTTGTTGATGGCCTGCGTGACGGTGTCGAGGGCGGTGGTGAGCTGGTCGGAGTCGGCGGCGCCCACCATCGGACCGAGCGCGTTGATGAGCTCGTCGAGCTCGGTGACCGGAAGGGCGCGCTCCACGCGGGCGCCGGACGCGAGCAAGGGGGCGTCGCGTGTCTGGGGCAGCAAGGCCAGGTACTTCTCGCCCAACAGCGACCGGGCCCGGACCTGCGCCACGACGTCCTCCCGCACCTGCGCTTCCGTCTGCAGAGACACCGTGAGCACCGCCACATCGTGCTCCACCGTGACGGCATCGACCGTGCCGACCTCCACGCCGGCAATCTTCACCACCGCGCCCGTCTCGATGCCTGCGGCGTCGGGGAGGACGATGTCGGCCTCCACCATCTCCACGCCCCAGCCGTCCAGAGCGCCCACCTGCAGCGACATCCAGGCGAGCAGCCCGAGCGACACGAGCACCAGGATGCCCACACCGATTTCATGCTTGGAGGGTCTAGCCATCAGAGGGTCCTAGGTTGGTTGCTGGGGACGGGCGGTGGGCAGGGGGACGCGATTGCCCGAGATGCCGTCCAGGTCGAGGTTTCGAGACAGAAATGCGCGCACCATCGGGTGGTCGCTCTTCAACACGTCGGCGGTAGAGCCCCATGCGGCCACCCCACCCCGCTCCAGCACGCAGATGTAGTCGGCCACCCCGACCGTCCCCACGATGTCGTGGGAGATGACCACGAAGGTGATGCCCAGGGCGGCTTTCATGTCGCGGATGAGCTGGTCGATGGTGTCGGAGGTGATGGGGTCGAGGCCGCTGTTGGGTTCGTCGAAGAACACCACCTCGGGCTCCATCACGATGGCGCGGGCCAGGCTGACACGCTTGCGCTGACCGCCAGACAGAGCCGCGGTGGGCCGGTCGTAGAAGCCCGCCATCCCCACCAGCTCGAGCTTTTCGTTGACCTTGGCCCGGATCTGGTCTTCGGACAGGCCGCCACCGTGGTGGACCAGCGGAAAGCCGATGTTCTCGCCCACCGAGATGGAGTCGAACAGCGCGCCCGCCTGGAACAGCATGCCCATCCGCTTGCGGACGGCGTACAGCTCCTTGCGCGGCAGGGCGTGGATGTTCTTTCCGAAGATGCGAATCTCGCCCTTGTCGGGGGTGAGCAGACCCACGATGTGCTTGAGCAGCACGCTCTTTCCGGTGCCCGACGGACCGATGATGGCGGTGGTTCGCCGCGCAGGAATGTCGACCGAGATGTTCTTCAGCACCTCGTTGCTGCCAAATGCCCGACACACACCCCGAACCTCGATGACGGCCTCGGGTGGCGTGGGCTCCGGTGCGGGGATGGTCAGAGGCATGGGACACCTCCGGGCTCAGCCGCCATACATCACCTCGGACAGCAGGTAGTTGAGAACGACGCACAGCACGGCAGATGTGACGACCGCCTGGTTGGTGGCCCGGCCCACGCCCTCGGGACCGCTCCCACAATGGAAGCCGTACCAACAGCTCACGGTGCAAATCACCGCACCAAACACCGCACCCTTCACCTCGCCATACGCGAAGTCGATGGGCTGCACACCGTCGGCCGCAAACCGCAGAAACGTGGCGCCCCCCACCCCGAGCTGCATCACAGCCGCCGCGTAGGCCGCCGCAATCATCGTGAAGGTGGCCACAATCACCAACGCTGGGAGGGCGAGCATGATGCCCGCCAGCCGGGGGGCCACGAGGTGGGCCAGGGGGTCGACCGCCATCACCTCGAGGGCATCGAGCTGTTCCTGGATGCGCATGACACCCAGCTGACTGGCCATCTGCGTGCCCGCCTTCGCCGCGACCATCGACCCGGCGATGATGGGCGCCAGCTCCCGCACACCGGCGAGCGACACGAACATCCCGAGCATCCGCTGGGCCCCGAGGGGCGCGAAGGCCGCGTGCCCCTGCAGCGACAGGTTGGAGCCGATGAAGCCCGCAATCACGAGCAGGATGGGCATGCTCTCCACGCCGATGTCCCAGGCCGCCTTGACCGACGCCGACCACGACAAGCCCTCGCGCTGCACGGACCGGCCGATGGCCGCCACGAAGCGGAAGTAGTCGCGCACTGCAGCAACGGGACCGACGCTCATGGGGCGTCCGTGAAGAGGGCAGACGTGAGCAGATAGTTGACCACCACGAACACCAGGACGCTGCGCACGACCGTTTCGTTGACCGCTCGGCCCACGCCGGCAGCACCACCGCGGGCATAGAAGCCATGGAACGTGGCCACCAACCCAATCGAGAAGCCGAACACCAGTGTCTTGAAGATGCCGGCCCAGAGGTCTGCGGGCTGGGTGAGGGCCCACAAGTTGGCCAGGTACACGCCGCTGGCTTCACCCTTGAGCATCACGGCGGTGACGTAGCCACCGAGGAGACCGGCCAGCGCGCCGAAGGTGCCCAGGATGGGGCAGGCCAGCGTGAGGCCCAGCAGGCGGGGCAGCACGTGGTAGCGCAGGGCGTCGATGCCCATGACCTCGGTGGCGTCGATCTCTTCTTTGATGCGCATAGAGCCGAGCTCCGCCGCGCAGCTCGAGCCCCCCTGTGCAGCCACGAGAACACACGCCATGACGGGAGAGAGCTCGCGAAGGACCGCCACACTCACCAGCGAGCTGAGCAGTCGCTGGGCGCCGTAGAGGTCGAAGATCTGAAGCCCCTGCAGCGCAATGACCATGCCGCACGGAAGGGTGACCGCGAGCACCGGCGCCAGGCATCGCGCCGCGGTGAGCCCGGCGTACGCCAGAGCCTCCCGTGGGTAGAACGGCCGCGTGACCGTACGAATCGCAAGCTGGCCGCAGAACGTGCCGAAGCGGCCGAATCCGGCGACGGCAGCGAGGCTTTGCTGGGTGAGGGCGGACATCGAGGGGGACTATCGGCCACGGACGGCGGATGGGGGGGGCGATTGCGGAAAGGACGTGATGGCTGACTTTGGCCACTCGACCCGGAGGGACTGGCCTACTCCGCCCCGGGGACCGCTTGTGCCTCGACCACCAGCCGAGCGGTGTTTTCGAGCAGTTCTGGGGCGGTGGACGGCCCATGTCCGGGCACGACAACCAGCGGAGAGAGGGCCTGGAGGCGGTGGATGGCCCCACCCCAGGTGTCGAGCTGCGCCTCGCCCATGTAGCCGAGGGTGTCGCCGTCTTTGACCATGCAGCCGCCGAAGAGCACCCGGCGCTCCGGCAGCCAGGCCACGATGTTGTCGGCCGTGTGTGCACCACCGGGATGCAGCAGCACCAGGGTGTCTTCGCCGAACGCAAGGTGGAGCTCACCCGCGACGGGAAACAGGTGGTCGGGCGGCGACCACACGAGCGACGCCAGCTCGGCGGTCATGCGCGGGTGGTCGGCGAAGGTGCGCTTCAGCTCTTCGGTCATGCCCGGACTCCGGCGCGCCATCTCGTCGGGCGTGAGGCTGCCGCCATACACGGGAATGCCCGCCTCGCGCAGCACCGCGATGCCTCCGGACGCATCGAGGTGGTGGTGGGAAACCGCAGCCACCACCGGTGCATCGGGGGCCTGCTGGCGCATCCAGTCGAGGACGAGGCGGGTCTGGCCGGGGGTGGGGGGCGTGTCGACGAGCAGCCAGGTGCCATCGTCGAGGCGGGCCACCAGGCTGTTGGCGTGCCACGGACTCGCCGACAAGCGCCATGTCGCCGGCGCCACCTCCGTGAGCGACAGGTGGGGGGCCAGCTCGATGGGCTCGGCGGCAACAGCGAGCGCGAACAGCAGACCGGTCATTCGGCGTCGCGGGCGGCTTTGAGGCGCGCCAGCTCTTCGATGGCCCGCTTCTTTCGGTCCATGCGCTCCTGGTGCAGCGACCAGGTCTGGTCCTCTGCCTCTTCCATGAGCGCCTCTTTCTTGCCCTGCTCTTCACGGGCCCGGTCGAGGGCTCCTTCCGCTGCGTCGAGGAAGTCGTCGGCGAGGGACTTCACGGCATCCGAAGCCCGCTTCTGCGCCTGCTTGGCGGTCTGTTCAGCCGCACGCCGGGCGAGGGTCTTCTTGAGGTCGTCAAAGAGGCTCACGGCAGGCTCCAGCGTTGGATTCCACCGTCACCCGCAGAGGGGCTCGCCGCCACACCAGACACCCGAGAAGGCGGCGCCCAGCTCGAACCCATCGCTGAGCCGGAGGGTGTGCGGTCGCCGTCCGAGCCATGGGATGCCTGCGCGACCACGGGCCACGAGGTGCCTCCACACCGGTCATCCCCTCCGATGGCCCCATGTGCGGACCACATGAACCCCACTGTCCACCGTGGTGACCGTTCTTCTCGGCGCAAGCAGAATCGTCCGACGAGCCACCGGCCATTGTCCCTGAAAACGACCGTGCACACACCCTCCCCGCTCAACCCTGGAGGTCCCCATGTCCACGCCGCTCTTCTCCGCTGCCTCCCTCGGCGCGCTCTCCCTGCCCAACCGGGTCGTGATGGCTCCCATGACCCGCAGCCGTGCCGTCGAGAACAACGCCCCCAACGCCCTTGTGGCCGAATACTACGCGCAGCGCGCCGACGCCGGCCTGCTCATCACCGAAGGCACCTCGCCCAGCGCCAACGGCCTCGGCTACGCCCGCATCCCCGGCCTGTACTCCCAAGCCCAGGTGGAAGGCTGGCGCCTCGTGGCCGACGCCGTGCACGAAAAGGGCGGTCGGGTGTTCGTCCAGCTCATGCACGTGGGCCGCATCGGTCACCCCGAGAACCTGCCCGAGGGCGCCGAGCTCGTGGCCCCCAGCGCCATCACGGCCAAGGGCGACATGTGGACCGACGCGAAGGGCATGCTGCCCCTCCACAACCCCCGCGCGATGAACAAAGACGACCTCCAGCAGGCCAAGAACGAGTATGTGCAGGCCGCACGGAACGCCATCGCCGCCGGCATCGACGGGGTCGAGCTCCACGCCGCCAACGGCTACCTGCTCGACCAATTCCTCCAGCCCGCCGCCAACCAACGCACCGATGCCTACGGCGGGTCGGCCGACAACCGCAACCGCTTCGTGCTCGAGGTGGCCGCAGCCGTCGCCGACGCCATCGGGCCCGAGCGGGTGGGCATCCGCGTGTCGCCCGGCGGCGTGTTCAACGATGTGGGCCCCTTCGAGGGCATGGTCGACCAGTTCGTGGCACTCGCGAAGGGCCTCGGCAAGCTGAACCTCGTGTACCTGCACATCGTCGACCACTCGGCCATGGGTGCACCGCCGGTCTCCGACGACCTCAAGACCGCCCTCCGCGAGGCCTTCGGGGGCACGTTCATCCTGTCTGGTGGCTACGACCGTGCACGCGCCGACGCCGACCTGGCCGCTGGGAAGGGCGACCTGGTGGCCTTCGGTCGACCCTTCATCTCCAACCCCGACCTCGTGACCCGCCTGGAGCAGAACGCCGAGCTGGCACCGCCCAACCACGACCTGTTCTACACGCCCGGCGCCGAGGGCTACACCGACTACCCGCGCCTCTCCACCTGATCCGAGGGCACCTTCATCGCCCACAACCACAGCCGCAGGTCGAGCTCGTGGCGGTGGTACTGGGGGTCGATGTGGGCGCAGAGGCGGTAGAAGGCCTTGTTGTGGTCTTTGTGGCGCAGGTGCGCGAGCTCGTGGGCCACAATCATGTACAGGAAGTCGGCGGGGAGGGTCTTGAACACGCCACCCACCCGCAGCTCGTTCTTCCGCTTGAGCTTGTTGCCCTGCACGCGCACGGCGTAGGTGTGTAGGCCCAGCGCCTTGTGCACCGTGCTGATCTTGTCGCAGTAGCGCACCTTCCCGAGGGGTGGGCTGCTCTTCATGTACGTCTTCTTCATGTCTTGGACGTACGTGTAGAGACGCGCGTTGTCGGTGACGCCATGGGCCTCGGGGTACCGCTTCTCCAGCAAGGGCAGCAGCTTGCCGTCGGCGTGCAGCGTGTGGGCCTGTGTGCGCACCCGCTCGGGGTAGCCGGCCAGGTAGTCGATGGGACGGGGCTTCATGGCGACATCGTACCGCGGCGCGCGCGGGCGAGAGACACGCGCCCCGGGTGGACGGCGTCGAGGGTGTCGGGGGGAACGGGCGGCACCCGGCCGAAGAGGGCGTCGGCCAGCACCTTGGCAGCCAGTGGCGCGCCGACGAGACCGCGGGAGCCATGGCCGGCGCTGATCCAGAGGCCGGGTCGGAGGGCTTCAGGGGAGAACTGCGGTCGGGTGCGCTTTCTGGGGTCGAGGGTGCGGGCGACGGCGGAAGGGTCGTCGACCGGGCCGACGAATGGCAGGCGACCGGGCGTGACCCCACGCCACGAGACACGACCGGGGGTGTGCGCATCGGGGGCTGCGAAGCGGGTGGCGGCTTCGGGAATGCTGTCGCCGAGGGTGTTCCAGAGCCACTCGGTGTCGGCGGGTCGCTGCTCGGGCGCCAGGTCGTCGCGGTGGTAGGTGGCGCCGAGAACGTGGTGACCATCGCGCTCGGGGAGCAGGTAGACCGGACCACAGAGGGCACGGGTCTGGGCACGCGAGGCCTCGGTGGACGGGAGGGTGACCAGCTGACCGCGCACGGGGTGCAGGTCGAGGGCCGGGACCAGCTTGCGCGCCCAGAAGCTGTTGGCGAGGACGACGGTGTCGTAGGGACCGTACTGGTCGAGCATCCAGCCGGGCGTGAGGGCGTCGATGCGGTGGATGCGGAGCGTGATGCGGGGGTGGTCGACCACCTGCCGGCACCACTCCTGGGGCGGCGCCATGGCGGCGGTGGTGATGCCGAGGATGGCGTTGGGTGGGGCGTCTTCGATGGTGGAGGGGTCTTCGAGGGCAGCGCCCCACGGCAGCTGGTCGCGCAGGCGGTCGGCGTAGGCTCGCTTGGCGCCGTACCGAGCGACGTGGAGCGGGTGCCAGGGGAGGCCGAAGTGCTGGGCGCGGGCACGGGTCCAGGCGAACGCCCGGGTGGTCCAGTCGCCCACGGGACTGCCGCCGAGGTTGGGCAAGGGCTGGAGCAGTCCCCAGGGGTTGCCGCTGGCGCCTGCACCCGGCGCTTCCGCTTCGAAGAGGTCGACGGACACGCCCGCTTCGGCCAGCTCTCGGGCGATGAAGCCCCCTGCGAGGCCCGCGCCAACGACCGCGATGCGACCGATGGGCCTTGGGGGAGGAAGGGGATGGCGCAGCGCCGGCGCAGAGTAGCTGGGACCACCCTCTTGCCGCTCACCCACGAGCATGTCGCGCTTGCGACCGAAGCCCTTCACCTTGCACATGGCGAAGCCCACCTCGGCGAGGGCCCGTCGAACCCGTCCGGCCGCGGTGTAGGTGGAGACGGTGCCGCCGAGGGCTGTGCGGGCGGCGATGGCGTGGAGGAGGGCCGGGGCCCACATGGCGGGGTTGGTGGCGGGCGAAAAACCGTCGAGCCCCCAGTGGTGGAGGGGTTCGTGGAGCAGGTGGATGGTTACTGTGGCGTCGCCCACGTAGGCCCGGATGCGCACGCGGGGGTCGGCGGTGTGCAGCTCGGAGACGCCGGGCAAGGGGGTGGGCCAGGTGGTCCGCAGCTGGTCCATGCGGGTGAGGAGCCCGGACAGGCGGGCGGTGTCGACGTGCGCGAGGCGGTGCGCGAGCGCAGCGCGGGCGTGCGACCAGGGGATGGGGTCGCGCTCGAAGGTGTGGATGACCAGACGGGCGTCGGGCGGGGCGACTCTGGCGAAGACCGACCAGTAGACGAGCAGGTTGCGCCCGGAGCCGAGCCCGAGGTCGCCGATGTGGTGGGTGCCGCCCCGGATGAAGCGCGCTTCGAGCTGGGCGGCGTCGACGAACACATGGAGTGCTTCGGCGAAGCCACCGTCGTCGAGGCCATAGTGGTCGTCGAAGCCGGGGTGGTGGAGGCGGGTGCCGGTCCAGTGAGGGGCCCCCTCCGCCCGCGCTGCGGGCACCTCCCCCTGAAGGGGGAGGACAGTTGGCGCGTGGACTGAAGGGGCGGAGGGGGCAGGCCCACGGTCCTCCCCCTTCAGGGGGAGGTGGCCCGAAGGGTCGGAGGGGGCAGGCCCACGGTCCTCCCCCTTCAGGGGGAGGTGGCCCGAAGGGTCGGAGGGGGCCCCACCAGAGGCACTGGAACGCTCGTCAGACATGTCCAAGACCCTCGGGAGCAACGACCCTCCGAGTAGCCAGCCCCCCGCCACTTCGTCGAGGTGTAGCCACCACGCACACAGATCGCGCTGACCTGGATGCGAAGAATGTCCGCGCCCGGCCGTCGGGCCCCCACCAGCCCTCCGGAGTGCCCATGCCCCGCCGCCTCGTCGTCGCCGCAGCGTGCCTACCCCTCGCCGCGTGCGCCCCCACCGTGGAGCCCGTGGGCTTCGACGTCGACAAGCTGGACTGGGAGCAGGTGGACGCCCACATCGATGTGCGGGCGAAGAACCCCTGGCCCGTCGACCTGAAGGTGCTCGAGGTGCGCTACGACGTCCGCGTGGGCGACACCATCGTGGCCACGGGCAAGGTGGACACGCCACAGGTGGTGCCGGCCGGCGGTCGGAAGAAGGTGGCCCTGCCCCTCACCGTCGACACCCGGTCCACGCTGGACGCCCTGGGTGCAGCGCCGGGCGAGGCCTCCGAGAACCCCACCACCCACGCCATCATCGAAGGCGAGGTCACCTTCGACACCCCCTTCGGCCCCATGCCCGTGCCCATCTCCTACGGCGAGGCCGTGCCGTTGCTCACCGAGCCCACCGTAAAGAAGCCCCTGGTCGAGGTGAAGCAGACCAACCTGAAGAAGGGGACGGTGGACCTGGTGGTGGGCTTCTCGGTCGACAACCCCAACCCCATCGACCTCACCGTCAAGAAGGTCGACTACGGCATCACGTTTTCCGGCGAGCCGCTCGTCGAGGGCCAGCGCGACGCCGTGACCCTCTCCGCCGACGGCACCTCCAGCCTCCGCTTCCCGGTGAAGGTGAACGTGAAGTCGCTCGGACGCGGGGCGATGCGCGCCTTCGAGACCGGGCGCATCTCGGGCCGGGTCTGGCTGGCGGGAAAGGTGCAGACTCCCTGGCAGCCCATCGACCTGGACCTGCAGCGGTCGGGGAAGATCAAGGTCTGGGACTGATGTAGGGAGGTCCATCCGCGGCCACCGGCCTCCAGCGGCGGGCTACCATGCGCGCCCCCGGAGGACCTCATGCGCTCCCGCTCCCTGCTCGCACTGCTTCTTGTCGCCGGATGCCAGGACGCCGGGCTCCAGAAGCACAACTCGGCCCCCACCGCCACCATCACCTCGCCCGCTGACGGCACCTCCGTCAACGACGGCGACACCGTCTCTCTGGTGGGCGCCGTGAGCGACCCCAACGACGACATCGGCACCCTGCAGGCCACGTGGACCATCAACGGCGCTACCGAGTGTGCCGGCGCGTCCCCCGACTCGGCGGGCATCCTCACCTGCGACGTGGTGGTGGGCACTGACGCACTTTCCGTGAGCCTCCAGGTCCGTGACCCCGAAGGCGCCACCGCCGTCGACGACATCACCATTGAGGTGAGCGAGACGGGCGCCCCACAGGTCACGCTCTCCAGTCCCACCGAAGGCGAGCGTCTCTACGCCGACCAGCCCATCCTCCTCGCAGCCACGGCCACCGACACCGAAGACGGTCCCGAAGACCTCCGCGCCACCTGGACCAGCACCGTGGACGGCGACCTGAGCGTCGACACCGCTCTCGATGGCGACGACACCACCTCCCTGTTCGCCGACCTCGCGCCGGGCAGCCACGGCATCACCGTCGTCGTCACCGACACCGACGGCAAGACCGGCCGCGCGCAGGTGGCCATCGAAGTCGGTCCGGCCAACTCGGCCCCCACCTGCAGCATCACGGCTCCAGACGACGGCGACGTGGTGGAGGTGGGCGCCACACTCGACCTGGTGGCCTTCGTCGACGACGCCGACCAGCCCGCCGAAGAGCTCATCATCTCCTGGCGCTCCGATGCCGACGGACTGCTGGGCGAGCCCACCCCCGAACCGAGCGGTGATGTCAGCCTCTCGGTGTCCACGCTCTCCGCCGGCGCCCACACCCTCACGTTCAGCGTGGAAGACGAACGCGAAGAGCGCTGCACCGACACCGTGTCCATCGTGGTCGGCACCCCGCCCGAGGTCGTCATCACCGACCCCACCGACGGCGAGGTCTTCAACGAAGGCGACCCCGTGGCGTTCTCGGCCACCGTCTCCGACGCACAGGACGCTCCGGCCGACCTCTCCTTGTCCTGGGCCTCCGACGTCGACGGCGTGCTCGACACATCAGCCGCCCCCACCGGCACCGCGGGCTTCTCCACCAACAGCCTCTCCATCGGCGCCCACACCGTCACCCTCACGGCCACCGCCACCGCGAGCCAGCCCGGCACCGACACCGTCGCGCTGCGCATCAACGGCCTGCCGAGCGCCCCGACGGTCGCCCTCACACCCGACCCTGCGTCCACCGAAGACGACCTCACCGCCGCCATTTCCGTAGGCAGCTCCGACCCCGAGGGCGACGCGGTCTCCTACACCTGGTCGTGGACCCGCGACGGCAGCACCACCAGCCACACCAGCACCACCGTGCCCGCGGCAGACACCGCTCGTGGCGAGACCTGGGTGGCCACCGCAACCCCCAACGACGGCCGCGGCGACGGCGCCACCGGGTCTGCCAGCCTCACCATCTCCAACGCAGTGCCCATGGTCACGAGCGTCACCCTGAGCCCCACCGGCCCCCAGACCAACGACACCATCACCGCCAGCGTGTCCACCGCCGACGCCGACGGGGACAGCGTGTCCGTGACCTACGCCTGGACCGTGGATGGGGCCTCCGTGGCCGCCACCGGCTCCAGCCTGTCGGGCAGCTACTTCTCGAAAGACGAAGTGGTGGGCGTCACGGTCACCCCCGACGACGGCACCGACACCGGCACGCCTGTCGCCGCCACCACCGTCACCGTGCTCAACACCGCCCCCACCGCACCCGGCGTGGCCATCGACCCATCGGACCCCTCCGATGAAGACGACATCGTGTGCACCATCGACTCTGCATCGTCGGACGACGACGGCGACACCCTCACCTACACCATCGAGTGGGAGGTCGACGGCGTCACCTACCCCGACGACGCCCTCGACTCGGGCGACACGGGCTTCGCTTGGGTGGGCCCGTCCACCACCACCTGGACCGACGACACGGTGCCCGCCGAAGACGTGGCCCTGGGCGACGAGTGGACCTGCACGGTCACCCCCAACGACGGCGACGACGATGGCACCAGCGCGTCCGATACCGTCGAGGTGTCCAACAGCATCTGCGGCGCCGCCTCGGCCTACGCCTACAGCCTCACCGTCGAGATGTACGGCTTCTGTTGGTACCTGGGCCACCCGGGCGAGACCTGCGACGACGTGTGTTCGAGCGCCGGCGGCACCAACCTGGCCAATTCCGCCGAGTCGAGCTTCTCCGACTCCTGCTCGAGCCCCGGCAGCGGCGACATCACCACGTGGTTCTACAACAACGGCAACCCGGCCGGCTGGCAGCGGGTGGGCGGCGCCACGAGCGGCCACGGCTATGGCTACGGCTACTCGGGCGGCACCGGCTACGGGTACTACGGGAAGTGTGTCACGGGCACGTCCAACACATTGGGGACCTACCCCGGTGAGTCCAACACGAACGCGCACCGCACGACGGTGTGTCCCTGCTTTCAGTAGGCTGGGCCCCCTCCGGCCCTTCGGGCCACCTCCCCCTGAAGGGCCCTGAAGGGGGAGGACTCTGACGGCGGGCCCCCTCCGGCCCTTCGGGCCACCTCCCCCTGAAGGGGGAGGACATCGCCGTTCTCACAGTCCTCCCCCTTCAGGGGGAGGTGCCTGCGGAGCAGGCGGAGGGGGCCCCGGCAGACCCTCCCCGCCGTCGCGCCACCAAGCCAAGCACACCCAACAACAACCCACCCGACGCCGACCCACTCACACACCCACAGCCATCGTCCTTCGACGCCTCGGACGCCGGCACGGCATCCTCAACCGAGTCCCCCTCCCCCGTGTCCCCACCTGGCCCAGCATCCGTCGACCGCAACACCACCCCACTCAAGGCTGGAACGTCGTCTACGGACAGCACCCCATCCCGGGCCTCGAACCGCCGACCCGACAGCACATCCTCCCACACGCCGTCCACCTCGAGCGCCGTGTCCACCACCGCTTCGGACCGGTTGAGCACCACCTGGGCCACATCGTCGTCCGCCTCGCGAACGAACGCCACCACACCCTCGGCCTCCAGAAACCGCACCCCACCCCGCATCAGCGCCGGGCTGTCCTTCCGCATCTCCGCCAGCCCCGCGTACCAGTCCCGCAGGTGGGTGTCGGGCGCCCCGCCGAGGTCTTCCCAGGGGTAGGTGGCCCGGTTGTAGGGGTCGTCCTGATAGATGCCGCCATCCCACTGGCTGTCGGGCGACAGGTCCACCTCATCGCCGTAGTAGACGGTGGGCATGCCCGGCCACGTGTAGACCAACAGCGCCGCCAGCCGCTGCTTGTCGAGGGCCAACGCGGAGTCTCCACTCGACCCCATCCGCAGCATCCACCCGAGCCGGCTCACATCGTGGCTGCCGAGAAGGTTCATCTGCACGTGCCACAGGGGCTCGGGGGTGTCCTCCAGGATGGACTGCAGGCGCAGCTTCAGCGTGGGGTCGTCGATGGGGTCCACCCGACCCGACTCCCGCCAGTCTGCAGAGTCGTTGTCTTCGAACCAGGTGCCGTCGGGACAGCCCGGACCCGCCACACACGCATCGAAGAGCCAGTCCAACACAGCCGCCCGCAGGCGGTAGTTCATCGTGGCGTGCCACTCCCCGCCCACCATCCAGGGTGAGGCGTCGTGCCACACCTCACCCACGATGAGTGCATCCGGGTCGGTGGCGGTGACGGCGTCGAAGAAGCCCTCCCAGAAGTCGTTGTCGATGTTGTGACCGCGGCCCGGGTCCACCTCTCCGCTCACATCGAGGCGCCACCCGCGTGCACCGGCGTCCAGCCAGTAGAGCGCTGCAGAGTCGGGGGTGGCGTAGATGAGGTCGCGCACAGACTGCCGGTCGGCGGCGAGCTTGGGGATGTGGAAGTACGTACCCCAGCTCTCGTACGACGACGTCCGGTCGCCGAGACCATCGGCACACAGGACCGTCTCGCCTTCCTCGGTGCGGCCGGGCGCGTGCTCTGCCGGGAAGGTGAACCAGTCGCGGTACGGCGAGTCGGGCGACTCGCAGGCGCCGGAGCCATCCCAGTCCCCTGCGCTGTCGGGAGACACGAGCTGACCGTCGTCGTCCCAGCGGCCGTAGAGGTCGAAGTACACGCTGTCGGCCGACACGTGGTTGAACACACCGTCGAGCACCAGCGAGATGTCGCGCTCCCGGGCGGCCTCGACAAGCGCGGTGAAGTCGTCGAGGGTGCCCAGCTCATCGTCGATGGCCCGGTAGTCGAGGGTGTCGTAGCGGTGGTTGGTGGCCGAGCGGAAGATGGGGTTGAGGTACAGCATGTCCACCCCCAGCTCGTCGAGCATGTCGAGCTGTTCGATGATGCCGACGAGGTCGCCACCCGTGTAGCAGGCCGCGCGTTCCTGGTCGGCGCCCACGCAGCGACCCTCCAACGGGGCGTCCCAAGGCAGCAGGACGTCGGTGTGGCCATACGAGAAGCCGGCCCCGTCGATGGGGTCGTTGGAGGGGTCTCCGTTGCGAAAGCGGTCGGGGAAGATCTGGTAGACCACGCCGCCCTCGGCCCACTCGGGAGCGGTGAGCGCAGGGTCGTAGACGGTGATCTGAAACGACCGAGAGTCATCCCACTCGGCGATGGTGGCGCCGTAGCCACCGCCCAGAAAGATGGGGTCGTCGTCGACAAACCACACCTTGGCCTCGGGGCCGTCCTCCACCTCGAAGAAGTAGTAGAGGACAGCTGGGTCGTCGGGCAGGGCGAGGGTGGTCTCCCAGAGGTCTACCGGACCGAGAACCGGGTCGACGCCGGTGGTCTCGGGAGACAGCTCCACCCATGTCTCGGTGTGGGTGCGCCCATTCCAGATGCGGAGTCGGGCAGCCGTGAGGTCTCCCTGGCAGGCCCGGAGCACGAGCCGGACGTCGTCTCCGGCCGGACGTGCGCCACCGGGGGCCCGCCAGTCGGTGTGGAAGGTGTCGTGGTGCAGGCCATCCCAAGCGATGTCGCCCCCCGAGATGTCGTCGCAGGGCGCGGCGAAAGCGGCGTGGGCCAAGAGAAGCGACAGCACGGGCAGTCTCCTGAGCGTGACTCGAAGTTGAGTGACGATGGAAGAATAGCAAGAACCACCGCATCGCTCACGGTCGGGTAGAGGGGGTGCCCGCCCCAGCCCCCCGCCTCGTCGCACCGGAGGTCCCCGTGTCCCAGCTCTTGTCCACCGCCACCGGCCGCCTCCGCGTGGTCAGTGCGGTCGAAGGCCTCAGCTACGCGTTGCTCATGTTCGTGGCCATGCCCGTGAAGTACGTCCTCGGACACCCCGAGCTGGTCCGGGCGGTCGGAATGGCCCACGGGGTGCTCTTCATCGCGTTCACCGCTGCATTGGTGTTGGCGTGGCGCGACCGGGCGTGGGACACCGCCAAGCCAGCAAGCCTGATGGCATGGTCGTTGGTGCCGCTGGGTGCCATCCAGATCGAGCGGGTGTTGCGACAGCCTGCTGACGCATAGCTGGTTCAGGTCAATTCGAGTCGACAACCCGTCGGCCATCCCCCACACTGGCGCTCCTTGCCTGGAGTGCCCATGTCTTCCCGCGCCCGTGTTCTTTGCCTGCTGTTCCCACTGATGCTGGCCGCCGCCTGCGACGAGAAGTCCTCGGGCGAAGGGGAAGGAGAGGGTGAAGGAGAAGGAGAGGGTGAAGGCGAAGGAGAGGGTGAAGGCGAAGGCGAAGGAGAGCTGACCGACGCCGACAGCGACGGCTACGCCGAAGACGTGGACTGCGACGACACCAACCCGGACGTCCACCCCGACGCCGACGAGGTGTGCAACGGCATCGACGACAACTGCGACGACGTCGTGGACGACGACGCCATCGACGCCGGCACCTGGTACCAGGACGCCGACCGAGACAGCTTCGGTGCGGAGGGCTCCGGGACAGTCTCCTGCGAGCAGCCGCCCGACACCGCCGCCAACAACCTGGACTGCGACGACGCCAACCCGGACGTGAACCCGGACGGCACCGAGTCCTGCAACGGCATCGACGATGACTGCAACGACGTGGTGGACGACGACGACGCCATCGATGCCTCCACCTGGTACGCCGACGCCGACCACGATGGCTTCGGCGACGCCAGCTCCTCCACCACCGCCTGCGTGGCCCCCGAGTGGTACACAGACGACGACACCGACTGCGACGACACCGAGCCCACCGTCTTTCCCGACGGCTGGGAGGTGTGCGACAACCTCGACAACGACTGCGACGGCACGGTGGACTGGGGCTGGCGCGTCCCCACCGACTACACCACCATCCAGGGCGCCCTCGATGTGGCCACGGCGGGCACCCACATCTGCGTCGAGGCCGGCACCTACACCGAGAGCGTGCTCACCACGTACGGCACCGAGCTCACCCTCGAAGGCACCGACGGTCCCGAGAACACCATCATCGATGCCGGTGGCGCAGGGTCGGTCTTCCAGCTCATCGACGGCGAAGGCCGCGGCACCGCCATCAAGGGCTTCACCATCACCGGCGGCGACGCAACCTCGGGCGCAGGCATCCACCTGTACGAGGCATCGCCCACGCTCTCCGACCTCATCATCGAAGGCAACAGCTGCAGCGCAGAGACCTGCTACGGCGTGGGACTGTATTCCGTGCTGGACGACGGACCGGCCATGGAAGACGTGGTGATCCAAGACAACGTCTGCATCTCCGCCAACAACTGCTACGGCGCCGGGGCCTACTTCGCCGCCACCAACGCGGAGCTGTTGCGCGTGCAGGTGGTGGGGAACACAGCCACCGCCAGCTACAGCGGCTACGGCGCCGGCATCGCCATCCGGGACTACTCGGACGTGACACTCGAGAACGTGGAGGTCTTGGACAACACCACCACCGCCACGTACTTCGCCGTGGGGGGCATCTACCTCCACGACTACTCCAACCTCACCATGCGCAACAGCATCGTGGCCGGGAATTCCAACACAGGCGCGTACGCAAGCTACGGTGCCGGGCTCCGCTTGAACCAATACACCACGGCCGACGTCACCAGCTCCATCTTCGCGTTCAATGACAACGAAGGAGGCTCCGTCTCCCGTGGCTCGGGCATCTACCTGTCATACGACGACACGCTCACCCTGAGCCACTCGGTGGTCACGGGCAACACCGAGTCTGGCGACACGTCGGATGACTACACGGGCGCCATCTCCGTCGCCTACAGCACGGCCACCGCCACCTACACCAATGTCTACGACAACGATGTGGTCGACTATGTGGGCATGACCGACCCCACCGGCACCGACGGCAACATCTCTGTGGACCCCGACTTCGCCGATGTGTCCTCCACCGACCCCACCGAGTGGGACTTCCGACTCGACACCGGCTCGTCCCTCATCGACGCCGGCGACGCCGGTCTCACCGACCCCGACGGCTCCATCATCGACATCGGGGCCTACGGCGGCGACGGCGCTGCAGACTGGGTGTGGCCGGCCTCCATGGAAGACGTGCGCATGGGTGTGTACGGCACCGGGAGCACCGTTTCCCTCGAAGGACTCGTGGTGACCGGCGTGTTCGCGAACGGCTTCACCGTCCAGGATCCCGACGCCAGCAGCCCCGAGTACTCCGGCATCACCGTGTTCACCTACTGGGAGCCCGACCTCGGGCGCGGCATGGAGGTCTCGCTCGTCGGTCAGATCGACACGTACTACGGCGAGGCCCAGCTCGACGTCGACACCGCCGACATCGTGGTCACCGGGGTGGTCGCCGAGGTCACCCCAGTCGACGTGACGGTCGCTGAAGCGCTCGACGAGGCCTACGAAGGCGTGCTGGTCCGCATCACCGACGGCACCCTCGACGACCCGGCCTACGACTGCGCCGCGGACGGAGAGAGCTGCACCGACGCCGACCTCTGGACCCTCACCGACGGCAGCTCCACCCCGGTCATCGTCTACAACAAGCTCTACGAAGACGACGACTGGACCGACCATGTGGGCGCCGCAACCCCCACCGGTGTGATGAGCTGGCGCTGGGACCGACGCCGGCTGATGCCGCGGACCTGGCGGGACTTCTGAGCCGCTCGGGCACCGTCGTCAGGTCACCGCGTCCGCCTCGATCTCGACCAACATCTCGGGGTCGATGAGCGCCTTCACCTCGACCATCGTGGTGCACGGCCGGTGGTCGCCGAAGAATGCAGAGTGGGCCCGCCCGACCTCGGCCCACCGAGAGATGTCGGTGACGAAGATGCGGGTGCGGACGATGTGCGTGCGGTCGGCGTCGAGCTTGCCGAGGGCTTCTTCGATGATCTGCAGACAGCGGGCGGTCTGGGCTTCCGCATCGCCGGGGGCGTGCACCCCACCACCTTCCGCGACGGGGGCGGTGCCGGTGACGAAGATGCGGTCGCCGGCACGAAGGGCACGGCAGTAGCCGACGAGCGACTCCCAGGGGGCGCCGGACTGGACACGTTGAAAGGGGGGCATGGGGGCTCCGGGGTCAGGGAGAGAGGGCAGGCGTGACCAACACAGCCAGCTCGGCGGGCGGCGCGATGAACTGCTTCGCCACGAGGAAGGGCAGAGCCACCGCAGGTGATGTGATGAGAACGACCGCTGTCGCGGCAACCACGAGCGCGATGGGCCCCACCCGTCCGCCGGCCAGAGCGCGCCACCAGACCGTGAAGAGAGAGGTCTGTTCGGCTTCGACGGCGGCCAGGACGGAAAGGCGCATGCGACGGCGTGCATCCGGGGTGGGCTCGAGAGACGAAAATGCAGAGTCGAGGGGGTCGGTGGTCATGGCTGGAGCAGCTCCTCGATGCGGGCCAGGAGTTGGGGACGACGGCGCTGGCAGATCTTTCGGACGAGGTCGGGCTTGAGGCCGGTGGCACGCGCAACCTCGGGGGCCTTGAGACCACCACCCCAGCGCAGAGAGACGACGGTGCGGTCGCGCTCGGGCAGCTCGGAGAGGGCCTGCAGCAGGGCGGCCTTCTCGCGGACGTGGTCGAGGGCGGCGGCGGTGGGGTCGGCGCCATCGTCGCGGTCGGGGAGGTGGAGGGTGTTGGTGTCGACGGGCACCACGCGCCGATGGCGGGCGGAGCGATGGGCAGTGTTGCGGGCGATGGTGAGCACCCAGGCGATGAAGCGGGCGCCGGGGCGATGTTGGTAGGTGTGCAGCTTGGTGAGCACGGTGACGAAAGTCTCCTGGGCGACGTCTTCGGCCTCGGCTTCGGACCGACACAACGGGCGCACGGCCCGGAGCACCCGCGCCACATAGGCGTCGTAGAGCTCGCGGGCCGCGCTGGAGTCACCCTCTTTGGCCGCCTCGACCAGGCGCTGGACGGCGTCTTCGGAGAGGGTGGGCCCGTCTGACGCGAGGAGCGCGAACAGACGGACCAGGGGGTCGATGACAGCCAGGTGCGTCATGCTGCCTTCGTGCGGAGGAGGGTGAAGCCTTCGGTCCACACAGCGCTCGACCAGGCACCACTCACGCCGGCCAGGAAGAGGCCGAGCGGGAGGACGACGATGCCGAGGGCGACGAGGGCGGGCACGAGACCGGCGAGGGCGTAGATGGGAGCGCCCACGACGAGGCCGAGGACGACGGCAGGCAGGGCGATGGCGACGCTGAGGCCGGCGCGACCAACGGCGATGCCGACGAGCAAGCCGAGGGTGTCGATGAGGCCGGTGTGCAGCATGCGGCGGGCGTGGCGCAGCGACTCGACGACGGGACGGCCCTCCAGCACCACGAGGCGCAAGGCGAGCTCACCCACGACGGCGAGGCTGACGACCACGGGGACCGCGGGCATGGCGAGCAACACACTCCCGGCGATGCCGGCGACCAACGGCAGGTGGCCGAGGGCGGTGAGCAGTCCGGGCGCCACCACGAGGGCAACGACCGCAACGGTGAGCAGACCGGTGGCCAGCTTCACGCCGAGCACCCGGAGCGCATGTCCCAGGCCGGAGCGGAGGCCCTGGCGGATGGGAACGGGCGCGCCATCGCGGGCGTCGCGCACCCCCTCGATGAGGGCGGCTTCGGCCACGAGGTGCAAGGCGGAAAACAGGAGTCCCAGCACACCCGCTGCGACCAGCACCGCGGGCAGCCACTCGGGCATGGCGGTGTAGTCGGCGTTGTCGAGCTGGACCTGGATGCCGCCACCGGCGGTGGCAGCGAAGAGTCCGTAGAACCAGAGGCTCTTGTGGGTCCAGGTGGTGCGGGCGGCGCGGGTGAGGACCTGGCGGATGGACATCGTTTCTCCTGTGAACGCCGGGGGCCTCTCGCCCCGCGGCACACCCGAAAGCCAGGTCCGCCGAAACTGTGACAAGATTCCGGACGAAAATCCGGGATAGTGTCGAAGAAATCTCGGGAAGCACTTCGTTCAGGCGTTTTTCGACAAGCTGTTTTTCTCGGATTTCCCGCAAAGGAGCCCCCGTGCCCTACGAGACGCTGTTCACCCTGGCCAACGGACTGGCCGCGCTGTGCTGGGTGCCGCTGGTCTTCGCGCCCCGGTCGGCCTTCACCCGACGGTACGCGTCCACGCCGCTGGCCCCCCTCGGCTTCGCCTTGGTGTACGTGGTGTTGGTGGGTGTGATGCTGGCCACCCCCGGCGAGGGCGGCATGGACAGCCTGGCCTCTCTGCGCAAGGGCTTCGCGCGCGACCCCGTGCTGCTGCTGGCCTGGGTGCACTACCTGAGCTTCGACCTGATGGTGGGCCTGTGGGAGGTGCGCGACAGCGAGCGGCTGGGGCTGTCGCCGTGGCTGGTGGCGCCGTGCCTGGTGGGCACTTTCATGCTCGGGCCGCTGGGCTTTGCGGCGTACATGGCGCTGCGGTGGGGGCTTCGGCGGACGGTGCGGTTCGAGGAGTAGGGGGCCCCGTGCCTGTCAACCCCATTCGGGTGTGACAGTGCCTACCTACGGGCAGAATAGCCCGCAGGCGCCGACCCCCGCGGGGCCCCCTCCGCCTGCTTCGCAGGCACCTCCCCCTGAAGGGGGAGGACATCGTCGTTCTCAAAGTCCTCCCCCTTCAGGGGGAGGTGGCCGCGAAGCGGTCGGAGGGGGCCCGCTACTCCTCCGCCTCGAACAAATACACCGGCGTGGCCGTGTACTCGAAGGTCATCGACAGCTGCTCGCACTCCCCATCCGGCCCCGGCGCGAGGTCGGCCACCAGGTAGAGCACGCTCTCCAGGATGTCGCCCACCTCCTGCTCGATGCCTTCTTCCTGCGCCACCGCGAGCACCGTGGCGATGTCGATGCCGCCGCCGAACACGCCCGACGCAAAGCCGTCGCCGTGCTGGTCGAGCCGCAACGCCCCGTCGAGCACCGTGAACTCCAGAGCCGCGTTGAGCACCTGCACCGGAATCGTGGTGGTGAGCGGCCTGCCCTGCACCGAGCCCGCTTCCACAGAGAGGTCGGCGAACGTGACGCCGGAGAAGGAATCGTCGCGGGTCATGGTCTGGCCCGCGAGGAAGGTGCCGTCGGTACCGAGCATGGGCTCTCCGGTCGCCCGGCCGATGGACAGCTCCACGCAGTCGTCGTCCATGGGGTCATCCACGTCGGCCATCGACACCAGGAGCATCAGCTCGCCCGTGCGGATGGTGTCGTTGATCAGCGCCTCGGCCGCCACGAACTCGGTGTTTTCGAGCGCGGGAATGACCTCACCGAAGGCGTTGTCGATGCCCTCTCGCCCATCCGGACCCGTGAAGTCCGCACGCCCACAGCCATCCGACCCAGCTGCCGTAGACGTGAGGCCGTCCAGGTCGAAGCCGTCGGACACACCGTCTTCCACACGCGCGAAGTACAGCGAGTCGATGACCCAATGCAGCGACTTGGCCGAGTCTCCCCCACAGGTGGCGACCTTGGTGGCGGAGTCGTCGGCCGACGGGGCGGCGTCCGTGCAGCCCACGAGCAGGAGCGGAAGAAACAGACGGCGCATCAGGCCTCCAGGTCGGACAGGCCACCCGACGCAGCCGCAGCCCCGCCGCCGAAGTCGACGGTGGACATGCCGACCGCCTGCTGCAGCGAAATGAGGAGCTTGGTGACGTTTTCGCCCGACAGCGAGCGGTAGTGGTGGTCTTGCTTGAAGTAGCCACAGGCCGAGCCGGCGAGCACGATGGGCATGTCTTCGATGCTGTGCACCTGGCCCAGGCTGACCTCGCTCGTGGCAAACGCGACCATGTTGTCGAGCAGAGTGCCGTCGCCTTCGGGGATGGCGTCGAGGATGCCGATGGTGTCGGCGAAGCACTCCATGAGCTGCACCGTGATGGCGTCGACCTGGGGTTGGTCGCCGCCTTCGTTGTGGGTGAGGTCGTGGTGGCCGGAGGTGGTGTCGGGAAAGAGGACGTCGGAGACCGGGTTGGTGACGAAGTGTGCCCCCACGCGGGTCTGGTCGCATGCAAACGACATCGCGATGAGCTCGCTCATCACCTGGTTGCGGAGGCGGACCTGCGCGCGGCCGTCGATGTCGCCAAAGTCGCCCGTGGGTTCATCCGGGCGCGTACAGCTCTCGAGGTCGGGGGGGTCTTCTTCGAGGCGGGCCAGGCGCAGCTCCAGCTCGCGCACACCGGTGAGGTGTTGTTCGAGGCGGAGGCGGTCCTCGGCACCCACCCGTGCGTTCAGAGCGTCGATGTCGTCCATCACGGCGTCGAGCACGCTGCGACGCAGCCCCAGGCGCGGGTCGACCTCACCATCTTCGCCGGGCTCCACGAAGGTGTCGCCGAACATGCGGGCGTAGAAGGCGTAGGGGTCGGTCTCGGCGGGGTTGCGGCTGTTGGGGCCGTTCCAGCTCTCGCCCGATGTGTTGGACGCGGCGGTCTGGATGGACCGGTAGATGGTGTCGCCGCCGATGCCCTGTGCGATGACCTGGTCGATGGTGGGGCCGCCGAGGACAGAGTCGCTGCCGGACTCGATGCGGGGGACGGCCGTGAGGATGCCCGCCAGGCCGCTGCCGTGGGGCGAGGTGTTGTCGAGCTTGCAGTCGAGGCCGGTGGGCACGCAGAGCTTGTGCTTGTAGGCCGCCAGCGGGGCGAGCTGGTGAGAGAGCGCCCAGGCATCGCCGTCGCCGGTGGTGGTGGGAATCCACTGGTCGGGCAGGTTTCCGTTGCCCCAGAACCACAACAGGAAGCGCACGGGCAGCACACCGTCGCAGGCGTAGGCCGTGCCGCCGGCGTTGAACATGGCCTGCAGCGGAGGAAGGGCGACAGCGACTGCCGAGCCACGAGCGAAGCCGCGCAGGACGGCCCGGCGGGACAGAGCCGAGCGGGCGGGGCGCCAGTCGCGGGCGGCGGGGAACCAGGAGAGCGGAAAGCGGGGCTTCATGGGGTCACTCCACCGGGCTGTGGCCGCGGAAGGCGGGGCCGAGGGCGATGTCGCGGAGCAGCCAGAGGATGCGGTGGTCGGCGGCCACGAAGCCGTCGGTGTGCCAGTCGAGCAGGCTGTCGTCGAGGTGTTCGGTGGAGGCGCCGGTGGCGTACTGGAGGAGGGTCTCGGTGAGGCAGGGGGCGAGCTGGTGGTGCCGGGCAATCACCGCGCCCACCTCCCAGGCATCTTCGAATGCATCGCCGTCGAGTTCCCCCGAGGCGTCGATGACGACGTCGTTCTCGATGAGTCGGTAGCGCCCCAGGCCATCGAAGTTCTCGAAGGACAGGCCGATGGGGTCGGTGATCTGGTGGCAGCTGGCGCAGGTGGGGTCTTCGAGGTGGACCGCGATGCGTTCGCGCATGGTGCGGGCGTCTGCGTCGACCTCGGGAATGGCGGTGTTGGCGTTGGCGGGCGGCTCGGGAATGACCGTGCACAGCAGCACCTCGCGCACGAAGATGCCGCGGCGGGTGACCGAGGTGGACGCGGCGTGGGCCTGGAGCGCGAGGAAGCTGGCCTGGCCCAGGAGACCGCGGCGGGCGCCGTCGATGGGAAGCTCGATGGGGCCGAAGCCCTCGGGCTTGGGGGCGGGGACGTCGTAGAGCGCGGCGAGGGTGCGGTCGACGTAGGTGTCGCGGGTGGTGAACAGCGCCGGGTAGGGGGCGTCGTCGTCGAAGATGTGGCGGTCGATGACGGTGAGCGTCTCGGTGCGGGCCGACGGTCCCAGCTCATCGCTCATGTAGGTGAAGACGGTGGGGTCTTTGGTGAGGTGGTCGAGCTCGTCGAGGTGCAACATCTCGGAGAAGAGCGAGGCCACGCCGTCGCGGGTGCGGGGGTCGGCGAGCATGCGGTCCACCACGTCGGCCAAGGCATCGGGGTCGGTGAGCCTGCCGGCGGCGGCATCGTCGAGAAGCGTGGCGTCGGGGGTGGTGTCCCACAGAAAGAAGGACAGGCGGCTGGCCATCTCCCAGTCGTCGTAGCCGTCGGCGGGGGCGTCGGGGCCGTCGCCGAGCTCCACCCGGTACAGGAAGTGGGGGCTCATGAGCAGGGCCGCGATGCCGTACTGCAGGCCGGCGTCGAAGGAGCCGAGGGTCTCGCCCGCGTGCACGGCGAGGTCGGTCACGACGGTGAGCTCGGCATCGGACAGCGGTCGGCGCCAGAGGTGGAGGCCGAGGGCGTCGAGGGCATCGGTGGCGCACACTTCATCGAGCGTGCTGCCGTCGCATGGGACCCACTCTGCGCGGAGGACCGGGCTGTCGACCACCTGCTCGGCGATGTCGTAGGCCGCGCCCTCGTACTTCTCGACGCCGTAGCTGCTGATGGCGGTGGTGGCGGCGCCCACCTGGAAGAGGCCCTCCACCCGCTCGTCGGCTTCGAGGTTGGCCGGCAGCTGGACGTCTTCGCTGAAGACATCCGAGATGATGCGCCGGTACTGTGGATCGGTGAGACGCTTGAGCCGGGGGGACGGTGAGGTGGTGACCGGGGCCTCACCGCGGGACTCCGCAGGGTCGGCATTCTCGGCGGATGGGTCGTCGCAGCCCGAGCCGACGACGAGCGCCAGCAAGAGCCACGGAGGGGGGCGAACAGGGGGCATGGAGACCTCGACGCGCGCGAGGATACCGCGTGCATGCGGTGATTGGCAGTCAGTTCCGCGCTGATTGTGTCAAGGGGGGGGCCAAGCCACGGTAGGGTGCGTGCGGAGGCGCCCCCATGTCGACCCCGCTCTGGACACGCCGGACCTTTCTCGGAAGCACGCTCGCGGTCGGTGCGCTGGGGGGGCCATCCGCACGCGCCGCTCCGGTCGACCCATCCTGGATCGAGGCGCGCCCCCTGCCCAACGACGACCTGCGCCAGGCGCTCACCCGCGAGTACCTGGCGGCCCATCTTCCCGCCGGCCACGCCCACGACCCACAGGCGGTCGACATGACGCCACGGGCCATCGTGCTGCACTGGACCGGCACCGGCAGCGCAAAGGGCGCCTGGCACACCTTCGCACCGGCCACCCTCGGCGGTCGTCCCGAGCTGCGTGGTGCAGGCGCAGTGAATGTGTCGGCCCACTTCATCGTAGACCGCGCAGGCGTGTGCTGGCGCCTGCTGCCCGACACCCGGGTGGCCCGCCACGTCATCGGGATGAACCACTGCGCCATCGGGGTGGAGAACGCTGCAGACGGACCGCTGGGCGGCAGCACGAAGGCCGGGCTCACGCAGGCGCAGGTGGACCGAAATGTGGCGCTGGTGCGGCTGTTGGTGGAGCGGCATCCCACCATCACCTGGCTGCTGGGGCACCACGAGTACCGCCGGATGGAGGGGACGCCGGAGTTCGCGG
>Ga0213833_1000286_pt1 | contig 65612 bp, 56 predicted proteins | sample SWATP21_FD_160575 | JGI IMG/M metagenome (GOLD analysis project Ga0213833, IMG submission 160575) | Coastal seawater microbial communities from Marineland, Florida, United States - SWA TP2 #1 | ecosystem: Environmental > Aquatic > Marine > Coastal | place: USA: Florida | collected 2016-08-14
TCGGCTTCGATGGTGTCGGTGTAGGCCTCGATGGTGTTGCCGTAGGACAGCTCGGTCATGTACGCATCGAGCACCTGGCGGAATTTCTCCGCCGCGGCGACATCGGCCCGATCCACGGTCTCGCGCAGAAATCCGATCCGTTCGGCACGCTCGTCGGCCAGGTACGGCGGACTCACCGCGACCAGCTCTTCATACGTGTCGACCATGTTGATCAGCAGCGGCAGCAGCTGACGGTCCACCTCCGTCGCCTTGGCGATCGAGGCGTCCGTCTTCGCAATCTCGCTCTCCTGCGCACCAATCTGCGTCCGCAACTGGCGGTTGTACGCCTCCAGGCCTTCGATCTGGCGCAGTAGACGCTGGTATTCGGCGTCGGTCTCCGCCGTCTGGCTGGAGTAGCCGTTGACGCGCTCCTGGGACTGACGCTGGGCAACCAGCCAGCTGTCACCTTCCTGGATGACATCGCGGACCGATTCGGCTGCCACGACACCGGTTCCCAGCAGCAACACGCCGCCGACGATCAACTTGCGTTTCATTCCTTGATTCTCCCGTTGTGTGCGCGGGATAGCGCATCCCAACTGCGTCATGTTTCATTCTCCGCGGCGACGGCCACCTGGGGCACGCCGGCCTTCTGGACGGCGTCCAGCACGATCTTGAGGGTCTTGTGGGTCGAGGCCCGATCGGCCTGCACCACCACGGAACCCTGCGGGTTCTCGGCATGCAGGCGCTTGATCACGGTCGCCATGTCACGTTCATCAATCCGGTTGCCATCGATCCAGACGTCATCGTCGGGCGTGATGGCAATCAGGATGTTGGCGAGATCCTGACGCTCGGCGGTTGTCGCTTCAGGCCGCTGCACGTCCACGCCCGCCTCCTTGACGAAGGTGGCGGTGACGATGAAGAAAATCAGCATGATGAAGACCACATCGAGCATCGGCGTCAGGTCGATGCCGGTCTCATCCTCTGTGGTCGGGTCGTCGCTCAGTGCATCACTCATGAATCCGTCCTAGGCCGTCTGCGGCGTGGCGCCGAAATCCGCAACCGGCGGATGCGAGCGCTCGACCCTGCGCTCTGCCAGCCGGTCGCCCAGCAGCAGGGCCTGTTGCTGACGCAACTGGTTGACCACGCGCTTGGCCCGCGCGCTGACCACGGCATTGAGCAGCACCGCCGGCACCGCCACGACGAGGCCCAGCACGGTGGTGATCAGGGCCTGTGAGATGCCGCCAGCCATGGTCTGCGGATCGCCCGTGCCGTACAGGGTGATCGCCTGGAAGGTGTTGATCATGCCCACCACGGTGCCCAGCAGACCCATCAGCGGGGCCACCGCGGCGATGATCGCCAGGAAGACCATGAAACGCTGAATACGCCCGGTTTCCTTGGCCACGCGATCGTGCAGTCGCATTTCCAGGGTCTCCGGGTCGACATGCTGGTTGTCCCGGTAGACCAGCAACACGCGACCCAGGGCGTTGTTGGCCTTGGGCTGATCCATGCGGCGGCGCTGCATGCCCACGCGCAGGCTGATGACGGCGATGTCGAGCAGCTTGCTGGCAGCGAGCAGGAAGGCGATCGCGCCCAGAACAATGATCATGTAACCGACCAGACCACCCTGATCCACGCGTTCTTCAACCGTCGGCTTTTCGGCCAGCAGCGTCAGCAGGGTGCCGCCGGTGGGGTCGATGCTGAGAGTGCTCAGGCCCTGCCCCTCACCCATGTAGTTCGCGATTTCCGCCGCATAGGGCCCGGCCGGCTGACGCGGCATGGTCTCCACGCGCTGCTGCCCGGCTTTCCAGAGCAGATAGGCCGGATCGGGCTCGTCGGTGACCAGATTGAAGCCCCCCAGCCGAACCACGTCCCGCGTGGTGGAATCGCCGTTTGCATTGAATACCGGCGCATCGAGTCGGACGATTTCACCGCGGGCGCTGATCTCCCGCATGAGTTCGTACCAGAGCGTCTTGATGTCGTCGGCCGAGGTGACCTCGGAGGCGTTCTTCATCCGGTTGGCGAACCCCTCCAGCCAGATGTCGCGATCCGGATATTGCAGGCTGGTCGGCGAACCGTTGAATGCACCAATCAGGTCCGACGCATTCTGCTGGAACACGCCAAAGAGCTCCTTCAGCGCGCCAATCTTGTCCTTGAGCAGTTCCGCCTTGTCGTTGAGCTCAACCTTGTTCGAGTCGAACACACCTTCCAGGCGCCGGCCCTCGGCCTCCGCCGATGCGAGTTTCTGCTCGGCTGACGCCAGACGCGCCTTCGATTCATCCAGCCTGGCCTTGAATTCGGCCTCACGGGCCTGCAGACGCTCGCGATCGCGCTCACTGACGGCGCGCATCTGGCGAACAACCGCGTTCAGCGAAGGATCGCTGGCCTGCGTGGTTTCGGTAGCTGATTCGGGCGCACTCGCCTGCGCGGACAACGATGGTGATTCCTGGGCGCTCGCACGCTCGGCGACGGCCCACATGGCCAGCAGCACGGCACCGCCCACCCAGATGGCACGCATGCCGCGGATCACCCAGCGCCCCCCGACGCCATCCTGGTCAACTCCGCTCCCGTCAGACGCGAACGCATTGCAGTCTCCTTCGTTGTTACACGGATTTCAGACACAAACGACCAACACCGGGCCGCCTGCCGTTCCGCTTATAGTCGGTTCCCAATAGCCTAGGCCACCGGGCATTCGCAGTGCCAGTGATGGTCAAACCCTCTGCCCATTCCCGCACGTTCAGCGAATCAATGGACTCCGGGTGAACCCTCACACAGCATCCATGCCAAGTTTGGGTGCCCTCCGACTTCTCCGCGACCTTTTCGATCGTCTGGCCGGATCGGCACACCCACCTGCAACCATTAAGTTGCCAGGATAATGACATTTGTCAATAAACCCGTCCCGTTCGAACATCCACGGAACCGGATCAAGCATAAGCCTATTCGCGGAATTCACCAGCCCCACGGGAAGGCAAGACCGCGGAAGCTGCGAGCGGACGAAACGAACGTTGCGCAGACAGTCAAGATTGAGCGCGCGCGCAGCACATAGACTCGCGCTGAATCAGTCCGCGTGCCCACGATGGTGGCCATGCGGCGGGAACCACTTCGAGATCAGACGCCCGTGACAGACCAGACACCACCCAAGACTCCGGATCATCCCCTGCTGAAGTTGCCACCCTGGCCAAACGTCGATTTCGCCCAATGGGGGCCGGTCGATGCCCAGCCGCTGTCCAGAATCCAGAAGCTGGTGGCCGCGGCGATGGCCCGCAACTGGGTGAGCATTCCGCATGTCACCCACAACGACGAGGCGGACATCTCGGCGCTGACACCGGCGAGACGGGCACTGTCGCAGGCCTCGGGCGTCAAGATCACCCCGCTGCCCTACCTGGTGAAAGCCGCCGTCGTCGCCCTGAAGGCGCAGCCGAAGTTCAATGCCTCGCTCGACGCGGCCGGTAACAATCTGGTCTACAAGCAGTACTACAACATTGGCATCGCGGTGGACACGCCAGCCGGTCTGCTCGTGCCGGTCATACACAACGCCGACAGCAAATCGATTCCGGAGATCGCCACCGAGCTGGCGGAGTTGTCGGAGATGGCCCGCACCAAGGGCCTGCCCATGGATCGCATGTCGGGCGGCTGTTTCTCGATCAGCTCGCTGGGTTCGATCGGCGGCACGTCGTTCACGCCGATCATCAATGCTCCGGAAGTTGCGATTCTGGGCGTCAGCAAAAGTTATGAGAAACCCGTCCGTGTCGACGGTGAACTCGCCTGGCGGGACATGCTGCCGTTGTCGTTGAGCTACGACCATCGCGTCATCAACGGCGCCGACGCCGCACGCTTCTGCGTCGATTTCGCGAGTGCGCTGAGCCAGCCGGAACAGCTGTCAGCCTGACCGGCTTCGATGCCGATGTCCGCGGGCTAAATCAACGCAAACCCGCTCGCGACCAACGCAACCAGTCCACCGGCGACGAGCAGACCCATTACGGCCCGCCACCAGGGCGCGGCCTCGAAGTCCCCGCGCGGATGCGTCGGCAGAAACTTGTCACCGGTCACCATCGCGGCGATGAGGTTCTCGCGCTTGTAGACCAGGTAGAAAACGATCGCGAGGATGTGCAGCCCCACCGCCGCGAGCATCAGGTTGAAGCTCAATTCGTGGATATCGGCGATGTCACGCCCCATTCCGAAGCTGACCAGGCTCGCCAGCGGCCCGGACTCGATGCCGTCGGTATCGACCGCGAACAGCCCGGTGCCGGTCTGCACCAGCAACAGGCCCAGCAGCAACATCACGCTCCAACCGCCCATGGGATTGTGGCCGACGGTGATCTCGCCCGGCCGATCCGGCAGGGTCCGGAGATAGCGCAGGAATGCGCGCGGGCCCCGGACGAAGTGCGCGAAACGCGCCGTGCTGCTGCCGACCACGCCCCAGTAAAGCCGAAACAGCAGCAGCGTCAGCACCCCATAACCGGACCAGCGGTGCCAGTCCATGTGATGGTTCTCGGCGCTCCACCAGGAAAACGCGAACAGGGCCACCAGCATCCAGTGGCCCAGTCGCGTCGGCAAATCCCAGATGCGGATGCGCATCGGTCAGACGATCAGGTACTCAGTCGTCTTCGCGAAACGTGTCGTGGCAACCCTTGCAGGTGCTGCCCACTTCCCTGGCCTGGGCCGCGAACCCTTCGGCGTCGCCCGCTTCGGCCAGTTCGGCGAATTTCGCGGCCGCCATGACGAAGGCCTCACGGCTTTCGGCAAACTCCTGAGGCTGCTGCCAGATCTCCGCCTTGGCGTCGGTCTTGCCGGCTTCCGGTCCGGAACCTTCCGGGAACCAGGTTTCCAGCTCGGGGGCGTAACCGTTGATCGTCTTCGCCGCTTCGGCCATCTCGGCGTCCAGCGACTCGCCCGCCTTGAGCTTGTCCATGATGGTCTTGAAGGCGTCGCCGATTTCCTCGAAGCCTTCGTGACGCTCGTGCATCACCTCGGCCATCGCCGGATCCGTCGGCGTACCGCCGCCACAGGCGGCGAGCGCGGCCGTCAGCGCGAATGCGGGAACAAGCAACCGATTGTTGAACATCCTGTTTGAACTCCTGAATCGACTGAGGGCAAGCATATCAAGGCGACGTCGCCGGAACGTGCACGTCGAACGCCGACCAGGCACAAGCTGAGCCCGGAATCGGCAACAATGGGGTGACCGCAACCAAGACAGGCTCATGCAAGACGCACGCATACGGCTCCACTGATGGTGCTCGCCGACTCATTGCTGGGCGGCTCCGCCTGGCTGATCGCAACCCTGCTCCAGGCTCTGGTGCTGCTGGCGGCGCTCCGCTTCACCCCGTGGCGCCTGCTGCTCGCGGTTCCGGCGCGGCTGCACCTGCTGTTCGGCTCGATGACCGCGCTGGTCCTGTTCTGGCAGATCAGCGGACAGATGGAGCCGCGAATGCAGTTTCATCTGCTGGGCATGACCACGGTCACCCTGATCCTGGGCGCACCGCTGGCGATCCTGGCAGGCACCTGCTCTCAGCTCGCGTCCGCCCTGCTGCTGGGACAGCTGCCGGTCGATCAAGTGCTGCCGCACGCATTGATCAACGTGACTGCGCCGGCGCTCACCACCGCGTCGCTGCTGCGCGTGCTGCACAGACACGCCCCGAAGAACCCGTTCACCTACATGCTGGGCGTGGGCTTCTTCGGAGGCGGCCTGTCGATGCTCAGCAGCTTCGTCACGAGCCTGACCCTGCTGGCGCTGATCGGTCAGTGGCGCGTCCTGGATGACTGGCTCTCGCCGCTGATGCTGCTCGTGATGTTTCCGGAGGGGTTCCTCAACGGCGCCATCATCTCCGGGCTGGTCGTCTACCGGCCGGAGTGGCTCAAGACCTTCGACGACTCGCACTTCATCGATCAGGCCTGACGGCGGTCGTGCGCACCGCGCTGGGCACCTGACCGGTCCAGCGCTTGAACGCGCGCCGGAACTCGCGGGCATCGCTGAAGCCGAGCCGCTCGCCGATGCGTGCGATCGGTGCGTCGGACTCGCGCAACCAGCGTTCGGCCTGCTGCGCACGCAAGCGGTCGCGCACCGCCTGAAAGCCGGTACCCGCCTCGGCCAGGCGCCGCCGCAGCGTGCGTTCGGACATGTTCAACGCATGAGCCGCGTCACGCGCCGTCACCGGCATATCCAGACGCCCAGCCAGCCAGGCCCTCAGTGCACTGACGGCGTCGTCCTCAATCGGCACTGCGCGAATCTGCGTTGAGCACATCCGCACCATGCTGTGGTGGCTCGCTGAATCGGCGGTGGGCAACGGTGCATCCAGCCAATCCGCATCGAACACGGCCCGGTTCATGGCGGCATCGAACCGCACCGGACAGGGAAAGACGTGGTCGTAAAGCGCCACATGCGGTGGTGGTGGAAACGCGAATTCGAGCCACAGCGGCCGACAGTCCGGCCCCAGCAGTGCGCGGGCCACCTGCAGCGCGCAGCAGAACAATTCCTCGCAGAAGAAACAGACCAGATCGGGCTCGGGAAAGCGTTCGCTGGCGATCAGCGACACCCGGCTGCCGGCCACCTCGACCCGCAGGTCCAGCAGGCTGCCGGTCACCTGGTGATATCGCGGAACCAGATCCAGCGCATCGCCGAAAGTCGGTGCGGACATCATCGCGAACCCCATGGACCCGCAGGAGGCCAACGATTCACGCTGGCCGACGCGCAGCCCCAGCGCCGAATCACCGGTGCTGCGCAGCGCTCGGCGGATCACCGTTGCGGCCTGGCGGAACGAGACCCGCTGCTCCGGGTCGACGCATTGCGCCGGAGTCAGGCCGATGCCGGCAAACCACGGCGCCGGGTCCAGGTCTTGCTGCCGCGCCAGATCGACCAAAAAACCCAGCACGCAGGGTGGAATCACCGCCTCGCGATAGCGCGCGGCCTCAATTGCGGATAACGGGTTTGTCGCTGTCTGCATGACGATGTTGGCCGGATTGCCCCCCACATGATGCCGAAACCACCCTTCTGCGGGAAAGCGCCGCGCCGCATGATTCGGCAATCTCCATACGACTCCGCGAGCAAGCCCGATGACCGAAGCCTCCGCGACCGACGCTGCGTCGACCATTCAGGACCGCAGCGATCAGGTCTGCATCATCGGCGCCGGCCCCGCCGGCCTGTCCATCGCCCGTGCGCTGAAACGCGTCGGCATTGCCTACGAGCAGTTCGAGCGCCACAACGATGTCGGCGGCCTGTGGGACCCCGCCAATCCCGGCTCGCCGGTGTACCGCAACGCGCATTTCATCTCCTCGCGCGACACCTCCGGCTTTTTCGATTTTCCGATGCCCAAGGGCTTTCCGGACTACCCGCACAACCAGGACATCCTCGCCTACACCCGCGCCTTCGCCGCCGCCTTCGGACTGCGCGAGCGAATCGCCTTCAACACCCCGGTGCTGTCGGTCGAGCAGGATGGCGACACGTGGCTGGTCCGCCTGGGCGAGGACGATGTGCGCCGCTACCGCGCGGTGGTCTGCTGCACCGGCACCAACTGGCACCCCAACCTGCCCCGGCACCCCGGCGAGTTCAGCGGCGAAATCCGGCATTCGGTGAGCTACTACGACCCGGAGGAATTCCGCGGCAAGCGCGTGCTGATCGTCGGCGCCGGCAATTCGGGCGCTGACATCGCCTGCGACGCCGCGGCCAATGCCGACCGCGCCTTCATCAGCATGCGGCGCGGCTACCACATCATCCCCAAGCACATTTTCGGCGTGCCGGTGGACGAGTTCGCGGAGAAGGGGCCGAATCTGCCGATGTGGCTGGAACGCCCGGTGTTCTCGCTGCTGCTGCGCTGCGTGGTCGGCAACACCGCGCGCTGGGGCGTGCCCAAACCGGACCACAGGCTGTTCGAATCCCATCCACTGCTGAACACGCAGTTGCTGCACTACCTTCAGCACGGCGATATCCGAGTCAAGGGTGATATCGAGCGCTTCGACGGCGATGACGTCGTGTTCAGGGATGGCTCGCGTGAGCGCATCGATCTGGTGCTCTACGCCACCGGCTATGACATGCGCCTGCCCTACGTGCCGGAGGACTGCTTCGACTGGCACCACGGCCGCCCGGACCTGTACCTGCGCGCCTTCGCCCGCAAGCGCCACAACCTGTTCGCCCTCGGGTTTCTGGAAACCAACAGCAGCGCCTACACGCTGTTCGACCGCATCGCGCAACTGATCGCCAACTACCTGCACGACCAGACGGCCGCGCCCGAGCGCGCCGCCGAGTTCGAGCAGCTCATCCGCGACGACCGCACCCCGCTCAACGGCGGCCTGCACTTCATCGACAGCGCGCGCCACGAGGGCTACATCGAGATTCACGCCTACAAGGCCTACATCGAGAAGCTGCGCAAGCGCTTCGGATGGCCGGAGATGACGCCCGGCTTCTTTACCGAGGTGCAGGACGCCGCCGTCGAACCGGAGCTGCGCACATGAGCGCTCCGCTGGCCGGCAAGGTCGCCGTGGTCACCGGCGCGGCCGGTGGCATCGGCACCGACATCTGCACGCGACTGACCGCGCTGGGCGCCCGGCTGGTGCTGGTCGACCGGCGCGAAGACGCGCTGAACACGGCACTGGTCGCGCTGCCCGAGAACAGCGTCGGCATCGCGCTGGACCTGACCGAGCCGGATGCCGGCACCCACATCGTCAAGACCGTCCGCGAACGCTGCGGCCGCTGCGACCTGCTGGTCAACAACGCCGGCATGGTCGTCACCGAAGCCTTCGAGCAAGCGCCGCTGGAGCCGTTCGAACAGGAGGTGACGCTGAACCTGCTCGCGCCAATGCGGTTGATCCACGCCCTGTTCCCACTGCTGCAGGAGTCCGGCGGTCAGGTCATCAGCGTCGTCTCGCTGGGCGGCCAATTGCCGCTCAAGGAATGCCCCGGCTATTCGGCCTCCAAGTTCGGCCTGCGCGGCCTGATGCTGGCGCTGGCGCTGCGCGAGCCGCTGACCGGCGTGCGCTTCAGCGTCATCAACCCGGCCGCGGTCGACACGCCCATGCTCCGCCACGAGGCGCTCAACGGCGGCTCCGCGCTGAACTTCCTCGACCCACCACACCCGCCGTCGCTGATTGGCCAGGCCGTCGTCGACCGGGCGCTGAACCCCAAGGTGGAAAGCGACGTGCCCCGCGGCGACGGCTGGTTGATTCGCCTCGTCATGGCCGTGCCCGGCCTGTTCACCCGCGTGCTGCCGAGACTGGAATCCAGAGGCGAAAAGGGCCGACAGCGGTATCTGCGCGAGCGAGGGCTCAACATCAGCGAGTGATAGTGCCGGACCAACAGCGACGGGACTGCTAAGGATCGCGAAGGCAACCGGCACACCGCGCCAACCCGACACGAAGCAACCGCCCTGAGGTGATTGCTCACCCTAATCACCTCATTACTTGATGTGATTAAGGGCTATAATCGCCTCATGACTGCGTATATCTGGCAATCGGATCAGTGGCCCGGGTTGCTGCTCGAACCACCTGATGAACAAACCGAGGCCTTGGAAGCGGCGGCCCATCAGGGCGCCTCCGCGCTTTCGGCATTCATCGAAGCGCTATCCCCGGACAGCGTCCGGGAAACTCATGCGGCACTACTCGCCGACGAAGCGACCGAGTCCAACGCCATCGAAGGCGTGCGATTGTCCAGAGACTCCTTCTTCGCATCCGCCCTGCGCCGGCTTGGCGCGATTCCCCATGGCCAGATCGACCGTCGTCACCTGCCCGTGATCGAGGCGCTGCTCGACGCCACAGAACATGCCGATCAGCCGGTGGATCACTCCACCCTGCACCGCTGGCAGGACGCCGCGCTCACGCACCAGAGCAACGCTTACGTACCAGCCCTGACCGGCATGTACAGGGCCAGTGCCGACGAAATGCAGATCGTCACGCGCCGGCCGACCGGACGGGAGCAGGTGCACTACGTCGCCCCGCCGGCCGACCGGATCGAGCGTGAGATGGACCGCCTGCTTGAATGGCTGGAAACCGCCGAGGCCGGAACCTTTCGTGGCGCAGCCATCGCCCACCTGTGGTTCGAGATCATCCATCCCTACGAGGATGGCAACGGTCGCGTGGGTCGCCTGCTGTGGGACCGAATGATCGCCCGGGCTGCATCGAAGGCCAGCCTGCCCCTCGGCCGCTGGTGGGCCATCTCGCACCACATCGCCGCCAATGTCGCCCCGTACTACGCGGCGCTCAATGCCGTCTCGACCGGCCGGTCATCAGCCGATCATTTCGCGCAATGGGCGCTGGATGCGACCGCAAACGCCTTCAACCGTACCCGCCGCGTGGCCCGGGACGTGGTCCGCAGCCGGGACATCATGGCCAGAAGCGCCACCGCCGGACTCAACCCACGGCAGCTTGACGTTCTCCAGCTCATGGTGAAACACGGCTCCGAAGGATTCCGGCAAGGCATGAGCGTGCGCAAATACCGCGCCTTGACCGAAGCCTCCGCCGCCACCGCCTCCCGCGACCTCGCGGGCCTCGTGGACGCCGGCTTTCTCAGCCCCCGTGGCCAGGGTCGCTCCCGGGTTTACGATGTCGCCTGGGACGGAACTGCATGACCCTGCTTTCACCCCGGCGGTGGCGTCCTTTCCCACTCAACCATCACCACGCGGCAGCCGGCTGCCGCAACCTGCGCACGACTACGGAACACCCGCCCCATGTTTGAAAACGCCTTCAACAACATCGACCGCGTCATGCGTAACGACGAAGGTCTCGCCTCGGAGCTGGACTACGCCGAACAGACCTCCTGGCTGCTGTTCCTCAAGTACCTGGACGACATGGAGCAGCAATGGGCGGATGAAGAGGCGCTGCGCGGCCACGACTACCACCCGATCCTGGACGAGCCTTACCGCTGGGGCACCTGGGCGGCGCCGAAGACGGACGGCGAACTGGACCACAATGCCGCGCTGACCGGCGACGACCTGATCCGCTTCGTCAACAACGAACTGTTCCCCTATCTGCAAACCTTCCGCGAATCCACGGAAGACCCGGACACCATCGACTACAAGATCGGCGAGGTGTTCTCCGAGATTGCCAACCGCTTCCGCTCCGGCTATTCGCTGCGTGACGCGCTGGAGATCGTCGACGGCCTCAGCTTCGGCAGCCAGCAGGCCAAGCACGAGCTGAGCGACCTGTACGAAACCCGCATCCGCCGCATGGGCAATGCCGGGCGCAATGGCGGCGAGTACTACACCCCGCGCCCGCTGATCCGCGCCATGATCAAGGTCGTCAAGCCGCGGATCGGCGAGACCATCTACGACGGCGCCTGCGGCTCGGCGGGCTTCCTGTGCGAAGCCTGGGAATACCTGCGGCGCGACGACCTGACGTCGACCGAATGGGAAACCCTGCAACGCGGCACCTTCTTCGGCCAGGAGAAGAAATCGCTGGCCTACGTGCTGGGCATCATGAACATGATCCTGCACGGGATCGACGCGCCCGCCATCCGCCACACCAACACGCTCACCGAGAACGTGATGGACATCCAGGAGGCCGACCGCCACGACATCGTGCTCGCCAATCCGCCCTTCGGCGGCGGCGAGCGCCAGGAAGTGCGCCAGAACTTCCCTATCCAGTCCGGTGAAACCGCCTACCTGTTCCTCCAGCACTTCATCCGCAAGCTCAGGGCCGGTGGCCGTGGCGCCGTGGTCATTAAGAACACCTTTCTCAGCAACACCGACAACGCCAGCGTCGCCCTGCGCAAGGAACTGCTGACGAGCTGCAACCTGCACACCGTGCTGGACTGCCCCGGCGGCACCTTCCAGGGCGCCGGGGTAAAAACCGTGGTGCTGTTCTTCGACAAAGGCAGCCAGACCCGCACCGTCTGGTACTACCAACTCGACCCCGGCCGCAACCTCGGCAAGACCAACCCCCTGAACGACGACGACCTCGCCGAATTCGTCGAACTGCAAGCGACGAAGGCGGACAGCGCCCGGAGCTGGACCGTGCAGGTCGAGGCCCTGGACACCGCCACCTGGGACCTGTCGGTCAAGAACCCCAACGCGCCGGCAGCCGAACCGCTGCGCAGCCCCGAACAGATCATCGACGACATGCTGGCGCGGGATGCGGAAATGGCGGCGATTCTGGAAGAGATTCGGGGGTTGTTGTGAGTTCGGCTTGGCAAACGACAGCACTCGCCAACTGCCTTGAGCGAGTGACAGTCCCGGCGAAAATCCCGAAGAAGCAGTTCCTGGCTCGGGGGAAGCTTCCGATTGTTTCTCAGGAAGCAGAGTTCGTGAACGGCTTTTGGGATGACGAATCCGCCGCTGTAAGAGTCGAAGCGCCCGTGGTCGTCTTTGGAGATCACACGCAGGTCATCAAGCTAGTGGATTTCGATTTCGTGGTAGGCGCCGATGGGGTCAAGATCCTCAAGCCGAAACAGTTTCTGCTCGCGCCGTTCCTCCGATACTTTCTTGAGGCAAACCCGGTTCCATCTAAAGGGTATGCGAGACACTTCAGGCATCTCAGTGAGCTACCCGTCCCACTACCCTCGGAAGACGAACAAAAACGAATCGTCGCGGTGCTCGATCAGGCCTTCGCCGCCCTCGACCGCGCCCGCGCCCATGCCGAGGCCAATCTGGCGGATGCGGACCGCTTGCTTCTCCAAATCGCCGAGTCCGAGCTTCTATCACTCGGGAGAGCCGGTAGGTACACGCCCGTCAGCGAGATTGCCGATCACTGCCTTGGAAAAATGCTAGACAAGAAAAAGAACAAAGGCTCCTTGAGGCCCTATCTTCGAAATCTGAACGTACGATGGTTCGAAATCGATGAATCTGATGTGCTTGAAATGCGGATCGAAGAAAAAGAAGCCGACAGATACTCAGTTGAGCGAGGAGATCTCCTGATTTGCGAAGGCGGGTATCCGGGCCGAGCTTCGATTTACGATTCAAATCGAGAGGTCTACTTTCAGAAGGCTCTACACCGAGTCCGATTCTCGGATCCGTCACTTGCAAAAATCCTGATGTATTGGCTCTTTGCGCAAGACAAGCTCGGCAAGCTGAAGCAACATTTCACCGGGACAGGAATCTCTCACTTCACGGGAAAATCACTCGCGGCATTTCAGATGCCAATCGGCAACCGAGAAACCAACAAGAACGTTGCGGCCGCTATAGATCGTGCACTGAATCGAACCCGGGGGCTTTCAATCGCGTACGAGGCTCAATTGAATGAGTTGGCCGACCTCCGCCAATCCTTGCTACAAAAAGCCTTTTCCGGCCAACTAATCTGATCCCATGCAGGAAACCGAAGCTGACACCCGCGCCAACCGCATCGATCCGGTGCTGAGGGCGGCCGGCTGGGGGGAGGTCGAGTGTTCCCGCATCTACCGGGAGCTGATCTGCCCGGGTCGCATCGTCGCCGGCGGCCAGCGCGCCAACCCGCTGTCCTGCGACTACGTGCTGAGCTACCGGGATCGCAAGCTGGCGGTGATCGAGGCCAAGCGCGCGGGGCTGGGCCACACCGATGGGGTCGGCCAAGCCAAGGACTACGCCCGCCGTCTGCAGGCACCGATGGCCTACTCCACCAACGGCATCGGCTGGTACGGCATCGACATGCGCTCCGGCGCCGAGGGCGACTTTGAACCACCCTTCCCGTCCCCGCAGGAACTCTGGGATCGCTGCTTCCCGGAAGGCAACGACTGGCGCGAGCGCTTCGGCGCGGTGCCGTTCGAGACCGGCGGCGGCAAGTGGCAGCCGCGCTATTACCAGCACAACGCCGTCACCGCCGTGCTGGAAGCCATTGCCCGGGGTGAGCAACGCATTCTGCTGACGCTGGCGACCGGCACGGGCAAGACGTCGATCGCCTTCCAGATCGCCTGGAAGCTGTTTCAGTCGTCCTGGAACCTGAGCCGCGATCCGGTGCGCCGCCCGCGCATCCTGTTCCTGGCCGATCGCAACATCTTGGCGAACCAGGCCTACAACGCGTTCTCGGCCTTCCCGGCCGATGCGCTGTGCCGCATCTCGCCCGGAGAGATTCGCAAGCAGGGGCGCATCCCGAAGAACGCCAGCGTGTTCTTCACCATCTTCCAGACGTTCATGACCGGCGAGGACACGTTCACGTTCGAGGGGTACGCGCCGGATTTCTTCGACATCATCGTCATCGACGAATGCCACCGTGGCGGCGCACGGGACGAGAGCACCTGGCGCGGCATCCTCGAATACTTCTCCCCCGCCGTGCAGCTCGGCCTGACCGCGACGCCCAAGCGCGACGTGAACGCGGACACCTACGGCTACTTCGGCGATCCGGTCTACACGTACGCGCTCAAGGAAGGTATCGGCGATGGCTACCTGACGCCGTTCAAGGTGCGGCAGATGGCCAGCACGCTGGACACCTACACGTTCTCGGATGATGACCAAGTGCTGTCTGGCGAGATCGACCGCGACCGGGAATACACGGAGGCGGACTTCAACACGAAGATCCAGATCGACGCTCGCGAGGAAAGCCGCGTGCAGGAGTTCATGGACCAGATCGACCAGCGCCAGAAGACGCTGGTGTTCTGCGCCACGCAGGATCACGCGGCGCGGGTGCGGAACTTCATCAACCAGATCAAGAACAACCCGGACCCGGACTACTGCCAACGGGTGACGGCGAATGACGGCGACCTGGGCGAGGAGCACCTGCGCCGCTTTCAGGACAACGAGAAGACGCTGCCGACCATCCTCACTACGTCGCACAAGCTGTCCACCGGCGTGGACGCCCGCAATGTGCGCAACATCGTGCTGCTGCGACCGATCAAGTCGATGATCGAATTCAAGCAGATCATCGGCCGCGGCACGCGCACCTTCGACGGCAAGGACTATTTCACCATTTACGATTTCGTGAAGGCTTACGAGCACTTCAATGATCCGGAGTGGGATGGCGAGCCGCTGCCGCCGGACGAACCGCCGGCCCGACCGCCGGGCGACCCCGACTATCCACCGCACGAACCCAAGCCCCCCGGCGGTGTTCGCGACGACGGATCTGGCGCAGGCGGTGAGCAAGCAGAGCGGGTGGTCGTGAAACTCGCCGACGGCAAGGAGCGCCGAATCCGCTACATCGCCTCGACCAGCTACTGGTCGCAGGACGGCCGCCCTCTGACGGCGCAGGAGTTCGTGGAACAGCTCTTTGGCGATATCGGCGCGATCGTGACGTCCGAAGATGAACTGCGCGCGATCTGGAGCGACCCCGACCGCCGGACGGCGCTGCTGCAACGCCTTACCGAACTGGGCTACGACCACGACAAGCTGGACGACATGCGCCGGCTGATCGATGCACCGGACAGCGACATCTTCGACGTGCTGGCCTACATCCGCTTCACCCTCGCGCCGCTGGCGCGTTCCGAGCGGGCCGAACACGCCCGTTCAACCGGTCTGGCCGGCTACGAACCGGAGATGCGTGCGTTTCTGGACTATGTGCTGAACGCCTACACGGCTTACGGCATCGACGAGCTGGCACCCGCCAAGCTCGCTGACTTTCTGCGGATTCGCTATGGCGGGACTAATGATGCAAAACGGGTGCTGGGTTCAGTACCGGAAATCCGCAGTGCGTTTGTCAGCATCCAGGGGCATCTGTTTCAGTCGCCCTGACTTTGATTCGGCTGGCGCGACAGCAGGTGTCGGCTAGTTGCGATCCAACTGCGACAAATCCCGCACCGCACCGCGAGCCGCTGACGTCGTGAGCGCCGCATAGGCACGAAGCGCCTGAGACACCGTGCGAATCCGGTTGACAGGCTTCCAGGCCTTCTCGCCACGGGCCTCCATCGCCTCACGCCGCTCGGCGAGCTGGGCGTCGGTCAGGTCCACGCGGATCACGCGGTTCGGGATGTCGATCTCGATGGTATCGCCCGGCTCGACCAGTCCGATGTCACCGCCCTCGGCGGCTTCCGGCGAGCAGTGGCCGATGGACAGGCCCGAGGTGCCGCCTGAGAAGCGGCCGTCGGTGATTAGCGCGCAGTCCTTGCCCAGGCCCTTGGATTTCAGGTAGCTGGTCGGGTAGAGCATTTCCTGCATGCCGGGGCCGCCCTTGGGGCCTTCGTAGCGGATCAGCACCACGTCGCCTGCCTTGACCTGATCGCCGAGAATGCCGGCGATGGCCTCCTCCTGGCTTTCGAAGATCACGGCCGGGCCGGAGAATTTGAGGATGGAGGCGTCTACGCCGGCGGTCTTCACGATGCAGCCGTCGCGCGCGATGTTGCCGTAGAGCACGGCCAGGCCGCCGTCCTTGGAGTAGGCATGTTCGACATCGCGAATGCAGCCGGATTCGCGGTCCAGATCCAGATCCGGCCAGCTTGCGGCCTGGCTGAACGCCACCTGGGTCGGAATCCCGCCGGGCCCGGCGATGTAGCGGACTTCGGCTTCCGCCGCGTTGACGATGTCCCAGCGTGCCATGGCATCGCCCAGGGTGTGCTCGTGCACGGTATGGCAGCCGCTGTGGATCAGCCCGCCGCGATCCAGCTCGGCGAGAATGCCGATTACACCGCCAGCGCGGTGCACGTCCTCCATGTGGTACTGCTGCGTGCTCGGCGCCACCTTGCACAGATGCGGAATCTTGCGCGACATCCGATCGATGTCGGCCATGGTGAAGTCCACCCCGGCCTCGTGCGCCGCCGCGAGCAGATGCAGCACGGTGTTGGTCGAGCCACCCATGGCGATATCCAGCGCCATCGCGTTCTCGAAGGCCTCGAAGGTCGCGATGGAGCGCGGCAGCACGGTGGCGTCATCACCTTCGTAGTAGCGCTTGGCGAGGTCGACGATCAGCCGGCCGGCCTGGAGGAACAGCTCCTTGCGCTCGGCGTGGGTTGCCACCAGCGAGCCGTTTCCGGGCAGGGACAGGCCCAGCGCCTCGGTCAGGCAGTTCATGGAATTGGCGGTGAACATGCCGGAGCAGGAGCCGCAGGTGGGACAGGCGCTGCGCTCGATCTGCGCCACGTCCTCGTCGGATTCCGCGGCATTGGCGGCGCTGACCATGGCATCGACCAGGTCCAGCTTGAGATCGCCCCGGGTGGCCAGCTTCACCTTGCCGGCTTCCATCGGACCACCGGAGACGAACACGGTCGGAATGTTCAGCCGCATCGCGGCGTTGAGCATGCCGGGCGTGATCTTGTCGCAGTTGGAAATGCACACCAGCGCGTCGGCGCAGTGGGCGTTGACCATGTACTCGACGCTGTCGGCGATGAGGTCGCGGCTGGGCAGGCTGTAGAGCATGCCGCCATGGCCCATGGCGATACCGTCATCCACCGCGATGGTGTTGAATTCCTTGGCGACACCGCCCGCGGACTCGATCTCGCGCGCGACCATCTGCCCGAGATCCTTCAGATGGACATGACCGGGCACGAACTGGGTGAAGGAATTGGCGATGGCGATGATCGGCTTGCCGAAGTCGTCATCCTTCATTCCAGTCGCGCGCCACAGCGCGCGGGCGCCGGCCATGTTGCGGCCGAAGGTCGTGGTTTTGGAGCGATAGTCGGGCATGTCTGAGTCCTTCTGGCGCGAACGCGTTCCGCGTCGCGCCGATAACGCGGGGCGCGAATTGCAGCACAGACCGGGCGAAGGACCAAGGGGCAGGCGTCAGCCGGTAGGCCAAGTCGCACTGAAAGAGGTCGGAAGAACACGCTGGCACCGCGTCTGGCGGGTGCGGGTCTCCGGGTCGATCACCGGCACGGAACGGCGCGGGATCGGGACTTGCGAAGGCGATCGCCGTTGATACCGGTGTTACCAACATCAACGGCGACCGAAGCGATGCGGGGCATGCGCCCCGCGTCGCAACGACATCCGGCAGGCTCAAGAGCCCGCCGGTGGACGTCGTTCTTAGAGCGGCGAGATCTGCGTCGCCTGCATGCCCTTCTGGCCACGCTGGGGGACGAAGGAGACCTGCTGGCCTTCAGCCAGGGTCTTGAACCCGCTGCCCTGGATTTCCTTGAAATGCGCGAACAGGTCATCACCACCGTCGGTCGGTGCGATGAAGCCGAAGCCCTTGGATTCGTTGAACCACTTCACGGTACCGGTCTGTCTTTCACTCATGTTTTCCAATCCTTACTGACAAATAAAAATTCAGCCACGCCAAAACGGCGACGGCAGACTGCGTCTCGATCCGTAAAGCTCACTGGAGAGTTGCGCAGCGCCGCGTAAGCGGGTGGAAATTCAACCGGGAACAATCTGATGAAGCGTGCAGTGGGCCAAGAATACAGGAAACCTCGGTTTTCATCGATCTCTCTTCGCATCAGGCGGCGCCAAGCTGACGAGCGTCTGTGCTGCGACGCTGTTGCCCGAGCTTGTTCCTACGCCTTCCCGCCATCCCCTCCGGGCATCTCCAGACCCAGTAGCGCCAGTTCCCGCTCGGTGTTGACACTGAGCACCGCCGACGCCGGCATCGATGCCTTCACGAATCCGGCCCCGCTCATCCAGTCGCGTACCCGACCGTGCGGCGGCGGCGGTTCCAGCCGGTGGCAATCCAGCAGGCAGGCCGTGTAATGCGGCCCGGTGGACGTGGTCGCGACCGCGATACCCGCGCTGCCGACGATCAGCGCATCGGTCAGCCGCTCGACGAGATCGGGCGGAAGCACGACGGCATCAACGGGAATGACCACCAGGTATCGCGTGCGACACCTCGTCATGAGCGTATGCAAACCCGCCATGGGCCCCGGGTATCCCTCTCGGGCGTCCGGATGGACCTCGACCGGTCGCTGAAGACCTGACAGTTCGCCGACCCGGCGATACGCCGCGAGGTTGCGGTTCGCGCTAATCGACAGCGCACAGACCTTCGGCGCCAGACTCGTCACGACATGCTCGATCAGCGGTCGCCCGTGCAGGCGCAACCAGCCCTTGTCCACACCGCCCAGGCGCCGGCCCTGCCCGCCGGCGAGCACGCCGCCCGTCAGTTGTTCTGGGCGCGGCACCGTGCCATGCATCCGTCGATGTTCATGCCGGGAACGGTGCGTCCCCCGGGACGGCGCGGTCAAGCGCCGGAATCATGCGACGGACCGGGCGACTCGCAACATGTCGTCCACGCGGGTCAGCTTTTCGCGTGGCCGAACGCCCTGCCCTCGCTGCCGCTCGAACCGATCGACGGCCTTCCAGCCGCGGTAGCTGACGACATCCGGCTGACGTGCATGGATCAGCGTGGAGAAGCTCTCCCCACCGCGCACCGGCACCGGCAGTTCTCCGGCGGCGGCATCCTGCATCAGCGCGCGGACGGTTTCCCTCGCGCAAAGCTTGTTGCTGCCGATCACCCCCCTGGGTCCGCGCTTGATCCAGCCGACGACGTATTGCCCCGCACGCGGCTTGCCACCAGGCCCGTCCAGCATGCGACCACCACAATTGGGGATCACGCCGGAGGCCGTATCGAAGGGCAGGCCCTGCGGTGGCGAGCCCCGGTACCCGATCGCGTGAACCACAAGCCCCGTCTGCAACACGTCGGAACGCTCGCCGGGGACGGCCGTAACCCGTCCTTCGGAGGTGTTGACCAGCCGGTTGCGGACCAGGCGCAGGCCTTCCACGCGGGACCGACCCAGCACTTCGATCGGCGAAACCATGAACCGCAGCAGCAGGCGCCGGGCGTTGGGCACGCCGCGGGAACGGGCGTAGGTCTCCAGCGTCGCCTTTCGCAGCGTCGAGGCGAAATCGTCCGATCGCCAGTCCACCGACGCCAGTTCCGCCGGATCGACCTGGACACTCACGTCCTCCAGGTCACCGAGTTCCAGCAACTCCGGATGCGTGAACGCCGCCTGCGCCGGTCCGCGCCGACCCAGCACGCAGACCTCGCGAATCCGGCTGGTCGCCAGCGCCTCGCGTGCATGGGCCGCGATATCGGAGCTGACGAGCGCATCGTCGCCCTTGAGCAGGATGCGCGCGACATCGAGCGCCACGTTGCCGTTGCCGATGACCACCGCCCGCTCGCAATCCAGCGACACCGGCAGATCGGCATGGTCGGGATGCCCGTTGTACCAACCGACAAATTCGCTGGACGGATGGCAGCCAGACAGGTTCGCGCCTGGCACATCCAGCGGTCGGCTGCCGGAAGCGCCGATGGCGTAGATCACGGCGTGGTGATGCGCCAGCAATTCCGCGTGACTGACATGCCGACCGACCTCGACATTGCCGTGGAACCTGAACCGGCCACCGCTGCGCGCCAGCTTTTCGTAAACGTCGATGACCTGGCGGCGGTCCGCGTGATCCGGTGCCACGCCGGCCCGGACCAACCCGCCGATCGTCGGCAGGCGGTCGATCATGTTCACCTGGACATCCGGTCCCCCAACTCTCACCAACTCGGCCGCCGTATATAGGGCGGCCGGCCCGGAGCCGACGATGGCGACACGCAGCGCGCCCGCGTCATCGCCCTTCACGAACGCATCCTCTGTCGAAAGAAGGCGGCGTTGATCTCCCGGTAGGCGGTCCACTTGTCCGGCAGGTGCTCCGCCGGGTAGATGGCATTGATCGGGCAGGCGTCCGCGCAGGCCTTGCAGTCGATGCAGACATCGGGATCGATGTAGAGCATCTCCGTGGTGGCGAACTCGCCGGCCTCCGGCGCCGGCTGAATGCAGTCCACCGGACAGACTTCCGTGCACACGGCATCGTTCACACAGGAGCCGACGATCACGTACGTCATTGGCCCACCGCCCTGCGGGTGGGGGCCTGCCGGGCAGCCGGCTCCAGCGACTCGACCCGAACCCGCGTCATGTTCAGCAGCGGCGTCTGCGAAAGCGGGTCGATGCGCTGGCCATCGACCAGCCGGTTGCGATTCTCACCCCAGCGGCTGTAACGGCCAGGTGCGTTGACATCAAAGATGCGCGATCCCCAGCCGTGCGGGATGGTGACGATGCCGCGCCGCCCGCCGGTGCCGGCCGTCACGGTCAGCTCGATGCTGCCGACCGGCGAGCTGACCCGTACCGGATCACCGTCCTCCAGACCCAGGTCGGTCATGTCCTCGACATGCATTTCCACCTGATTGCTGCGCTGTTGCTGCAACAATCTGGCGTTCTCGTTCATCCACGAGTTCATCGACTCGCGGTTGCGACGGCTGACCATGCAGAACGGGAACTCCGGGTCCATCTTCGGCATCGGCGCGGCCAGCAGACGCCGGCATTCGTCCATCAGGATGCTGGGCGCGCATTCGATCTTCTTGCTGGTGGTCCGCAGTGACCTGGCCAGATCGCCATAGCGCTTGTTGTCGTACATGTACCCGTGCGGGCGACGCTTGACCTCGCTCAGCTTCACGCGGCGGCCCGCCGCGACCATCAGCCACTCGAACCAGGCCGGGCCGAACTCAAACTTCCGCAGGCCGGGAATTTTCGCCAGCGCCCGGCTGAGCCGAACCACGCCGTTGATCCCGCGAAACCCGAACAGCGGGCGCTTCATCTTCAGCGCGAGATCGACGAAGAAGCGCCATTCCTCCCGCACGCCGGCCTTGGGCTTCACGCAGCGATTGCCGTACTGGGCGAAGGGTTTTTCCATGATGCTGCCGAACGCCAGATGCAGCCCCTCGCGTTCCAGCCAGTGCGTGCCGGGAATCAGCCAGTGCGCGTGGCGATGACTTTCCCGTTGCACGATGTCCACGGCCACCAGCAGTTCGAGCTCGGAGAGGGCCTTGTCCAGCCGATCGCCATCCGGCCCCGAAACCACCGGGTTGCCGGAGCAGATCAGCATGGCCCTGATCTGCCCGGCGCCGGGCGTCAGAATTTCGTCGGCCAGTTCGGCCACCGAATGAAACCCGGCCACGGTGGGCAGGTTCCGCAATCGCGACCGGTGCTTGGACTTCGGCGCCATCATGCTCCAGGCCTTGGGCAGGTCCACGTAGCCGCGCTCGTAGCGCTTGCCACCGGGCATATCCATGCGATTGGTGATGATGTTGAGCAACTGGCTCAGCCACTCGCCGACCGTTCCGGTCCCCGAATGCGCCAGGCCGGTATGACTGACACAGGCGGCCGTTCGCGCCTTGGCGAAACGCTCAGCCACGTCCCGCAACTGCTCGACGGACACGCCGCAGCGGGAGGACAGATCGTCCAGATCGGCCTCGCCGACCAGTTCGAAAAACGCATCCAGGCCGTTCACCGGAACGGCTTCCGGCTCCCGGTTCCAGCCTTCGTCGACGATGATCTTGATCAGCGCCAGCAGGAAGGCCCAGTCCTCTCCGGGTTCGATCAGCACATGGGTCCGGGCTTCCTTGCTGGAGCTTGTGACCCGCGGATCGACCACGATCAGGTCCGCGCCACGGTCACGCGCCTCCAGCACACGCTTCCAGCCACCGGGGATGATCTCGATCCAGCCGAACCGGCTTACCGCGGGGTCCATGCCCATGAGCAGAAAGCACTCGCAGTCGTCGACGTCGGTGGGCACCGACATCAGTTCGCAGCCGAACATTTCCTCCTGCACGACATGCAGCGAGTTCTGGTCGAGTGAGCCGACCCAGAAGCGGTTGCCGGTGCCGATCGCCGCCAGCAGCCCGGCATGCAGGTTCGAGTCGCCGAAGTTATGCCCCAGCGGGTTGCCGTGGTACGAGCCGACGGCATCCGCGCCGTCACGTTCGATGATCCGGTTCAGGCGCTGCGCGATATCCGCGATGGCCTCCTCGTAGCTGGCCGGAACGTAGCGATCGCCCACGCGTCGCATCGGCGTGGTGATCCGTTGCGGATGATTGCGGATCTCCGCCGCGGTCTTGCCCTTGCGGCAGAAGTCGACCCAGGAAAACGGGTTCTCGCGATCGGGGCGGATCTCGATGACCTCTTCCCCGGCATCGTCGACCTCGACCTCCAGACCACACAGCGACACGCAATAGTTGCAATGCGTGTAGATATTCTTGGACATGCCAGTCTCCTCAGATGGCTGCCCGACATATATCAAAACATCGACATTATGTATATTTTTTATATTGTCTGAATGACAGTATTAAGGAGGCCCGCTGCTATCTATCGGTCATGTGAAGTAGCCGGTCAGGTAGATCGCGGGAGCCCCCTGACCGGCGGGCATCACACAGCTCTAGCCCGGCTGTGTCACCGGCTCGAGCCGCACCGCCACCCGGTGCGTCATCCAGACAATCAGCAACGCGACAATGCCCATGCCCAGGTAGCCCAGCGCCAGCGGCACCAGCGTGCCGTCGAACTGCTGCGCGATGAGGTAGCCGATGGCCGTGCCCATGATCGTGGTGAAGCTGCCGATGAGGGCCGCCGCGCTGCCGGCGTGATGCCCCATCGGCTCCATGGCCAGGGCGTTGAGGTTGGCGCCGAGAAAGCCGAAGCAGAACAGGCACAGGCCCTGCAGCAGCATGTAGAGCGGCAGGGGGACCTGGTCGAACAAGGCAATCACCGACCACAGCGCGCTGACGGAGATCAAGCCGGTTAGCGCGACACCGGTCATCCGGACCAGACCGAAGCGGCGCAGCAAGCGGGAGTTGGCGAACGACGCCGCGGTCAGAAACATCGCGATGGCGGCGAACAGCAGGGTGAATCCCGCGCCCATGCCGTAGCGATCCTGAAAGATCTGCTGGGCGAGACTGATGAAGGAAACCAGGACCCCGAACACGGTTCCCAGAGCGAGCATGTACCCCCGTGTCACCGGATGCCGGATCGCGGCGGCGAAGCCCGAGCCGAGGTTGGTCAGCGTGATGGCCCGGCGGTTCTCGTCCGTCAGCGTCTCCTCCACGCGAATCATGCCCCACAGCGCCAGACCCAGGCCGGCGACCAGCAGTGTCACGAACATCCACCGCCACGGCGCGATCAACAAAATGCCCTGCCCGATCGACGGCGCGAGAATCGGGACGATCATGAACACCATCATCGCCATTGACATGACGCGCCCCATCTCCACACCGACGAAGCGGTCTCGTACCAATGCCATGGCGACAACGCGGGGCGCACCGGCACCGAATCCCTGCACGAAGCGGGAGACCACCATCATCATGAAGCTGGTCGATGCGGCGGAAAACAGGCTGGCGGCGGAAAACAGCAACAGGCCGAACAGCAGGACCGGTTTGCGGCCGTAGCTGTCGCTCAACGGCCCGTAGAGAAACTGCGATGCACCCAGGCCAAACAGGTAGGACGTGATCACCGCCTGCCGATCGTTTTCGCTCGCGGCACCCAGCTGGTCGCTGATCTGCGGCAATGCCGCCAGAACGATGTCGATCGCCAGCGCGTTGATCGCCATGCAGGCGGCCACAAAGCAGACGAACTCGCTCAAGCCCATCGGCGATCTGGCAAGGCCGGGTTGATTCAATGTCACGATACGTTCCTGAAATGGCGGCGTGTTGCCCGCTGGCCGTGCTCACGGCCGCTCGGTCGAAACAGCCGGCTGAGACCCTGGATGACGGCACCGGGTTCCGCGGGTGGCGCCCGCGTGGCGAGGCGGACATGCATGGAGGCCGCACTGCCATGAGCGACCTTCTAATTCATAAGTCTACCTAATTAATTGGGTCGACACAGCTGAGCGACAATACGCGCATGACCGACCTCCCACCGACTCGCGAATCGGCGACGTGGACCGACGGAACGCCGTTCAGCGACCGGTTCCGGGATCGCTACTTCGATTCGGCGGGTCCGGACGAGTCCTCCCATGTGTTCCTCACCCACAACGGCCTGCCGTCGCGTTGGCGATCCGCCGCGCATTTCACGGTCGGTGAGCTCGGTTTCGGAACGGGGCTCAACGCCTGCCTGACCTTCGACACCTGGATGCGTCACGCGCCACCGGATGCCACGCTGGACTACCTCAGTATCGAGGCGTTTCCGCTGCCCCCATCGGACATGCGCCAGACCGTGACGGCCTGGCCGGCGCTCGCGCCGTGGATGGAGCCGCTCGCCGATGCTTGCGAGCAGTTGACGCCCGGCTTCAACCTCCGTGTGCTCGCGGGCGGGCGGATCCGATTGCTGTTGCTGGTCGGCGATGTGGAGGCGATGCTGCAATCGCTGGATGCCCGGGTCGATGCGTGGTTCCTGGACGGGTTCGCGCCCGCCCGCAACCCCGGAATGTGGTCGGAGCCCGTGTGCCGCCTGCTCGCCGACCACACCGGCTCTGACGGCAGCGTCGCGACATACACCGCGGCCGGCTGGGTTCGGCGCAACCTGCAAGCCGCGGGCTTCGTGGTCGACAAGGCACCGGGTTTCGGCCGCAAGCGCGAGATGCTTTGCGGGCGGCTGGCCAGCAACTCACGACCCGCGCATGGACCGCATCCGGCCTGGTTTTGCCGCCCGCCGGCAACACAATCAACCCATGTCGACGTGATCGGTGCCGGTCTGGCCGGCGCGGCCACCGCACGCGCGCTGGCCGAACGTGGGCTGCAAGTCACCGTGCACGATGACCCGACACCAGCACGCGCGGCGCCATCGCGCCTGCCCGGACTGATCGTTCGTCCATACCCGGAGCGGGCCACCAACCTGCGGGGGCGCTTCTATGACGGCGCCTTCGCGCATGCGGCACATCGGCTGCACGGCGCAGCCGGTTGGCATCCGGACGGCGTGGCCGTGCTGAATCACCGTGGTGGATCGGATGACGCGACGCTGGACGCCGAAGCGCTGTCGGCGCTGGCGGGTCGTCCGCTGGCGACTGGCGGCCGCTGGCTGCCCGAGGCCGGCTGGCTGGACCCGTCGGCATGGGCGAAAGCCTGGCTGGATCATCCGACGATCGAATCTGTGCCCGGTCGCCCGAAGTCGGCGAACCCCGATCGCCCCACGATCCATGCGACCGGCGCATCGCCGACGCCGTGGGACGCGCAGCATCCGGTCTCGGTTTCACGCGGGCAACTGTCCGCGATCGCCATGGCGGATGTCGGAGCCGACCGCCCCGCCCTGGCCGGTGGGGGACTGTGCATTCCGCAGGAACACGGGTTCTGGCTGGGCGCCAGCCATGTCCGCGGCTGCGACGACACAGCGCCGGATGCCGAAGAGGCGGAAAAGTATCTGGCCGAATGGGCCGAACGGCTGATGACCGAGTTTGATACCGGTTCGGCGGTTCACATGGCCGCCGTCCGTGCCGGCACGGCGGACCGGATGCCCCAGGTCGGCCCGGTGCCGGATGCCGGTTGGTGGGAGGAACACTATGCCGATGTGCGCCACGGCCGCCCCCAGCAGGTCTTCCCGGCTCCGCGCCATGAGCCCAACCAGTGGCTGCACCGGGGGCACGGCAGCCGCGGCGCCACCGCTGCCCTGCTGTGTGGAGAGGTGATCGCGGCCGCGATCACCGGCGCGCCGCTACCGGTCGATCGCGACACCTGGGCCGGAATTCATCCGGGCCGGTTACTGATCCAGCAACTGCGTCGCGGCGAACAGACGCTCTCAGGCAACTGAACTAAAGCGGCACGCGCGCCCGGTCGATGATTGCTTCGAAGTTCAGACCGGTCGGCAGGGTGCCGAACACGCGTCCGGACTCGAAACGGCCGGCCAGGAACGCATCGGCAACGAATTGCGGCGCCGAACGCACCAGCAGGCTGGCCTGCAGGCAGACAGCAAGTTCCTCCACCAGCGAACGCGCTCGCAACTCCGCGCCCTGCGTGTCCTTCAGTGCCTCGCCGAGGGCTTCGACGCGCTCGGCCAGGGCCGGGCTTTCCGCCGCGCCAATGCCCAGCTCCCGCGTGATTGCCGGCAAGGCGCCGGCTTCCCGAGCCAGCGCCCGCAGCACGTCCAGGCACTGGATATTGCCGGAGCCCTCCCAGATCGAGTTCAGCGGCGCCTGACGATAAAGCCGGGGCAGGATCGATTCCTCAACATACCCGGCACCGCCCAGACACTCCTGCGCCTCGTTCACCATCATCGGCGTGCGCTTGCAGATCCAGTACTTGCCAATGGCCGTCATGATCCGGGCCAGTGCGGCCTCTTCCTCATCACCCTGCCCGGCCGCATCCAGCGCGGAGGCCAGACGCAGCGTCATCGCGATGGCAGCCTCGGATTCCAGCGCGAGGTCTGCCAACACGTTCTGCATCAGCGGCTGATCGACGATGGTCCGCCCAAAGGCCTCGCGATGGCTCGCGTGGTGAATCGCCTGGGACAACGCCTGCCGCATCAGCGCCGACGAACCGATCATGCAATCCAGCCGGGTGTGCATGACCATCTCGATGATCGTCGGCACGCCGCGGCCTTCGGGGCCGACCATCACGCCCCAGGCATCGTAGAACTCGACCTCGCTGGAGGCATTGGCGTGATCGCCCAGCTTGTCCTTCAACCGCTGGATGCGGATCGCGTTCTGACTGCCATCCGGCCGGAACCGCGGCACCAGGAAACAGGACAAACCGCGTTCGGTCTGGGCGAGCACGAGGAATGCGTCGCACATTGGCGCGGAGAAGAACCACTTGTGTCCAACGAGCGTGTAGGCCTCGCCTGCGCCCTCATCGCCAATCGCCGTCGCGGCCGTCGCGTTGGAGCGCACATCCGAACCACCCTGCTTTTCGGTCATGCCCATGCCGATAGTCGCGCCGGACTTCTCGGCAATCGGCAGAAACCGTGAATCGTATTCGCCGGACAGTATTTTCGGCAGCCATTGCTCGGCGACCTCCGGTTGATTTCGCAAGGCCGGCACCGACGCGTACGTCATGGTCAGCGGGCAGCAGGTTGCCGCCTCCGCCTGACCATGCAGATACATCAATGCCGCTCGCACCACCTGCGCGCCCTCGCCGGGCTCGTTCCAGGGCAGTGACGGCACGCCATGGGCGATCGCGGTCGCCATGATCTCGTGATAGGCCGGATGAAACTCCACCTGATCCATGCGATGCCCGAACCGGTCATGCGACCGCAGCACGGGACGCTGGGCATTCGCCTGGAACCCCAGCTCCATCAGTCGCCCGCCCGCCAGCTCACCATAGGTGCCGAGCCGCTCGGCGCCCCAGTCGCCACCAAAACTGTCCACCCAATGACGCAGCACGCTGTCACCATCGAACAAATTGATGTCGATGAATTCCGGCGGCTGATTGGTCACCGCGTGGGTGAGATCCTGAGCGTTTCGCATGGTGTGTTTCTTGAGCAAGACCGGACGACAGTGGATCATGCTGGGGGGATTCGCTCAACCGAGAGCAAACGGGGATGAAAGACACAACATGGGGAGACATCGAACGGGTTTTCGACCGCGTCATGGACGCGCCGCCAGCCCGCCGAGCAGCGCTGCTTGATAGCCTCTGCGCGGGCCAGCCAGCGCTCCGTGACGCTGTCACGCGACTGATCGACGCCGACCGCAATGCCGGTGACTTCCTGGCCTCACCCGCTTCCGGCCCGGTCGACGAGGAGACGCCGCCAGCGACCGACTACTCGCTCGGCCGGGGCGATTCCATCGGCATCTGGACGATCGAGTGTCCGCTGGGCCGCGGCGGCATGGGCGAGGTGTACCTGGCGAACCGCTCGGACCAGCAATTCACGCAGCAGGCCGCCATCAAGCGACTGCCGACACGCGACCCCGACCGGATGTCGCGATTCCAGCGCGAGCGTCAGATTCTCGCCGACCTGGACCATCCGAACATCGCACGCCTGCTCGATGGCGGCGTCGATGAGCTGGACCACCCGTTCATGGCGATGGAGTACGTGGACGGGTTGCCACTGCTGGACTACTGCACGCAGAACCGGCTGACGCTGGAGCAGCGATTGCGGCTGTTCATGGCGATCTGCAACGCGGTGGTCTATGCCCATCAGCATCTAGTCATCCATCGCGACATCAAGCCCGCGAACATCCTCGTCCGTGATGACGGCACGCCCAAGCTGCTGGATTTCGGCATCGCCTCGCTGATCGACGAATCCGGCGGCATGAACGGGCAGCTGACACAGGCGCTGTACACCCCCAACTACGCAGCGCCGGAGCAGCTCGCGGGCGGTCAGATCACGACGACGACCGACGTGCATGGGCTGGGCGCCGTGCTCTACGCACTGATCAGCGGGCGTCCTCCCCAGGAACTCGATGGTCTGGCGCTACCCACCGCGATCAACCGCGTGCTCACCGCGGTCCCCGCTCCGCCGAGTCGCGTCGAGGGCAGTCTGTTGCGCGGCAGCAGCATGGCGGCCGATCTCGATGCCATCTGCAGCATGGCACTGCGCAAGGAACCCAACGCCCGCTACCCCAGCGCGCTGGCCCTGCGCGAAGACATTGAAGCCATGCTCGCCATGCGCCCCGTCGCGGCGCGGCGTGGCGCGAAGCGCTATGTCCTGGGCCGCTTCGTGAGACGCAACTGGATTGCGGTCGCCGCATCCACCGCATTCGTGGCGCTGTTGATCGGCGCGCTGACCGCAACGACGATCTACGCGCAACGCGCGGCCGTCCAGCGTGATATCGCGCTACGGGATTCCGCCCGTGTCTCCGCCATGCGGGACACCATGGCCCGGGTACTGGGTGTCGTTGGCGCCAGACAGGAGTCCGGAGAACCGATGACTGCGATCGGGCTGCTGGAGAACGCGCTGGCGGAACTCGAGGACGAGTTTGCCGACGACCCGGGCAGTCAGGCCGAGGCGCTGCGGATGATCGGGGCGATCTTCTACGCCATGGACGACTGGAAACGCGCCGAGCCCATCCTGGCACGCGTTGCCGAGCACCCGTCTCCCGATGTCCCCGAAGCCGTGCGCGCGCTCAGCCGCTTCGATCTCGCCCAGATCCGCTTCGAAACCGGCGATCTCGAATCGACCACCGCGCTGTTCAATGCCGCCCACGACTACTGGCTGGCGCATGCGGATCAGTACGAGGTCGAACTGATCCACTCCGCTTCGATGCATTCGCGGCTGCACCGTCTCAACGGTGAGTCCGAGGAGGCTGTATCGGTGCTGGAGGACGCAGTCAGGCGCGCGGACCGTCACTGGGGGCGCAACCACGAGGAAACCGCGATTGTGCTGAACAATCTCGTCGTCGCGCACTACTACAACAATGACTTGGACGCCGCTCAGGCCATCAGCAAGGAAGCCTGGGATATCTGGGAAGCGGTGGGTACGACGGATTCCGTTGACGCGCTGGCCACGATCAGCAACTGGGGCTCCATCGCGCTCAAACGCGGCGATCTGGTCATGGCCGCCACCCGGATAGAGCGCGCGACGGCGTTGCGTCAGACACTGTACGGCCCGTCCGCCGCCGTCGCCCGTCAGATGCTCAGCCTGTCCGCCGTGCAAATGGACAACGGTGAACTCGAAGAAGCGCTGGCAACGGTCGACAAAGCCATTCCGATGGCGCGAACCTACGGCGAGGTCGGTGATCGGCTCACCACCGGGCTGGGCTGCCAACGCGGCCAGTTACTGCTGCGTTCAGGAAAGCACGCCGAAGCAATAGAACAGCTGGAAAGCACCCTTCTGGAGGTCATCCCCAGCGCCCAAAACGACGTCTACGCCGGTGACTGCCGCGTACTGCGTGGCCACGCCATGGCGGTAAACGGAGATTTCGACGACGCCGAAAAAGTCCTGGATGGCAGCATCGAAGCCCTGAAGCAGACGGGTGAGCCCGGTCGTCCCCACCTGGCGCTGGCGCTCGCCTATCGCGCCCGTCTTGCGCTCTATCGTGGCGACGAGGATGCCGTTCAGCGTTTCCGTGACGCGATCTCCATCCGCGAAAAACTGTACGGTCCGGATCACTACCTCGTCCTGCTGCTGCGCTGCGAACTGGGCAGAGCACTGATCGCGGACGGCGAACTTGAGCGGGGCACCGACCTGATCGACACATCCATGGACGGACTGGAACGTCAGTTCGGGGCCGAGCACGACGTATATCAGCGCGCCGCAGCCATCCGCGCGGAAGCGATGACCTGAACCACTGCCCGCACCACGGGCCGGGCCATCCGGCACCAGCCCGTGACCGCTTCGAAACGGGCTAGAACAGACTCCAGAGCATGTAGAGCATCAGCAGCACCTGGGCGATGAACATCGTGGCGCGGGCCAGCACCAGCGGAAACGACGTACCAAGGCTGTGCACGAAAATTTGCAGCAGCCGGGCGTACACCACGAACTGGGCCACCGCGTTGGTCACGGCGGTCTTCTCCAGCACCGCCGCCAGCAGCACCACCACCGCGAACGGGCCGATGTTCTCGACACAGTTCATGTGGGCGTGCTTCAGGCGGGTGATGACCCCCGGATCGTCCTCGGGTCGCCCGCGCGTCCAGTGATCCGCCGGTTTCTTGCCGGTGAGTACCAGCGGAATTCGATAACCCGCGTAGATCAGCGGCAGCACCAGAGTGATGACGGCGAAATAAGCCAGTGCGGTCAATGCAGACATAGTGATCTCCTCCCTGAGCGTGACACCTCACCGCGAGGTGCACTCCGACTCGGCGTGGAGGTTACCCGCCCGACTGATCGAAAACACCTACCCGCGCAGTCGTCACACTCGCTCAGGACGCGGGGCCAGCGGACACCCGATCGGCGCGGGTGGCCAGCAGCGGTGTCTGCTCCCGACGCTCGCAGGCGTCGAGCAGCGCCTGGCTGCGAACCAGATGACGGGGCTGCATCGGCGGATGGCGCAGTGCTTCCAGTTCTTCGGACATGCGTTCGGGCAGCAGCCTGGACTGCGCCTGCATCCGCACGCGGAGCTGCACCAGTTCCAGGTAGCGGTGATAACGGCGATCGCCTTCCTCCACCAGATGGCAGGCGACACGCAGCTTGTCACCATCCGTCAACCGCGAGGGGATCTGCCCATCAAAATGCGGAGCCACATGGGTTCGTGCGAGCGCCGGACGATCCAGCGCACCTTGCACGTAGGACTCGGCAGCATGGACAGCCGCCCGGTACGCCTTCTGCGCCGCGTCTTCCGGCGCGGCGCCCCAGTTCGCCGCCAGGCTCGTGGCCGTCATCAGCAATGCCGCCGTGGCCCCCACAGCCAAACCGTTTCGCCAAATTGCACGCATCACATCCCTCCCGATACTCGCTGACCATCGATAACTGTATTTATATACAGTATCGCACTGATCGGCAAGCCCGGCGGGGCGTGATCGTCGTCAGGCCGCCTGGATCGAGTCTCCATCGCCGCGCTTGGCGCGGTACATCGCGGCATCGGCGGCCTTGACCAGGCCGTCGACATCTACGGCGTCGGCCGGGAACATCGCAAGGCCGATGCTCGCGCCGCAGCGCAACTCCAGCCCGTCGATCACCACCGGCGCGCGAATGGTCTCGAGCAACCGCGTAGCAATCTGGTCGGCCTGCTTGGGCGTGCGACAGCTCGCGAGCACGACGCCGAACTCGTCCCCTCCGAGCCGGGCCACCGAATCCCCACCCCGGAGCATCCGCGCCAGGCGCCAGCTCAACGCCTTGAGCAGGGCGTCACCGGCATCGTGGCCGTACTGGTCGTTCACCGGCTTGAAGCCGTCGAGATCGATATAAAGCAGCCCGAACGGCTGTTGCATTCCGACTTCGGCACATTGCTGCAGGTGGCGCAGGAACAGTCGGCGATTGGGCAGACCGGTGAGTTCGTCATGCTCGGCGCTGCGACGCAATGCCTCCTGCGCGCTGAGCTGATCGCTGATGTCGTTGAACACCAGCACGTAGCCGACGTCCTTGTGGTGACTGGTCTCGATCGACGACAGGCTGAACGCGACCGGCAACGGCGGTTCACCCGGGGGCGCGAACTCGGTGTGCGTATTCCGATAGATGCCCTGCTCCCGCGCCACGCGTCGCATTTCGCAAAGCTCGAAATCCGTACCCACGCGCTCGCGCAGATTGCTGTTCAGCAAATCCAGCACCGGCATGCCCATCAGGACCTCGGCGTCAACGCCGAGCAGGCGGCAGGCGGCCGGATTGACGAACTCGATCAGCCCCCTGACATCCAGCCCGATGATGCCCTCGGCGGCACCGCGCAGCAGACCACCAAGCTGCGCGTTGACGAGACGAAGCTCGTCACGGGCTTCCGCCAGCCTGCGGCGGTGCGTCCACAGCTCGGTTAGCGCCCGGACCTTGGAGATCAGCAGCTTGTCGTTGACCGGCTTGAACAGGTAATCGATCGCGCCGCTGTCGTAGCCGCGAAATTCCCTGGCTTCGCTGCGATCACCCGCGGTGATGAAGATCACCGGAATCGGCGTGTCACCGGCGTGTTCGCGAATCAATTCGGCGGTCTCGTAACCGTCGAGCTCTGGCATCTGCACATCCATCAGGATCGCCGCGAACTCGTGACGCAGCACGAGCGCCAGTGCCTCGTGCCCCGACGCCGCCTCGTGCAACTCCAGGCCCATCCGTCCCAGAATGGCCCTGTAGGCCAGCAGATTCGCCGGCACATCATCGACCAGCAGCACTTTCGGACGATTGGCTTCGACCGTCTGGCTGTCCATGCCCATACGTGTCTCCCTACTCCTGCGTCTCGCCGGCCAGGCTGATGATGGTCCTCGCGAGCATCTCGGGCGCCACGAGGTAGTCCGGCTGAAAACGGTCGATCGCGGCCTGCGGCATCACCGGTGCCTTGGCCGTTCGCGGATCCTGCACAACGGTTGTTCCACCCAGTGCGTGCACACGTTCCATGCCCGCGGCCCCGTCGCTGCTCGCGCCTGTCAGCAGCACGGCGAGCAGCCGATTGCCATACGCCAGCGCCGCTGACTCCAGCAGCACATCGATGGACGGTTGCGCATGATTCACCGGCCCGTCGGAGGACAGGCTCAGGCTGCGGTCACGCTCGATGAGGGCATGATAGCCACCGGGTGCGAGGTAAATACTGTTGTTCATCGGAACCTGCTTGTCCTCGACTTCCAGCATCCGGCAGCCACAGCGCGTATTGAAATGCGTCACGAAGTCCGGGGCACTGCCTCTGGGAATGTGGATCGCGACGAAGATCGGAGGCAGTTCGATGCCCGAGAACTCGCCAAATGTCCGCAGCAGCACATCGAAGCTGCCATGCGATCCTCCGATGGCAATCGCGTCATATCGCACGGTAAAGCCGCGCGTGCCGGTCCAGACACTCGAACGCCGCGCCGCCGGTGATGTGCTGCAGGCTTTCCTTGGCTCCCAGCGCAATGAACCCGCGGTGCACCAGGCTGCGCTGAAACAGATCGATGACCCGGTTCTGCAACTCGCGTTCGAAGTAGATCAGCACGTTGCGGCACATCACCAGCACCATCTCCCCGAACACCTCGTCGGACACGACGTTGTGTTGCGAGAACACCATGTTCTCGCGCAGCGAGCTGTCGAAACGGGCGGAGCCGTATTGCTGCAGGGTGTAGTCGGCCAGCCGCCCCGTGCCACCCGCCGCCAGGTAGTTCTTCTCACCGCGCGCGATCGATTCGACCGGGTAGATGCCGTCACGCGCCCGGGCCAGCGCATCGGTGTTGATGTCGGTGGCGTAGATCTGCGCGCGATCCAGCAGACCGGCTTCCTTGAGCAGGATCGCCATCGAGTAGACCTCCTCGCCGGAAGCGCAGCCCGCATGCCAGATCTTGAAATAGGGATAGGTCCGCAACACCGGGAAGACATGCTGACGGATGGCGCTGAAGCACTCTGGATCACGAAACGGCTCGGTCACGTTGACGGCGATGCCGTTGACCATGCGATCAACGAAACCCGGTTCGTGGAGCAGGCGCGGTATCAGGTCCGTGACATGCTGCAGATGCAGCTTCTCCACCAGCCCCAGCAAACGGCGCTCCAGCGACGCGCGCGAGTACTGTCGAAAATCCAGCCCGTAGCGCTGGAACAGCGCCGCGACGACCAGATCCGTCTCGATGCGAAGAACGTCGGGATCGATCACGCTGCCCTGCCCAGCCACACGCGGATCATCGCCAGCAGCCGGTCAATGTCGATCGGCTTGGTCATGTAGTCGCTGGCACCGGCCTCGATACACTTGCGTCGGTCTTCGGCCATGGCCTTGGCCGTGAGGGCGATGATCGGCATCCGCGCGAAGCGCTCGTCCGCCCGGATTCTGCCCATTGCCTCGTAGCCATCCATGACCGGCATCATGATATCCATCAACACCAGATCAAGCTCGCCGAGTTCCTCCAGCTTGTCCAGTGCCATCTGGCCGTTGTCGGCGATATGCACCCCGAAACCCTTTTTCTTGAGGGCCCCGGACAACGCGAAGGTGTTGCGCAGGTCATCGTCGACGATCAGCACCCGCTTGCCCTGGAACACGCCGGGCCCGTCGTGCAGCCGCTGCAGCATCTGCCGCTGCTGCGCCGGCAGCTTCTCGTTGAGCGCGTGAACGAACAGGGTCACCTCGTCGAGCAACCGTTCCGGCGATTCGGCGCCCTTGACCACGACACTCTCCGCCAGCGTCGACAGCTCCCGGTGTTCCTCGCGCGTCAGGTCGCGTCCGGTGTAGATGACCACGGGGGGATGCTCTTCCTGCTCATGCGCGCGCAACCGGCGGAGGAACTCCAGACCGTCGATGTCCTCCAGCTTCAGATCCAGCACGATGCAGTCGAAATGTTCGTCGACCAGACGCGCCAGCGCCCGCTCGCCGCTGGCTTCCACCTCGATCCGGGTCTGGTCGTTTTCCAGCAGGCTGCGCAGCGCGATCTGCGCCTTGGGATCATCCTCCATCACCAGCACGCGGCGACGATCCTCCCGCAACGACTCGACTCGGCCCAGCGCCTGACCGAGTTGCTCCAGCGACACCGGCTTGCCGAGAAAGCCCACCGCGCCCATGCGCAGCGACTCCACCGACTTGTCGGCGGAGGAGACGATGTGCACCGGAATATGCCGTGTCTCCAGGTTCTGCTTGAGCGAGGCCAGCACTTCCTGCCCGGTCATGTCCGGCAGGTTGAGATCCAGCACGATGCCCTGCGGCCGGTACTGTGATGCCAGCGCCAGACCGGCGCGGCCCTCCAGCGCCACCAGTGCCTTGCGACCCCGGTCCCGAATCTGGTCGCGGACGATCGCCGCGAAGGTTTCGTCATCCTCGATGACCAGCACGCAGTCGCCGGGCGACGCCACATCGGCACGGTCGTCCGGCACGCGCGTAGCCTCCGGCGGTGCCGTCTCGGGCACGGGCGGCGGCGGTGGCGGTGTCACGACGGCGTCCCGCGCGGACGGGCCGGTCCCGGGTTCCGGTGATGACTGACCCGTGATGTGTCTGGGAATCACGGTCGTGAAGGTGCTGCCCTGTCCCGGTTTGCTGGTGGCATGCATGCGTCCGCCCAGCAGCACCGACATTTCCCGGCTGATGCTCAGGCCCAGACCCGTACCGCCGTACTGCCGGCTGGTGGACCCGTCAGCCTGAACAAAGGGCTTGAAGATCTCATCCAGCTTGGCGGGATCGATCCCGATCCCCGAGTCCGTCACGGAAAAGGCGATCAGCTCATCGTCGGGCACCGGGCCGTCCGGTCCGACCGGTCGGGGCATGGAGGCATCAGGCCGCACCACCCTCAGCGTGACCGAGCCCTTGTCGGTGAACTTGATGGCGTTGGAGATCAGGTTGCGGACGATTTGCTGCAACCGCTGCACGTCGGTGTGCAGCTGCGCCGGCAACGTCTCATCCCGCTCGACACGGAACTCGATGCCCTTGGCTTGCGCCATGGGCTCGAACTGGCGCTGCAACGCGTCCAGGACCTGGGGCAACGCGAAGGTCTCCGGATGCGCGGCAAGCTGTCCGGCTTCCACCTTGGAAAGGTCCAGAATCTCGTTGATCAGTGTCAGCAGATCGCGGCCGCTTTCGTAGACCACTCGCGCGGACCGTGACTGATCCTCGCTGAGATTGCCGTCCTCGTTGTCGGCCAGCTGCTTGGACAGGATCAGCATGCTGTTCAGTGGCGTGCGCAATTCATGCGACATGTTGGCCAGGAACTCGGACTTGTATTGCGTCGCCCGTTGCAGGTTTTCGGCGGTTTCCTCGAGCTTGGCGCGCTCCTCGGACAGCACCTCGCTCTTCTCCTCCAGTTCCTCGTTGGTCGTGCGCAGTTCCTCGCGCTGCTGCTTCAGCTCCTCCTCGGACTGCCTCAGCGCCTGGGTCTGTTCCTCCAGCTCCTCGTTGGAGACGCGCAGTTCTTCCTGCTGCTCCTCCAGCTTGGTCGCCATGGCCCGGGTTTCCTCCAGCAACTGCTCGGTCCTGAGCTTGGCCTGGACGGCATCCAGCGCCAGCGCGACGGATTCGGACACGCTGTCCAGCAGCGCCGCCGCCTCGACGGGCGGTATCCGGCGCCAGGCCAGTTCCAGCAAGCCAACCGTGCGCCCCTGCCCACGCAGCGGCGACAGCGTCACCGCGGTGCTGTCGGTGTGCCCCAGCCCGGAATCGACCGGAAGATAATCGGCCGGCAGTTCGGAAAGCAGTCGCGTCCGCTGTTCGGTAAGCGCCCGGCCGAGCTGCCCGTGTTCGGTGTCGAAGCGTGACGGCCAGTCGATCCCTTCCGGCAGACCGTTTTGCGCGCTCAGGACCAGCGCGCTGTCCTCGACGAGATAAAGCGCGCCGATGTCGGCGTCCAGATACCGCAGCAACGTGCCGACGATGGACGCGGCCAGGTCCTCGACCGACCCCGGACTGCGCATCGCTCGCAGCACTTCGAGCTGACCGTCCGCCCGCCACGCGGCCGCGTCCACCGTCGCGCGGTATTCGGCCAGCGCGGTCGCCATGGCATTGAGTGCCTGCGACAGGCTGTCGCGATCACCGCGCACGACGATTTCGGCCTGGTAGTCACCGGACGCGATCCGCTGCGCCTGGCGCTCCATCCCGCGGGCCGACTCACCCAGCGCCACCAGCGAATGCGCCAGTACATCGTCATCGCCGAGGGGCGTCGGCAGCGCCGAGGTGTCGCCGTCGGCCAGGCGCCGCGCCGACCCGGCCAGCGCCGCGATGCGCCGGTTGTAGCGACGCACCATCTGCTCGAGCTGCCCGATCTCGTCGGTCCTCACCGCGCGGTCGTCGTCACGCAGTTCGACCGTGCCGGTGGTGGTGATGAATTCCAGATCCGCGGTGAAGTCCTGCAGGCCGCGCCGCAGCCGCTGGAACGTGGAATACCCGAGCGCCGCGACCACCAACAGCACCAGCGCACCGACTATCAAGGTGACGCGCAGCCCGACATCGGCGCTGTGATAAAGCGTCTTTGCGCGCTGCGAGGCTGCCTCCTCCAGCGCCAGACTCACGGCGTTCAGACCGCGAATCATCCGTTCGCGAATCCGCTCGCGGGTGACGGCCGTGACCGGCGCATCCCAGCGGGACAGGGCCGCGATGGCGGCCAGCGCGGGACCGTCGTCCACCCGCACCTGCGCGTCGATCCGAGCCGGCGGAACCCCTCGGCGATGCGCTTCGGTCACCGCGTTCAACTGATCGCGGTAACGCTCCACGGTCGATCGCAGCGTCGCGACCAGCGCCGGGTCCAGGCCGGCCTCCAGCGCTTGCCGCTCCATCAGTTCCAGGGCATCGGAAGCATGCTGCACGCGTTCCTCGACCACGGCGCGGTAGGCGTCATCGCCGCGCAGCACGTAGTTCTTGAACGCGTGGATGAAACCGCCGTAGCCCAGCGTGGCCAGCAACTCCGTGGTCAGCGATCGAACCTGCTGCTGCGCCAGCGCGTCGTCGATCATCCGCTGCCAGCCGAGATCGTTCACGTCATCCAGGGTGGGCTGGATCTGCTCGTTCGCCGGAGCATCACGCATCAGGTCGTTGTAAAGCGCGCCGCGCTCGGCCACGGAATTGGCCGCGGCGCTCAGCACGATCGACATCTGCGGCGTCACGGCCTTGGTCGCGTCGGCGTGCTCCAGCAACGCCGCCGCCAGACTCGCGCTGACCCGCAACCGGAACAGCACGGCATACGCCCGCATCTGCGCGGAGGCCTGGGAATCCTCGATCAGGATCGCCGCGCGATCCATCAACTGCCCGGTCTGGTCTATCGCCGGACTGAAGCGCTCGATGATGATCTGAAGCTCACCACCCTGACCCGTCGTCTGCATCAGCGCCTGAGCGACCTGGCGATAGGTCTCGAACTCGACCCGCATGTCGCCCAAATCCTCGCCGCCTTCCAGCCACGCCGAGAACGCATCCATGCGCTGCCGCAACTGAGCATCCAGCGACGCAGCCTGCGCAGGCCCGGACGCGCCGGCAAGCAGCAGCGCATCACGCTGGAGCGCCAGGACCTGGCCCACCGCATGCACATGCGAGATACCGTCCCGGTACAGGTAAATCCGGTTCGCTTGCTCCTGAACACCCTGCACTGGTCGCAGCGCCAACACGATGCCCGCGGCGGCAAGCACGACGGGTAACGACGCCAGCACCAGCATTTTCGATCGCAAACTCAACGGATGTCCTCCTGAATCGCCAGACGCGCAGCAAACCTCATGCTCGGCCCTCCGCACTCAGCTGGCGAGTCCGCAAAAACAGGTAAAGGCCGAAGCCGGTGGCAACGCCGGGAACGATGCCCAGCAGCAGGCAGACCCAGCCATGTCGAACCCCGCGAGTCCGAGCCTCGAAGATCACCCAGATCGCGAGAATGACCCAGCAGAGAATCGCGTCGGTCGCGTAGCCGGCCGCGTAGGGATTGACGAAGCCCGCCATGGCCGCGGTCACAAGATCGGGAGCATCCAGCAGCGGCGGCACCACGACCGTCAGGAAGATCAGCGCGAACACGACGGCCACGCCCAGAACCAACCCACGAAACAATCCTTCAGGCATCCCTGCCCCTCTCCCGATCCACATCCGAAACACCGACTCTACCGTCTTCGCCAGCCCGGCGGGTATGCTCCCGAAAACCCGTTCCCCACAGCATCATGCGACCAGTCGACACGGCCACCCGCAGGGCTCAGCTCCAGAAAAGAATGATCAAGGCCGGCATCATCGGCATGCCCGGCTGCGTGCTGTTCGCGCTGGGGCTCAACGCCCTGTTCGGCGGGACGGTTCCGATGGCGTGGATGGCCGACCGCGACGCCGCGCTCAGCATGCTGGGCGTTGCCGGCGTGCTGCTGATCTGGGAACTGCTGATCATCGTGCCGACCGCGTTGGAACTCGGGAGGCTCAATCGCGAGTCTCAGGCCTCGGGCTCGTCCTCCCGATAGTCCGGGCATCAGGCCACCTGTCGCTCAGGCGCCCGTCTCCACGACATCGCTCACCTGAAGCGCCTCGCCGTCGACCCGGCAGGCCAGCCCCAGTTCGGCCAGCCACGACACGGCGTCGATCGACGCGGCCCAGGGGCTGAACACCAGCGTCGGTTTGGCCCCACCCTCGGTCACCTCGACACGATCGACGCCGTCGCCCATCAACAGAATCTGCTGACAGGCCCAGTACCAGCGGCCGCGCCGGACATCGCTCCAGGTCGATGTATCCAGTTCGCCCGAGGTGGTCAGCGGCCGGCCGCGTTCCGATTCGCTGTAAAGCCGCAGCGCCGGGAGCAGACCGGCCTGATCGAGCAGGCTGGGCCGCAGTGCCACGGTGACGTCGCGCAGCTGATCCGCCGCTTCGTCCAGCGCCGCCAGCGCCATGCGCATCGGCGGCGCCTCATCCATCCGCTTCAGCGACAGAATGGCGACCGTCAGTGCTTGACTGATGTCGTCATGCAGCGTGGACGCAACGGCTTGGCGGTCGCGCAGCAGGCGCTCCAGCGCTTGTTCGATGGTGCCGGGCAAGGCGCGACCCTCCACGCGGTTCAGGGTCCGGCACTATGCCACGGCGCGGGTGGCGAACAGGAACCGGTCACAACGAAGAACGGCGCGGAATTTCCGCGCCGTCGTCATTCCTGCCCGCAATGGGGCTGAGTCAGAACAGCTCGATGCTCCCCTCGTCCATCGACTCCTGACTGACCGGATGATGCGGCGCCTTCTTCCATTCCTCGCGCGCCGGCTGGATGCGCTGGTTGAACTTGCGCAGCTCGCGCACGCGGTCCTCGGTCGCGTTCGCGGCACTCTTGGGCAGCAGCCCCGTCAGGACCAATGCCTCGCGACTGATGTGCTCAAGCCGATCCAGGTGATCGCTGACCGACCCCAGGGCCTGCGTGGTGATGTCCTCGAACTGCAGGGAGCGCACGGCCTTCTGCACGGCGACCTCGATCTGCTCGCGGCAGTCGGAAACCCGGTGGATGCCGCTGGAGAGCTTGGCATCGATGGATTCGACCTGCGTCACCAGCTGATCGGCTTGCGACTTCGCCTTGCTGCTTGCCTCCATATCGCGGGTCGCCATGTTCTGCACGGTCTTGCGCACCGCGGACATCGCGTCACGGGCATTGTGCGCCAGGCCGCGAATCTGTTCGTTGAAGGTGGTCGACCGCTCGGACAGCGAGCGCACTTCCTCGGCGACCACGGCGAATCCGCGACCGGCGTCCCCGGCACGGGCGGCTTCGATCGCCGCGTTCAGCGCCAGCAGGTTGGTCTGGTCGGCGATCGACTTCACGTCTTCCAGCAGTTCGAAGATCGCGTCGAGCTGCTTGCTCATCTGGTCGATCTGGCCCAGGGTCGACGCGCTGCGCTCGCTTTCCTCATGCAGCAGCGTCACCAGTTCCTCGACCAGCGAACCGGCCCGCACGGCAAAGTCGCGAACGTTCACGCCGGCGTCATCGGAGGTCTGCGCAAGCAGGCTGCCCACCGCGTCCTGCTGTGTGCGCGAGGTCTGGCTGATTGCGCTGAAGCTACAGCCCAGTTCCTCCACGGCCTCCTTGACCAAGCCATTCACGCGAAGAATCTCGCCGCGCACCTCCACCATCTCGCTCTTGGCCGACACGCCCAACTCGTCAAGCAGGGCCTTGTTCTGCTCCATGGTCTGCTCATGCGTTTCCACGGAGTGCACGCGCTGCCAGATCGACCAGCCGGCCCACGTCAGGACACCCAGCAAACCGGCGGTCGTGGACCACAGCAGAATCGCTGGAGCGCCGGATAGCGCCGTGATCACATGGGCAACCGTCAAACCGGCCAGGGCGAACAGGATTTTGAAATCGGGGGTGGACATTCGAGCTCTCCGAGACTCCGTGAACCCTGACGTTAACGGCCGAGATCCGGCCAGCTTTAGCCGGGAAACAGCTGATTCAGGCGACGATTTGCTGGCGCGACGCGTCCAGCGCGGCCTGGGCGATGGATTCGATGGGAACGATGCGATCCACGGCACCCAGACGGACCGCCGCGCCGGGCATGCCCCAGACCACGCTGGTCGCCTCGTCCTGCGCCAACGTGCGCGCGCCGGCCTGGTGCAACTCCAGCATCGCGGCGGCGCCATCGGCGCCCATGCCGGTCAGCATCACGCCGACGGCATTGCGTCCACAAGCCTCCGTGACGGAGCGGAACAGCACGTCCACACTGGGACGGTGGCCGTTCACCGGATCGTCGTCACCCAGCCGGCAGATCAGCCGGGCGCCGCTGCGCACCACGCGCAGATGCTGGTTGCCCGGTGCCAGATAGGCATGTCCGGGGGTGATCTGCTGCCCGTCCCTGGCCTGGCAAACGCGCATGGCCGAGGCGCTGTCGAGCCGCCTGGCCAGCGATTCACTGAATGCAACCGGAATGTGCTGGGCCATGACCACCGCGGGCGCGTCGGGCGGCATGCGTTCCAGCACGCAGCGCAGCGCCTCGGTCCCGCCGGTCGATGAGCCGATGCAGATCAACTGGTCGGTGGTCCGGTAGGCGCGGGCGACGGTGACCTCCCGCATCCGGCGACCGGCCGTACGCTGCTGCGGCCGGGCCTGCGACGCCTCGCGCACCTTGTCGCAAAGCGTATCGGCATAGGCGCGCAGCCCGTCGGCGACGCCGACATCCGGCTTGGTCACGAAATCGATCGCACCCAGCTCCAGCGCCCGCAGCGTGATGTCCGCGCCACGCTCGGTCAGCGACGACACCATCACCACCGGCATCGGCCGCAGCCGCATCAGATTCTCCAGAAACGTCAGGCCGTCCATGCGCGGCATCTCGACATCCAGCGTCAGCACGTCCGGATTCAGCGACTTGATCTTCTCCCGCGCATCGAAGGGATCACGCGCGACGCCGACGACCTCGATGTCGGGCGCATCGTCCAGCAGCTCGGTCAGCACCTGGCGCACCAGGGCCGAGTCGTCGATGACCAGCACACGCAGCGTCATCGGGGCCCACCCGCTGCGACGATTCGGCGACGGATTGCCACCAGCGCTTGATCAGGACTTGCCATGTTGTTCTCCCCGCTCTGGTCCGGCCGTCATCAAGGCGGCCGCGACGACGTGTTCTAGAAGAGTTCCACGCTGCCGGCTTCGGGCGCGGACGCCTTGAGGCGTTGAAAGTGCAGGTTTTCGTCGTTGACGATGCGCGGCGCCTCGATCACCGGCAGGCGCTTGACGAAGGCCCGCCCGCTGCCGGCGAAGAAATGCACCCGGCGCGGCCACGGACCTGCCAGGTCGGAGGCGACCACGGGAATCCGTTCGGTTTTCAGGTAGTTGTCGACGAAGGCGATGTTGCTGGCACCGACGTCGGACTGCGTCATCGACCGGACCACCGCGGCCCCTCCGAACAGCTTGGCCCGCAGACGCGAGCGCAGCGCGCCCAGGCTCAACAGCCGGTTGATCAGCAGTTCCATCGCATGCACGCCGTAGCGTCCGGAACCGGTCTGCGCGCCGCCGTCGCAGGGCAGCATGAAGTGGTTCATGCCGCCGACGCCGGCCTGCTCGTCCCACAAACAGGCCGCGACGCAGGAACCCAGAATCGTGACCAGCATGGTGTTGTCCGCCTCGCCGGCGAACTCGCCCGGCAGCAGCTTGATCGCATCGGCATTGAACCGACGATCGAAATAGCGAAGCTGCTGCCCGTCAACCACGGTCGCCCAGTGGTCGACACGAACCGGCTCGCTGATCGCAAGCTGGGCGCTCACGCCGCGACCTCGGCGGCCTGGCTGCGGTACACGGTGTGTCCCTGCGACACGAAGCCCTCGACGCCCCGCGCCTGACTTTCCGAATGGCCGACGAACAGCCAGCCGCCGGGATTCAGGCAGCGGTGGAACCGCCGCAACAGCCGGGCCTGGGTGGGCTTGTCGAAATAAATCATCACGTTGCGGCAGAACACGATGTCCAGATCGCGGAACCGGCTCCAGTCCGGCGACAGCAGATTGAACGGCTCGAAATGGATCAGCCGGGTCAGTTCCGGGCGCACCCTCACCTTGCCGGCCTGCGGACCCGAACCGCGCAGGAAAAACCGCCGCTTGCGTTGCATCGTGACGTCCTCGATGCGTTCGGCGGCGTAGATGCCACCGCGACACTTGCTCAGCACGTCGGTATTGATGTCGGTGGCGATGATCTCCACCGGCGGTGTCCAGGAATCGAACTGCTCGACCACCGTCATCGCGATGGAATACGGCTCCTCACCGGTGGACGCCGCACTGCACCAGATCCGGATGCGCCGACCGCCGTAGCCGGCCAGCACCTTGCTCAGCACGTCGAAGTGATGCGCCTCGCGGAAGAATGACGTCAGGTTGGTCGTCAGCGCATTAACGAAGGCCTGGCGTTCGCCGTCCTCGTCCGCCTCGACGCGCCGCAGGTAGTCGTCGAAATCCCGGCAGCGCAGCGCCCGCAGGCGACGCACCAGCCGGCTGTAGACCATGTCGTGCTTGGTATCCGCCAGGCTGATGCCGGCGTATTCATCGATGCGCTGCCGGATGTCGTCGAACTGCGCCCGGGACAGCGCGAAGTCCTTGGCCGCCTCACTCATCGGCGGACCCGCCCGGCGGTGTCGGGAGGCAGGGCACGGCGCCTACCAGGCCGGCGCCGATGTTGGCGATCGGCCGGCCGATCCACACCCAGAGCAGGTGCAGACCGGCCGTCATGAATGCCGGCCGGTCCATCCCGCGAGGCAAGCGGACGGGGCGCGGCTGGGTGACGGTCACCGGCGGCATGACAAAAACCTCCGCGCCCGACCTGGCCTAGAACTCGGACCAGTGTTCGTCCGGCGCCGCGACCGCGGGACCTGGCCTGGCCGCCGGTGCGACGGCCCGTGGCCGAGCCTCGGGGGGCTGGTTCGCCGCGTGCGTGGGCGACTCGACCCGTGCGATGCGTTCCTTTCCGCCGCGGATCGCCGGGGCGGCGCCGGATTCTCCGGCGTCGAAGCGGAACCGCATGATGGACTGGAGCAGGCGGTCGGCCTGTTCGGTCATGGATTTCGCCGCGGCCGCGGATTCCTCGACCAGCGCCGCGTTCTGCTGCGTGCCCTGGTCCATGTGCGTGATCGCGTCATTGACCTGCTCGATGCCCGAACGCTGCTCGCGCGAAGCGGCGGTGATCTCGCCCATGATGTCGGTCACCCGCTTCACCGAGGTGACGATCTCGGCCATGGTCTCGCCGGCCTGATCGACCATCTCGCTGCCCTTCTCGATGTTCTCCACCGAGTCGGAGATCAGCTTCTTGATCTCCTTGGCCGCGCCGGAGGAACGCTGCGCCAGCGAGCGGACCTCGCCTGCCACGACCGCGAAGCCGCGACCCTGCTCGCCCGCCCGGGCAGCCTCCACCGCCGCGTTGAGCGCGAGGATGTTGGTCTGGAACGCGATGCCCTCGATCACGCTGATGATCTCGCTGATCTCGCGCGAGCTGTTGGTGATCGCACCCATGCGCTCGACCACCTGCTTGACGACCTGGCCGCCGCGATCGGCGGTGTCCCGCGCTCCGCCGGCCAGCTGGTTGGCCTGCTCTGCATTCTCGGTGTTCTGGCGCACCGCGGAGGTCAGTTCCTCCATGGACGATGCGGTTTCCTCCAGGCTCGCCGCGGTCTGCTCGGTCCGGGCCGACAGGTCGCTGGAACCGGATGCGACATCCCGCGAAGCGCTGTTGATCTCCTCGGAAGCCTCGCGAATCTGCATCAACAACGAGGACAGCTGGTCTACCGTGGCGTTGACCGATGATTTCAGGTCAGCCCAGCTGCCCTGATAGTCCGCCTCGATGGGCTGGGTGAAGTCGCCGTCGGCCAGATAGCCCAGCGACTTGTTGACCTGCTCAAAGCCGGATTCGAACCCGCTCATCAGGCTGTTGAAGCCGGAGGACAGACGATGGAAGAAGCCCTGCTTGTCGTCCAGAGTGATGCGCTTGGTGAAATCACCCTGGTTGGCCGCCTCGATGGACCGACCGATCTCGTTCTCGATCGCGACCTCGGCGGTGCGATCCAGCCATTCCACGACCGTGCCGGCACGATCGCCTTCGCCGTCGAAGATCGGCGTGACGGTCAGCGCCATGGTGCGCCCGCCCAGCGACAATTCGGCGCGGTGCACGTCGGTGAGCTTTTCCAGCATCCGCTTCTGGTGTTCCGGGTTCTTGTGGAACACATCGATGCTGCGACCGCGCAATCCTTCGACGCGGAACTCGGGAAGCTGTTTGCGGATGTCCGATTCGGCGTCGGTGAGCATCTCCCCGATCGATTCGTTCATGTAGATGATGTTGCGGTCGTTGTCCGCGATCATCACATTGGTCGTGACGCTGTCCAGCGCGTTGCGGATGCGCAGGTTCTCCCGAGCGATTTCGCGTTCGCGGGCCTCGCGTGCAGCGATCTCATCCTGCATCGCCAGTTCCTGCGTCCGATCCTTCCACTCGACGACGGTGCCCAAGCGTTCGCCGCCGGCGTCGATCACCGGACTGGCGATCAGGCCGAAGGTGCGGCCACCCAGCTTGATGTCGGTGCGGTAGGCCTCCTTGAGCCGCTCGATCATGCCGCGCTGGTGATCGGGGTTCTTGTGGAAGGCGTCGATGCTCTGACCCTGCAGGCCGCTGACGCGGAACGACGGCAGTTCCTTCTGGATGTCGGACTCGGCATCGCTGAGCATCCCCTGCACCGACTCGTTCATGTAGATGATGCGGCGCTCGTTGTCAGCGATCATCACGTTGGTCGTGACATTGTCCAGCGCGTTGCGGATGCGCAGATTGTCGGCGGCGACCTCGCGCTCGCGGCGCTGGTTCTCCTCCATTTTCTCCAGCATGGTGTTGACGCCGGCGCACAGCTCGGCGACCAGCCCGTCGGCGTCATCGACGACGATCCGCTTGGACACGTCACCAGAGTTCGCGACCTCGGCCGCCTGCTTGACCGCCGCCTGCAAGGCCGCGTTGGCCCGCACCTTCTGGGTCACGTCGGTGGCGTATTTGACCACCTTGTACGGCTTGCCATGGGTGTCGAAGATCGGGTTGTACGAGGCCTCGATCCAGATCTCGCGCCCGCCCTTGCCGAGCCGGCGATACTGGCCGGCATCGAACTCGCCGCGGTTGAGCTTGGCCCAGAATTCCCGGTAGGCCTCGGACTTGGCATCCTCCGGATCGACGAACATCCGGTGATGCTGGCCGCGAATTTCGTCCAGCGAGTAACCGACCGCGCCCAGGAAATTCTCGTTGGCGTCGAGAATCGTGCCGTCGAGATTGAACTGGATGACGGCCTGCGACTTGTTGATGGCCGCCACCTGCCCAAGCAGATCGGTTTCACGCGCCTTGTCGGCGCTGTCGTCGGCGAACCAGTTGCGCACGTTGAAGATATTCATGATTCAGTAGCTCCCAGTCGATCAGTGCGCCGACTGCGACGCATCAGGTGAAGAAGTCAGCGCCATGTCCTCGCTGGCCATGAGTCGTTCGATATCCACGAGAATCAGCAACCGCTCGTCCACCGAGCCCAGGCCGCTGATGTAGCGGGTGTCCATCGACCCGCCGAACTCGGGCGGCGGCAGGGTCTGCTCGTCCGACAGGCGCAGCACGTCGGACACGCTGTCGACGACCATGCCGACCTTGCGGTGCTCGAGCTGCAGAATGATCATCACCGTGTAGGCGTCGTAGACCGCCTCGCCCAGGTGAAAGCGCAGGCGCATGTCCACGACCGGCATGATGGTGCCGCGCAGGTTGATCACGCCTTTGACGAACTCGGGTGCGTCTGGAATCTTGGTCACCGCGTCATACCCGCGGATCTCCTGCACCTTGAGGATGTCGACGCCGTATTCCTCGTCGCCCAGCCGGAAGGTGAGGTACTCACGCGTGGTCTCGGCGACATCCAGCGTCTGCGGGTGCGATCCTCTGTCCGGTTCACCGGTTGCCAGGTGATTCATCGGATGCTCTCCATGATCGGGTGAATGGGCAGGCGCATGTCGGTCATGCCGCCTGGTCCTGGTCGTGAACGCAGCTCAGTTCCGCCGCATCCAGAATCAGCGAGACCCGGCCATCGCCGAGAATCGTCGCGCCGGATACGCCGAACACGTGCCGGTAGTGTTCTTCGAGGTTCTTGATCACCACCTGCTGGTGGCCCAGCAGCGAGTCCACCTGCAAGGCAACGCGACGGCCGTCCGCCTCGGTGACCACCAGCACGCTGTCGGTCAGCGTGTTCTGGCCACCGGGCACCGCGAACAGCTGCCGCAGCGACACGATGGGGATGTACTGCTCGCGCACGCGCACCACCTGCGAGCTGCCGGCGATGGTCTTGATGTTGGCGGCCTCGGGCCGCAGCGACTCGCTGACGAAGTTCAGCGGAATCACGTAGATCTCGTCGCCGACGCCGACCAGCATTCCGTCCAGGATCGCCAGCGTCAGCGGCAGGCGGATTTCCACCCGCGTGCCCTTGCCTGCTTCCGAGGACAGCGTGACCTGCCCGCCCAGCCCGACGATGTTGCGCTTGACCACGTCCATGCCGACGCCGCGACCGGACAGGTCGGTCACCGCCTCGGCGGTGGAGAAGCCCGGGGCGAACAGCAACTGCCAGACCTCGGTATCCGGCATGTCGTCACTGACGGCGATGCCCGATGCCTTCGCCTTGTCCAGGATGCGTTCGCGGTTCAGGCCGGCGCCGTCATCAATCACCTCAATGACGATGTAGCCACCCTCATGCGCCGCGCGCAGCGTGATCCGTCCGGTCTCCGGCTTGCCGGCGGCAACGCGACGTTCCGGCGATTCGATGCCGTGATCCACGCTGTTGCGGATGATGTGGGTCAGCGGATCGACGATCTTTTCGGTGACGCCGCGATCCAGCTCGGTACCCTCGCCTTCGGTCTCCAGTTCCACCTGCTTGCCCAGGCGTCCGGCGACATCGCGCAGCACGCGTGGAAAGCGCTTGAACACGGAATCGATGGCGACCATGCGGGTCGACATCACCGCTTCCTGGATGTCACGGGTGTTGCGAGCGAGCAGTTCCAGACCGGCGATCAGCTTTTCGTGATGCATCGGGTCCATGTCCAGGCTGGCCTGGTGGAGCATGGACTGGGTGATCACCAGTTCGCCGACCAGATTGATCAGCGAATCGATCTTGTCCACCGCCACACGGATCGACCCACCGCCACCGGCCGCCGGCCGTGCGGCCTGGTTTGCGGCCGGCGCGGCGGCCGACGACTGGAGATTGTCCTGCGCAACCGCCACCGGCGCCGACACCGCCGCCTCGGCGGGTTCGTCCGCTTCGGCTTCCAGCGCGGTGATCGTCAGATCGCATTCGTCCTCGATCCAGGCGAAGGCCTCGCGAACCGTGGTCTCGTCAACATCGCCGCGGAGCACCAACTCCCAGCGCAGATAGCATTGCGTCGGCTCGATCACCGCCAGGTCCGACACCGCGTCGGCGTGGACGGTGGCCTCCAGCCGACCCATCGATGCCAGTTCGCGCAGCACGTGCAGCGGATCGTTGCCGGTGGTGAACAGCTCGGGATGCGGTCTGAAATCGATCGCCCAGCCAACGGCCGGCGACTTGGCTTCAGCGTCGGAATCGGCCGGTGTGGCCGGACCGGATTCGGCATGAAGTGCCTGTTCCAGCGCCTGCTGCGTGGCCGCATGCGCGGCGAGATCAATCGGCCGCTCGGCCTGGGCGTCGTCGAACATCGACCGCAGCGCATCGACCGATTGCAGCAGCAGGTCGATCAGCGCCGCATCGGCCTGGCGGGTGCCGGCGCGCAGCTCGTCCAACAGCGTCTCGACCACATGGGTGAAGGTGCTGATGGGGTCGAAGCCGAAGGTGCCGGCGCCGCCCTTGATCGAATGCGCCGCCCGGAAGATCGCGTTGATCGTCTCCGGGTCCAGGGCCTCCGGCTGCAAGTCCAGCAGGCCGGATTCCATCACCTCCAGACCCTCCGCGCTCTCGGCGAAGAAGGTCTGCTGGAACTGGCGCATGTCGATGCTCATGCCGGATCGCCCCGAATCAGTTCAGCACGCGGTTGACCACGGAGATCAACTGGTCAGGATTGAACGGCTTTACCAGCCAGCCGGTGGCACCGGCCTGCTTGCCCGCCGCCTTCTTGTCGGCGCCGGCCTCGGTGGTCAGGATCAGCAGCGGCGTGAACTTGTAGGAGTCCAGCCCGCGCAGCTCACGAACCAGCGTGATGCCGTCCATGTTCGGCATGTTCACGTCGGCCAGCACCAGCGAGTAGTTGCCGGCGCGGGCCTTGTCCAGCGCGATCTGACCGTCCTCCGCCTCCTCCACGTCGAAGCCGGCGTCACGCAACGTGTACGCGACCATCTGGCGCATGGAGGGGGAATCATCGACGGCGAGAATCTTCTTCATCAGTGTGTCTCCGTGGTGGCCGGAAGAGAGTCGAGGGCGAGAATCGATTCCATGCCCAGCAGGCGTGCGCCATCGACCAGTACTTCGGAGGCGGCCGACCAGTCGGTCTCGCGACCGCAGCGCTTGCGCTCCGTCACAAAGCTGGCGAGCAGTTGCAGTCCGGGCGTGTCGACCCGGACGATGTCCTGGCCGTCGAGGGTGACGGGTTGCTCGCTGTTGCGGGCGTCCATCAACTGGGCGTGCAGCGTTGCGATTTCGCGAATGGAGAGTTCTCCATTGAGATCGACGGTCACGGATGGGGTGGTCATGGCAATCTCCCGTAGGCTTCCTGACGAGTCATCGGCCACAGCGTCAAAAACTGAACAGTTGAGTCGACATGACTCAATGCGGCCCGCTGGCCGACGGTTCGAGACGTGCGATCAGCCGCGCCTCCGCGGGCGTGAGGCCGTATTCCTTGACCAGCAGTTCCGGCGCGATCCCGTCGCGTGCCAGCGACCGCGCGTGTTCCAGACCCCAGCGCCGCTCCAGCGCGCGATGGGCGTCGGTCAGCGCCTCGATCTGCGACAGCGCCTCGCGCATCTCGCCGCGGGCGGCGAGCTGTTCGGGCAGGCGGCTGAGTTCCCTGTGCAGGGTTTGCAGCGCGCGGCCCAGCGCGGCCTGGGTCGTTCGATCGGCACGCTGCGCCGTAACCAGCCTGGCCTGCGTCGTCGCCAGGCGATCCACCCGGCGGGCCAGCAGGAACACGGCGAGCAGGCAGGCACCGGCGACGGAGACGAAGGCCGCGAGCATCAGATTTTTGCTCCGATGCGATCCAGCACGGCACGCACGTCCAGCACCAGCAGCGGCGCGCCCTGGCGCTGGAATACGCCTGCCACCGGCAGCGCGGCTCGGTTGTCCGCGACCTTGGGCGCCGGCTCCAGCAATCGGTCCGGCGCGTTCCAGACATCACCGACCGCATCCACGGTCAGCCCCACCGGCTCGCCGGTGACATCGGTAACCAGGATGCGCTGGGATTCGGTGGGCTCGGGAATTGAGCGGCCCAGCATCGTGTGCAGCGACAGCACGGTGACGATGGCGCCGCGCAGGTTGATCACGCCCAGCATCCAGTTCGGCGCGCCGGGTACCGGTGTCGGTTCGCAGGGCCGCAGGATCTCGCGAATCTGATCGATCTCGATCGCGTAGCGGCTGTCGAGCAGGCCGAACGTCAGCCAGCGCGTCGTCGCCTCGGCGGGCTCGGTGGGCTGCTCCGCCTGCGCTTCGAAGAGCTTTTGCAGCATGGCCTGGGTCGACATCTCAAGCACCTTCGCGTGTTGGTTGGCCGCCTTCTGCAGGATTCGGACCCCGCTCCACCGCCGCTGACGGCGCGCCACGCCGCGCCATGGTCCGCGCGTTCGGCCGCTTGCCCGGCGCCAGTTGTTCGTCGCGAATCACCAGCACCACGCGCCGGTTGCGCTGGCGGCCGCGCACCGTGTCGTTGCCGGCGATCGGCTGAAATTCCCCGTAGCCCTGCACACTTAGCCGCGTGGCGGCGACACCTGCATCGGTCAGCACCCGCAGCACGCTGACGGCGCGGGCCGCGGACAGCTCCCAATTCGACGGAAACCGGCGGGTGTGGATCGGCTCGTTGTCGGTATGCCCCTCGATGACGACGCGATTGGGGTACGGCGTCAGAATCCCGGCGATATGGCGGATCAGCGACTCCGCGTCCGACGAAATCTCGGCGGCGCCGCTGGCGAACAGCACGTCGGCGTCCAGCTCGACCTCCAGCCCCTTGTTGCTGCGGCTCACGTAGACCTGCTCGGCGAAGATGCGGCGGCGCAGATCGCGGACCAGCGATTCCTCGACCAGGTCCAGCGTCGTGACACCATCGTCGTCGGCTGAAGATGGTCGCAATGCGGGCTCGGCCGCGGCGGAACGGGCGAAGGTCGGCGCATCGAAGGCGGCCGGCGTCTCGCGCAGATGCCGACCCGCGTTGATCGGTTCCCCGACCGGGATCGGCCTGAGGGTTTTCGGCGCGCCGGAAAACGCCGCGTTCAGCGCATCCGACAGCACCCGGTACTTGCCCTCGTTGGCCGTGGACGTGGCGTACATGACGACGAAAAAGGCCAGCAGCAGCGTGACCAGATCGCCATAGGGAATCGCCCAGCGATCGGTATGCGCCGGCTCCTCCAGATGGTTGCGACGCCGGGCCATCGCGGGCTACCGGAAGCCCTGCAACCGGACCTGGATGCTGTTGGGATGCTCGCCGTCGGCGATCGCGACCAGACCCTCGATCATCAGCTCGCGTTCGCGGCTCTGACCGGCGATGGTCGCCTTGAGCTTGGCCGCCATCGGCAGGAACAGCAGATTGGCCAGCCCGATGCCGTACACCGTCGCCACGAAAGCGGCGGCGATGCCCGCGCCCAGCTTGTCGGGATCGGCGAGATTCTGCATCACCGCCATCAGGCCCATCACCGCACCGATGATGCCCATGGTCGGCGCGTAGGTACCCATGCCCTCGAACACCTTGGCGGCCGCCGCATCGCGACCCTCCAGCGTTTCCAGCTCCACATCCAGCGCGGCACGGATCTGCGCCGGTTCGACGCCGTCGACCAGCATCTGCAAACCGCGGCGGGTGAACGGATCGCTGACCGATGACAGCGTCGACTCCAGCCCGAGCAAGCCGTGCTGCCGAGTGCGCCGAGACCACTGGACCACGGTGTCGATCTGACCGTCCCAGTCGATCACCGGCGGACGAAACACCCAGCGCATCATCTGCAAGGCGCGACGAAACGTGGGACCCGGGGTCTGGACGAGAATCGCGGCGACGGTACCGACGATGACAATGACGAACGCGGCGGGGCTGACCAGCGCGGCGACACCGCTCCCCTTCAGGGAGCTGCCTCCGAAAATCGCGCCAAGCGCCAATAGCAGCCCGGCAATGCTCAGCTTGTCCATTTCGTTGGCCTCGACAACCGTTGCGTCGACTGCGACCGGGCCTGGCTGCGCCCGCCGCTCGACTTCGGTTCGGTTGTCGGCGACCACGCCGGATTCTTGAACGCGTGCGCCGGTGTCTCGCGCGCCCCGACGCGGCCGGTCCGGCGGCGCGCGGCTGTCCCACAACCGTCACATCCGCGCAGTACCGTCGCCTCCCGGAGCACTGTGCATCTGACGAAGCACCGACGGTTCGCACCGCGACGACGGCGACCCGCCCCGGTGTTTCCCCGAAAGAGACCGCAGGCCTTGCGGAGGGCACCGCATGCGGATCACGCGAATCAACACGTTCATGGCCGCCGAAGGCATGGGGGATCAGTTGCGATCGGCGCTGCTGGCCATCACTCCGCTGCTACGCAAGGCCGATGGCTGCGCCGGCTGTCGCGTGGTGCGGAACCTGGAACGCCCCGACGAACTGCTGCTGGTCGAACGCTGGACCTCCGCCGCCGCGCAGGCCGCATCCGCCCGGCGGATTCCGCCGGAGAAAATCGCCGAACTCGTGCCGCTGCTCGCCGGCCCGCCGCAGGGGCAGTTCTACCGCGAGTAGGCTCGGAGGCTAGAACAGCTCCAGATCGATGTCATGCCCCGCATCGGCTGCCGCAACCGGTGGCGGCATGGCGGTGACGGTGGACGCGTAGGCTGGCGAGACCTGATTGAGCAGGCCCGGCAGGTCGAGCACCAGGGCGATGCCGCCGTCGCCGGTGACGCTGGCGCCGGCGATACCGGCCAGGCCGGCCATCATCTTGCCGAGCGGCTTGACCACTATTTCCTCGCGGCCGGGCACGTCGTCCACCAGCAGCGCACGGCGCTCGCGGCCGACATCGACGACCACGCAATGCTGCTCCTCGGCGCCCGACGGCCGGCCGACCCAGTGCTCCATCCGGATCAACGCGATCACGTCCTGATCACGCCGGATCACCTCGCGGCTGGCCATGCATTCCACGCGGCTGCTGTCGAAGCGGGAGACCTCCTCGATCGCGGTGACCGGGATCGCGAATTCACGTCCGCTGACGGTGACCATCAGCGCCGGCAGAATCGCCAGGGTCAGCGGCAGCCGGATCAGAAAGGTCGAGCCGACGCCGACCTCCGACATGATCTCGACGCTGCCGTTGAGTTCGACGATCTTCGAACGCACGACATCCATGCCGACACCGCGACCGGAGACCTCGGACACGGCATCGCGGGTGGAAAATCCGGGGCGGAAGATCAGGTCAAGGCATTCCTGCGCGTCCAGTCGCGCGGCCGATTCACGGTCGATCACGCCCTTTTCGATCGCCTTGGCGCGAATCACCGACGGGTCGATGCCGGCGCCGTCGTCGCGAATCTCGATATGGATGTGATCGCCGACCTGCTGTGCCGCCAGGGTCAGGGACCCCACTTCGGACTTGCGGCTCTCCAGCCGTTTGGCCGGTGCCTCGATGCCGTGATCCACGGCATTGCGGACCAGATGCACCAGCGGTTCGGACAGCGATTCGACCAGCGTTCGATCAAGTTCGGTGTCCTCGCCTTCCAGCACGACCTCGATCTTCTTGTTCAGCGAACGAGACAGGTCGCGAACAATCTTCGGAACCTTGGAGAACACCTTCCGCACCGGCTGCATGCGCATTAGCATCACCGAGTTCTGCAACCCTGTCGTGACCTGATCGAGGTGGCCCAACGTGCGGTCCAGCAGCGGATCGTCCACGGTCTCGCGCAGGCGTTTGAGACGGTTGCGCACCAGCACCAGTTCGCCGACCTGGTTGACCACGGCGTCCAGACGGTCGGTGTCCACGCGTATCGAGGTTTCCACCCGGGCCTTGGGCGCGGCGGCCGGCTGCGCGGGCGGCGTGACTGCCTTGGGCACCGGCGCCGAAGCGACCTCGGGTTTGGCCGGTTCCGACTCCCGCTGCGCCACCGGTTCGGGCGTCGGCGTGGGGCCGTGGAAGGCGTCCAGCAACGCCTCGAAATCATCGTCGCTGATCGGATCACCGGTGTCGTCACCGAGGATCGCGTCGACATCGACAGCGGGTTCGGGAGCCTGGTCCGCTGGCTTGCCCTGCTCCGGCCCATGACAGGCCGCGCGCAGCACCGCGATCAGCGCCGGATCGGCCGGCGTGATCGCATCACCGTTGGACAGCTCGGCCAGCGCGCCGTCCAGCCAGGTCACGGACTGGGAGATGCCGTCGACGATCTCGGGCGAGATGGCCAGCTTGCCGGTGCGCACCGCGCCCATGACCTCCTCGGCGACATGGCACAGGTCCACCATCGGCTGGATCTCGAGAAATCCGGCGCTGCCCTTGAGGGTGTGGAACACGCGGAACAGCGCGTTGAGCTGCTCCGGATCGGCGTTCGACTGCTCGAAGGCGACGATCTGCTCGCCCAGCGAATCGACCATGTCGCCGGCTTCGGTCAGGAAATCGGCCAGCAGTTCTTGATCCATCACACGCGTTCCCGCGAAAGCCTAGAGACCTAGATCGGCCAACAGGTCGTCCGCTTGAGCCTGGGTCGAGCCGTGGGTGTCGATACCAGCCAGCGCCGGACCGTCCGGCCGGTTGGCGGCGTCGCTAGCGACGGGCAGTTCCAGGCCAGCCAGTTCCAGCAGATCGCCCAGTGCCTGTTCAACACCCTGGACCAGCCCGATCACCCGCCGGATGACCTGACCACTGAGGTCCTGATAGGCCTGGGCCTCGGCGATGGACGACAGGGTCTGACGCAGATCGGTGACGCACTCGTCACCACAACGGCGCGACAGTTCAGGCAATTGCGCCTGCGCGGCCTCGACCAGATCCAGCGTCCGGTTGGCGGCGTCCTCGGTCATCTGCATCACGTGATTGAGCCGGGCGCAGGCGTCGGGCATTTCACTGCCGGCGTACTGGACCAGCCGTTCGTCCAGCGCGAGCTGGCTCAGCGCGCTGGCCAGATTGCGACTGATGCATTGCAGGCCGTCGATCACCCGGCTGGCGCGGTCGCCGTTAAGCCGGGCCAGCACCTCGTTGAAGCCCTGCATGTCGCCAGCGTCGAGGGCGGCGGACAGGGCCCGCACCTCCGCCCGGAGACCGGCCGGAGCGGCCGGCGGGGTCACGCGGCCGCCCGGTTGAAGATGCGGTCGAGCTTCTCCTTCAGCGTGGTGGCGTTGAACGGCTTGATGATGTAGCCGTTCACGCCGGCCTTGGCGGCCTCGATGATCTGCTCGCGGGTCGATTCGGCGGTGACCATCAGCACCGGCAGGCTGGCCAGCGCGGCGTTGCCGCGAATCGCCTTGAGCAGCTCGATGCCGGTCATGCCCGGCATGTTCCAGTCGGTGACGACGAATTCGATGCCGTTGCCGTTCGCGCCCAGCGCCGCCAGGGCGCTCTGCCCGTCCTCGGCCTCCACGAAGTTCGAAAATCCCAGGTCCTGGAGCAGATTCTTCACGATGCGCCGCATCGTCGGAAAATCATCCACCACCAGCACCTTCATGTTTGTGTCCATCAGTCCGCTCCTGACATTCCGTATTCCGTCCGCGTGGTCGCCGCCTATGCCGCGCGATCCAGCCAGTCGCCCAGCCGCGCCCGCAGCCGCACCATGGCCTGGCCGTGGATCTGGCAGACGCGGGATTCGCTGACGCCCAGCACCGCGCCGATTTCCCGCAGGTTCATGGCCTCGTCGTAGTACAGCGACATCACGAGCTGCTCGCGTTCCGGCAACTGTTTGATGGCATCGGCCAGATCGCGCTGAAATTGAGCCTGCTGGAGCACATCGGTCGGCTGGGCGTCCCTGGACGCCACCTCGCGCGAGTGGCCTTCCTCGTCGGGATCGGCCGGCGTGAGGCTCAGCAACTGGCACTGCGAGGCGTCCATGGTGATGTGGCGGTACTCGTCCAGCGTGATGCCCATGCGCTCGGCAACCTGCTGTTCGCCGGCCTCGCGGCCGGTCTCCTGCTCGATGGCCTGGATGGTCCGCGTGACCTCGCGCATCTTGCGATGCACCGACCGGGGCGCCCAGTCGCCGCGCCGCAACTCGTCGATCATCGCGCCGCGAATGCGGATGCCCGCGAAGGTCTCGAACGAGGCGCCCTGGGTGGCATCGAAGGACGACGCCGCCTCCAGCAGCCCCAGCATGCCGGACTGGATCAGATCGTCGAGATCCACCGAATCCGGCAGCCGGCCGGCCAGATGCAGGGCGATGCGCCGCACCAGCCCGGCGTGCTGCGCGACCAGGTCCTGCGAGCCACCCCGCTCGTAGTGCGCGTAGGACGCGGCCGCGTTCATGCCGTCATCGCCATGCCGGACGCCGGTCCGACAAGACGCTCCACGAAGAATTCGATGTGACCCCGGGCCCCCCGCTGCGGCGCGATGTCCAGCAGTTTCGCCGCGATTCCGCGGAAGGCCTGGGCGGACGGCGCGCCGGGATAGGCGGTCACGACCGGTCGCTGCTGTCGCGCGGCGCGGACGATCTTGTCGTCGTCGGGGATATGACCCAGGTAATTCAGCGTGACGTCGAGAAAGCGATCCGCGACACGGCAGAGGTTGTCGTACACCTCGCGCCCCTCGCCGGCTGATCGCACGCGGTTGGTGATGAGCTGCATGCGCGGAATGCCGCAGTCGCGCGACAACACCTTGATCAGCGCGTAGGCGTCGGTCAGCGAAGCCGGATCGTTGCAGACCACGACCAGCACCTCCTGCGAGGCCTGGCAGAAGGTCTGCACGCTGTTGGACAGGCCCGCCGCGGTGTCGACGAGCATCACGTCGATGGGATCGTGCAAACCGCTGAAGGCGCCGATGAGCCCCACATGTTCGCTGCGGGTCAGCTCGGCCATGCGCCGGCGCCCCGACGAGGCCGGCACGATGCGCAGCCCGCCCGGCCCCTCGATTATGGTGTCGGCCAGCGAGCACTTGCCCTCCAGCACATGCGACAGATTCGCCGCCGGCTGCAAGCCGAGCAGCACGTCCACGTTGGCGAGGCCGAGATCGGCGTCCAGCAACATGGTCTTGCGGTCCGCCTCGAGCATCGCCATGCCCAGGTTCACCGCGATCGTGCTCTTGCCGACGCCGCCCTTGCCGCTGGCCACCGCGAACACGCGCGGACCGTTGGCGGCCGGTTTGTGGGCCAGCCCGGCGGCCTGCGTGCGCTGGACGGCGTCGGAAGAATCAAGCAACGGCATTTGCGGCCTCCCTCTCGTAGTCGGTGCGTGACGGTTCCCCGCCTCGCGCTGTTGTTGTGCTGTGCTGACGCGCCGCGACCACGGCGCGCTTGATCAGGGTTTCCGGACGCTCGCGATGGAGGTCTTCCGGCACGGCCTGCCCGTCAGTGACATAGGCCACCGGCAGCCGGGCCCGGGTGATGGCCGAAAGCACCGCGCCGTGGCGCGACGATTCGTCGAGCTTGGTGATGACGCAGCCCGCGGGTCTGGCCGGACGGAACGCATGGACCGCCCTTGCCTGGTCTTCCGGCTGCGTGGTCGCGGCGAGTACCAACAACGTGCGCACGGGCGAGCCGTCCAGCCCGAACTGCCGCAGCCGCGCGGCGAGCTGCTGATCCGCCGGACTCATGCCCGCGGTGTCGATCAGGATCATCCGCTTGCCGGCGAGCCGCGCGAGCACCTGCGCCACGCCATCGACGCCGGATGCGGTGAGCACCGGCACGCCGAGCAGCCGGCCATAGGTCATCAACTGTTCCTGCGCGCCGATGCGGAAATCGTCGGTGCTGACCAGCGCCAGCCCGTCCGTGCCGTAGCGCGAGACGTAGCGCGCCGCGAGCTTGGCCAGCGTCGTGGTCTTGCCGACGCCGGTGGGGCCGACCAGCGCGATAGCGCCGGGCGTGTCCAGCAGATCGGCCGGCTGCGCCGGCATCTGGGTCACGATGGCTCGCAGGGCCGCGTAGGTGGCCGTGGGGCGCACGGCATCAGCCGGCAGCGTGCGCACCGCGGCTGCGGTCAGCGCATGTTCGAAACCCATGCGCTCGAGCTGCTGGGCCACGTGGGCGTGTTCGAGATTGCGGAACTCCCAGGCGCCGCGGGCGATCTGCCCCATCTCGCTCTGGATGGTGTTGCGCAGCTCGCCGAGTTCACGCTCCAGACGTTCGATATGCGGGTCCTGCGCCCAGACGATTTTCGGCTGGGCCTCGGCACGCGGCGTGCCGCCGCCGGCCGCCTGCGCCAGCTCAGCCGCGAAGGGATTCTCGTCCGGCCGGCGTGCTCCGCCGTCCACCGGGTTCGAGGCCTCGGCCGGCTCCGCCGCTGCTTGCGCGGCGCCCTGCATCGGCGCCACCGGCTCGTTGGCCGGGCCAGATGACTCCGGCGGCGAGTCGGTCGATTCGTTACGACGAACCGCCTGCTGAACCAGCGCGGCGTCGTAATCCAATGCGGCGACGACCTCGATCTGATCGCCGATGCGACGGCTGGACAGAATCACCGCGTCCGGCCCCTGCTCCTCCCGGACCATCCGGAACGCGGCGCGCATGTCACGTGCGAGAAATCGTTTGATCTTCATCTCAGGCTCCTACGGCGCCAACCAGCTTCAACTGCTTGCCCTGCGGCACCTCGTTGTAGGCCAGCACATGCAGACCGGGTGCGGCATAGCGCAGAAACCGCGCGAGCGATGCCCGAATCATCTGCGGCACCAGCAGCACGGGGGTCTGACCCTGGCCCTGCTGGCGTTCCACCCATTCGGCGATTGACTGGTGCATGCGTTCGGCGAGTCCCGGTTCGATGGCGGTGGCGTCTTGCTGCATGGACTCCTGCAGGAGCTGTTCCAGCGGCTGCGCCAGCGTCAGAACCGGCAACTCGGGTTCCAAGCCATTGATTTCCTGAACAATCTGATGCCCGAGAGCAACCCGGACCTGGGCGGTGAGAACGTCGGGATCCTGACTCTGCCGGGCATGCTCCGCCAGAGATTCGGCGATCTGCTTGAACGCGCGGATGGAGATGTCCTCCTCAAGCAGGTTCTGCAACACGCGCACGACAATGGTCAGCGGCAGCAGCTTGGGCACCAGATCCTCGACCAGCTTCGGCGAGCTTTTCGCCAGGTTCTCGAGCAGGTTCTGCACGTCGTCGTGGCCCAACAGCTCGTGGGCGTGGGTGTGGACGACATGGCCGATATGCGTGGCGACCACGGTGCCCGGATCGACCACGGTCCAGCCCTTGGACAAGGCCTCGGTCCGCACGCCCTGCTCGATCCACACCGCCTCCATACCGAAGGCCGGGTCCTTGCCCTTGATGCCTTCGACCTGCCCGAACACCTGACCCGGGTTCAGCGCCATCAGCCGATCGGCGTGAATCACTTCTTCCGACACCGGCACGCCGTTGACGCACAGCCGGTAACCGTTGGGCGGCAGCTCCAGGTTGTCGCGAATGTGCACGGCCGGCACCAGAAAGCCGAGCTCGTGCGTGGACTTCTTGCGCACGCCGCGAATCCGGCGGACCAGCTCCCCGCCCTGACGGATGTCGACCAGCGGAATCAGCCGGTAGCCCACTTCCAGGCTCAGCGCGTCGGTGGGGCGCACATCCTCCCAGCTCACGTCGCTGTCATCGGCGGCCGGATCGGCCTCGATCGGCTCAGGCGGCGCCTCGGCGGCTGCCTGGCTGCGCCGGTGCATCCACCAGGCGAGGCCACTGGCGGCGCCGCCCAACGTCAGGAACACCAGATTCGGCATACCGGGGATCAACCCGCAGATGACCAGGATCACGGCGGTCACAATCAGCGTCTGCGGCTTGGCGAACACCTGTGCGCTGACCTGGTTGCCCATGGATTCGGCGCGCGACATGCGCGTGACCAGCATGGCGACCGCGGTGGCGAGCAACAGGCTCGGCAGCTGAGCCACCAGCCCGTCGCCAATGGTCAGCAGCGTGTAGTTCTGCATCGCGGTGCCAACGTCCAGCCCGTGCTGCAACATGCCGATGCCCAACCCGCCGACCAGATTGATCAGCAGGATCAGCACACCGGCCAGCGCGTCGCCGCGCACGAACTTGCTGGCGCCGTCCATGGAGCCGTAGAAGTCGGCCTCCTCGCGGACCTCCTCGCGTCGGGCGATCGCCTCGTCACGCGACAGCAAACCGGCATTGAGATCGGCATCGATCGCCATCTGCTTGCCGGGCATGGAATCCAGGGTGAACCGGGCGCTGACCTCGGAAATGCGTTCCGCGCCCTTGGTGACGACCACGAAGTTGATGATCGTCAGAATGATGAACACGACGATGCCGACCGCGTAGTTGCCGCCGATCACGAAATTGCCGAAAGCCTCGATCACGTTGCCGGCCGCCCCCGGCCCCTCGTGCCCGTTGAGCAGCACGACGCGGGTACTGGCCACGTTCAGCGCCAGCCGCAGCAGGGTCACGACCAGCAGAATCGACGGGAACACACTGAAATCCAGTGGCCGCATCACGTAGATGACCGCGAGCAGAATGCAGATCGACAGCGCGATGTTGAACGTGAACAGCCCGTCCAGCGCCAGCGGCGCCAGCGGCACCACCATCATCGCCAGCATCACCATCACCAGCAGCGGCACGGCCAGGCCGTTCTTCACCGCGTGCAGCAACGGCGCGACCGAGGCGGGAATCGGCAACGACTTCAACGATTCAGCCATGGCTTAAGTCCTTCACTCCCAAGTCCGGTAGTTCCGGCATCGGCCCTGAGTGCCAGGCCTCGAGCTGACGGATGTAGGTCAGCACCTGGGCCACGGCGCGGTAGAGCGTGCTCGGGATCTCGCACTCGAGATCAACCGTGCGATACAAGACGCGGGCCAGAGGCGGCGCCTCGACAATCGGCACCCGGTGCTCTTTGCCCAGCGTGCGGATCACGGCGGCGATGTGGTCGACGCCCTTGGCGACCACGCGCGGTGCGCGGTCCTTGCCGGTGTCGTACTTCAGCGCCACGGCAAAATGCGTCGGGTTGGTTACAATCACGTCGGCATCCGGCACTGCCTCCATCATCCGGCCCCGCGCCGCGGCCTGTTGCAGCTCGCGGATACGCCCCTTCACCTCCGGGCGGCCCTCCATCTCCTTCAGCTCGTCGCGAACTTCCTGCTTGGTCATCCGCAACTGCTTGGCGTGGTTGAAGACCTGGAACGGCGCATCCACCGCCGCGATCAGAAACAGGCCAATACAGAGCGGCACCAGCACGAACGCCGCCGACGCCAACCCGCCGGACATCGCCTGATTGACGGGTTGCACGGCCAGCGCCAATAAATCGTCGGTTTGCGTCATGAGATAAAGCACAGCGATGCCGCCAAGCAGCGCGGTCTTCGCCACGCCCTTGCCCAGTTCCATCAAGGCATTCAGCGAGAACATGCGCCCGATGCCCTTGATCGGATTGAGCCGCGAGGTATCCGGAATCAGCGCCTGCCCGCTCAGCGACCAGCCACCCAGCAACAGCGGACCGGCCACGGCAGCAACAACGCAAATCGCCAGAAACGGCGCGATGATCCAGTGCGCCGCCACCCAGGCATCGGCCAGCGCATCGAACAGCGAGCGATTCCTCAGCGTCGCCGCATCAATGCTCAGCAACCCCTGCATCCAGGCCGCGAAACGACCGGCAATCCAGCTCCCCAGCATCAGCACGGCAATCCCCGCCGCGCACACCAGCACCAGCGTCGTCAGCTCCTTGGACCGCGCGATCTGCCCCTTCTTGCGGGCATCCTTCAACCGCTTGGGGGTCGCCTTCTCGGTCTTGTCCTGAGCGCTGCTGTTCTCCGCCATCGGGCTCCGCCTGCAACGTGATTGGTCAGCGCAAAGCGCTTTCGCGAACGCTCATGCAAGCGACAGACCTCGGTTTGGGGCCCTAATCGTGGTTTTGGGCGACGGAAAATCGGCACCCGAGGCAACGAGCTGCCGCTAGAGTCGATCGAGCGGGCTACGCACACCAAACCCACCACGCTCCAGCACATGCGTGTAGATCTGTGTGGTTTTCAGATCTTTATGACCCAGCACCGCCTGTACCGTACGAATATCGGCGCCAGATTCGAGCAGATGCGTTGCAAACGAATGGCGCAAGGTATGGCAGGTTGCCCGTTTGCGCAGTCCTGACTGTTGTACCGCCCGCTTCATTGATTTCTGCATCCATGAGGCATCGATGTGATGGCGCCGTACGGTTCCATCTTGCGGATCGACACTGCGGCCCGACGCCGGAAACACGTACTGCCATCCCGGCTGTCGATCTGCCGTTGGATACTTGCGAGCCAGGGCGTTGGGTAACCAAACGCGGCCATAACCGGCTTCCACATCGGCGGCATGCACCGCCAGCGCGGCCGCAATCTGAGCCTCCAGGGAGACGACCAGACGATCCGGCAGTGGCACCACCCGATCCTTGTTGCCCTTGCCGCCGCGAACCGTGATTTGCGAATACGCGAAATCCACGTCCTGCACCCGAAGCCGCAAGGCCTCCATCAATCGCAACCCTGCCCCGTACATCAACCCTGCCGCGAGAAACTGCGCCCCGGACAACTGCCCCAACACCGCACCGACTTCGCGGGTCGACAACACCACCGGCACCCGCCGCGACGCCTTGGCCCGTACAACGTCGGTCAGCCACTCCGGCTCCATCTTCAGCACATGGTGATAAAGAAACAAAATGGCGGACATCGCCTGATTCTGCGTCGACGCCGACACCCTCCTCGACACCGCCAAATGCGTCAAAAACGCTTCTATCTCCAGCTTCCCCAACTCACGCGGATGCCGCTTATCGTGAAACAGGATGAACCGGCGAACCCACAGCGTGTATGTTTGCTCCGTGCGATACGAATAATGCTTGGCACGAATGGCGTGACGTAACTGATCCAATAGCTTGGGTTGAGACGACGACATGGCAGCAATACCACCAACAAGCCTGTCGTGAACCTACGGAAAAACGACGGAATGCAGGACACCCACTGCCAAATTTCATCGATTTCACCGACCCTCAGCGGCGTGTTAGGCGGCCGATGGCGGCAATTGACCGGCACAGCGGCCGCATTTCTCCAGCCGCATCTCGTCAAATCAACGACTTACGTGATATCGCAGCACGTTACACGGCCTAAAGCGGAGACATTAGGCCGCCAATGTCCACCCAATAAGCGTTAGGCGTACTTGCAACCGCCGCTTCTGAACCCCATGCATCGCATATATAAAGTTTCGCTCTTAGTGATATTTTTTGTGACCGTTCTCGCTTATTGGTTAGAGGGTGGGTTTGGAGCGTTTACCATAGCTCTGCTTGTCGGTTCGATAGTGGGGTTTTTATCTGTGGTTCCGGAGCTGATAAATATTTTGCGCTCATGGATAATCAAGGGTCGATGATGAGTTGCAGACGTGTTAGCTCCCGATTGGGTTTTTCAATAACTTTATCGAGCACGCCTAACCAATTGGTCAAGTGGACGCCAAACCCGCTCCGCGTGTTTGGTTCCCTCCGCGCTGCGCGCTCCGGCGCCCCTTACCTCAAGCGTTGGGCAGCATGTTGAATCGACTATTGAGCCTGTTCTCAAAGCCAGATCCCATTTTCATCGCAGAAGTGGAACGGCTTGAACGGGTGCCGGAAAATCTGGCTTCGTTGGGAAAAGCGGATGCAATCGCTGCACTCAGAAAACTAGCAACGCGTCAGCCTTCCTCTTCAGATGAGTTGTCGGTCTTATGTGCCGAGTCAGCAGTACTCAGTGATCGAATTAAGAAGTCTGAGTTCTTTCGGGAGCTCCCGTACGGGATACAGCACTACCTCTCCGACGCGGACATTCGTTACAAAGATAAGGAATACGGAGCTAGGCAAACTTCGGAGATGCTGCGGGCCGTCGAGGAATGGGAATCAAAGTGATGCTGCCCAACAAATCGCTGCAGCCGACCGCTTACGCGCTGCGCGCTTCAGCGTCGGCTGAGCTCAAGCGTTGGGTAACACGATGAGCTTGGATGACTCAGAAGTAGCTAAAACGGGCCAGCTTTGGAAAGTGTTCCTTGCAATTGGCTGCGTTCTTTCCGGCTGCCTTCTCTTTGCTCTTGAACTTAATCACCTCACAAACTTTGTTGGGGTCGGGTTGTTGCTGTTTGGAGTGTTCTTTGGATCGCTCAGTATTCGTTGTCCCCGGTGCGGTAGGCGGTGGTTCTGGTCCGCCTTGCGTTACCATCCGAAAAGCGAGTTGTCCTATTGGGTACTTGGGGGAGAACATTGCGTAGGTTGTTCCAATGAGGCCTAGCGGGTTACCCAACAAATCGGCCAAGTGGACGCCAAACCCGCTGCGCGTGTTTGGTTCCCTCCGCGCTGCGCGCTCCGGCGCCCCTTACCTCAAGCGTTAGGTGGCAATACTGTGATTCGGAAACAGCTGCAATTAACTCTGGTTTGGTGCACGTTATTTGTTGTCGCTTGCTCAACGCCAGAGTTCAGCGACATCGAGAAAGTTCTAAAGCAAAAGCACCCAAACGCGGTTCTTTTAGAGCATCACATTGGCGAAGGCGATTTTGAGCATGCCTACGTTCATCGGGTTCTACCCCGTTCACGCGGACACTTTCAAGAAGCCTGATACTGGGCCAAAGGAGTGTGTATGTCGAAGCGCAGGAAGTTCAGTCGAGAGTTCAAGCGGGGAGCAGTTGAGCAGACTCACCAGC